>Ga0196963_10001048_pt1 | contig 20293 bp, 30 predicted proteins | sample S1_5metaG_FD_148600 | JGI IMG/M metagenome (GOLD analysis project Ga0196963, IMG submission 148600) | Soil microbial communities from Anza Borrego desert, Southern California, United States - S1_5 | ecosystem: Environmental > Terrestrial > Soil > Desert | place: USA: California | collected... | reverse complement strand
AACGACAATGACCGGCATGGCGAAGAAGAAGACCGGCAAGGCGGCGAAGGGCGGGGACCGTCACCTGTCGGGGGCGATGATCCGGCTGCCCGAGGACGTGCATCGGCAGCTGAAGAAGCTGGCCGAGCGGAACAACCGGCCCGCGACGTGGGAGCTGCGGGCGCTGGTCATCAAGGCGCTGGAGGAGGCGAAGCTGTGGCCTCCCGAGGATGCGCCTACCTAGCGCTTGTCGGGAGGCTGTTCAAGATCGGCAAATCCGCCAACCCTGGCACCAGAGTGAAGCAGTTGCCGAAGCGCCTCGGCCCGGCGACGCTGCTGCACAGCATTCCCTCGGCCGATCCGGGATGGCTGGAGCGACGCCTCCATTCCTGCTTCGCGGACAAGCAAGCCGGCGGCGAGATGTTCCTGCTTTCCCCTGGAGACGTGTCGCTGGTCTGTTCGCTCGCCGCCTGCGACGGGCCGGAAGATGCCCCCGCGTGGCTGCTGCGCGACAGCGGCAGTTTCTGCCGCACTACGCCGGACGAGTTCCGAACCACGGCGCGCAAGCCGGGACAGAAGCAGATCAACCTCTGGATGCCGGAGGAGACCTATGCGGCCCTGGAAGACCTGGCGGGGCGGACGGGCCGCACGATGACGGGGGAGGCGCTGGCGGCCATCGGGCGGCACCTGGCGGCCGAGCCGGAGGTGGTCAACCCGCCTTTGCCCCCGGAGAAGGTGGAGAAGCCCCCGGGGGAGCCGATGGAAAAGCGGGTCCGCAAGCCGAAGGAGAAGGAGAAGAAGAAGCAGGAGAAGTGAGACGCCAAGGGCCGGGACAAGCGTCCCGGCCCTTGTCCACTGATGGCCGCATTTCCACTGTACAACCCTGCCGCAGTTGCACTTGGCGCACGCGGCAAGCGCGCATAAAATGCACCCCCGTTGTCCCACAACCCGGCCAACCCGGCCAAGACGGCCTCGGACGCAAAAGGAATCCGAATGTCCTCGCCTTCCACTTCTTCCCTCATGCCCCGCGAGTACGGCGGGCACGTCATCCACCAGCGCTGCCGCGACGGCTACGTCAACGCCACCGCGATGGCCGCGGCCTGCGGCGGCCGGCTCGACAACTACATGCGCAGCCCGCAGACGCGGGCCTTCCTCGACGCCTTGGCCCGTTCCCTCAATTTGAGTGAACGGGATCTGCTGGAAGCCAGGCAGGGGGGAACGCCCTCCGAGCAGGGCACCTGGGTCCACCCGCAGGTCGCCATCCACCTGGCGCAGTGGCTCTCGCCCGCCTTCGCCGTGCAGGTCACCGCCTGGGTGCTGGAGATCCTCGCCCCCGTGGCGGTGCCGACCCTGCTCCAGCCGTACAGCCGCCGCGTCCACGACGCCTTCCTGACCATGCGCCAGGTGCCGCTCGACTACTGGACGGTGTTCGAGGAGTGCGCGTCGTTCCTCGTGATCGCCGAGTCGGCGTTCCAGGCCATCGGCGTCGAGATGGACGAGCTGGACCTGCTGGACGGCTCCATCGGCCAGCACTGGGCGCGTTTCCGCGAAGGCAAGGACTGGTGCGGCGAGCGCATCCGCTACCCCCACCGCTTCCCCGCGGGCGACCCGCGCGGCACGCAACTGGCGTGGGCGTACCCGATGGGCGAACTGCAGGAGTTCCGCGCCTGGATGCACTCCGTGTACCCGCAGGACCATTTCGGCTGCTACCTTGACCGCAGGTACGGGGCCGGCACCACCGACCGCGCCTTGCCCGTCTTCCAGCGGCGGGGGCTTCAGGTCAGCCGCGCCCGCCTGCCTGGCTGAGAACGCGAAGGGCCGGCGCATCCAGGCGCCGGCCCTTGCCGCTCCCGGGATCGCGTCCCTCCCTCGGAGCAGCCCTACCTCTCCTTGTCCGCCTTGCGGGCGATCTCGATTTGGATTCGACCGACCAAGCCGGGGAGATCCCCGCTGTTCTCGCGGTAGAAATCGGCCGTGCCTTTGAGCGTCGATCCTTCCTGCTTCATGGAGACGTACCACTGGTGCCAGTCGCCGCCAGGCCCGCAGCGCTCGCGGACGAACAGAAGGCGGGCGTCGTGGTCATAGCTCCAGCTGCCGTGCCACGAATCGCCCCACGAATAGGAGCCGTCATCGCGGATGATCATGGGCAGGGGCGAGCCGGCCCACGCCAGGACGTACTCGCCGGGGACGATATGCAGGGGCTTGGGAGGCTTGGCCTTGGGGGCGGGAGCGGCCAGGGCCAGGAGCAGGACGAGCGGGGTCATGGCCGCACCCTCATTCGATGGTGTGGGTCAGGAGCTTGTAGAGGAAGTACATCCCGGCGACGGCCACGAGGCCGCCGATGACGATGACGGCCACCTGCGCGGCGGGATGGAGCTGGGCGACGGCTGCCGGGTTGGTCATCGGCGCAGTTCCTTTCGGATGCGGGCGGCGTGCCTGCGGATGTCCCTGTCCGCCTCGCCGATGCGCCAGGCGATCCTCAGCACCCAGGCCAGGACGAACAGGGAGTACAGCACGCCGGCCAGGCACAGCCATTGGATCAGGCTCACGGCTTGGGCTGCTCCTGCGGGGCCGGGGCGGGCGGCGACGGCAGGGGGCGGACCAGCTGGGCCAGCGCGTCCACCGCGGCGGCGATGCCCTGGCCCAGCGGCGTGCCGGCCATCCGCCGCTGCCAGATCGCCCAGGCCGCCTGCTGGAGCAGCAGGACCGGGTCGGGCGAGGCGGGCGGCAGGGGGGCCGGGGGCAGCATCGGCCCGGAGGGCGGCGGCGCGGGCATCGGCGGCACCACGACGGGCGCGGGCGCGGGCTGCGGCGGCTGCCGGTTCCTCCACCACCAGAGGGCCAGGGCGGCCAGCGCGCCCAGCACGCCGCCGCCGGCCCAGCCGGAATAGCCGTCCGCGCCGCCGGGGGCGGGAAGCGGCCTGCCGTCGGGGCCGACGGGGGCGGGAGGCGCGACCGGCGGCGCGGGCGGCGACAGGCCGAGCGCCTGCTTGAGCCGCTCGAGCAGGCTCCCGGCGAGGGCGGGGGACAATCTCGCCTCGCGCAGGAGCGTCGAGCCGTCGGGCCGCTGGAGGTAGAGCGTCAGGCCCTCGCAGCGGTGCCCCTTCACGGCCCAATGGTCGGCGGGGTAGTCCTGGGCCAGCACCAGGGAGCGGACGGCGGGGTCGCCCTCCAGGGCGGCCCGCAGCGCCTTGCGCTCGCCCTCGGGGCCGATCACCGTGAGCCTCGGCTTGTGGCTGTCGTCGGCGAGCTGGCCGACCATCGCCAGGGCCTCCTCGCGGCTGACTTCCTTGCCGCCGACGGTGTAGCGCGGCTCCTTGCCCAGCTTGCCGGCATCGACGCCCGTGGGCGGATCGGCCTTCTCCTCCCCCTTGGCCTCGTCCTTCTTGGCCCGTGCCCCGCCGTCGCAGACGCACGGCTTGCCTTCGTTGCAGCCGCAGGCGCAGTTCACGGAGCAGCAGCCGCCGGGGCCGGGCACGAACAGCGGGCCGGGGCCGCGCCACGCCTCGGGATGGACCCAGGGGGCGACATGCGCCGGGGCGGGAGCGAAGCGGGGTCCGGCGACCGCCGGCGCGCAGGCAGGCCCCCAGGCCCCGGGCGACGGCCCGGCGGCGAGGCAGAACAGCAGGGCGGCGAGGATCGCGGGACGCATGGTCACTCCTTGGGTGCGGGGGGCGGCGGGGCAGAGAGCAAGACGATGGCCCAGCCTTGCCCGTGCGAGGTGTAGGACCGCAGGAACTCGGCCTGGCCCATCCAGGCGAAGCGCCCGGGATAGTTGTTGTCGAGGACCGCCCAGTGGCCGCCGGGGCCGGCGTGGACGAGCGATACCATGTGGGCGATCCGGCTCCTGTAGCCGGGGAGGTAGCCCATCGTGATCCCCGGCGGCCTGCCCGTCTTCACGGCGAGCTTGAGGATCTCCAGGTCTTTCCCTTCCACCTGCATGTAGAGGGGCTTCGGCAGGCCCTTCTCCTTGCAGTAGCGCTCGATCATCGCATCCGTCTTCCTCGGATAGCTCCCCCCCGGATGCCGCTTCATCCAGTCGAAGAGGGCCGCGAAGACGGGATCGTTCTGCCACAGCCCCGCGTGCCGCATGCTGGCGAAGACGCAGAGGCCCGCCCCGTCGCTGCCGCCCGTGTTCTTCTGGTGCAGCTCGCGGGGGATGTGGATCTGCAGGCGCGTCCCGTCGGCGTGGACGGGACCGTCGGTGGTCGTCGCGCCCGCCCAGTCCTGCGCCGGGGCCGGCCAGGCCAGGCACAGCAGCAGGGGCAGGAGGAACAGTCTCGTCATCGGCGCGGCTCCGAGGATGGGGCGAAGACCGACTGGAGGGCGAGCAGCAGGACGACGCCGCAGAGGACGCCGAGGGCGAAGGGGGCCTGCCAGGCCAGGGGCTTCAGCTCGGGCGGCAGCTCCACCGCCACCGTCATCCGCCCCTTGAGCAGCTGGCCCGTCGCGTGCATGCCCCATCCTGCCCGCCCGCGCGCCCCGCGGTCAACCGGGGGCGGCGGGCAAGGCGGCCCGCTCCTCGCCCCTTCAGGGGACCGGCTCGTCGCCGGGGACGCTGAGCGAAGGCATCCAGGAGGGATTCACGAGGTGGTACGGGTTGTCCTGCGCGTACATGCTGACGGCGAGCAGGCGGGCCTGGTTCTTCTCCGCCGTCGTCAGCCCGCCGATGGCGGTGCCGACGAAGTTCATGGCCTGCAGGCCGTCCTCGTTGAACCCCTTCGACGCCAGGAGCAGGGGCTGGGTGTTCGTCCAGACCGTCGCCTGCTGCTGCGTCGTCAGGCCGGCGGCGAGCAGGGCCTGCTTGATCGCCTCGATGTTGCGCGACTGCCAGTCGCCGACGCCGGTGGCGGCGCAGATGGCGTCCGCGTCGGCCTGCTGCTGCTGCGTCGCGCCGGCGGCCAGGTGCGCGACCAGCTGGACGCCGGTGTTCTCCAGCCAGGCCAGCGGGATGCCCCTGGCGGCGATCAGGTCGCTGGCCCTGGCCACGGCGGTCTTGCGGGTGATCATGCCATCACGCTCCCTTTGAACATGGTGCAGCGGGGATCGAACGAGGAGCCGCCGCGGGCGGTATCGACGTAGATGACGCCCGTGCCGGTGTTGACCAGGCCCACGGCCTTCGCGTAGTGCCGCCCCGCCGCGGGCTGGTGGCTGAGGGAGGGGACGCAGCCGGCCCTGACGATGTTGCCCGCGCCGTTGAAGAGGCCCTGGACGCCCTGCGGCTCGGTGGCGTGGTCGTAGGTCAGGCCGATGTTCATGGCCCCGCCGGTCGGGCTGTCGCCGAAGACGTGCAGGCGGATATCGACGCACTCCTCGCCCAGCCCGTCCATCCACTCCATCGTCACGTTGGTCCCGCCGTTGAGCGCGGCGTAGCTCGTGTTCGTGACCGAGAACGAGGTGATGGCGTTGTTGTCGCTGTAGGTGCCGATGCTGAACTCGCAGTTCCGCCGGATGCGGTTGTAGGCGCTGTAGACGTAGCGCTGGCTGGCCTGGTCGGCGGTGGCGTTGGACGTGATGGCGTAGAACGAGCCGACGTAGAGCCTGCCCTTGTCGCCGCTCTTGCACCACAATCCGTCCTGCTTCGTGACCGCCGTGGCGCGGGTGGTGTCGTTCGTCCAGGCGACGAACTCCAGCGTCGGCGAGGAGGCGTCGTGGACGAACACGTCGTAGGGCTTGCCGCCGGTCAGGCCGGACAGGGCGAGGCTGATGCTGCTCGTCAGCAGGCAGGCGACCCAGCCGGTCCCGTCCCACAGCGGCAGGAACGGCGAGGAGTGCGGATGGAGGTAGAGCGTGCCGACGCTGCTGGTTTCCGTGCCCCAGGAGTTGCTCGCGCTGCCCGAGAGCCGGCAGCCGGGCTGCATGACCCCCGCGCCCAGCATCAGCGAGAGCAGCGATTTCTTGTTCGCGCTGCCGTCGTAGAAGGGGAACGAGCGGGCCAACGTCGGGTAGGCGGCGGCCAGGCCGTTGATGTCCATGCCCGGCACGGCATACGTCTGGTCGCCGCGCAGGAACGTGGTCGCGTCGGCCGTGCCGCTGCCCAGCCGGGCCGTCGCCATCGTCCCCGACGTGATGTCGGCGGCGGAGTGGGCGTGGCTGGCGGCGGCGTAGTCCGTGCCCGCGGCCGCCGCCGAGACGGCCGTGCCGTTGCCCTTGAGCAGCCCCGTGACCGTCGTGCTGATGGTGATGGCCGGCGTCGTCGTGGCGTTGGCCACGCTGCCGGCGAAGCCGTTGGCCGAGGCGACGCTGACGCTGGTGACGGTGCCGCTGCCGCCCGAGGCCGCGATGGTGATGCTGCCCGCGCCGTGCGTGATGGTGACGTTCGCGCCGGCCACGAGCGACTTGTACTCGTTGAGCGAGGCGGCGCCGTCCATCCCGAGCAGCTGGTTGGCCGCGCCGTCGGCGGTCGTGCTGGTGGCGTGGTTCCAGATGCCGTAGCGGCCCGGATAGAGCGTCGTGCGGTAGGACGCCCCGCCGCCCGCGGTGTCGAACGACTTGAAGACGAACGAGTCGGGGATGGTCGAGCCGTGCGTGTGGGCGGTCATGTAGCAGTGGTCGAGCAGCGTCCCGGCGGCGTTGTCGGCCCGCGCCCCGAAGGAGGCGTCGGTGTACAGGCCCGACGCGATCGAGGCGGTCATGAAGGCGTAGCCCTGGGCCGCGCCGACCACGAGGGGGTCGAGGCCCCAGTACACGCCGTTGTTCCCGTCGGCCAGGGCCGAATAGGTGCTGCCCTGGAAGCGCTTGGCCCCGCCGAAGGACTGCGCCGAGGTGCTGACGATGCCGGCCTGGCCGGGAGTCGCGTCCTGGATCTCCACCAGGGCCGTGCCCGCCGCGGGCTGCGTCACCTTCAGCCCGTCGCCCTGGTGGAACTGGATCGTCAGCACGGAGGCGTAGCTGGGGCTGCCGTCCTGCTCCTGGACGGTGACGCCGGAGGCGGGAGCGGGCGTGCTGCCCTCGGGGGCGTCGAAGACGTAGTGCGTCTCGCTGGGGTCCAGCTCCAGGCGGATGCGCGTGCCGGCCTCCACGTCCTCGTTGCCGCCCCGCTCCAGGGCGCAGGACTCCGCCGTCGTGCCCGAGCGCCCGTCGGCCAGGGCGGCCCATTCGCCCGTCTCCGGGTCGCGGCAGATTTCCCGCCAGGCGTACTTGCCGCCCGTCTCCGCCGTGCCCACCGTCTCGGCGTCGATCAGGGGCGAGGGGGGCGGCGAGAGGACGAGGCCGTCGGGCAGCTGCGACGACGGCGCGCCCGGCTGCGTGACGCGCCGGCCCGCGGCCGCGGCCAGCTCGGCGAGGGATCGGGGGTCGAAGCCCTGCATCGGGAGGGGCCTCTCAGATGGCCGTGCCGGCGGTGGCGTAGGCGTTGGCGTAGCTGTTGTCGCCCGACCACGCCATGCCGGCGGCGGTGAAGGGCGCGGTGCCCGAGAGGATCAGGACGCGGTTCTCGGCGATGAAGCCGGACGTGCCCGCGACCGCCGTGACGGCCTTGGTGCTGCTCGCCGTCACGTTGCTGATCCTGTTCCGCAGGATGTTGAGGTTCGTGCAGGCGGTCGTGATGTTCTCGATCGCGCCGTTGCCGCTGCCGTAAGCGCCGAAGAACGTGCAGTCCTCGATGACGATGCTGTCGCCGCCGACGAGGCGCACGGCGGCCGTGGTCCCGGCGTCGCTGGAGCCGTGGAAGTGGCAGTCGGAGATGCGCATGCGGTCGGCTGCCGCCGTTGTCAGCACCCCCAGCACGGCCTGGGCCGACGCCGTCGCCAGCTCGACCTCGCAGCCGTCCATGACGAAATCCGCCGCCGAGACGACGATGCCGCTGGCCACGGCGTCGAACCCCGTCATCGTGAGGATCAGGTTGGCCAGCCGGCAGCGGGCCGCCGTGACGGTCAGGCTCGCGGCCGTGGCCGTGCTCCAGTTGATCTTGCCGCGCTGGCGGCCCTCGCCCGCGCCGATCACGGTGACGCCGGCGACGCTGAGGGCCAGCGCCCCGGCGGAGCCGATGGTCTCGACGTGGCCGGGAAGCACCACGATGAAGTCGTGGTTGTCCGCTGTGCAGAGGGACAGGGCGTAGCCGATGGTCGCCACCGGGTTGTCCGGCGTGCGCCCCCGCCCGCTGCTGTCGGTGCCGGCGGAGTGGGAGACGAAGAAGACGTTCCCCAGGGCCTCGGGGTACGCGTACTGCGTCAAGTTCGCGCCGAAGGCCGAGAGGCCGGTGAGCGTGAAATGGGTCTTGGCCATCGGCGGTCGCCTCCCCTTGGGTGCCGCCCGCATGATGCGGCAGGGGGAGGCGGGGCGTCAAACGGCGGGCGTCACTCGGGAGAGCCGCAGATGCGGTTGTATTCCGCGTGCGTGCCGATCCACCACCAGACGTTGGTGTCGCCGTCCTGGAAGAAGATCGCCCGGTACTGCATGTTGACCGAGACGCTGAAGCTGCCGGGGATCAGCGAGGACCGCCGGTTCTCCCGCAAGGCGTGCAGCCGCAGGGACGGATGGGCGGGGTCGTCCACGAACTGGCGGAAGGCGGCCGCTGCCAGCCGCTGGATCGCGGGCGGCAGGCGGTCGAACATCTCGCGGAACCCCGCTCGCCGCCGGTTGAGGCGTCCCGGCTCCGGGGCAGCGTCGCCGCTCATCGCGGCAGCCCTTCCAGGAGCGGGACGGTCCTGCCGGCCCGATGGTCGGCCAGGGCCTCGTCGCGGAGCCGGGACGCCTCGCCGTCGCCCAGGTGCAGGGCCGGGGCCAGCATGGCGTCCGCCTCCTTGATGCGGGAGGACAGGCGGGAGGCCTGCTCCCCCTCCATCTCGCCGGCAAGCCGCCTGAGCGGCGAGACGGCCCGGACCCAGGCGTCCAGCACCGCGCCGATGTCGCCTTCCGAGACGCGCCCGCCCTTCCCGGCAAGCTCCGCCTCGCAGCGGCGGCAGTCCAGCGTCATCAGGCGGTCGAACGCCGCGGAGGCGAAGGCGAACGTCGCCTCGGCGATCTCGCGGTCCTCCGCGGCGACCCCCTCGCCGGCCAGGTAGGCCAGCCGCTCGACGTAGCCCGACGCCTTGGCCAGCTCCTCGCGGGTGTCCATCGCCGTCCCTCCGGGGCCTCCACCCGCAATCCTACCCGCCCCGGAGGAGGCAGGCAACAGCACGCGCCTCGCGTGCAAGGCCCGGGGGCCGTCAAATCCCCCTTGGCGGCCCGCGAATCCCCCTCTAGGCTGCCCGGTGCCCTGGAGGGACCGACGATGCGTTCCATGATGCTCCTGCTGCTGATCCTGCTGGCCGGGTGCGGCAAGCCCGCCGAGCCGCCCGGCTGGATGATCGACGAGATGGAGAGGGCCGGCTTCAAGAAGCCATCGCCGGCCCCGAAGCCGGAAGAGCCGGGCTACGCGGCGAAATGGAACGATTTCGCCATCGTGGTCGCGGGAGCGAAAAGAGCGAGAGGCTGGAAGATGGGCGTAGCGTTCGCTGTCGTCAATCACGGCAGCCGGGCCGCCGAATGGCCGTCGCTTGTCGTCGCCGGCCTCGAGGCGACCGACGCCAGGGGCCGCACATACCGCGTCAGCACCGCCGACATGGTCGCCATCGGGAGATTGCAGGGCACGGAGCGGATGGTGCCTGCCGGCGGCAGGGTCGTCGATGCGGCCCTGTTCGCCCTGCCGCCGGCAGGCTGCGGCGAGGTGACGTTCGCGGTCGCCATGCCGGACGGCAAAGCGATCCGCTGGCGAATCCCCGAAGCCGCCATCGACCGGAGCGAGCCGGATTAGCGCCCGGCCGCTGTCAGGCCACGAACGAGAACAGCTCGTTGAAGTCGTAGGTCTCGTAGATGCCGCGCTGCCCCGTCTTCTTGTCAATGACCTTGAAGAAGGCCGTGGCCGCACGGGAATAGATCTTGTTCCAGCCCTTTTTCCTGAAAGCGAACTTCAGCACCAGATCGACGTAGCGGTCCTCCGAAGCGCCTTGCCGGAGCGTCATGTCCCAGGTCAGGAACAGCAACGTGCCGTCGGGGTAGTTGAGGCGGTCGGCGTCGAAGAACTCGCTCGATACCCGGCCCTGCGCCAAAAGCAGCTTGGGCCGCAGGATGCCCCAGTAGACGCTCTCGGGAATCTGGTACCACTCGAGGTTCAGCTCGCCCGTGGCCAGCATCATGACCGTGTCGCCGTTGATGCCCGTGTTGGCGATGTCGGCAGGGACGCCATCGCCCTCCGGCGTCCCTGGAAGCTCCTCCGGCGATCCCGGATCGCCCACTCCGCCGAACATGAACGCCTGCCCCGGCAGGGTAACCGATTCGTAGGTGGCCTTCTCGCGCCGGAAGACGTAGCGCTCCAGCTCGGTGCTGCTCACCTCGCTGTTGCCGATCATGGCGAACGAGGGCTTGCGGTAGGTCAGACGGTACACCGCCCAGCCGTCGCCCTCGCCCTCGCCGTTCTCGACCAGCGAGCCGTTGGCGCCGCGGAGATCGACGCTGTAGCGCCCCTCCTCGTCCTGCAAGGCCACGCCGATGATGCCTTCCAGCGTCGCCTCGGTGCAGTAGAAGTCGGGGAACCACGGGTGCCGGTGCGGCGGGTAGCGCGTCAGCAGGCCGGCGGCGGTGTCGATGGCCGTGCTGGTCCAGCCGACGAAGTCGAGGACGGCCTCGCGCCGGCTCGCCCACGGCACCTTCACGCGCCGCTGGAGTTCCGGGCCGTCGGGCCGCCAGGCTTCCCCCTGGCCCTCGTAGGCCTCGCGGTAGGGGATGTCGTGGTATCCGCCGGTGGTCAGCTCGATGGCAGGCATGGGCCGCATGGTGCGGCCGCGGCGGGCCGGGCGTCAAATCACCGGAACCCCAGCGCCCCGCCGAGGAACTTGGCGAAGCCGCCCGCGTCGCCGGCCTTGCCCGCCTTCTGCGACTGGAAGAACTGCTCGCCCATCTGGTAGATCTTCAGCAGCACGTCGAGCGTCTGCCGGTCGATGTCGTTGGTGCCCAGCTCGCCCATCTGGATGCGCCGCCAGGCCTGGTCGCCCTGCTGCTCGATCTGCGGCTGGTAGCTGCCGGCCATGATCGTCTTCCAGATCGAGGCCTTGTTGTCTTCGAGGCTGGCCCGCCGCCTCTTCTCCTCGGCCTGCTGCTTCTCCAGGGGATCGGTGCCGTCCTTGCTGAAGCCGATGCGGATGTTCCGCTTGGTCTGCTCGTCCTGCTTGGCGTAGGCGTCGCCCAGGATGCCGCCCGTGGGGTCCGCGGACTTCATCGCGGCCTTGGCCATCCACTCCACGAACGAGGCGCAGGCGAGGAGGATGTCGCTCACCACCTGGGCGATCACGTCCGAGAACGTCACCAGCCAGGCCGCCACGTCGATGATCTTGGGAAGCAGGGCCTGCGTCACCTTGGCGGAGATGAGGTTGAACACCGAGGACAGCGCATTCCCCACGCCGGGAACCGAGCGGGCGAAGCCCGTCATCGTGCCCCACAAGGTCTGGGCCGCCCCCGACAAGGCCCCGAACGCCTGCACCACCAGCGAGCCGGCGGCGCCCAGCGCCCCCAGGGCCGATGCGGCGACGGAGACGCCCTTGGGGGCCTCCTCCTTGACGGGCTTGTCGTCCTTGTCGGCCAGCCCCGCCTTCACGTCCTTCCTGTGCTGCTTCAGCCTGGCGGCATAGGCCTCCTCGTGCTTCGCCTTGGCGGCGTCGTCGGCCTGGCCCTGCCAGCGGCTCCCCAGGCCCGACAGCTGCCGCGCGCCCGCCCCGAAGGCCCCCAGGACGCCGCCGAAGAGGTCGCCCCGTGCGAACTGCTGGAAGATGCCGGCGAAGCCCTGGAGCGCCCCCTGCGCCGTCCTGAAGCCGGCGGCGAGGCGGTCCAGCGCCCCCGCCTCCTCCTTGAGGTGCCGCAGCCTGGCCTCCTCGATCCGCTGCCGCCGCTCCTCGAGGGCGGCCAGGTCGCGCTTGCGCAGCAGCGCCCGGCCCTCCTCCTCGACCTGCGCAGCCAGCTCCGCCCGCAATTCGGCCATGCCGCGGGCCGCGTCGTCGGGGGCCAGGTCGTAGGTCTCAGCCATGGCGCTCCTCCCGCATCCGCTCCAGCCGCTGCGCAGGGGTCATGGCCTTCTCGCGGCGCATGTACTCCTCGAGCTCCTCGTCGCTCATGCCCGGCTCGTCCATGCGGCTCCGCCGGGCCGGCCTGTTCAGCGTCAGGATCTCGGGCAGGGTGAGGGCGTCGATGGCGGGCGGCGTGAGGCCGTAGCACTCGCACAGCCCCCGGTCGATGCCGGCCCAGTCGGGCGGCCCCGCGCGGACGGGCAGGATCACTCCGCCGGGGCCTCGGGTTTTCCCTCCGGCGCCCTCGGCGGCTTGCCCTCGGCCTTGCGCTTGATCTCGGCCATCATCTCCAGGCCGACATCGAGGATGATGTCCCAGGCCAGGTCCTCCGTGGCCTCCGGGTGGCTCGGCTTCAGGAGCAGGGAGACGAGCTTGGCCGTCCCCTCCATGCCGTTGACCAGGGCCAGGACGGCGGGGGTGCCGATGTGGACCGGCTCGCAGCCCATCTGGAGGGCGGCGGCCAGCACGCCGGCGTGCTGCTCGGGCGGCAGCCGCTTCATGAGCCGCTCGGCCACGTCGATGGGGTCGGGCACCTGGGGCCTGGCCCACTCGAGCAGTTCCCGCCAGACGGCGCGCGTCCAGCGGGCCAGCTTCCACTCCTTGCCCAGCGCCTTGACCGTCTGCTCGCGCCCGACGTGTTCCGCCAGCATGGGTTCTCCTTACGAGGCGGCGGGGCGGACGTAGGCGGTGCGCCCGCTGGTCGCGTCGTACTTGGCCGTGAACGAGTAGCTGATCAGGCCGTCGTGCGCCGTGCGCGGCCCGACGCGCTCGATGATGAGCGGGATGGTGTAGGGCACGCCGCCCTGGCCGACGTTGAGCGTGATGTCGGCCTTGGCTCCCGCCCGGATGCCCGGCGCGGTGATGTGCGGCATGGCGGCGGCGTCGTAGAGCGCCTCCATCTGGAAGTCGCCGCCGAACAACCCCGCCTCCCAGGCCTCGCCGCCGCCGGTGGAGGTGTCCGAGCTGTCCAGCAGGCGCACGCGCTCCTGCCAGTCGGTGTTGCGGATGTGCACGTCGGTGGCCGCGCCGGCCCCGACGACCTTGAACGTGATCTTCTTGTCGTAGCCGACGACCTTCGCCATGGCGCGCCCTCCCGCGAGGCCGCATCATGCGCAGGGCGGCATGGCCGGCGTCAAGCGGCGCTCAGTTCGTGGCCGGCTCCTCGCACCTGAAGCGCACGGTGATCCCGGTGGCGTCGAGGTTCTGCCCCCACTTGCCCCGCGCCAGGGGCGCGTCGGGCAGGACGGTCGTGATCAGGCATTCGGTGATGCCGGCGGCCCGTATCAGCGTCGGTCGCTGGAAGGCCCGCCGCAGGGCCTCCCTGGCCTCCATCACGTCCTCCGCCGTGCTGCCCGTGCCCGCGGCGAGGGCGCGGTCGGAGGCGGCCAGGAGGACGATCTGCACGGCATAGGTCACGTCCTGCGTCGTGCCGGTGTCGAACAGCCGGCTCTCCTCGGGCCGGGGCGAGGCGGCGACGAGGATGATCGGCAGCCCGTCGGCGCTGAACTGCTTCGCCGGCAGCCGGCGCACGCGGACCGTGCAGGCCGTGCCGTTGACCGACAGGGCCAGGTTGGAGACGACCGTGCCGCAGGCCGTCAGCAGGCGGTCGAAGACGCTTGCCATGAGGGCTTACCCCTGCCGGACGCAGTTGCAAACGTGGTAGCTGTCGAACAGCGAGCTTGCCGTGTCCTGCACGATCCAATCGACGTTGCTGCTGTCGCGGATCACGTCGCCCGGCTTGGGCCTGGGGGCCGAGACGGCGTCGAGCGTCTCCTGCCGCACGGCCCAGCGGATGCGGAAGACGGGCGTGGTGACGGCGTCGCCCTGGTCCTCGGCGAGGTTCCACTGGCGGCGCTGGGCCGCCGCGAGGCTGTAGCTCGTGAAGGTGTCCGTGGCCGAGCGGACGCGCAGGGTGACGGCCTCGGCCCCCGGCATGAGGCTGGCGATCAACGCCCTGGCCATCGCCCGGTCGATCACGGCTTCTCCTTCTTCGGCGGCCTGGGCGGCATCAGGGCGTGGGCCGGCGCGGGGTCGGGCACGTCCATCGCCACGACGTGCCGGCCCGGCAGCATCAGCAGGACGTTGCAGTGCCGGGTGCCGGCGATGGCGGCCGCCACCTCGGCCTCGAGCTTCTCCTTCTCGGAGTCCGCGATGCGGGCGCAGCCGGAGTCCGATTCGACGAAATAGACCTTCGGCATCCCTGATGCTCCTCTAGACCGGGGTCCGGCGGTAGCGGGCGAGGATGGCCCCGCCCCCTCCCGCGAGCCAGCCCATCCAGGCGTCCATGAGCCGCCCGGAGTCCAGCGAAAAACTCAGCCCGTCGAACGACACGCTCGACACGACCCCGCCGGCCACCCTGCCGCGGAAGGCCAGGGCGCACACGTCCAGCACCGCCCACGCGAGGTCGGCGGGGATGTCGGCGGCGGCCCAGCCGGCGGTGTAGACGACCTTGATCGTCTGGTCGGCCGAGAGCGGCCCGGGCACGGCGGCATGCAGCCAGCCGGAGGTGCGGCGGGCGTGGCGCGGCCACACGCCGCCGGGGCGGCGGAGCAGGCCCGAGGCGAAGAGGCCCGCGGGGCCGCTGGTGGGCCTGAGCGAGTAGTCCGTGCCCGGCTCGAGGGCCGTATCCTCGGGGAAGTCGTCCTCGCCCTGCCCGGCCTCGGCCCCCTGGTCGAGCCAGGCGGCGCAGCCGCAGGAGAGGCGCACCCCCGAGCCGCTCGCCGTGGCGGCCCGCGACAGCACGGCGGTCAGCGCCCCGGCGTTGACCGAGGACAGCACGGTCCCGGCGGGGAGGTAGTCGGGGGCGACGACGGGCATGCCGGCGACCAGGCGCGAGGCCGACGAGAGGCCGGTGACGGCCGTGCTGCCGGACGCGACCGTGCCCGTGGGCTGCACGAAGGTCACCGGCACGCGGCGGAGCGAGAGGTATTCCCGGCCCGTGCCCGCGTGGTACTCCGTGACGGCCGCGGTCTGCTCAAACGGATACCCCACATGCTTCTCGGCCAGGGCCTGCGCCTGGGCGAGCAGGGCCGTCAGGGCGTCGTCCTGGCTGGTGTCAGCCGTGGGGACGCCGAGGCGTTGCTTGAGTTGGGCCAGCGTCGCAATGGCCATCAGGCGGCCCTCCCGGAACGGGCATCATGCCGCAGGCGGAGGCGGGGCGTCCAGCGGGTTGCCGTCGCCGCCGGTCGGATCGAACAGCCGCGCCAGCATCGCCTCCGACTCCCGGAGGGCCGCCTCGTTCAGCGCGTCGCCGAACCGCCGGATGCTGTCGTCCCCGGCCAGCAGCTCGTCGGGCACGGCGACGAGGCAGGCCAGCCGCTTCGCCTTCAGGATGATCGTCTCGGCCATGCTCACGCCCTCCCCTTGGCCTTGCGCTTGTGCTGGCGGGCCGCAGGGGCCTTCGGCGGGGCGGGGACGGCCTCCGGGGCGGCAGGGGCCTCGGCGGCCTCCTGGCGGGCCAGGAGCATGCCGCGGGTGCGGTCCCAGATCTGCTCGGGGGAGACGACCCGGGGGCGCGACACCGGCCCCTCCTTGACGTGGTCGCTCCAGTGGTCCCAAGAGACGCACACCGGCACGCCCGCCGCCGTCAGGTCGCGGAAGCAGTTCACGTCCTCGGTGCAGACGACGCGGTCCTGCATGGCGTCGGCGTACTCGTAGCTGAAGTAGGGCATGGCGATGCGGTCGAAGGCCTCGACGTGGCAGGCGAAGCAGCCGGTGCCGGCGGCGGCGACGCGCTCGACGCCCGTCTTGAGGGCGGCCTCCTCGCGCCCGAAATGCTCGAGCGCCCCGATGTCGCCGGGGTGGGCCGACTTCGTGGCGATCCTGAAGGCCTGGACGCGGCAGTCCGGCAGGCCGCAGACGTACGGGCTGCACAGGACCGAAGGCCCCGGCTGCGCCAGCAGCCACTCCGCGGCGAAGAGGACGAAGTCCGGGTGCGGCACCGTGTCGGCGTCCACCTGGACCATGATGCGGCAGCCGCTGTCCCGCGCCATGCGGATGGCCCGGTGGCGGGCGGCGGGCGTCGGGCACACGTCCACGAAGGCGTGCAGGATGTCGTCGATGAGCGGGTGGCCCTGCGCCCGCACGGCCGTCTGGATGCAGAAGTTGCCCAAAGCGGCGTGCTCCCAGCCGCCGTACGCGATGCGCGCGAGCAGGATCTTCGCCTTGGCAGGCATGCCTTTCTCCCTGTCCTGGTGGCCGATGCTTCTTCGTTGTTCGCCTGGATGGCCTGCGGAGGCCCGGACGGGAAGGACGGCGGGCGCGGTTCGCCACCCGCCGTCCCCCGGAGAAGCATCCCCCGGACGGGATGCTCCCGCGACTGTGCGGATCAGGTCGAGGGCGAGCGCGAGTAGCCCGCGTTCGTCTCCGCGACATACTTCTTCTGCGCGGCGAGGAGGCAGTGCGCGGCGAAGCTGGGCGAGGTGCCGCCCGTGGTGCCGGTCATGCGGACGTACTTCTGGCCGGCGGGCAGGGCGAAGTTGATCGTCTCCTGCTGGTTGGACGTGGTCTTCTGGGCGAACGCCGCCCCGGTGATGTCGGTCCAGGTGCCGCCGCTGCTGGTGGTGTTGCTCTGGAGCTTGGCGTCCAGGGTCGGGCTGGTGCCGGAGACCGCGCCGATGGACAGCACGGCGTTGCCCCAGACGGTGCCGCCCGCCATGTCCACGGCGCTGCCCGCCGCGTCGCCGGAGGTCGTCACGGTCTTGGGGACCAGGAGGCTGCCGACGACGCAGCCGTCCTTCAGGTCGATCAGGAGCGAGCTCATGGGTCCTGGCCCTCCTCCGGGCCTCGATGGTCGGGGGAAGGGCCGGCGGGGAAGGCCCGCCGGCCCGGAGAGCCTCGGCTCACGCGCCGACGGCGGTCAGCAGATGGTCGGCCACGGCGAAGGCGCCGGGGTTCTTGGCCCCGCCGTCGCAGACCATGATGCCGCGGATGGCGGCCTGGTCGGCCTGCAGCAGCGTGATGCCGCCGTCGGTCTGGGCGAACTCGACCGCGCCGAGCATGGCGATCATGTAGTTGGACCACATGCCGCCGATCACCGGCGTCAGGGTCGTGCCGCTGCCCTTGGCGCGGTTCTTGGGCACGTTGTTGCTCAGGGTGGCCTTGAAGCCGCCCAGGTTCTGGGCGAAGCCGTCGCCCAGCGAGCGGAACTGGTCGAAGACGTACTGGCCCTGCGCCACGGTGGTCGAGCCGTTGTAGACCGCCGCCCTGGCCTGCACGAACTTGAAGAACAGCTCCGGCCGCAGCACGAAGCCCTCGAACTTGGCGTTGTTCTTCATCACCTCGCTGATGAAGGCGTACACGTCCTGGGGCGAGAGGGTGTCGCCGTCGGCGTGCGTCGTGGTCGGCGTCACCGTGCCGATGCCGCTGGTGCCCAGCAGGCCGTGCGGCTTGATGTCGCCGCCCTCGCCGTCGAGGAAGGCCAGGTCGGCGGTCAGGGCCAGGGTCTTGGTCAGGTCGGTGCGGACGAGGTTCTCGGCCGCCACCGTGGCGAACCGGAGCAGCTCGTTGGGCATCACCACCAGGCTGATGCACTTCTTCGCGCTCAGGGTCAGCGTGCCCGTCTGCGGGTAGCTCTTGGTCGCGTCGGTCGCCTCGCCGACCCAGCTGCCCGTGGTCACGCCGATCTGGCGGGGGAACTGGATGCGGCCCGTGGGCGGCAGCGGGATGACCGTGGCGCCGGCGGCGGTGACGGCCGCCTCGTTGCGGAACAGGGTGATGAGCTCGCCGAACTCCGGCGGGCCGACCAGCGCCCCGCCGCCCTGCTGGTCCAGCCAGGACATGCCGCCGGTGACGGCCTTGCGCTGCATCCAGGCGACCTCGTCGAGGTCGCTGATGCCGCCGCCGGCCTTGACCATCTGGCGGATCTCGCCCAGCTGCTCCTGGCGGAAGAGGCCCTCGGGCAGGAAGCTGGTGGCGAAGGGCACCCAGAAGCCGCCCTTCTGGCTGGGGTGGATGCCGCACTCGGCGAAGCCCTTGTGCAGCATCTCCGCCGCCATCATCTCGACCTTGGCCTGCTCCGGCTTGAGGCGGTCGGCCTGCACGCCGAAGGCGTTGCAGTAGCGGTAGCCGCGGCTGGTCAGGGCCGACTCGCCGGCGCGGTAGCGCGGGGCCGCGGCCGGGGCCGCCGGCGTGCCCGTCGCCAGGCCCGCGGGGCGAGCGTTGGTGTGCCGCTCCGCCTGCTTGTTCGCCGTGGCCTGCTCCACCGCCTTGAGGCGGGCCGCCAGGGCCTGCTTGTTCTCGTTCGCCATCGTTCGTCTCCTGGCCCGCTTCGGAGGGCCTCCGTAATGGGACCGGGGTATCAGGCACGCAGGCCGAGCCGGCGCTCCAGGGCCGGCAGGGACTTCTTGAGCAGCTCCGCCTCCTCGTCCGACAGCTCGTCCTCTTCCTCGCCCTCGCCGGGCAGGAGGTCGTCCTCGCCCATGCCGGCCGTCTCGTCGGCGGGGCGCACGCCCTCCACGGGCGGCAGGTCGTCCAGGCCGGCATCGTCCGCCGGGGCGTCGTCGCCCTCGGGCAGGGCCTTCTCGACGAGGACATCGTCGTCCTCGTAGTCGTCGGGGATGGGGTCGTGGCCCTTGCAGGCCTTGGCGTGGAACCTGGAGATGGCCTTGAGGGCCTTCTCCATGCCGGCGTGGTGCTCGCGCAGGTGGCTCTTGACCTCGCCCTCGTCCAGGGGGTCGAGGTCGGCGGCCAGGCCCTTGCGGACCGCGTGCAACGCCTTGTGGAAGTTGCGCATGGCCTTGCTGCCGTGCGTCTCCACGGGCGGCGGCGCGGCGGGCTTCGCGGGCTTGCCGGCGTCGATGTCGTCCTCGGCCATGTCCATGTCGCGTCCCCCTGCCGTGCCGTGCCCGCGAGTGTGCGGGGGCATGCTTTTCCGTGTCAAGTCGCCGCGTGCTCCCGGGGCCTTCGGCGGGGCCTTCCCCGCAGGCGCGCCGGCCCCGCCCGCGACCATCGCCACGGCGGCGTCGTACTCGGCCTCCGTGATCGAGCCGTCGGCCAGCCGCCCGGCCAGCTCCAGCACCGCAGCCCCCAAGGACATGCCCGCGCCCTCCGCTTGAGCGGGCATCATGGCCCGGGCGTCCCGGCTGGCGTCAAGCTGGACGGCACGGCAGGCAGGCCGCTACGCTCCCGGCCCGCCGAGGAGAGCGAGCCATGAGAGTCTGCGACGTGTGCCACCGGGAGCATCAAGGGGCGCTGCCGCGCTGCGCCTTCTGCCGCCCGCTGGCGAACAAGCTGGAGGCCGTGCGGCAAGGCCACATGGACAAGTGGGGCAAGGACATCGTCCCCCGGCAGTCTCGCCGCGCCCGGCGGGCGGCAGGCAAGGGCGGCTGGCGGTGCCTGCTCCCCGACTGATCGCCGCTGGACAGGGCGGCCCCCGCCCCGCTAGAGTCTCCCCGTCGAGGCGGCCTTGCCGCTAAACCGGACGGGCACGGGAGGAGGGGTCGGCCCTCTCTCCCGTGCCCGTTTTTGCTCGCTGTCGAGGCGGCAACCTATCGTATAATGGAATCGTCGAGGCGGAGGCCGGCATCCCCGGCTATCCCTGGCACCTTCGCGGCCTCGACATGGAAAATCCCGCACAGCCCGACAGGCAGAACAAGCAGCGGCGCAAGGCCGCCCCCGTCCCGGACGAGGCCGAGCTGCGCCGCCTCAGGCGCGTCCTCAAGGCCCTGGACAGCGAGCCGTGCCAGTGCCCGCTCAGGCCCGTGCCCGGCACGCTGGCGCGCACCTGGAACGACCTGTGCTACCGGGTCGAGCGCGGCATCGTGGAGACGGCGGAGCAGAAGCGGCGGCGGCGCGAGGCCGTGGCCGACGGCGAGCGCGTCCCGCGCGAGGAGCCGCAGGCCAGCCCGGAAGGCAGGCTGGCCATCGTCGTCCTGGCCACCGAGGCCTGCTTCTGCGCGACCTGCCACGACCACCCGGTGCCCGTCGATACCTGGCTCTGGCTCATGGAGCAGGCCGACCCGCAGGGGATGAAGGGGCCGCCCCTGCCCGCGCCGGCGTCGATCCCCCTGGAGGATGCCGACGGCGAGGAGGAGGCCAGGGCCAGGCGCGTGGCGCTCTACGAGGCCCGCCGCCGGGCGGGGTACTCGCTCTTCCACCCCGGCGACGCCTTCGCCGTGCGGGCGTCCCACGCGCCCTCCGAGGCGTTCCTGCGGGCCAGGCGGAAGCGGAAGCGGCTGGCGGCCTTCTGCGCCCGCCTGCTGGGGGAAGAGTCGGGAGAGGCGGAACCGGAAGGCCCTGCGAGGGTAGCGGCATGAGCATGAGCGTGGAGAGGCTGG
>Ga0196963_10001046_pt1 | contig 20310 bp, 14 predicted proteins | sample S1_5metaG_FD_148600 | JGI IMG/M metagenome (GOLD analysis project Ga0196963, IMG submission 148600) | Soil microbial communities from Anza Borrego desert, Southern California, United States - S1_5 | ecosystem: Environmental > Terrestrial > Soil > Desert | place: USA: California | collected... | reverse complement strand
CGCCCGCCGCCGGCGAGCAGCTCGCGCGCTTCGTGTTCGTCCCGGCCGAACGCATCGTCACGACGCCCCAGGGGCACACCCTGATCCGCCTCGACCGCTCGCGTGGGGAATGGCTGATGGAGGCGCGGTCGCTGCGCAATCTCGCTGGCCTGGCGACCGCCGCCAACGTCGCGGCCGCGATCGTCGCCGGCCTCGTGCTCATCGTGGTGCGTCGCCGTCAGCGCAGGTCGGCAGCGGCCGGACGCGCGACGGAATCCTCCCAATCCCAGACGTAGAGCGTGCGCGCGGTCGCGTCGTAGGCGACCCACCGCGCCGCGGTCACCGTGCCGGTGCCGATGCCGACCAGCGCGTGGCACCAGCGCTCGCCCGGTCCCGGCGCGAACCACGCCGGCAGGCCGCGTGGCGGAGCCGCGAAGTCCCACGCCGCTACCGGCGGCGGGCCGTCCGCGGCCAGCGGCCGCAACGGCATGTGGTGCCCGGCGATCGCCAGCGCGTCGTCGCGGCCGATCCCGCGCACCGCCAGCAGGTAGCGGTGGACGTCCTTCGCCGGACGCAGGCAGGCGTCGACGGTCGTCGCCGGCAGGCGCTCGACCTCGATCACCTCTGCGGCCGGGATCGCCCGCCCTTCCAGCCACTCCGGCGATGCCGCGTCGGCGACGCGCAGCAGGCGGTCGCCGATCACCACCGCGAGCTCGTCGGCGACCACGCGCGTCGCCGGCGGCCGCGGCAGGCTGGCGTCGGCGCGGCGCCACATCCACACCTGCATCAGCTCGCTGGTCGGATCGTAGACCGCGAAGCGCCCCTCGACGCCGTCGGCGGTGCCGCGCTCGAAGACCCGGCTCTGGGCGCCCTGCGGTCGGAACCACGCCGGCGGCGCGAATGGATCGTCGACGCCGCCGCGCGGCCAGTCGGCCGGCGGCGCGTCGTCGATCGGCCGGCGGCTGTCGGGCGGGAACGTGACCAGCTGCGCCGCCTCGTCGGCCGCCATGGTCGCGCGCAGGATCAGGCAGTCGCCGCGCTCGTCCTGGAACTGGCGCAGGTGGATGTCGCGCCAGGTGCGCGGCCGCGCCGCGCCGAAGCGGTAGCCGGCGGCGGCGAGATCGTCGAGCGACGCGTGCTCGAGGCGGATGTCCGGCCCCGCCCCGGTCTCGTCGACCAGCCGCCCCGCGACCAGCCGCGCGCCGATCACCAGCCCGGCCCCGATCGCGAACGCCACCAGCGCCGTCTGCATCGCCGAACGTCGGGCCATGCGCGATGGTCGGGCGCGATCGCGGTCGCGGAAGGCCCGCCGTCGCGCGCCTTCCGCCGCGTCCCGTCGCCGCACCATGCCGCCATGATGCCGCCGCTGGTGGACACCCACTGCCACCTGACCAACGCGCGCTTCGCCGCCGACGTCGACGCCGTCATCGCGCGCGCGCGCGAAGCGGGGCTGTGGCGTTGCCAGCTGATCGGCACCGGCCTGGCCGACGCGCGCGCGGCGAGGGCCCTGGTCGATCGGCATCCGGATCTCCTCGCCTGCGCCGCCGGTCTCGATCCGTTCTCGTGCCACGAGGCCGGCGACGGATTCGACGCCGCGCTCGCCGAGCTCGAGACGCTGCTCGCGGCCGGCGGCTTCCAGGGGCTCGGCGAGATCGGCCTGGAGTACCATCACCAGCTGCTGCCGCACGACGTGCAGATCGCGCAGCTCGAGCGCCAGCTCGCCCTGGCGCGCCGTCTCGGGCTGCCGGCGATCATCCACGTGCGTGACGCGCACGACGACATGCTCGCGACGCTGGCGCGCCACGAGGGGACGCGCGGCGTCATCCACTCGTACATCGGCGACGCGCCGACCGCGCGGCGCTATCTCGACCTGGGCTGGCACCTGTCGTTCAATGGCACGCTAACCTTCAAGGCCAACGCCTTCCTGCGCGAGGCCGCGGCGATCGTCCCCGCCGACCGTCTGCTGATCGAGACCGACAGCCCGTACCTGGCGCCGATGCCGCTGCGCGGCCAGCGCTGCGAGCCCGGCTTCGTCGTCCACACCCTGCACCTGCTGGCCGAGGTGCGCGGCGAGCGGCCGGAGGACGTCGCGGCGTGGACCACGCGCAACGCCTGCGCGCTGTTCCGCCTGCCGTTGCCGTGGTGAATCCCCTCGCCGAACGCTTCGGCATCGACCTCGCCGACGGCGAACGCGACCCCGAGCGGATCTGGACGGCCATCGGACGTATCGAAAGCGGCGACGGCGATACGCGGTTCGCCGCCGCCGCGGCGCGCGAGCTGCTGCGCCTGGCCGGCGCGCGTCTGCCATCGGCAGGCGAATCGTCCGATGGCACCGCGCTCGCGACCTTGTGGCCGACCCGCCGCGCGCGACGGCGCGGCTGGCGCGTGCTGCGGCGCCATCTGACCGTGCCGCGGCTGGCGCTGCCGGAAGCCCTGCGCGCGTTGGCGCTCATGCCATCGGTCGCCGCCGGGGCCTGGCTGATCGCCGACATGCGCCCGGACATCGGCGGCGCGGTCTTCGCCTGGGCGCCGCTCGTGCTGATCAACCTGATGCTCCTGACGCTCGCCGAGCGCGTGTGCGGGTGGCGGCCGCCGAGCGGCGCCGGGACGGTCGCCGACCTCGAGCGCCGCCTGTTCGACAGCCCGCACGACCATCCGTGGACACGCGAGCGCGTCGCGGAAACGGTCACCGCCCCGGGCGAACGCGCATGATCGCTGCGCCATACACGTTCGGAGTTGGCGCGGGACCACCTGGACCCCGCGTGGCCATCGTCCTATCTTGCCGCCGTCCGACGCGGGCAGGCGTGGGCAAGATGACGCAGCGGGTGACGGGCACGTGGGCCGTGGACCGGTAAACCGCGACGATCGACCTTCTCCGTTTGCCCGCGTTGGATTTTTTGTTCCGTGCCGGCGCCGACCGCCGCCCGCGGCATGAAGCCGAGCAGACGACGTACCGACACGACGCGAGGCTCGAGCCTCGAGCCTCGAGCCTCGAGCTCACTCCAGCGGATTGCGCCAGCGCACGCCGCTGATCGGCGCACCCGCTTCATCCGCGGCCAGACGTGCGCAGAAGCCCCAGCCGCCGCCGCCCTGGGCGATGCGCAGCACCACGCGGTGCGTTCCCGGCGTCAGATGGACGCGGACGTGGTCCTGATCCGGCGTCAGCCCGCGCATCGCCGGGTTCTCCCAGACGGACGCGCCGTCGATCCACGCCGCGACGCCATCGTCCGAGCCGAGCAGCAGCCAGGCGTCCTGCTCGTGCTCGACCTCGATCATCGCCGCCGCGTAGGCGTGGACGTTGTCGTGCGGCGTGAACAGCGGCACGAGATCGATGGTGCCGTAGTCGCCGGCTGCGAACGGCCGCGTCCACGCCAGGCGCGCGCCCGCGAGATCGGCGCCCGCGTGCGCCGCGTCGCCGAGCGCTGCCGTGTCGCCCGCCGGCGCCGGGGCGCCCGCGACCGGACCGAGCAGCAGCCAGTCCTTGAACAGCGCGCGGCGACCGGCGAGCGCGGCGAGCATCGCCGTCAGGTGCGTCGCGTCGTCGCCGCTGACGCGGCTCGCCAGCTCATCGGCGAAGGTCGTCGACGTGGCCCCGCCGATACGCGCGACGTACGCCGCCTCGATGGTGCCGAGCCGATCGGCGAAGGCCGCGGGATCCGAGCGCGCGCGGACGGCATCGACGACGCCCTCGAGCGCCTGCGCGCGAATCGCCTCGTCCCAGGCGGGCGTGGCGAGCGCCGCATCCAGGCGCACGCGCGCCAGCCGCGATGCCAGGTGGTTCCTGGTCGTCGCCAGCGCCGGATCGTCGACGGCGCTCGCCAGCCACGCCGCCAGCACCGCCTCGGCCTTCCGCTCGCGCGCCAGCGTCAGCGCGTCCTCCATCCGCCGATCGATGAAGTTGGCGGCGGGATCCGTCCGCAGCACCTCGCCGAGCGCGGTGCAGAAGGCGGTGACGTCGCCGGCGTCGTGCGCCGCGTCGAGCTTGGCCGACGCCGCCTCGCGCCGCGCGATCACGTCGGCGCGCGACCCCGGTTCTCCAACCGCGACGAGCGACGCGCCGGCGACGTCGAGGTCCTCCTCGTCCGCGACCACCACCGTGCCCGCCGCCGGCACGCGCTCCTGCCGCGTGCGGCGCAGCGCCGCCAGCGGATCGCCGACGTAGAGCAGGCGCCACGGCTGCGACGCGTACTGGCCGTGACGCTTGCGGAAGCACGCCGCGTACGGAGCGCCCGCGGCGATGCGCGGCGCGAAGTAGCGGCTGGGCTGGAAGGACTGCAGGAACGGCTCGGCGCACGAACCGAAGTAGGCGTAGGCGCCGCCCCACAGCGCGCGTCCGGCGAGCGTGTCGGCGTCGTAGGGATCGTGGGCCGACCCCGAGTGCGTGGTGTGGATCAGGCACGGCACGCCGACGGGGAAGTCCTCGCTGGTGCCGCCGCCGCCGGCCACCGACCACTCCCAGCCGCCGCCGGACGAGTTGATGAGGATCAGCGGATGGCTGTTCCACGGATGCGTCGCGCGGCGGAACGAGCGGACGTCCGCGGCCCCGTCCTTCAGATGGGTGATGCGCAGCCGCTCGCCCCACGCCTGCTCGGCGAAGCCCATGTGGTAGCGGCCGAACACGCCGCGACCGCTGCCGTAGGTGTTGAACAGCAGCGCCGAATCCGGTTGGAGGAACAGCGAGCACATCGCCTGGTACAGCGCGCGCTCGCGCGGGCCCTGCACGCGCCCGATGACCGCGCGGCGCACGCCGTGCTCGTCGCGGCCGAGGTAGTCGTCGAGCGCGAAGGTGTTGCCCCACCGCTCGTAGACGGCGCCCGTGAAGCGGAACGGGTAGTCGCCGGCGAGGGTGGCGTAGGTCCAGCGCTCATCGGACCACGCGCCGTTGTCCTCCAGGCCGCGGCGCACGGCGCGCGCCAGGTCATCGGCCATGCGTCGCGGGATGTGGTCGGTCGGACGCGACGGACGCGGGCCGTTGTCGTCGAAGGTCGCCAGCGGCACCTCGACCAGGTCCTGGAATCGACCGGCGGCCAGCGCGACCGCGCCGGCGACGCAGGCACCGCCATCGCTGAACACCACCCCGGGAGCGTCGCCCGCGAGGCGATCCAATCCGACCTGCGTGCGGACCTCGGCGAGCGTCGGTTCCGGCGCCGCGGTCGCGGCGCGCAGCCGCACGACCCGCGACGGCTTGAACGCGGCGATGAAGCGCGGCGCGTAGAAGCCGTCGTCGAACAGCACCGGGAAGAACGAGGTCGGCGTCCAGCGCGAGATCGCCTGGACGAAGGACGGCAGGTCGCCGACCAGCACCACGACGTCGCGGGCGACGCGCTTGTCGAAGCGCGCGCGCGCCTTCGTCGGCGCGCCTTCCGCCAGGTGCCGCGCGACCTTGGCGAGGTAGGCGAACGTCGGACTGGCATCGCCCGCCGCCTGCTCCGCCAGCGTCCAGTAACCGCGCGCCTCGTCGCGCGCGCCCTGGTTGAAGGCGTCGTCGGCGAGATCCATGAACGCGTCGGCGGCGGATCGGCCGCGCGGCATCTGCGCCTCGATCGCTTCGGCGACGCGCCGACGCAGCGCCGGCTGGTCGAGCTCGACGACGGCGTGGACCAGGCCGGCGCTGATCTCGGGGGCGATGTCGCTCGGCCAGGCCAGGCCGACCAGCGCCTCGGCCCGCGCCAGCACCGCGGCCTCGGCGGCGGCATCGCGGTACGCCGCCTCGATCTCGGTCCACAGCGCCCAGCCCTGCGCGCGCGCCGAGGCGGGCTGCGCCGTCGCGAGCGCGCGCACCCGCGCGCGCAGGTCGTCGCGCACCGCGCGGGCGGTGGTCTCGCAGCGCTTCGCCAGCGCGGTCAGCGTCTCCCTGGTCGGCGACGCCAGCGCGGCGTCGCGCTCGGCGCGCAGCTCGGCGAGACCGGCGTCGCCGGCCACGAACGGCGCATCGATCGCGGCGATGGCATCGCGCGCGGCGCCCACGTCGATCGGCTCCGCGCCGGCGAGCTGCGGCAGCGCATCGGCGACCGCGCCGAGCTTCCCCGACCACTGGCGCCGCTCCATGATCTGCGCCTCCTCGGCGCCGAGCACCGGCTTCGCCGGCTCGGCGATGCGCCGCTCGTCGGCGAGGACGGCGATCAGCGCGGCGAATCCGGCGCGATCCTGCGGCACCTCGGCGGTGCCGATCACCCGGCCATCGGCGGCGAAGGCGTTGATGCCGATGCGCGCCTCGCGCGGCCGCGCCGCCTCGTCCCACGACCACAGGCGGCAGGCGTGGACGCCGGCGAGTGCGCGCGCCAGGGCCGGATCGTCGAGCCAGCGCCCGGCATCGATCGAGGCGACGTCGCCCTCGTCGCGCAGGATCAGCACCACCGGCTTGCCATCGGCCCTGGCAGCGGCGAACGCCGCTTCCAGCGTCGCCTCGGGCGCCGGCGCCGGCGCCTGGCGCGCCGGACCGCAGGACGACACGACGACGAGCAGGCCGACGGCGATGAGGAGACGACGCATGCGACCTCCGGGAAGGAGGCGCAGCATCGTCGACCGGATCGCCCGGACCAGCTTCGTCACCGCGCGGCCCGTGCCGCCGGCCACGGACGGGTGAGCGATCAGCCGCGCGCGCGGCGCAGGCGCAGCAGCAGCAGGACGCTCGCGGCGACGATCCCGCCGAGGCCGCCCCTGCCGCAGCCGCCGCCATCGTCGTCCGACCCGGCGCTCGACGCCGGCGGCGCCGGCGGGGCGTCCGACGCGACTGCCGCCGCGGCGACGTCGATGCGCGCGGCAGGGACCGTGAGACGGCGCAGCGTGTAGGTCGCCGTGTGGTTGTTGCGGATCCAGTAGCCGCGGCCGGTCACCAGCGTGGTCTGGTTGACGTACGCGCCGGCCACGGGGTCCCACCACGCCGGCGTCGCGTTGATCACCGCGCTGAAGGTCGGCGTCGACGCGCTGTCGACGACGACGTTGCCCGGCGAGGTGCGCAGCTCGAAGTTGGCCCACGGATGGCTGAGCAGCGCGCTCGTGCCGTCATCCAGCGGCGGCACGCCGAAGAACGTCCAGCCCGGCCGCAGCTCGATCGCGAAGGTCGCGAGGTCCTGGGCCAGGCCGTCGAAATCGAGGCTCATGGCGCTGCGCGTCGCCAGGAACACGCCGCTCTGCTCGGTCAGCGCCGCCGACGCGGCGGGCAGCTCGCTGTACGCCTGCGCGGCCGAATCCCAGATGAAGGCGCGCGCGTTGCGCGAACCGACGCGCGCCAGCTCGGCGAGCACGCTGCTCTCGCCGGCAGAGGTGCTCGGGCAGATGGCGTTGTAGAACGAGGAGCGGCTGCCCGAGCGGACGAGAGCCGGTTCGTCGACGGCGGCCGAGTTGGCGACGACGGTCGCCTCGATCAGCTCGGCGACCGCGCTGAACGGACCCGTGCCACCCGGATTGCTGGCGTCCAGCGTCGCGTACGCGGTGCCGGCGGTCTGGTCCCAGGCACGGAACTGGAGGTCCGGCGTACCCACGAAGGACGATGACGGGTAGAATCGCACGCGCGCGCCGTCGGGCAGGAGTCGCGCCGCGGCGACCGACACCGGGGTCAGCGTCGTCCACGGTCCGCCGCCCGCCGTGCGGTATTGCCAGGTGCCCTGGCTGCTGTCCGCGGCGATCACCGCGATGCCCTCGACCGCACCGCTGTCGGCGTCGCTGATCGCGCCGCCCACCAGGGTCGAGATCTGCGCGCCCGCGTCGCCGTCGCGCGCGGCGAACGAGGTGGTGGGCAGGACGAAGGCGCCGGCGGCGAGCACTGGCGCCGAGTTGACCGCGGCAGCCGCGACCGCGATGTCGACGGTGGCGGTCAGGTCGCTGTAGGCCGTGGCGGCACCGGTCGCGCCGAGAGGGCCGGTCGCGCCGCTCGTGAAGCCGTCCGACGCGTCCCACGCATGCATCTGCAGACCGGTGGCGGTGCCCGAGAAGCCCGCGTTCGGCACGAAGCGCACGCCGCCGTTCGCCGGCGACGCGCCGGACAAGCGGAGCGCCTGCCCGGTCGTCACCGCGATCGTCGCCCAGACGCTCGTCGCCCCGACGTACGTGGTCGTGTACTGCCAGACGCCGTTCGCGCTCGATGCCGGCAGGATCGCGGCGCCGATCGGATCGGCATCCACATCGGCGTAGGACGACAGCAGCAGCGCGTTGAGGCTCGTGCCGGCATTGGTCGAATCGGGTTCGTCCTGGTCGATCGCCGGCATGGACAGCGTGCGGTCGCCGAATTCGGGCGCCTGGGTCTGGATCGGCGCGACCTCGGCGGCGAGCCGCGCGCCCGAGACGAGGAGCACGACGACGATCGCGGCGCAACGCGTGAACAGCATGCTTGGGATCCCCACGGCGCGCGATGATCGTGCCGGACCCGCAGCGGCAAGCGTCGAAGCTAGGGGGACGGTCGCGCGGAGCCGCCGTCGATCTCGGCCAGACGCGCGCGCAGGCGTTCCAGGCTCGCCGCGTTCGCGACCAGGTCGCGCTGCGCGCTGTCGACGCGACCGCGGTACTGCTCGGCGTCGCGTTCCAGCTCCCGCAGCCGGGCGACGGCGCGCGCCTGCGCCCCCTGCGCGGTGCGACGCGCCGTCTGCGCGGCGCGGCTGCGTTGGGCGAGCTCGCGCAGGCGCTCGTCCATGCGCGTCAGCTCCTGGGTCAGCTCGGCGACCTCGACGTCCTCGAGCTTGCCGTCGCCGTCATAGCGCGCGCGGGCGGCGACCATGCGCGCGTCGAACAGCGCGCGCTGGTCCTTCAAACCCTCGCTCTGGGCGTCGAGCGCGGCGATCGCCTGGTCGTGGACCGCGACCTGGGCCATCGCGGCATCGAGCGTTGCGGTCGCCGCGGCCGACGCGGTCTCGGTGGCCTCCAGCTTGGTCGCCGCCCAGCCGCGGTACTTCTCGATCTCGCCGCGCCGGCGCTCGACCATGCGCAGCGTGCCCTCGATGCGATGGCGATCGCGCTCGGCCTCGTCGATCGGATCCGGCTCGGGGGTCGGCTCGGACGCCGGCTCCGCCGGCGCCTCGGCGACGAACGGCGAGCGGGCGACGATGTCGTCCGCCGCGACCGTCAGCTCGACGCTCAGCTCGCCGACGACCTTCAGCCGCCCGCGCGCCTCGTCGTAGGTGCCCACCAGCACCCGCCCGTCGGCCAGGGTGAAGCTCTCGGTCACGACGGCGTCCGCCGCTCCGGCCAAGCCTGCCGACCCGGCCAATGCCGCGAGGATGATGAGGATGCGCATCCCGGTGAAGGTCGGGCCAGGACGACGCTGTTCCGCGGGACTCGCGTTGCCTCCACGCCGGTGCGGCGCACCATCCCGGCCATCGGGACGTAGCTCAGCTTGGCTAGAGCGCCGCGTTTGGGACGCGGAAGTCGCAGGTTCGAATCCTGTCGTCCCGACCACTTCCTGCCGGTCGCGCGCTCCGTGCGCTGGCGCGATGCGCACGCGACGGCGCCGCCACGCGGGCCGTAGATACCTCGCCCGAGGCGCCTTGCCTGAGCCCCCCTCCGCCAAAGAACGGGTGTCGGGTTCGGGAGGCGGCCGTGTCCACGAAGCCCGATGATAGTCCGGAACAGTCCCCGTCCGCGAACGACGAGCTCTTCCGGCTGCTGGTCGAGAGCGTCAAGGAATACGCGCTGTTCGTGATGACGCCGGAAGGGCGCGTCGCGACCTGGAACCTCGGCGCCGAGCGCCTCAAGGGCTACCGCGCCGACGAGATCATCGGTCGCGACTACTCGACGTTCTTCACCCCGGAGGATCGCGCCAAGGGCCTGCCCGGAAACATCCTGCGCACCGCCCGCGAGCGCGGCAGCCACACCGTCGAGGGCGAGCGCCTGCGCAAGGACGGCACGCGGTTCTGGGCCGAGGCGACCGTGACGCGGCTGGTCGACGCCGCGGGCCGGCTGCGCGGCTTCGCCAAGGTGACCCGCGACCACAGTGAACGCCACGCCGCCGAGCTCGAGCTGCGCGACGCGCTCGAGCGCGCGCGGCGGGCCGAGGAGGAGCTGCGCCAGCACGCCGGCTCGCTCGAGCAGCGCATCGCCGAGCGCACCGAGCGCCTGCAGATGGCGAACGCCGAGCTCCAGTCCTTCAGCTACTCGGTGTCGCACGACCTGCGCGCGCCGCTGCGCTCGATCGAGGGCTTCGCGAGCGCGCTCGACGAGGATTACGGCGCGCAGCTCGATGCGCCGGCGAAGGACTTCCTGCGGCGCATCCGCGCCGCGACCGGACGCATGGGCGGCCTGATCGACGACATGCTGAAGCTGGCGCGGGTGACGCGATCCGAGCTCGCGCGCGAGCCGATCGACCTGGCGCGCACGGTGCGGGACGCGTTCGAGGCGTTCGCCAAGGCCGAGCCCGGGCGCCGCGTCGAGCTGGCGGTCGAGGGCGACTGCACGGTCGTCGCCGATGCCATGCTGGCGCGCATCGTCCTCGACAACCTGCTCTCGAACGCGTGGAAGTTCACCCGCGACGTCCCGGCCGCGCGGATCGTCTTCAGCGGCGAGGAGCGCGGTGCCGAGAAGGTGTTCAGCGTCCGCGACAACGGCATCGGCTTCGACCCGCAGTACGCGGCCCGGCTCTTCGTCGCCTTCCAGCGGCTGCACGACGGCTCGTACCCCGGATCGGGGATCGGCCTGGCCACGGTCGCGCGCGTCGTCCAGCGCCACGGCGGCCGGGTCTGGGCCGAGTCCTCGCCCGGCGCCGGCGCGACGTTCTCCTTCACCTTCGGACCCGCCGCGGCGCCGGCCGCCGCGCGGACGGACGCCGTGCGATGAGCGACCCCTGGATACTGGTCGTCGACGACAACGACGACGACGTCGAGCTGACCAAACGCGCCTTCCGCAAGTGCGGGTTCACGCAGCGCCTCGAGATCGCCCGCGACGGCGTCGCCGCCCTCGCCCGGCTATGCGCCGATGGCGTCGCGCAGCCGGCGTTCGTCCTGCTCGACCTGAACATGCCGCGCATCAACGGCATCGAGGTGGTGCAGCGCCTGCGCGGCGACCCGCGCACGCGCGCCATCCCGATCATCGTGCTGACCTCGTCGCGCGAGCCGTCCGACCTGGCCGGCGCCTACGCCGCCGGCGCCAACAGCTACGTGCGCAAGCCGATCGAGTTCGACCGCTTCGTCGAGGTCGTGCGCCAGATCGGCGGCTACTGGCTCTCGCTCAACGAGCCGGCGCCCCGGGAACCGGCGGCATGAGCCGCGCCGTGCGCCTGCTGTTCGTCGAGGACAACGGCGACGACTACGTCCTGGAGACGCGCGCGCTGCGCCGGGCCGGCTGGGAACCGGACGCGCGCCATGTCGACCGGCTCGACGACGTCCGCGCCGCGCTGCGCGGCGGCGGCTACGACTGCGTGATCAGCGACTTCAGCCTGCGCGGCTTCGATGCCTACGCGGTCATCGCCGAGACCCGTTCCCTCGCGCCCGGGACCCCGGTCATCGTGGTCTCGGGGACGGTCGGCGAGGACGCCGCCGTCCAGCTGCTCAAGGCCGGAGCCGCCGACTTCGTCACCAAGGACGCGCTGCCGCGCCTGGGACGCACGCTCGAGCGCGCGCTGGCCGAGCGCGACGCGACGCGGGCGAAGGACGACGCCGAGGCGGCGGTGCGCGAGTCGGAATCGCGCTTCCGGACGATGGCGGATTCGGCGCCCGTCCTCATCTGGCTGGCGTGCGAGGACCAGTCGCTCGAGTACGTCAACCGCGCGTGGCTGGATTTCCGCGGCCGCTCGTTCGCCGACGAGTCCGGCGCCGGCTGGCGCGAGGGGCTGCATGCCGACGACGCGGCCGGGTGGGACGAGGCGTTCGCCCGTGCCCGCTCCGCCGGTGGCGGGTTCCGCCACGAGATGCGCCTGCGCGACCGGTTCGGCGACCACCGTTGGCTGCTGGTGCACGGCGCGCCGCGTCGCGACGCGCGCGGCTACATCGGCTCGGCCGTCGACATCACCGAGATGAAGGAGATGACCGCCGAGCTGCGCCGGTCGAACGCCGAGCTCGAGCAGTTCGCCTACGTCGCCTCGCACGACCTCCAGGAGCCGGTGCGCATGGTGACCATGTACCTCGACCTGCTGCAGCGCCGCCCGCTCGACCGCTTCGATGACGACGAGCGCCGGTACCTGGCCGTCATCCGCGAGGGCGCCGCGCGCATCCGCTCGCAGATCGCCGACCTGCTCGCGTACGCGTCGCTTGGCCAGGATCGCCCGCCGGCGGCGCCGACCGATGCCGCCGCGGTGCTCGACGAGTCGCTGGCCATCTTCCGCGATGAGATCACGCGCCTGGGGGCGGTCGTCGACCGCGGGCCGCTGCCGACCGTCGTCGTCCGTCGCGACGACCTGCGCCAGCTGTTCCAGAACCTGGTCGGCAACGCGCTCAAGTACCGCGGCGCCGGCGCGCCGCGGATCGCGATCAGCGCCGAACGCGCCGACGACCGCGTCTGGCGCTTCACCGTCCGCGACAACGGCATCGGCATCGACGCGCCGCACCACGCGCGGATCTTCGACGTCTTCCAGCGCCTCCACACCCGCGACGCCTACCCCGGCACGGGCATCGGCCTGTCGGTGTGCAAGAAGATCGCCGAGAGCTACGGCGGGCGGATCTGGGTCGAGTCGTCGCTGGGCGGCGGCTCGGCGTTCCATTTCACGCTGCCGGCGGCCACGGCCGATGCGGCGACCGCGACGGCCTGACCAGCGCCGGCGCGCGCGCCGTCCTCGACGACGCGACGACCGCGATGGCTCGACCTCGGCGACACCGGGCAGGCGGGCGATCCGGGCGCGCAAGCGCACGTCGGTGACGTGATGGGTACCGGGGTGCGTTCCGGGCGCGGACTCGAATCACGCGTCCCATGCGCTACCTTGTGTCGCCAGCGCCGTCACCACCGCGAAGGCACCATGCTCGAAACCCTGTCAGCGGCCCGTCCGCGCATCCTGCTCACCCCGGACCGGATCACCGAGCTCCGCCGGCTGACAGCGGTCGACGCGCGTGCACGGAGGATGCTGGACGATGTCCTGGGCCGCGCGGACGAGCTGGTGGAGCTGGCCGTTCCCGCGGCGATCCCGCCCGGCGCCGGAGGACTGGACACCGCCGGGAGGTACATCGACATCGCCTACACCTGCGGGCTCGCCTGGCGGCTGACGGGGAAGGACGCGTACGTCGACGCGGTGCGCCGGCACATCGTCGCGGTCTGCCGGGCGCCGATGGGCCCGCGCGGCGACTGCCTCGGCATCAGCGAGTTCATCTTCGGCATCGCCGCCGCGTACGACTGGTGCTTCGACGCGTTCACGCCCGATGAGCGCGAGGCGGTGCGCGGGCGGCTGATCGAGACGCTGCGCTGGGGCGTCGTCTGCCACGACGAGGGCGATTGGTGGACCGACACCTGGATCAATCAGAACCACGAGGCGAACGGCGGTCTCGTCACCGCCGCACTCGCCATCGCCGACACCGATGCCGACCTCGCGATGGAGGTGCTGCCACGCGCGCTGCACGCCATGCATCACGGCTTCGGCTGGTGGGAACCCGACGGCGCCTGGCCGGAAGGCGCGGGGTACTGGGCGCGCACGACCATCTACAGCGTGCTGGCGTTGGCGGCGATGCGCACGGCGCTGGGCACCGACTTCGAGCTCGGCGCGATGCGCGGCTTCGCGAACACGCCGTTGTTCATGATCGCGGCGATCGCGCCCAACGACCTGATGGCCTGCTACGCCGACTGCACCGAGCGGCGCACGCGCATGCACCTGCCGATCCTGCAGTGGATGGCGACCCGCTGCGGACGGCCGGAATACGCGGCCTACGAGCTCGCGCGGGTGGCGACGGGCAAGGCCACCGCCCTCAATCTGATCTGGTACGACCCGGCGACCGCCATCGGCGCGCCCGACCTGCCGCTCGATCTGCGCTTCCGCGGTCTGGTCGATTTCGTCTCGCTGCGCGGTGGGTGGCACGATCGCGACGCGATCCACGTCTGGACCAAGGGCGGTGTCAACGGCCTGAACCATGGCCATCTCGACCTCGGCGGCTTCGAGTTCGACGCGCTCGGCGAGCGCTGGGCGCGCGATCTCGGCGTCGACGACTACGCGCTGCCCGGCTATTTCGACGCGGTGCCGGGCGGCAGGCGCTGGTCGATCTTCCGCATGGGCTCGCTCAGCCACAACGTGCCGCAGCTGGACGGCGGGAACCAGAACCAGGCCGCCGCCGCCCGCATCACGCTCTTCGTCCCGGATCACGACAGTCCGCGCGCGGTCGTGGAGTATTCCGAGGCCTACCAGCCGGCCGCCGAGCTCGCGCGCCGCGGCTACATGCTCGTGCACCGCCGCGCCCTGCTGGTGCAGGACGATTTCCTGCTGAGCCGCGCGTGCCGCTTCACCTGGAGCATGACCACCGACGCGGTGGTCGAGTCCCACGGCGCCACCGCGGTCCTGACCCTCAACGGCAAGCGCATGCACGCCGCGATCCTGTCGCCCGCCGGAGCGCGGTTCACGATCGCGTCCGCGCATCGCGATCCGCCCGAACGCGCCAACGCCGGCGTCTCGCAGCTGCAGGTCCACGTCGAGGCGGCGCCGGGACCACTGCGCGTCGCCGTCCTGCTCTCTCCGGAATGGAGCGACGCGGGCCCGGTGCCCGCTCCCGACCTGGTACCCCTGGGCCGTTGGCTGGGAACGGCGCTGGCCGCCCCGCGTCTGCCCTGACCGCGAGCGCTCGACGAGCGGCGCTCGGGGAAGCCATGACGTGGCCGTCGGGCCGTCGCCGGCGAAGGGACGCGCCGTCGCCGCCGCCGCCAAGCGGCGGCGGCGGCGAGGGCGGGATCCCTGCGCGTCATCAGAACGCGCGCGTCGGCTCCTGCTCGGACACCGGCTGCTGGTTCGCGCTGCTCGACATCTCGATGCGGCACGTCGCCTCGCCCGGCTTCAGCGCGCGCACCTCGATCCGCCAGTCGGCGGTGTCGCCGGGCGCCAGGCGCTCGAGAGGCGCGAAGGTCAGTCGCCGGCCTTCCGTCCTGACGTCGGTCTTGCCCGACGCCGACACCACCTCGAAGCCCTCGGGGATCTCCGCGGTCAGGCGGATGTCGGTGTCGTCGGCGGAGCCCTGGTTCTTCACCCGGATGTTGTAGCCGCTGTTCTCGCCGACCGGCACCGGGTCGCGGATGTCGATCATCTCGAGGCGGATCGCCGGGATGCCCGCGATCTCGGTCTGCAGCGCGGCGCGGCGCTCCTCCACGCAGTAGGCCTTCGCCACCACCTCGCCGTCGAGGCGGCCGGCCTTGCGCGGCGTGAAGTCGATCGCGAAATCGACGGTCTCGCCGGCGCCGAGCCGCCCGATGCGGAACGCGCCGTCATCGCGCTCGACCCGTCCGCTCGACACCGAGACGCGCTCGGCGTCGTCGGGCAGCGGCACGGCGACGACCACGTCGCGCGCCGGGTGCTGGCTCGGATTGGCGACGCGCACGGCGATGCGCGCGTCGCGGCCGAGGTAGACGTGCCGCGGCGCGTCGACGCTCAGCTCGATCGCGGGCTGCATGATGGTCAACGCCTCGCCGGTCTGCGAGCGCGCCTCGGCCGCGGCGGACGTCGCCGTCGCCGGCTGCGCAAGGCTCACCGCCGACGAGGCCTGCAGCGTCACGGTCTTCTCCGCCGACGCGCCGCCCTCGAGGCCGCCCACCGGCAGCTCGATCGCGCCGCCGCCGTCGGCGGTGCGCAGGCCCTCGGGCAGCGCATCGGTGATGCGCACGTCCTCGGCCAGGCCGGTGCCGGTGTTGGTCACGCGGTAGTGGAGCTGGAGCTCGTCGCAGGCGTAGGCGCTGGTCACGCGCTCGCCGTCGACGGTGATCCAGCGCTCGAGGGCCAGCGTCGGCCTGCCGACGGCGATCGTGCTGCACAGCGACGGCTGGAACGCGACGCTGGTGCAGGCGGCGAGATCGCCCTCCTGCTGCGGCACGCCCTCGAAGGCGATCTCGCGCTCCTCGCCTGGCGCGAGCGTGCCCAGACGGATGGCCATGCCCTGCGCCTCGGGGCCATGCGCCTGCATCCGCGCCTGGTCCTGCGCGTGCGCGCGCGCGCATGGGCCTCGGCCTGCGCGTCGTCCTGCCCGGGCTGCGCGACCATGGCGAAGCCCGGCGGGGTCTCCTCGCGCAGGACGACGTCGGCGAGCGGCGCGTCGGAGACGTTCCTGACGGCGATCACGTAGCGGTACGGCTTGCCGACGACGGCCGCGCCGTCGCCGCGGCGGACGACGCGCAGCGCCTCGTCGCCGCCGGCGCCCGGGATCGACAGGCTGCCGAGCTCGCCGTCGCGCGCCTGGGCGCCGGCCGAGCTGCCGCCCGTCGCGCGCCGATCGCCCTTCGCGCCGCCGTCGTCGCCGCAGCCGATCAGCAGCAGCGCGCCGAGCGCGAGCGGCCACGCCGCGCGCGCGGCGCGCGCGTTCGTAGTAATGGATGTCATCGCTGTCCCTCCTCCGGGAGTGGTGAAGCGATGACTGTCACCGATGGATCGCATCGATCGGCTTAGCAACGGCACGCTGTAACGTCGACGGCGAAATCGACAGGGCTGCGCTTCAGCCTTTGGAGCCGGTCGTCGCGATGCCCTGGATGAAGGTGCGCTGCGCGAGGAAGAAGAGCACGATCACCGGCGCGACGAACATCGTCGACGCGGCCATCAGCTGCGCCCACTTGCCGCCGTAGGACGAGACGAACTGCTGCAGGCCGTAGGCGAGCGTGTAGCGCGACGGATCGTTGACGTAGAGCAGCGGACCGAAGAAGTCGTTCCAGGTCGCCATGAACTGGAACAGCGCGCAGGTCGCGAGCACCGGCTTCGACAGCGGCAGGGCGATCGTCCAGAAGATCCGCCATTCGCCCGCGCCCTCGACGCGCGCGGCCTCGAAGAGCTCCTCGGGGAGCGCGCGGAAGAACTGGCGCATGAGGAACACGAAGAACGGCGCGGCGAAGAACGCCGGGACCATCAGCGGCAGCAACGTCCCGTACCACCCGAGCCAGCGGAACAGCGCGAAGGTCGGCACCATCGTCACCTGCGCCGGCAGCGCCATCGTCGCGAGCATGACGACGAACAGCGCCTCGCGCCCGCGGAAGCGCAGGCGCGCGAAGCCGTACGCGACCAGCGCGCTCGACAGCACCGCGCCGACCACGGTCACCGCGCAGAGCAGCGCGGTGTTCGCCAGGTACGTCGCGAACGGCACGGTCGTGAAGACGTCGACGTAGTTGCGCCAGACGATCGGCTCCGGGACCAGCGCCGACGGCGACAGCTGCGACACGCCTTCGCGCGGGAAGATCTGCGCCTCGCCCTTGAGCGAGGTCGACGCCATCCACAGCAGCGGCATGGCGTACGGCAGCGCGAGCGCGCACAGCGCGAGGTGCGCGCCGACCCCGCCGATCCAGCGACGCCGCAGCGGCGTCACGGCGGAGCTCCGAGGCGGGCGCGGCGTTCGACCTCCTCGCCAACCGCGCGCTCGAGATCGGCCAGCGCCTCGGCGGGCGTCTTCGTGCCGCGCACGGCGGCATCCTCGGCGCGGCGGATCTTGTCGAGCAGGTAGACCTGGTACGGCACGGGCGGCGCGGTCTGCAGCTCGGCGCTGGGCAGGATGTCGACGAAGGTGCGCATCTGCGGGAAGCGCCGCAGGTAGTCCTGGTAGGCCCGCGCGGCGGTGACGCGCGGCGACGACGGCAGCCAACCGCCCCAGGCGTGGAACTCGGCGGCGCGCTCGGGATCGTCGACGCCCGACCAGTAGCGCATGAACGCGAAGGCGCCGGCGGCGTTGCGCGCTCCGGTCGGGATGCACAGGAAGTTCGCCGCCGCGTAGCCCGCGCCGCGGCTGTGGCCGGCGGCGGGCGGCAACGGCGCGGTCGCGTAGACGAGCTCCGGGGCGTAGCGCGCGAGCTGCTCGATGCGCCACTGCCCGTCCATGACGATCGAGTACTCGCCGCTGATGAACGGCCACTGCGTGGCGAAGCCGCCGGTGTTCAGCGACGACTGGAAGCGCACCACGCGGTCGAAGCCGAGCTCCTGCGCCCAGCCGGCGACGAATTCCAGCGCCGCGCGGTTGGCCGGCGTGTCGAGCGTCAGCCGCTGCGCCGCGTCGTCCCACCAGCCGCCGCCGAAGCGCGGGGCGTACTGGGTCACCCAGGTCGGCCAGAAGCCCATGCGCACCAGGCGGCCGTCGGGGGCGTGGCGGTGCAGGCGGCGGCCCCACGCGGCGAGCTCCTCGAGGCTCTCCGGAAACGGCCGGTCGGCGAGGCCGGCGTCGCGCAGGTGGTCGGGCCGGTAGAAGCACGCCCAGGTGTTGATGCCGATGGTCAGCGCGTAGAGCCGCCCCTGGTACATGCCGACCTTGAGCGCGACCGGGTAGACGTCGCGCTGGAACGCCTGCCACTCGTCGCCGGCCATCATGCCCTCGAGCGGCTGGATCAGGCCCTGCGAGGCCCACGCCGGCACGACCTGCTCGAGCTGCGCCATGACGTCGGGCGGATCGCCACCGGCGACGGACATCAGGAACTTCTGCTCGGCGCTCGCGGTCGGGATCGACAACGCGACGACCTGGTAGCGGTCCTGGTCGCGGTTGAAGCGCTCGACGATGCGATCGACGACCACCTTCCACTCGCCGGTCCAGATGTGCCAGAAGCGCACCACCTCGCGGCCGTCGGCCGCCACGGGCGCCGGCGACGGCCAGGCGACGATCGCGCCCAGCGCGATGATCGTCATGACCACGACCGCGACGCCGACGCGACCGCCATCAATCGTCATAGTGCACCCAGCGCCGCTGCGTGGCGAACAGCGCGCCCGTCACGGTCACCACGACCACGAACAGCACCCACGCCATCGCGCTGGCATAGCCCATGTCGAGGTAGCGCCAGGCGCGGTAGAACAGGTACAGCGCGTAGAACAGCGTGCTGTCCTCGGGGCCGCCCTGCGTCATCACGTAGGCCTGGGTGAAGTACTGGAAGCCGCCGATGATCCCCATCACCAGATTGAAGAAGATCACCGGCGTCATCAGCGGCAGGGTGATGTGCCGCGCGCGCTGCAGCGCGTTGGCGCCGTCGATGCGCGCCGCCTCGTACAGCGCGACCGGGATGTCCTTCAGCCCCGCGAGGTAGGTGATGAGCGCGCCGCCGATGCCCCAGAACGACATCAGCACCAGCGTCGGCATCGCCCAGCGCGGATCCTGCAGCCAGGCCGGTCCGACGATGCCGACCTGGCGCAGGACGGCGTTGACCAGGCCGATCTGCGGGTTGAGCACCCACATGAAGACCACCGAGGTCGCGACCACCGGCACGATGTGCGGCAGCACGAACAGCGTGCGGTAGAGGCCCAGGCCGCGCACCGGCAGGTTGAGCAGCAGCGCCAGCCCGAACGCGGTGGCGATCGACAGCGGCACCGCCACCGCCGCGTACGCGATGGTGTTGACGAGCGAACGCCAGAACAGCGCATCGGCCGCGAGCGCGCGGTAGTTGCCGCCGCCGATCCAGCGCGGCGGCGTGATCACGTCGTAGCGGCAGAACGACAGCCACAGGCTGGCGACGAACGGCCAGGCGGTGAACGCCAGGAACCCGATGAGCCACGGGGCGATGAAGGCATAGCCGCGCCAGCCGCTGCGCATGGGCGCCGGTTCTAGGCGACGACGCCGGGATCCGCATGGGTATACGAGCGACCTGACACCATCGCTCCGGCTGGGCGGCTCGCGCGAGCGGGCGGCGCGGGCGTGGACAGGCCCCGACGGTCGCGACCTGCGGCAGCATCCGAAGCCCGATCGGCGCGCTTCCTGGTCTGGACCAGGCGCGGCGGGATGACGGGGCGTCCTCGGGGGCGGTCCCTGGGCGTCCAGCGGCACGCAGCACGTTGCTTTCGTCGCGCTTGAGCGCCGACGGCGGGCCGAGTACGCTGTCGGCGTCCGCCCAGCCGCGGTCCGGAGTTCGATGCCTCGCAGTCCGAAGCCTACCGACACCGGCAAGACCCCCGTGGTCCTGGTGCTCACCGTCCCCCCCGCCGAACGCGAGTTGGAGGACGAACGCGAAGCCGAGATGCGCAGCCTGCTCGATACCGCCGGACGCCGCGTGGTCGCGATCGTCACCCAGCACCTGCCCAAGCCGGTCGGCGCGACGTACATCGGCACCGGCAAGGTCGAGGAGGTCGGCGCCGCGATCGCCGAGCACGAGGCGCAGGAGGTGGTCTTCGACGTCCAGCTGTCGCCGCGCCAGCTGCGCAACCTCGAGACCGAGCTCAAGCTCGGCGTGATCGACTACAACGACCTGATCCTGGCGATCTTCGCACGCAACGCGCGCACCGCCCAGGCGATGCTCGCCGTCGAGCTGGCGCAGCTGCAGTACGCGCGCTCGCGCCTGCGCCGCCTG
>Ga0196963_10001045_pt1 | contig 20355 bp, 19 predicted proteins | sample S1_5metaG_FD_148600 | JGI IMG/M metagenome (GOLD analysis project Ga0196963, IMG submission 148600) | Soil microbial communities from Anza Borrego desert, Southern California, United States - S1_5 | ecosystem: Environmental > Terrestrial > Soil > Desert | place: USA: California | collected... | reverse complement strand
TGGATCCACTTCCGCGCCGCCTCGATCTGGCTGACGTCGCTGGAGCTGATCTTGATCACACCCTCGTCGTCGATGTCGACCTTGGCGCCGGTGGTGGCGACGATCTCGCGGATGATCTTGCCGCCGGTGCCGATGACGTCGCGGATCTTGGCCTTGTCGATCTGCATCGTCTCGATCCTCGGCGCGTGGGCCGAGAGCTCGGTTCGGACGTCGCCGAGCGCCTTCGCCATCTCCCTGAGGATATGGGCGCGGCCCTCATTGGCCTGGTCGAGGGCGACCCGCATGATCTCCTCGGTGATTCCGGCGATCTTGATGTCCATCTGGAGCGAGGTGATGCCCTTCTCGGTGCCGGCGACCTTGAAGTCCATGTCGCCGAGATGGTCCTCGTCGCCGAGGATGTCGCTGATCACCGCGAAGTCGTCGCCCTCCTTGATCAGGCCCATGGCGATGCCGCTGACCGGCCGGGCGATCGGGACCCCCGCGTCCATCAAAGCGAGGCAGCCGCCGCAGACGGTCGCCATCGACGAGGAGCCGTTGCTCTCCGTGATGTCGGAGAGGATGCGGATCGTGTAGGGGAAGTCGTCGTGGCTGGGCAGGACCGGGTGGAGTGCCCGCCAGGCGAGCTTGCCGTGGCCGACCTCGCGCCGCCCCGGCGCACCGAAGCGCCCGACTTCGCCGACCGAGTAAGGCGGGAAGTTGTAGTGGAGCATGAAGCGCGAATAGGAGAGGCCCTCGAGGCCGTCGATCATCTGCTCGGCGTCCTTGGTGCCCAGCGTGGTCGTGCAGATCGCCTGGGTCTCGCCGCGGGTGAACAACGCCGAGCCGTGGGTCCGCGGCAGGAAGCCGACCATCGCGTCGATCGGCCGGACGGTCCTGGTGTCGCGACCGTCGATCCGGCGGCCGTCCCTGAGGATGGCGGTGCGGACGATCTCGGCCTCGAGCTTCTTGACCAGCTTCATCGCCGCCAGTTGCTGCTGGGGCTCGGAGTCGGCGAAAGCGGCCTTGGCCTTGTCGCGCGCCGCATCGAGCTGCTCGCGGCGGCTGCCCTTGTTGGTGGTCGCATAGGCGGCGGCGATGTCGGCCCCGATCAGGTCCCTAAGCTGCTGCTTGACCGCGGACGTGTCGGCGGCGTCGGCCAGCTCCCACGGATCCCGGGCGGCCTGCTCGGCGAGCCGGATGATGGCCTGAACGACCGGCTGGATCGAGCGGTGGGCGAACATCACCGCGCCCAGCATCACGTCTTCCGAAAGCTCCTTGGCCTCGGATTCGACCATCATTACCGCGTTGTGGGTGCCGGCGACGACGAGGTCGAGCTCGCCTTCCTTGATCTGGTCCGGACTCGGGTTGAGGATGTAGTCGCCCTCGCTGTAGCCGACGCGGGCGGCGGCGATCGGTCCCATGAACGGGATTCCGGAGAGGGTGAGAGCGGCCGAGGCGGCGATCATCGCCAGCACGTCCGGCTCGTTCTCGCCGTCATAGCTCATCACATGGGCGATGCACAAAACCTCATTATAGAAACCCTCGGGGAAGAGCGGCCGAATGGGGCGGTCGATGAGGCGGCTGGTGAGGGTCTCCTTCTCGGTGGCGCCGCGCTCGCGCTTGAAGAAGCCGCCCGGGATGCGACCGGCGGCCGAGAATTTTTCCTGATAATGCACGGTCAGCGGGAAGAAATCCTGTCCCGGCTTGACGGTCTTGGCGGCGGTGACCGCGCAGAGGACCACGGTTTCGCCGAGGGTCGCGAGCACCGCGCCGTCGGCCTGGCGGGCGACCCGCCCCGTCTCGAGAGTCAGCGTCTTCCCGCCCCACTCGATCTCCACTTTTTTCATGTCGAACATATTGTTTTTCCTTCAACGCCCGCGACCGGATGCCGCGGGGGCCTATTTCCCGGGCGCGTGCCCGGCTCTTGGGTCCATGCGACCCGGATCGGGCACCGCCGGATTGCGGAACGCCCGATACGCGAAGCGGCCCCGAACGGGGCCGCCCCGATTATTTGCGAAGTCCGAGCTTCGCGATGAGAGCAGTGTAGCGCTCGTGATCTTCCTTGCGGATATAATCGAGCAGCGCGCGGCGCTTGTTGACCATCATCAGGAGGCCGCGGCGGGAATGATTGTCCTTGGCATGCGTCTTGAAATGCTGGGTGAGGTTGTTGATGCGCTCGGTCAGGATCGCGACCTGGACCTCGGGGGATCCGGTGTCGCCCTTGGCCCGGGCATTGTCGTCGATGATTTCCTGCTTGCGCTCGGCGGTAACCGACATCGTCAACTCCTTCGTCTCTAGATGTTGAAGCCTCGAACCACCCGAAGATCACCTTCGGAAAGCTCCACAAGCGCAACCGGAACAGACCCTTCGGTTGCTAGATGAAGCCCTGGCTTTGCGGCGATCCCGGCCAATCTGCGCCCCTCGCGGAGCGCCCTTGCCTGGTCGGGCGTGACGGGTAGAGCCGGGATGTCGTCCAGCCCCGCCGCCAGCGGCAAGAGTGCCTGTTCAAGCTGCCGCGCCTTAGCGAGTTCGACCATTTTGTCCAGCGAAATCGCGGACTCGAGGCCGAACGGCCCGGCCCTGAGCCGCCTCAACACGGTGACGTGGCCGACCGAATCCAAGGCGCGCGCGATGTCGCGGGCGAGAGAGCGTATGTAGGTGCCTTTGGAAACGCGGGCGACGAGGGTGGCATGGAGCAGACCCTCCTCCCTCCGGGAGGCCCGATAATCCAGCGCGTGGACCGTGACCCGTCGCTTGGCCAGCGTCACCTCGGCCCCGGAGCGCGCCAGCGCATAGGCGCGCCTTCCGCCCAGCTTGAGCGCGGAATAAGCAGGCGGTGCCTGCTCGATCGTCCCAACGAACTCGACCAGCACGTCCTCGACATCGGCGTCATCGAGCCACTTGGAGGAGCGCTCCACGACCTTCCCTTCCGCATCGAGCGTGTCGGTCTCCTCGCCGAAGCGGATGGTGAACTCGTAGCACTTGTCGGCATCGAGCATCCGCCCGGCAAGCTTCGTCGCCTCGCCCAGAGCGATCGGCAGCACCCCGCTCGCCATCGGATCGAGCGTCCCGCCATGGCCGACCTTGAGCCTGGCATAGCCGCCGTCGCGCAGCGCCCTCTTGACCTTGGCGACGACCTCGGTCGAGCCGGGCCCGACCGGCTTGTCGATCACCAGCCAGCCGTGCACGGCGTCAGCCGCCGACGAGGCTCAGACGGAGCTGCCGCGCCTCCGCCTCGGCCATCCGCTCCATGAAATGGCGACGGCAGAGGGCGACGTAACGGTCGTTGCCGCCGATTTCGGTCTGGGCGCCACTCGCCACGGCGCGGCCGGCCGCGTCGACGCGCAGGTTCATAGTCGCCTTGCGGCCGCATTCGCAGATCGCCTTCAGCTCGACCAGCTTGTCGGCGAGGGCGAGCAGGGTGGCGCTTCCTTCGAACAGATTCGCCTGGAAGTCGGTTCTCAGCCCGTAGGCGAGCACCGGAATTCCGAGCTCGTCGCAGATCGAGGCGAGCTGGATGACCTGGGCGCGGCTGAGGAACTGGGCCTCGTCGATCAGGACGCAGTGGACCGGCCTTTTTTTGAGCTCGGCCTCGATCTCGCGGCGAAGGTCGGTGGCGGGCTCGTAGGCGTTGGCCTGGGCGGTGATGCCGATTCTCGAATCGATGATGCCGAAGCCGGACCGATCGTGGACGGCGGCGGTCCACAGCATCGGTTCCATTCCCCGCTCCCGATAGTTGAACGCGGTCTGCAGCAGCACCGTCGATTTGCCCGCGTTCATCGACGCATAATAGAAATAGAGCTTGGCCATGACGCCTTTTACCGCCTGGGCCGGCGAGCGCTAGCCAAGGTCGGGCGACAGGATCAGCCGAAGCAGCCACTCGACGGGCGGGCGCACCGCCCGCTCGACCACATCAGCCCCCGGCACGAGCATCGGCAGGATCAGCAGCAGGAAGATGAGCAGGACGAAACCGAACCGGCCGAGTTTCGCATAATACCCTGCGATGCGACGCGGCAGCAGGCCTTCGACGACATGGCTGCCGTCGAACGGCGGCAGCGGCAGGAGGTTGAAGACGGCGAGAAAGATGTTGATCGCGATGAAGTTGATCAGGTTGAGCAAAAGGAACAGCCAGGCAGCGCCGCCTCCCGACGGCACCACTGGCAGCAAGAGGGCCAGGGCGATCGCGGCCACCAGGGCGAGCAGCAGGTTCATGCCCGGGCCGGCGAGAGCGACGATCATCATGTGCAGCCGGGGCCTGCGCATCCGGTGCGGCACCACCGGCACCGGCTTCGCCCAGCCGAAGACGGGCGCGCCGCTCACCGCCAGCACCAGGGGCAGCGCGACTGTCCCGACCGGGTCGACGTGACGGACCGGGTTGAGGCTGAGCCGACCCTGTTCGCGCGCGGTCGGATCGCCGAAGGCGTTGGCGACCCAGCCGTGCGATATTTCGTAAAGCACGATCGCCGCGACCAGCGGAACCAGCCAGGTCGCGGCCTGGAAAACGATATTGTCAGGAGTCAACGGCCGCCGTCCTTTCTCCGTGAAGACGTAGGAGACCGAAACGGTCAGTCAAAGGGCGAGGGCGCGGATCATCGAGTTTGCGAGCAGGTCAACGGGAAGGCGGTGAGGAGGCCGTAAGGGTCGAAATCCTCGCCATTCCCGATCCGATCGAGGGTCAGAAGCGGGCGTCGCGCGAGGCTGCGCCAGCGAACCTGGTCCTTTTCGCTGTCGATATAGCCGGCCGTCATCTTCGCTCGGGACGACAGGAAGTCGATGCTGAGCTGGGTAAGGCATCCCCCCGAAACGTCCGCGGAATCGTACCCGATCAAGGCGAAGGCCCCGTTCTGCCAGCGAAAGGCGAAAGTCGTATGTCCGCGCGTATATTCGAAGACGGTGCGCAGCCGTCCGCCGCTTGCGTCCAGGCTCCCGTTCTCGAACAGCATATAACCCTGACTCAACCCGTTGGGCGGCCTTTTGCGCGGCAGGAAACGGTGGTCGCGAAGCACGAGCTCGAAGCCGCCCCGCGGCTGCGCGAAAGCGATCGCGAGGATTCGGGCAGGGCCGGGCGGGAGCTTCCCGGCCTCCGTGGATCCAGCGGCACGAGAGACCTCCCGAGCCAGGAGCACGAAGGCCAGATCGGGCAGGCCGTCCCGGTTCAGGTCTCCCCGCGCCTGGGTCTCGACCATCCAGCCGCTCGGCGCGAAGCCGGCCGCCGAGGCCGCGGTCTTCGGGAGCGGAGGATAAGCGACGGTAGCCTGTCGAGCTTCCGCGGCCACAGCCAGGAAGCCGGCGACAAGGGGGACGATGCTACTCCTCATCCCTCGCGAGATCGCGCGAGACGGAGGGCGAGCGCAGGAGAGTGTCGATATGGCTGCCCTCGTCGAAGCTCTCGTCGAGCAGGAACTTGAGCTTGGCGGCATATTTGGTGTTCACCCGGCGCGCGACCTCGCTCTGCAGATAGCCGGTATGGGTACGCAGCGACTTGAGCACGCCTTGCGCATTGGCGCCGAGCAGCGGGATCACGAAAGCGGTGGCGTGCCTAAGGTCGGGCGACATCCGCACCTCGGTGACCGAGACGAGATGGCTGGCGAGCGTCTCGTCATGGACATCGCCGCGCATCAGGATGTCGGACAAGGCATGGCGCACCTGCTCGCCGACACGAAGCAGGCGAACCGACCTTCCTTCGGGGGATTCGGTGCGTTTCATGCTTTCCCCGTCATGCCAGCGATGGTTGGCATCCCGGAAGGGAAAGCCACCGCGGCCCTTCACTCCCCGGACCCACATCCCGCGCTGCGGTGACGCTACAACGTGCGGGCGCGCTCCTCGACCTCGAAGACCTCGAGATGGTCACCCGGCTTGATGTCGTTGGTGTCGGCGAGGAGCACGCCGCACTCCAGGCCCGCCCGGACCTCGGCGACGTCGTCCTTGAACCGGCGCAGCGAGGAGATGGTGGTCTTCGAGACGATGACATCTTCGCGGGTGAGTCGCGCGTGGACGCCCTTGCGGATGACGCCTTCGAGCACCAGCAGGCCCGCCGCCTTGTCCTTCTTGCCGGCCGGGAAGACCTCCTTGACCTCGGCCCGGCCGAGCACCGTCTCGAGGATCTCCGGGCCGAGCTCGCCGGCCATCGCCTGCTTCACCCAGTCGGTGAGGTGGTAGATGACGTCGTAATAGCGGAACTCGACGCCGCTGCGCTCGGCGATCTCGCGCGCCTTAGCGTTGGGACGGACGTTGAACCCGATGATCGGAGCGGCGCTCGCCTGGGCGAGGATGACGTCGCTCTCGGTGATGGCGCCGACGCCGGCGTGGAGGATGCGCGCCTTGATGTCCTCCGTCGAGATTCGGTTGACGGCGCTGGCGATCGCCTCGACCGAGCCCTGCACGTCCGCCTTGATCACCAGCGGGAATTCCTTTGCCTGGTTGGCCCGCGAGGCGAACATATGCTCGACGCTGACCGGCGTGCTGGTGGTGCGCTTGCGGTCCAGGACGCTCTGCCGATAGGCGGCGACTTCACGGGCGCGGGCCTCGTTCTCGACGACGGTCAGCGTGTCGCCGGCCGACGGCACGCCGCTGAGGCCGAGCACCTCGACCGGAACGGAGGGCCCCGCCTCCTTCACCGGCCGGCCCTTGTCGTCGATCATCGCCCGAACCTTGCCGGGAACCGCGCCGACCACGAACACGTCCCCCACCTTCAGGGTGCCGCGCTGGACGAGCACCGTGGCCAGCGGGCCGCGGCCCTTGTCGAGCTTGGCTTCGACCACCGCGCCTTCGGCCGTGCGGTCCGGATTGGCCTTCAGTTCGAGCAGCTCGGCCTGGAGCGAGATCGCCTCGAGCAGCCCGTCGAGGTTGGTCTTCTTCAGCGCCGAGACTTCGACGTCCTGCACCTCGCCGCCCATGTCCTCGACGATGATCTCGTGCTGGAGCAGCTCCTCGCGCACCTTCTGCGCATTGGCGCCCGGCTTGTCGATCTTGTTGATCGCGACGATCATCGGGACGTTCGCCGCCTTGGTGTGGTTGATCGCCTCAACCGTCTGCGGCTTCAAACCGTCGTCGGCCGCCACCACCAGAACGACGATGTCGGTGACGTTGGCGCCGCGGGCGCGCATCTCGGTGAAGGCCTCGTGGCCCGGAGTGTCGAGGAAGGTGATCTTCGACTTGTCGGGCAGGCTGACCTGATAGGCGCCGATATGCTGGGTGATGCCGCCGGCCTCGCCGGAGACGACGTTGGCGCCGCGGATCGCGTCGAGCAGGCTCGTCTTGCCGTGGTCGACATGGCCCATGATGGTGACGACCGGCGGCCGCGGCCGAAGCGTCTCGGGGGGGTCGACGTCGGCTTCCGTCTGGATGTCGACGTCGGCTTCGCTGACCCGTTTGATGTTGTGGCCGAACTCGGTGACGAGCAGCTCGGCGGTGTCCTGGTCGATCGTCTGGTTCACGGTGACGACCATGCCCATCTTGAACAAAGCCTTGACCAGATCGGCCGCGCGCTCGGCCATGCGGTTGGCGAGCTCCTGGACGGTGATCGCATCGGGCACGACGACATCGCGGACCTGCTTGGCCGACGGCCCGGCGGCCATATGCGCCCTCTTCTCCTTCTCGCGGGCACGGCGCAGCGCCGCGAGGCTGCGGGCACGGCTGTCGTCCTCGTCCGACAAGGCGCGGGTGACGGTGAGCTTGCCGGCGTGGCGGCGGTCGTCGCGGCCACGAACCGGCCGGGCGGGCTCGGGCCGCTTGGCGGCCGGCGCGTGATGCTTGGGACGGGCATGGCCGGGGCGGCGGTCCTCATCCTCGAGGTCGGCGGCCGCGGCGGCCACGGCGTCGGCCGGATGCGCCGGCTCCTCGACCGCGCGGCGCGCTTCTTCCTCCGCGGCCAAGCGGGCGGCTTCGGCCCTTTCCTCCTCGGCGCGACGATTCTCCTCGGCCCGGCGCTTCTCTTCCTCGGTCGCCTGAGCCGCCTGCTTGTCCTCGCGGCGGCGCGCTTCCTCGAGCGCGTTGAGGCGGGCTTCCTCGGCCTCGCGCAGCAATTTGTCCTGCAGCTCGCGGCGGGTGGCGGCGTCGTTGACCGGGCGCTGCGGAGCGGCCGGCTTGGCGCCCGGCTGGGCCGGTTGCAGCGCGGCGGAGGTGGCCGGCTTCGGCGCCTCCTCTACCTTGGCTTCCTGCGCGGCGGCGGGGCCGAGGATGCGGCGCTTCTTGACCTCCACCACGACCGTGTTCGACCGGCCGTGGCTGAAGCTCTGCTTGACCTTGCCGGTCTCGACGGTGCGCTTCAGCCCCAGGGGAGCGCGCGCGCCAAGTTTCGGCTTATCTGTCGTCTCGCTCATTACAATCCTTCATTCGCATCCGCAGCCGACGCATCCGGCGTGCCCGCCGTCGCGGCGTCTAGCCCAGCCTCGGTTCCGATAAAAGCGCACCACCGCCCAAGCGCATGCCGAACACGCGCGGCGGCGGCACGATCCTTGAGGGCGATATGTACCACATTCTGTCGCCCCAGTGCCAACGACAATATGGCCCGTTGCGCCGGAATAACCAGTCCTCGGCCGGCCTGCCCGCCGACCCGCCAGGCCTGGTCGAGCTTGCGGCGCCCGTCCTCTCCGGCGTCGGCGGCGTGGAGCAGGAGGTGAAGGTCGCCCTTGCGAGCGGCGTCCTCGATCCGGTCGGCGCCGGTCAGCAGAGTCCCGGCGCGGGCCTCGAGGCCGAGCCGGTCGAGCGCCGCCTGGCGCAACGCCGCCTCGATCCGCTCGCCGAGATCGTCCGGAATCCTGACCGCCACGCCCTTGAAGGCGCGGCCAAGCGCGCCCTTCAGCTTTCCCTTGGCCTGCGCGGCCTCGAGCGCGCCACGGTCGACTCCGATCCAGGCGCCGCGGCCCGGCGCCCTGGCGCGCACGTCGGGCAGCACCTCGCCATCGGCAGCCAAGGCCAGGCGAATTAAGGCATCCCGAGCGCCATGCTCCCCGGAGAGGATGCATTTGCGCTCGGGGACGTGGCGGTCGTCCGCTAGGGCGTCATTGGGAGGTTTCCGCAACCGCGTCCTCCCCTTCATCCTCGAACCAGTGGGCGCGGGCGGCCATGATGATCTCGTTGCCCTGCTCGTCGGTGAGGCCGTATTCGGCGAGGATCCCGCCCTTGTCCTCGGGCCGGTTGCTCTCGCGCTGGCGGCGCTGCTCGGGCCGCTTCTTCTGGACCAGCTCGTCGGTGGCGAGGTCGGCGAGGTCGTCGAGCGTCTTGATGCCGGCCTTGCCGAGGGTGACCAACATCTGCTCGGTCAGATAGGGCATCTCGGCCAGCTCGTCGGACACGCCGAGCGCGCGGCGCTCCTCGCGCGACGCTTCCTCGCGGCGCTCGAGCGCCTCGGCCGCTCGGCTCTGCAGCTCGGTGGCGAGCTCGTCGTCGAAGCCCTCGATCGAGGCGAGCTCGTCGAGCTCGACATAGGCGACCTCCTCGAGCGCTCCGAAGCCTTCGGCGACGAGGAGCTGGGCGAGCGTCTCGTCGACGTCGAGCTCCTTCTGGAACAACTCGGACCGCTCGATGAACTCGCGCTGGCGCTTCTCCGACGCGTCCGCCTCGGTCATGATGTCGATCGCCGAGCCGGTCAGCTGGCTGGCCAGCCTCACGTTCTGGCCGCGCCGGCCGATCGCTAGGCTGAGCTGGTCGTCGGGCACCACCACTTCGATCCTCTGCTCCTCCTCGTCGATGACGACGCGGCTGACCGTCGCCGGCTGAAGCGCGTTGACGACGAAGGTGGCGAGATCCTCGGACCAGGGAATGATGTCGATCTTCTCGCCCTGCAGCTCCTGCACGACCGCCTGGACGCGCGAGCCCTTCATGCCGACGCACGCGCCGACCGGATCGATCGAGCTGTCGTAGCTGATCACGCCGATCTTGGCGCGGCTGCCCGGATCGCGCGCCGCCGCCTTGATCTCGATGATGCCGTCGTAAATCTCCGGCACCTCCTGCGCGAACAGCTTCTTCATGAAGTCGGGATGGGCGCGGCTGAGGAAGATCTGCGGCCCGCGATTCTCGCGGCGAACGCTGAGGATCAGCGAGCGCACGCGGTCGCCGACCCGGACGATCTCGCGCGGGATCTGCTGGTCGCGGCGGATGACGCCCTCGGCCCGGCCGAGATCGACGACGACGTGGCCGAACTCGACGCGCTTGACGACTCCGGTGATGATCTCGCCGGCACGGTCCTTGAACTCCTCGTATTGGCGCTCGCGCTCGGCGTCGCGGACCTTCTGGAAGATGACCTGCTTGGCGGCCTGGGCGGCGATCCGGCCGAACTCGATCGGCGGCAGCGGATCGACGATGAAGTCGCCCAGCGCGGCGCCGGGCTGAAGCTTCTGCGCGTCCTCGAGGCTGACCTGCTTGAAATAATCGTCGACCTGCTCGACGACCTCGACGACCCGCCACAGCCTGAGGTCCCCCGACACCGGATCGAGCTTGGCGCGGATGTCGTTCTCGGCGCCGTAGCGGGCACGGGCGGCGCGCTGTATCGCGTCCTCCATCGCCTCGATGACGATCGCCTTGTCGATCAGCTTCTCGCGCGCGACGGCGTCGGCGATGGCGAGCAATTCGGCCTTGTTGGCGGAAACGGCGCCTGGGGCGCCCGGGGCGGTGGTAGCCATGTTCAGTCTTCCTCTGTTTCTTCGATCTGTTCGATTTCGTCGGCGCCTTCCGCGCTCAGCGGAGCGGTCGCCTGGATCAGTTTGTCGGTCATCACCAGCTTGGCGGACTGGATCGCCGCGAACGGCAGCCCTGTCGGCCCAAGCCCCTGCACGTGGACCAGCACCGTGTCTCCTTCAGTGCCGCTGAGCTCGCCGCTGAACACCTTGCGCCCGTCGAGCTTCTCGCCGAGCACGATCCGGGCCTCATGGCCCTTCCAGTCGTCAAAGTCCTTCAAGCGGGTCAGCGGCCGGTCGATCCCCGGCGAGCTCACTTCGAGCCGATAGGCATGATCGATCGGATCGGCTTCGTCGAGCAGCTCCGACAGCCGCCGCGACAGCCGCGCGCAATCCTCGAGGGTGAGCTGGCGGGTGTCGGGCCGCTCCGCCATCACCTGCAGGGTCGGGTCCGAGGTCCCGCCGATCATCTTGACGCGCACCAGCGCCAGCCCCGCGGCCTCGGCCGCCGGCTCGATCAATCGGGTCACTTCGGCAATGTCCGCCACGCGCGCTCCAAACCAAAACCCTCCCGCGCCGGCCCCGTCCCCGGGACCAGCCTCAGGCATCTGGCGATGTCGAGGAGGTGAAGCGCATATAGGCGCGGGCGCCGCGGGGGGCAAGCGCCTTGGTGCCTTTGCGCCAAGCCGGACGTCGCCCTCTTTTCGCCAACCCTCCATCCATTCTGGATTTGATTCATCGCCTCAATGTCGACGAGTACGAGTACATAATATCGTAAAATTCGAGTCGCGTTGGTGTAGAAGTCAAGAATCAAAAGGGGGATGATCATGAAAAAGGATCTTGTTCGCACTAACGACTCTGCTGGCTTTGTCGTCTTCCGCAATCGCCCAGGATTATGCCGGAGTAAGCGGTGATGATCGCGTAAGCTACGTCGCAGCGAGGAACCAGCAGGGCACTACGGTCTCGATTCCGATTGCAGATGTCACGCGCCTGTGCGGAGACATGGATGGCTGCACGGCCCGGATCGCCATGTACAAATTGGGACAGCGCAGGCCGCGCTGCCTCCCGCGAGTTCATGATCTATTACAATCCGCAAAACCGAAACTGGCGGTCCTTTACCCGGTCACCGGTGGCCCTAAGTCTGGACCTCGAAGGCAAAGATAACAATTCCATGTCGAGCATGTTAACAACAGCTGGACGTGCTATATGACCGATGGTGAATATTCGAACTCGATCGGCACCGATACCGCTGCCGGCATTGGCCTGCTGTTCTGGACTCAATTCAATGCGGGTGCCTGCTGGCTCACCATCATTGACTAGAAGGCGGCTGGGGGCGATCGACCGAACCGTCCCCTTTCGCCGCCCCCTCTCGCGTCTCCGGCGCGTCCGGCTCGTCGACCAGCTCGCTCTTCAGCGGCGACAGCACCCAGAGCGTCAGCAGCATGGTCGCCGACAGCACCAGCGCGACGTCGTAGGGGTCAGGGGTAAGGGTCCCGGCGCTCTTCCGCCTCCTGGCTCTTGCTCGCCCCGGCCGTGCCGTTGCCATCTCCGCCGGCCGGCTCCTGGATCAGCTCAGGCTTGAGCGGCGAGAGGATCCACAAGGTCAGCAGGGTGATCAGCGACAGCACCAAGGCGACGTCGTAGCTGCCCAGCCCGACCGCCGTCCCGATCGCCCCCGTCGCCCACAGGCTCGCGGCCGTCGCCGTGCCCTTGACGCTGTCTTTCTGCCTCAGGATCGCGCCGCCGCCGATGAAGCCCATGCCGGCGATGATCCCTTCGAGGACGCGCGCCATCGCGCCGGGATCCTCCGCCATGAGGGTCTCGGTCGCCTGGACGAAGCCGCAGGCGGCGACCGCCACCAGCGGAAAGGTCCGCAGGCCCGCGCTCCTTTCCTCCTTCTCGCGGTTCCATCCCAGCGGGAAGGCGAGCAGATAGGCCACGACCAAGGCCGCGACGTGCGGGAGGATGTCGAACGGATTCGCTCCGAAGATTTGCGCCATGCCATTCCTCCGTGAAGACCTCAGGGACGATTGCCGATGATCGCCCCCTCGTGCAACAGCTCCTAGCGCGCGCCCCAGGGCGGTGGCGGCGCTGCCACCGGACGGGTCAGGTCGAACTCCACCCGGAAGAAGCGGCTTGGCCGGCGCAGCTCGTAGGCGAAGAGGCTGCCGTGCGCCTCCATCGCCCAGACGTTGGCGGTCGAAGCGGGGAGGCTCTCGCGAACGAACAGCATCTTCGAGAAATCGTCCGCCGGGAATTCCTGCCTCGTCGCCGTCCCCTCCCCAGCCGTGTCGCCGCCATATTGGGTGAGCCTGTCCTCGCCGCCGTCGATGTGGCGGTGGTCGTGCTTGAGGCGCAGGCCCGAGGCGGTGCGGGTGATGACCCAGGTGCGCGAGCGGTCGTCGCCGACGTGGAAAGGGACTCGGATCTCGCCGGCCCCGCAGCCCCGCACATGCATCACCAGCCGCTTTCCGGCGAACGCCGAATCCGCCTCTGCCGGCGGACTGGCGATCCGGCCTTCGAACGCCTTCCCGCACAGGCCGGCCAGCCGGGCGAAGAACGCATCTTTCGGCTTCTCATGCGTCGCGCGGGTCGCGCAGCCGGCGAGTGCCGCGGCGACAAGGAGGAGGCCGATCTTCACCGCCCAGCGCTATCCGCGATCCGCGGCCATGGCAAAGGCCAACACCTTTGGAAGCGGCCCCCAACGGGGACAAGAGACGTCTGATGGCGATTCGAAGGTGGGGGGATTCCGTTCGAATTGGCAATCAGCTCTCGCCGGAGCTGGTGACGTCCAGGCCAGGACGGATTCACGTGAAGAGTGGCGAAAACGAGTTCGGCCGGCCAGCGGCCTGCAGTCGGCCGGCCCGGCGCGGCCTCGGCGCGACGGTGCTGCGAAAGGTTCATCGGACGGCTTTTCTCGCTTATGGAAGCCGAACCTTATGGAACTTCCGCCCCCAGGGAGCCTCTGATGCGCCGTTTCCTTCCCCTTCTCCTCCTCGCCGCCTGCAATACCTCGGGCGAGCCGGTGGCCAGCAATGCCGCCGCGGCGGCGCCCGCCGCCTCCCGTCCGTTCGCGGCCCGGCCGATCGCGACCTTCGACGAGCCCTGGGCGATGACGTTCCTGCCCGGCGCGGGCCCGCGGGCCCTGATCACCGAGAAGAAGGGTCGGCTGAAGCTGCTGTGGAGCGACACTGGCCGGGTCGGCGAGGTCGCCGGTGCGCCGGCGGTCGATTATGGTGGTCAGGGAGGCTTCGGCGACGTCGTCCTCCACCCCGATTTCGCGCGCAACAGGCTCGTCTACCTGAGCTGGGTCGAGGCCGGCGCCGGCGGCACCCGCGGCGCCGTCGTGGGCCGGGCGAAGCTGGTCGCCGATGCGGGCGACGGGCCGCGGCTCGACGGGCTGACCGTGATCTGGCGCCAGACGCCCAAGCTCAGCGGCCGCGGCCATTACGGTCACCGCATCGCCTTCGGTCCGGACGGCAAGCTCTACATCTCGAACGGCGACCGCCAGGAATTCACCCCGGCCCAGGACATGAACGGCACGCTCGGCAAGATCGTGCGCCTCAACGACGACGGCACCGTGCCGAGGGACAATCCGTTCGCTGGCCGCGGCGGCGTCGCCGCGCAGGTCTGGACCCTGGGCCACCGCAACCCGCTCGGTATCGCGTTCGACGGCAGGGGACGGCTGTGGGAGATCGAGATGGGGCCTGAGGGCGGCGACGAGCTGAACCTGATCCTGCGCGGCCGCAATTACGGTTATCCGATCGTCTCCAACGGCGACCATTATGACGGCCGCGACATTCCGGACCACCCGACCCGCCCCGAGTTCGAGGCGCCCAAGGTCTGGTGGACGCCGGTCATCTCGCCCGGCAACATGATCTTCTATTCCGGCGGCCAGTTCCCGCAATGGAAGGGCGACGCGCTGATCGCCGCCCTGTCGGGCAAGGCGCTGGTCCGCGTCGATATCGACGGCGACAAGGCCCGCGAGGTCGAGCGGTGGGACATGGGTCAGCGCATTCGCGAGGTCGAGCAGGGGCCGGACGGCTCGGTCTACCTGCTCGAGGACGGGCCGGGCGGCAGACTGCTCAAGCTGACGCCGGCAGGCTAGTCGGCGTGATCCCGATCACGCGGGTCCGCGCGGCGCGGATGTAGGTTGCGCTGAGATTCGGGAAAGCCCTCCAGCCGCTCGCCGCAAGACCGCGGGATGGCAGCGGGCGCGCCGAGGGAGACATTTGATATGCGCACGGCCGTGATCCTGGCGTCGATGCTTTGCCTGACCGCCCCGGCGCCGACCGCAGCCTACGACATCCGGACCCGGATCAAGATCGGCAACAAGACCATCTTCTATCTCGACGACGTTCACGAATCGATCACTCGCCTCGCCGAGCAGTGCCTGCCGCCCCTTGGAGCGCCGAGGCCGACGAGGTGCTGGACCCGGGACAGAGCGATCGCCGATCTCGCGACGAGCGAAGCCGGCGAATCCTACAGCCCGCGCGAGCTGGCGGCGCGATGGCCTGACGACCCCACTCGCCAATCCGCGATCCACACCTCACCCAAGCTCGGCTATATGTTGAAGTTCGGCTGCAAGAAGCGGGCGGAGGGCGGTCCGTCTATTGAGAAGATCGGCCTGACGTGCAGCTCGCATTTCGGCCGCCTCCAGTTCATGCATGCCATGGCCGGACCGGACGACCGCTCCGCCCGCGACACCTATGACCGGATCATCGCGTGGGCGCGCTTCGCCTATCGCGTCGCCTCTCGCGAACAAGACCTCACCCAGAACTATTGCAAGGCCTTCGACGATCCCAAGCTCTCTCCGGCTCTGCGGAAGGCTTTCCAGATGGAGGACCGCAGCTTCTGCAGCAAAAGGACGCGCTGGTTATTCTGGTCGTACCCCGCCTGGACGGTCCGCACCCTGTTCACCCTCACCTGCTCGAACCCGCTCCAGTCGAAAACCTGCCGGGAGGACGAGACCGACCAGGCGGACGAGCAGGCGCGCCTCGCGGCGACGGGCGCGCTGCTTCATCTGGTTCAGGACAGCTTCTCGCAGGCTCATGCGCATCGCTCGGTGGACGGGAGCGTCGACGAGAGAGGGCCCTTCTCGAGCCGGGTGGTTTGCCGCTTTCCGACCGATTATTTCGACTATAGCGTGCAGACCGACGGTCTGAGCGAGAAGATTCACCAGGCCGCCGACAAGCCCCCCCAGCAGATTGACGACACGTGCCGCGATCGGCCTCAAACGGATGACGTGGTCACGGCGAGCGCGGCGGTGCTCTGGCATCTCGCGGAGAAGAAACCTGCCGACACGTTCGTCCAATATCTGACCGAACGCGTGTTCGGCCCAAGGCCTCGGGCCTAGACCCGCCGGTAACGGAAATACCAGACTTCGCGGCCCTGGCGTCGGGCCTTGGCCTCGTAGCGGGTCTCGGGCCAGCCGCCGGGGCGGGTGAGAAAGTCCGTCGCGTTCTCGGCCAGCCATTCGAAGTCCGAACGCCTCCCCATCACCATCATTGCCCACCGGCAATAGGTTGGATCGTCGGTGCCGAGGCGGAATTCGCCGCCAGGCCTGAGCTTGGCGGCGATGAGGTCGAGCGGGCCGGGATTGACCATCCGGCGCTTGGCGTGGCGCGCCTTGGGCCAGGGGTCGGGGTGGAGCAGGTAGACGAACGACAGCGCACCGTCGGGCACCCGCTCCAGTACGTCGAGCGCGCCGCCCATGTGCAGGCGCACGTTGGCGAGGCTCTGGTCGCGGATATGCCGCAAGGCGCCGACGACTCCGTTGAGGAACGGCTCGGCCCCGACGAAGCCATGGTCCGGCAGCAGCTCGGCGCGATAGGCAAGATGCTCGCCCGAGCCGAAGCCGATCTCGAAGTGGAGCGGACGGGCGTCGCCGAACAGACGCTTAGATGTCACAGGCCCCTCGGCGGGCACGCTCACCGCGGGCAGCAGCCGCTCGAGCAAAGCCGCCTGGCCGGCGCGCAACGGCCGTCCCTTCGAGCGGCCATAGAGGCGGCGGATGGTTTTGGGATCGTTCACCTCGGCCCGCCTAGTCTGCGGGCCGTCCCCAGCCAAGAGGCCCCGATGAGACTCGCTTTCGCCGCCGTCGCCCTCGCCTGTTCCGGCCCCGCCCTGGCCACCGGCGGCATATCGTGCCGGCCTGTCCAGGGAACCGGGCCGACGCTGCATCTCGTCATCGGCCACGCCGTGGCACCCTCGATCGTCTCGGTGCGGATGGGCGACGGAGTCGCCTACAACAGCGGGAACGAGCGGATGGGCAGCCACGGCCTGGCCATCGCCCGAAGCTGGCTGGACGATCGAATCCTGTGGCTCGACCTTGCCGATCCGAACCTGACGCGCTTCGAGGGACGCCTCCGCGCCGTCTTCCAGCCGAAGGTGCGCGGGCGCCCGGCCGTCGGGACCTTCGTCCGCAATGGCCGCACCTGGCGGGTGCGGTGCGTCGAGGCCTAAAGCGCCGCCTTCAGCTTCTCGACCAGGTCGGTCCGCTCCCAGGGAAAGAAGTCGCCCTCGGGGGTGCGGCCGAAATGGCCGTAGGAGGCGGTCCGCTGGTAGATCGGCTTGTTGAGGCCGAGATGGGTGCGGATCCCGCGCGGGGTAAGGCCGCCCAGCTCCTGGATCGACATGATTGCCCGTTCGACCGCGGCATCGTCGACCGTGCCGGTGCCGTGCAGGTCGACGTAGAGCGACAAAGGCTCGGCGATGCCGATCGCATAGCTCAATTGGATCGTGCAGCGGCTGGCGAGGCCCGCTGCGACGATGTTCTTGGCGAGGTAGCGGGCGACATAGGCCGCCGACCGGTCGACCTTGGTCGGATCCTTGCCCGAGAAGGCGCCGCCGCCGTGCGGCGCCGCGCCGCCATAAGTGTCGACGATGATCTTGCGGCCGGTGAGGCCCGCGTCGCCGTCGGGTCCGCCGATTTCGAAGCTGCCGGTCGGGTTGATATGGTAGACGGTACCGTTCGAAAGAAGCTCGGCCGGCAGCACCTCGCTGACCACCTTCTTAACGTAGGCCTTGAGCTCCGCCTCCTTGTCGCCCTCGTCATAGCCCTTGCCGTGCTGGGTCGAGACGACGATCGCGGTGGCGGCAACCGGCTTGCCGCCCTCGAAGCGCAGAGTGACCTGGCTCTTCGCGTCCGGCTCGAGGAACGGCGCTGCGCCGGCGTGGCGGTCGGCGGCCATGCGCTCCAGGATCTTGTGGCTGTAATAGAGGGTTGCCGGCATCAGGTCGGGAGTCTCGTCGCAGGCGAAACCGAACATGATACCCTGGTCGCCCGCGCCCTCATCCTTGTTGCCGCTAGCGTCGACGCCCTGGGCGATGTGCTGCGACTGGCCGTGCAGGTGATTGGCGAAATCGAGATGCGCCCAGTGGAAGCCGTCCTGCTCGTAGCCGATCCGCTTGACGGTCGCTCGGACCACTTCCTCGATCTCGTCGCGGGCGCCCGGCGCCCAGCCCCCGTGCTCGGGCCAGCGCGCCTCGTCGAACATCGGCTTGCAGCGTATCTCGCCCGCGAGGACGACGCGGTTGGTCGTGGTCAGCGTCTCGCAGGCGATGCGCGCCTCCGGATCCTTGGACAGGAACAAGTCGACGATCGCGTCCGAAATCTGGTCGGACACCTTGTCGGGATGGCCTTCGGAGACCGATTCGGACGTGAAGAGATAAGAGTTGCGCATCGGGAGCAGCCGGCCTTCTGAAAATCTGCGGGAGAGAAGGATATAAAGATATCCTTATATGTGCGCTCCCTAGCCGCCTTTGCGCCGCCCTGCAATCCGCTCCGCGAACATCGCCAGCAGGATCAGAAGCAGCGCGAACAGCAGAGGCAGCGCATTGCCGAACCGGGCGAAGGGCGTCGCCGGCTTGGGCGCGGGCAGGTGCGAGTTGATGATGCCGGCCTTTCGCCAGGGAAGGCTCGCCACCAGCCGGCCGTCGGCGTCGATCACCGCCGAAATGCCGGTCGGGGTCGCCCGAAGCACCGGCAGCCCCTCCTCGATCGCGCGAAGGCGCGCCTGCGCGAGATGCTGGGGCGGACCCCAGGCGCCGAACCACGCGTCGTTGGACGGGTTGAACAGGAAGTTGGGCCGGTTGCGGCGGTCGACGACCTCGCCCGAGAAGATGATCTCGTAGCAGAGCTGGAAGCCGACCCGGCCGACCAGCGGCAGGTCGAGGCTGCGGGCGCCGGGGCCCGGATCGAAGTCGATGTCTCCCGGCGCCAGGCGGGATAGGCCGAGGGCGGACAGGATCGGCCGCATCGGCAGATATTCGCCATAGGGAACAAGATGGGCCTTGTCGTAGCGGCCGAGAACGCGTCCGCTCCGGTCCATCGCGAAGACGCTGTTGGTGGCGCTGGTCACCTCGCGCCCGTCCGGCGAACGCCAGGTGACTCCGCCGGTGAGCAGCAGGTCGCTCTCGCCAAGCATCGCCGCCACTGTCCGCCTCAGCTCGACGACCTCCTCGACATGGCCCGGATCCCGCAGGCCGTTCTCGAGCGGCCGGGTCACCGCCGCCTCGGGCCAGAGAAGCAGCCGGGGCCCGCTTCCGCGACGGGCGGAATAACGCCTCAGCCGGGCCAGATTTTCGTCCTCGAAGTCCTCGCGCCACTTGTCCTGCTGGCCGATATTGGGCTGGACGATGCGCAGCGCCGGTCCGCGGGGAGATCCGGCCGGGCCGGCGACCAGCGCCCCAGCGACCGCGGCGGCGACGACGAGCGCCGCCGCCGTTGCCGCCGGGCGCCAGCGCCGCAGCGCCAGGAGCAGCGCCACTCCGGCCGCGACCACCGCCAGCGCGGACAGGCCGTAGGTGCCGACGAGTCGGGCGGCGTGCGCAACCGGCGTGGCCAGGAGTGAGACTCCAAGGGGGTTCCAGGCGAATCCGGTGAACAGGGTCGCGCGGAGCCATTCGGTGACGATCCAGGCGGCGGCGAAGATGAGGATCAACCTCAGGTCCGCCTTTCTTCCCCAGCGCCAGGCGAGGCCGGTCGCGGCGGCCGGGTAGATCGCCAGATAGCAAGCGAGAAGCACGACCGCGACGTAGCCGAGCGAGGCCGGCATCTCGGCCTGATAGGTGAAGGCGGTGGCGATCCAGTTCAGGCCGAGGACGAAATGGCCGACTCCAAACCACCAGCCCCGGGCGAGCGCGCTGCTGAGGCCGGGCGCCTCGCGAACCAGCCACAGCAGCAGGGCGAGGGCCGCGAGCGTCAACGGCCACAGGCCGAGCGGCTGGAAGCCGCAGGCGGCGGCGAGTCCGGCGAGCAGGGCGAGGGCGAGAGCGCGCATTCGCTCGTCATTGCGAGGAGCGCGGGGACGACGCAATCCAGAAACCGCCGTCAGAAGTCTGGATTGCTTCGCTGCGCTCTCGATGACATTGAGCAATCATGGCCCTGCCCCCGTTCCACCTCGCCTTCCCGGTCCACGATCTCGACGCCGCCCGCGCCTTCTACGGCGGGCTGCTCGGCTGCCCCGAAGGGCGCAGCGCCGCCGAGTGGATCGACTTCGACTTCTTCGGCCACCAGATCGTCGCCCACCTCGATCCGGCAATGGAGCCACGGCGGCACGGCAACCCGGTCGACGGCCACGACGTGCCGGTGCCGCATTTCGGCGCGGTGCTCGATAAGGCCGGGTGGGAGAAGCTCGCGGCGCGGCTCAGGGCGGCCGGCGTCGAATTCGTCATCGAGCCGACGGTCCGCTTTCGCGGCCGTCCGGGCGAGCAGGCGACGATGTTCTTCCTCGATCCGTCGGGCAACACGCTCGAA
>Ga0196963_10001044_pt1 | contig 20411 bp, 15 predicted proteins | sample S1_5metaG_FD_148600 | JGI IMG/M metagenome (GOLD analysis project Ga0196963, IMG submission 148600) | Soil microbial communities from Anza Borrego desert, Southern California, United States - S1_5 | ecosystem: Environmental > Terrestrial > Soil > Desert | place: USA: California | collected... | reverse complement strand
TCGGGCCTCGAGCCGGGCTTCGAGCCTCGGGCCTCGGGCCTCGAGCTTCGAGCTTCGAGCTTCGAGCTTCGAGCTTCGAGCTTCGAGCTTCGAGCTTCGAGCTTCGAGCTTCGAGCTTCGAGCTTCGAGCTTCGAGCTTCGAGCCTCAGACCAGGATCTTCTCCAGCACCTTCCCGTGCACATCCGTCAGCCGGAAATCGCGCCCCTGGAACTTCATCGTCAGGCGGCGGTGATCGATGCCCAGCAGGTGCAGCATGGTCGCGTGGATGTCGTGCACGTGCACCACGTCGTCGACCGCGTGGTAGCCGAGCTCGTCCGTCGCGCCGTAGGTCATGCCCGGCTTCACACCGCCGCCGGCCAGCCACATCGAGAACCCCTTGATGTGGTGGTCGCGGCCGTCGCCCTGCGCCATCGGCGTCCGCCCGAACTCGCCCCACCACAGGACCAGCGTGTCCTCCAGCAGTCCGCGACGCTTGAGATCGGTGATCAGCGCCATGCACGCGCGATCGGTCAATCCCGCGGTCCCGGCGGTCCCCGCCTTGACCCCGCCGTGGTGGTCCCAGCCGCGGTGATAGAGCTGGATGAAGCGCACGCCGCGCTCCGCCAGGCGGCGCGCGAGCAGGCAGTTGGCGGCGAACGAGCCATCGCCGCCGCGCGTTCCGTACAGCGCGAAGGTCTCCTCGCTCTCGTCGGCGAGGTCCATGAGTCCCGGCACGCTCGCCTGCATGCGGTACGCCATCTCGTACTGGCTGATGCGCGTCTGGATCTCCGGATCGTCGACCAGCGCGTGGTTGGCGCGGTCGAGCGCGCCGATCGCGTCGACGACCTCGCCCTGCCGCGCGCGGTCGACGCCGTCGGGATTGCCGACGTACAGCACCGGATCGCCCTTGCCGTGGAACGGCACGCCCTGGAAGCGGCTGGGCAGGAAGCCGCTGTGCCACTGCCGCGCCGCGATCGGCTGGCCCTGGCCGCCGCCGACCGAGGTCAGCACGACGAAGCCGGGCAGGTCGGCGCACTCGCTGCCGAGCCCGTAATCCAGCCACGATCCCATCGCCGGCCGGCCGCTGATGGTCGAGCCGGTGTTCATGAAGGTCTGCGCCGGATCGTGGTTGATCGCCTCGGTGACCATCGAACGCACGATGCAGATATCATCGGCGATGGCCGCGTGGTGCGGCAGGATGACGCTGATCTCCTGGCCGCTCGCGCCGACCTTGGCGAACGCGTGCTGCGGGCCCAGGATCTTGAGCTCCTGCCCCTGCAGCTGCGCGATCGGCTGGCCCTTGGTGTAGGAGTCGGGCATCGGCTTGCCGTCGAGCTCGGCGAGCTTGGGCTTGTGGTCGAAGGTCTCGAGGTGCGACGGCCCGCCGGCCATGCCGAGCACGATCACCCGCTTGGCGCGCGGCTTCAGGTGCAGCGGGTCGACGATCCCGCGCCAGCGGCCCTCGACGGCCGGTTCGCCCGACCACAGCCGCGGCTGGACCAGCGACGCCAGCGCGAGCGAGCCGAGCCCGAGGCCGGTGCGGCCGAGGAGCGCGCGACGGGTGAGGCGATCGTTCATGGCGATGTCCCGAGCAGTCAGAACCGCGTGATGGTTTCGTGCAGGTTGAGGATCGCGCGCGCGACCGAGGTCCACGCCGCGAGCTCGGCCGCGTCGAGATCGGACGCCACCGGCGCCTCGCCGATGTCGATCAGCCGCGCCGCCGCCGCGCGGTCCTGCTCGTAGGCCGAGCGGTGCTTCGCCAGGAGGTCGCCGAGCACCGCGCGCTCGTCGTCGCGCGCCGGGCGCGACACCGCCTGGCGGAAGGCCCAGTCGAGCCGCGCCGCGGCGTCGGCGCCGCCCTCGCGCAGGATGCGCTGGGCGAAGACCCGCGCCGCCTCGACGAAGGTCGGATCGTTGAGCGCCGCCAGCGCCGCCAGCGGGGTGTTCGAGCGGGTGCGCTCGGCTACGCATTCCTCGCGCGACGGCGCATCGAAGGCGAGCAGGCTCGGATGCGGGAAGGTGCGCTGCCACCAGGTGTACAGGCCGCGCCGCCACAGCTTCTCGCCGGCGTCGGTCTCCCACTCGCGCGGCGGGAAGTTGAGGTGCTGCCAGTAGCCGGCCGGCTGGTACGGCTTGTCGCTCTCGCCGCCGATGCGCTCCGACAGCAGGCCGCTGATCGCCAGGGCGTGGTCGCGCACGAACTCGGCGTCGAGCCGCCAGCGCGACTGGCGCGCGTGCAGCCGGTTGTACGGATCGCGCTCGACCAGCGCGCGCGGCGCGCGCGAGGACTGGCGATAGGTCGCGCTGACGACGAGGTGGCGCACCAGCTTCTTCACGCTCCAGCCCTCGGCGATGAACGTCGTGGCGAGGTGGTCGAGCAGCTCCGGGTGCGCGGGGTACTCGCCCTGCGAGCCGAGGTCGTCGAGGGTCTTCGACAGGCCGACGCCGAAGAACATCCGCCACAGCCGGTTGACGGCGACGCGCGCGGTCAGTGGATTCTCCTCCGCCACCAGCCAGCGCGCGAGATCGAGCCGCGTCGGCTCGGCCGCGCCGATCGCCGGCAGGAAGGACGGCACGCCGGGAGCGACCGGCGCGCCGGACTCGTCCAGCCAGTTGCCGCGCGGCAGCACGCGCACGACGCGCCTCGGGCCGGTCGTCGACACCAGGGTCGTGGGCACCACGGCGAGCAGCGCGTCGCGCTCGGCCTGCGCCGCCGCGCGGCGCGCGCGCGGCGCGGCCAGGGTGTCGGCTATCGAGCGGAAGTAGACGTCGATCGCGCCGACCTGCGCCGCATCGCGCGCCGTCGCGCGCAGCGCGACGAGCACCGCCTCCGGCGCCGGACCGACCACGCGGAAGTAGAAGCCGAAGCCCCCGCCACCGTTGTGGATCTTGAGAAGGATGCGGTGCTCGCCCGGCGTCAGGTGCAGCGTCGCCGCGTCCTGATCCGGCGCGGCGCCGCGGTAGACCTCCTTGGCCAGGACCGGCTTTCCGTCGATCCACAGCGCGAAGCCGTCGTCGCTGCCCAGCGACAGCTGCACGTCCTGCTCGCCGGCCACGGCGATCGTGCGTTGCAGGTACCACGCCGAGTTCTCGCCGGTCAGCGGGTGGACGACGCCGTCCGCGAAGTCGGGGCGCGGCGTCCACTGCGGCGCGTCCGCAGCCGGCACGTCCTGCGATCCGATCTCGGGCGCGAACGCCGTGGCGAACGCCTCCGGCGGCGTCGCCGCGGCGAACGGCCCGATCGCCTCCCACGGCGACAGCACCGGCGTGCCGCTGCCCAGCGTGCGCGCCTCCCACGCGACGCGCTCGGCGTCGAACTCGTCCGAGGCCGCGGCGGCGATCTCGCGATCGGCCGCGGCGATCACCGCGTCGAGGCGGTCGAGCTCCGCCTGCTGCTGCGGCGACGGCACCGGCATGCCGTCCTCGCGCCGGCCGATCGCGGCCTCCTGCACGTCCGCGAAAAACGCGCCGAGCGCGGCGAAATCGTGCGCGCTGTACGGATCGAACTTGTGGTCGTGGCACTCGGCGCAGCCGATGGTCGCGCCGAGCCACGCGGTCGAGACGTTGCGCACGCGGTCGGCGAGGTTCTTGGCCTCGTACTCCTTGGGCTGCGCGCCGCCCTCCTCGGTGGTCTGGAGCAGGCGGTTGTAGCCCGAGGCCACGCGCGTGCGCATGTCGGCGTCGGGCAGCAGGTCGCCGGCGATCTGCTCGATGGTGAAGCGCTCGAAGGGCAGGTCGTCGTTGAACGCGGCGATGACGTAGTCGCGGTACGGCTGGACGTTGCGCGGGTTGTCGGAGTGGTAGCCGATCGAGTCGGCGTAGCGCACCAGGTCGAGCCACCACACCGCCATGCGCTCGCCGTAGCGCGGGCTGGCGAGCAGGCGGTCGACCAGGCGCTCGTAGGCGTCCGGCGCGGGGTCGGCGAGGAACGCCTCGACCGCGGCCGCGCTCGGCGGCAATCCGGTGAGGTCGGCGCTGAGCCGTCGGATCAGCGCGACGCGATCGGCCTCGGGCTGCGGCGCCACGCCGTCGCGGTCGAGGCGCGCGCGGACGAAGCGGTCGAGGTCGTCGCGCGCCCACGCGCCGGCGATCGCCGGCGGCGCGGGAGGTGTCGGCGCGATGTACGACCAGTGCGGCTCGTAGACCGCGCCCGCCGCGATCCAGCGCTCGAGCGTGGCGATCTGATCCGCGCTCAGCTGCTTGTGGCTCTTCGCCGGCGGCATGCGCTCGTCGGCGTCGTCCGACCGGATGCGCGCGATCATCACGCTGGCCTCGACATCGCCGGGGACGATCGCGGCGCCGTCGGAGTCGCGCAGCGTCGCCAGCGCCAGCGCGCGGTCGTGCAGCGCCAGCCCCGCCTTGCGCTTCTTGGCGTCCGGCCCGTGGCAGTGGAAGCAGTTGTCGGACAGGATCGGCCGTACGTCGCGGTTGTAGCCGATGCCGTCCTCGGCGGCGATGAGCGCGGCGGCGCCGAGCACCACCAGGAGACGACCGATCATCAGCATCGCCGACCTCTCCACGCGCTGTGCGCCAGCGCTACGTACCGCATCCGCGCGGACGCGTTGCGTCGCGGATCATGCGCGCCCGACACGTGATCGTGACCGGGAAACGGCGGCATGCCCAGGAGTCGCAATTGCCTGATCCGCCCTGCTCCTGCGGGCCTGCGCGGCGCCCGCTTGCGTCCCGCGGGCCATGCGAACGTTGCATCCGTGACCCGCCTCGTCCTCCTCCCCGGCATGGGCGCCACCGCCCGGATGTACGGCCCCCTCGCCCGCCGGCTGGATCGCGCGCTCAGCATCCCGCCGTGGCGGGCGCCCGGCGGGACCCTCGCCGACTACGCGCGCCGCCATGTCGCCGCGGGCGACGTGCGCGCGGGCGACATCGTCGGCGGCTCCTCGTTCGGCGGCTTCGTCGCGCTCGAGATCGCGCGCCAGGTCGACTGCGCTGGCGTCGTGCTGATCGGTTCCGCGCGCTCGACGCGATCGTACCGCCGCCTCGCCGCCCTCGCGCCGCTGACGCGGCTGCTGCCCCGCGTCCGTCCGATGCCCGCGCCGGTCATGCGCCTGATCGGTTCGGTCCTCGGCAGCCTGCCCGCGGTGCCGCAGCGCGACGTGTTCGTCGCCATGGCGCGATCGGTGCCGCCGGATTTCCTGCACTGGGCGTGCGATGCCGCGGCGCATTGGACCGGCGTCGAGCGCCCGCGTTGTCCCGTGCTGCAGATCCACGGCGCAGCGGATCGCGTCATCCCGCTCGCGGAGGTCAGCGCCGATGTGGTGATCGCGCGCGCCGGGCACATCCCGGCGCTGACGCGGCCTGGCGCGGTGGCGGCGGCGATGGCGGCGTGGATCGAGCGGGTCGGCTGACGAGCGGACGCTTCGGGCTTCGGGCTTCGGACTTCGAGCGTCGAGCCTGGAGCCTCGAGCTTCGAGGTTCGAGCTTCGAGCTTCGAGCTTCGAGCCTCGAGCCTCGAGCCTCGCGCTGCGACGCTGTCGCTACGCCGCCCGTTCCGCCTTGAGCAGCGCGCGGAATTCCGTGTAGCTGGTGACCTGCATGACCAGCTCGCGCATGTTCGGGTCGGCGAAGGCGCGGGCGATGTCGGCGAGCAGATCGAGCTGCGCGCCATCGTCGTCGACCGGCGTCAGCAGCAGGATGATGATCCGCGCCGGCGCTCCATCCGGCGAATCGAAGTCGATCCCCGCGCGCGCGAGCTCGTCCGCCGCGACCGGTGCCTGCAGTCCGGCCAGCCGGCCATGCGGCACCGCGATGCCGTTCGACAGGCCGGTCGCCATCTGCCGCTCGCGATCGCTGACCGCCATGGTCGCCGCCTCGACGTCGATCCCGGCCTGCGCGGCCGCGGCGACCACCAGCTCGCGGATCGCCTCGAACCGGTCCGCCGAGCGCAGCCGCGCGACGAAGGCCTTGGCGCCGAGGTGGTCGGCGAAACGCCGCTGCTTCTTGCGCTTGAGGATGCGTTGGATCAGCGGCCCCGACAGCATCGACGTCACCAGCGCCATGATCACCAGCGCCACGAACAGCCGTTCGCCGATCACGCCGTACTGCAGCGCCAGCGTGCCGAGGATGATCTCCATCGCGCCGCGCGAGTTCATGGCGCAGCCGATCGCCCAGCTCTGGCGCCACGGCGAACCGGCCAGGCGCGCGCCCAGCCCGCAGCCGATGACCTTGCCGATGCAGGCGACGACCAGCACCAGGGCGACCAGGGCGAGGTCGAAGTTGGCGATGAAGTCGACCTTCAGCGCGAGCGAGGCGAAGAACAGCGGCGCGAAGAAGAACGACACGAACTGCTCGATGGTGGTGCGCGTCCGCTCGCGCAGGTGCGGCGAATCGCCGAGCGCGACGCCGGCCATGAACGCGCCGAAGATCGCGTGGACGCCGATCCATTCGGTGAAGGCCGCCGAGAACAGCGTGACCGTCAGGACGAACCCGAGCACGCCGCCCGGCCAGCTGGCGTAGGCCTGGACCCACGGCAGCACGCGGTGGAACAGCCCGCGGCCGATGGTCAGCATGCCGACGGCGAAGACCACGACCCAGGTGATGGTCTCGCCGATCGGCAGCGTGTGCCCCTGGTCCTTGCCGATCAGGCCGAGGACGATGGCGAAGACGATCCAGCCGATCAGGTCCTCGCAGATCGCCGCCGAGATGACGATCACGCCGAGATCGGTGCGGAAGAGGTTGATGTCCATCAGCGTCTTGGCGATCACCGGCAGCGCCGAGATCGACAGCGCGGTGGCGAAGAACAGCGCGAAGTGGTGCTGGGCGATGCCGCGCTCGTTGTCGAGCGCTCCGGGGACGTACAGCGCGATGAGGAAGCCGATGGCGAACGGGATGACGATGCCGGAGAGGCTGACGGCGATCGCGGTGCGCCCCTGGCGCCACACCGCCGAGAGATCGATCTCCATGCCCGCGACCAGCAGGAACAGCGTCACCGAGAGCTGGTTGAGGCCGGAGCGGAAGATGCCCGGCGAGCCGCTCGGCGCGAACAGGTAGGCGCCGACCTCGGGCGCGAACTTGCCGAGCACGGTCGGCCCGAGCAGCAGGCCGGCGAGGATCTCGCCCAGGATCGCCGGCTGGCCGACGCGCCGCGCGAGCTCGCCGAGGATGCGCGCCGACGCCAGCAGCACGCCGAGCGAGAGCAGGATCGCGGTGACGTCGGCGGCGCTCATGCGTCGGTCATTGCCCGGTGCCGGAGACGCCGCGCGTCGCGGTGCGGCGGCCGCCGCGCGGCGGCCGGTAGATCAGCAGCGGGCACGTCAGGTCGCGCAGCGCGAGCTCGGTGTCGTGCGGGAAGAGCTTGTCCATCAGCCCGGCGCGGCGCGTCGGCGCGCGCCACAGCAGCAGGTCGCGGCCGTGGTCGTGCGCGTGCTCGAGGGCGGCGAAGCCGCGGCGGCCGGGCACGCAGAAGCGCCGCACCACCACGCCGCCGGTATCGAGCGAGGCGACGAAGCCGGCGAGCGCCAGCTCCTCCTGGTGCTGCAGCGCCTGGCGATCGGCCTCGGCGAGGCCCTCGTCGGCGGTCGCGGCGAGGTGCAGGCCGTGGGCCTCGTACTCGACGACCGCGTGCAGATCCTGGGCGTGCTCGCGCCGCGCCAGCGCCAGCCCGAGCGCGATCAGCGGCCGGCTGCGCTCGAGGCCCTGGACGTTGATCTGCGGCCGCGTGAACGGCGCCGGCTCGACCCGCGGATGCGCGAGCAGCAGCACCGAGCACGGCGCCGTGCGCGCGACGCGGCGGGCGACCGACCCGCGGTACCACGTGACCCCGGCCTCGTGCTCGAGGGCGCCGATGAGGATCAGCCCCGCGTTGCGCTCCTTGGCCGCGGCGCACAGCGCCTGGTCGACGCGCGACCCCTCGGCGAAGGCCAGCTCGGCGCCGCTGGCGCGCGCGGCGACCAGCTTGGCCAGCTCGGCGCGCTCGGCCGGATCGGCGCCGACATTGAGGAAGGTCAGCGACAGGCCCCACGCCGTGGCCAGGCGCGCCGCCTCGCAGACGATGGACTCGGCGCGGGGCGACGGCGCCAGGGCGGCGATGACGCCGCCACCGAACAACGAGGCCGCGTCGTTGGCGGCGGCGGCGACGCGAGACCAGCGCGAGGTGTCGGATTCGCCCATGGCGGCGGACCATCGCGGAACGGCGGGCCTCGTCCAGTCCCGTCGCGGACCGCTCCGCGTCCCGTCGAACGGATGCGAACACCCTCAGGCGGGCGGCCGCATCCGCATCAGCTGTTCCAACCACGCCCGGAGCGTCGGATTGGTCCCGTCCTGGGCGACCTGCTTGCGCACGATGACGTCGCCGCCGGCGGCGACGATGCGCGCGCTGGCGTCGGCGACGCTGGAATAGCCGACGATCACGCAGCGGACGCCCGCCGGCTCGAGCTCGCGCAGGCGGCGCGTGACGTGGTCGCCGCGCTCGTCGCCCAGGTAGAAGTCCATCAGCACGACGTCGGGCAGGACCCCCCCGCGCGCCAGGCGGGCGAAGGCGCTGAGCGCCTCGCGGCCGGTCAGGAAGCTGTCGAACTCGACGCCGTCGATCCGGACGATGGTGTTGCGCGCGACCTCGTGGTGCGCCTCGGTGTCGTCGACGAGCCAGAGGCGCAACGTCATGCCCCATGGTAACCCGCCGGGCGGCGACGGCACCAGGCCAGACGTGGCGCGCCGGGGCCGGGAATATACAACCCCCGGCGGATGCATCCCATCAACCCGTTCTCCTACGTGCGCCCCGTGCGCACGGCGCGCGGCATCACCGCGCTGCTCGGGCGCTGGACGCTGACCACGGTCGCCACCGTCGGCGAGCTGGGCACGCTGCTGCGCGACGTGGTGCGCGCGCTGATGCACGACCGCCAGCGCCGTTCGGTGATCGTCATCCAGCTCTACCACATCGGCTACCTCAGCCTCCCGGTCGTCCTGCTGACCGGCACCTCGATCGCGATGGTGATGGCCGTGCAGAGCTTCACCACCCTGGCGAGCTTCAACGCCGAGGTGATGGCCGGCCCGATGGTCAACTACGCCATGGTCACCCAGCTCGCGCCGGTGGTCACCGGGCTGATGCTGGCCGGGCGCGTCGGCTCGAACATGGCGGCCGAGATCGGGACGATGAAGGTCACCGAGCAGCTCGACGCGCTGCGCGTGATGGGCACCGATCCGGTGGCGTACCTGGTCGCGCCGCGCTTCCTCGCCTGCGTCCTGCTCATGCCGCTGCTGACCGCGCTCGGCGCCGCCGCCGGCATGGCCGCCGCGGCGATCCTGGTGACCGGCGTCTGGCGCGTCGACGCCGGCGCGTACTGGTCGCGGTCGAACGACTACGTCGGCGCCTGGGACATCCTCACCGGCCTCGGCAAGACGCTGATCTTCGGCGGCATCCTGGCGCTCGTCGCCTGCCGGCGCGGCCTGCAGACGCGCGGCGGCGCGACCGGCGTCGGCGAGGCCTGCACCCAGGGCGTGGTCCAGGCCAGCGTGCTGGTGCTGATCGCGAACTTCATGCTCACGCTGATGCTGCAGAAGATCTGGACCGTGCTGTTCGGCGACTGAGCGTGGGCGACACGATGTCCCGACGCCCGAAGCCAGAATCCAGAATCCAGAAGCCAGAAGCCCGAAGCCACGGGCTCGAAGCTCGAGGCCGGACTCGAGCTTCTGCTTCGGGCTTCGAGCTTCGAGCTTCGAGCTTCCCCCTTCGAGCCTCGAGCCTCGAGCCTCGAGCCTCGAGCTCCGCGCCCCGAGCCGGCCTGGCGTGACCGCATGCGCGTGACCGTCATCGGCGGCGGCATCATCGGCCTGGCGACCGCGTGGCGGCTCGCCGCGGACCGCCACGCGGTGACGCTGATCGACGCGGCGACGGAGGCGCGCGAAGCGAGCTGGGCGGCGGCGGGCATGCTGGCGCCGCATCACGAGGCGGCGGAGGTCGACGACCTCTGGCGGCTCGGCGTCGACAGCCTCGCGCGCTGGTCGGGCTTCGTCCGCGAACTCACGGGCGACGCGGGGGCGCTCGATCACCGTCAGCTCGGCGGCTTCGAGCCCGCGCTCGACGACGGCGACGACCAGCGCATCGAGGCGCGGCGCCGCCTGCTCGACGCGGCGGGCATCGCCACGCGCTGGCTGGAGCGCGCGGAGCTGGCGGCGCTCGAGCCGGGGCTGGCCGCGCCGCGCGCGCTGCTGATCCCGGGCGGGCAGGTCGATCCGCGACTGGCCACGGCGGCGCTGCGCGCCGACGCCGGTGCGCGCGGCGTCGACCTGCGCTACGGCACGGCGGTGACGGCGATCGCCGACGACGTCGTCCACCTCGCCGACGGCGCGCGCATCGCGCACGACCAGACGGTGCTCGCCAGCGGCGCGTGGACGCCGGCCCTCGCGCGTCTCGCCGGCGTCGATCTGGCGGGCGAGCCGGTGAAGGGCCAGCTGCTGCGCCTGCAGCTCGGGGCCGGCGCGCTCACGCGCTTCGTGCACAGCCGGCACGCCTACCTCGTGCCGCGCGGCGATGGCAGCGTGGTCGTCGGCGCGAGCATGATCCGCGCCGGATTCGATCGCAGCGACGACCCCGCGGTCATCGCCGAGCTGGCCGCCAACGCCCGCCGCCTGCTGCCGGCCGCGTCCGCCGCGCCGATCACCGAGACCTGGACCGGTCTGCGCCCGCGCCTCGCCGGAGGCCGGCCGGTGATCGCCCGCGTGCGCCCGCGGCTGATCGTCGCCACCGGGCATTTCCGCAATGGCATCCTGCTGACGCCGGTCACCGCCGAGACCGTCGCCGCCCTGGTCGCCGGCGCCGAGCCGCCCGCGGCCGCGCGCCCGTTCGCCACCGCGGCAACGCTTGGCACATGCTGAGGGCGGAATTGCGCCACGCTGGCCAGCGGCGTATCCTCGTCAGGCACCGCCGCACGCCGCCCGACTCCGTCCCCCTCGCTCCATCTCCCTGGCGCCCAGGCACTACCGCATGACCGACATCCTCATCGTCGAAGACAATCCGGTGAACCGGAAGCTGATCAGCCTGCTGCTCAACCGCGCCGGCTACAGCTTCGCGGTCGCCGAGAACGGCGTGCAGGCGCTCGAGCAGCTCGACAAGACCGACTTCAAGCTGGTGCTGATGGACATGATGATGCCGGTGATGAACGGCTACGAGGCGACGAAGGCGATCCGCGCGCACGCCAAGCACAAGGCGCTGCCGGTGATCGCATTGACCGCGAACGCGATGCGCGGCGAAGAAGAGAAATGCCGCGAAGCGGGCTGCAACGACTACATCGCGAAGCCCTATTCCAAGGATCGCATCCTGGCGGCGATCGGGTCGCTGCTGCCGAAGCCGTCGACGCCCACGGTGGGGTGAGGGCGGTCGGGGTTCGCAGGCCGGAGCTCGGAGCTCGGAGCTCGGAGCGCGAAGCCCGAAGCCCGAAGCCCGAAGCCCGAAGCGCGAAGCCCGAAGCTGGCCGCAGCCCGGCGCACGCCTCCTACCGATCATGCCCAGCCGGTCCTCCGGTTGACGGACCAGCGTGCGCCCGACCATGCGCGCCACGCGCTCGTAGCTCAGCGGTAGAGCAGCGGCCTTTTAAGCCGTGGGTCGGTGGTTCGATCCCACCCGGGCGCACCATCCTGGAACCCCCCGGCGCGAGCCGGGGGTTCGCCGTCTTCAGCGATCGCTGGCGTCCGTGCGCAGCACCTCGGGCGCGGTGATCGTCGCTTCGAACGAACCGAGATATGCTCGCAGCGCGAGCGTGCGGACGCTCGCCGGCGCGAGCGGCTCGAGCGCCTCGCCCGGGCGCGACCAGTTGAGGCGCGCGGTCGCGAGTCGTCCGCTCAGGCGCAGCCAGCGATCGTCGCCGGGGAACACCTGGACCTGCGCGACCAGGTGGTCGGCGCCGTCCTGCGCGACGACCAGCGCGACGTACGCGCCGGCGTGGCGGGCTGCGGGGGACACGCGGCTGGCGCGGATCCACATCGCCACGCCGGTCTCGTCGTCGGCCAGGGTCACCGGCCAGACGACGCTGGCGAAGGTCGGCTGCGACGGCGCCGCGTAGGTGAACGACGCCAGCGGCAGGCCGCGGCGGCTGCCCGGCGCCGGCGCGAATGCGCAGGCGTCGAACGCGCGGTCGACGCGCGCTGCGGCGCGATCGAGCGTGCGCGCGGCGCCAGCGGCTTCGCGCCGCACCACGCCCGATGCGGAGATCGTCATCGCGCCGACGGGCAGCTCGAGCGGACGACCGGCGACGAGCGCGGCGACGGCGGCATCCGCGGCGATCCAGGTGCAGTCGGCGTCGACCTCGATGGTCATCGCCGCGAGCGCGACCTCGGCATGGGGCGTCGCGATCCGCCATGGCGACCGCGGCGCCGAGCGCGCCGCGATCGCGGCGCCGCGCTCCAGGCTCAGCCGCGCGGGCCCATCCGCGCGCAGCGTCGCCGCGCCGCGGATGGTGGCGACGGTCCCGTCGCGATCGCTGATCAGCGCCTCGTCGCCGGCGGCGACGGTCGCGATCGCGCCAGCGGTGAGCTCGCGCCGGTCGCCCGGCGCGAGCGCGAGTCCATCGACCACCGCGGTGCCGCTGATCGTCGCCTCGGTCGCCGGCGCCTCCGCCGGCACGCGTGCCCCGGCACCGAGGATGACGACGATGAGCGCGGCCGCGGCGATGGCCGCCAGCGCGAAGGCGCCAGCGACGATCGGCCGCGCTCGCCGCGCCGCTCGGGCGCCGCGGATGCTCGTCATCACCCTGTCGGGCAGGACGCCATCCGCGGCAGCGAGGTGCGACGACACCGCGCGCGCGAAGTCGCGACCCTCCGCCGCCGGCGCCAGCAGCACGCCGAGGGCGACGTGCATGCCCGCCTCATCGCGCAGCGCGCCGGCGCGCCGCGGATGCGCGGACAGCCACGCGACCAGGCGGGCCGCGTCCGCGGCGCCGCAGGTGCCGTCGAGCCACGCTGCGAACGCCGCGGCGATGTCGTCCGGAAGGCGCTCCTCAGGCATGGCGTTCCATGCAGGGGAGCAGCGCCTGGCGCACGCGGGTCAGGGACGTGCGCACGCCGCTGGCGGCGCGGCCGAGCCGCCCGGCGATCTCTGCGGGCGACAGCGCATCCTGGTAGCGCAGCCCGAGCAGCCGGCGCGCATCCTCGCCGAGGCGATCGAGGCAGCGCTGCAGGTCGCCGACGCGATCGGCGAGGTCATCGTCGCGCGGCGCCTCCTCGGCGGCGAGCGCGGCGCCGATGTCCTCCAGCGGCACGCCGCCCGACCGGCGGCGGCGCTCGCTGCGCAGGTGGTTGAGGGCGATGGCCTTGAGCCAGGCGAGGAAGCTCGTCCCCGGCTGATACGCGGCCAGCTTCTGGAACGCCGTGACGTAGGCCGCATGGGCGACCTCGTCGATCAGCTCGCGGTCGGGCGCGCGGAAGGCGAGGAAGGCGCGCAGCCGACGCTGCGTGCCTTCGACCACGATGGCGTACGCCTCGTGGTCGCCCGCCTGCACCGCCACGACCGCGTCCTCGATATCCATCCCTCGCCTCTATGCCGCGACTGAGTGAAACGCTACGGGCTTTTCCCCCGGCGGCTGCGCAGCGCCGCGCCCGGCTCCGTCATTGGGTATGGGAGCGACCATGAACCACCGCCGACGCCTCGCCGCCCTCGTCCTCGTCGCCGCCACCGCGGCGGCCGAGACCGTCACCGTCGACGCCGGCGCCGACCGCCGTCCCATCGACCCGCGGATCTACGGCGTGGCCTTCGCCGACCGCGCGGCCATCGCCGACCTCGGCGTCCCACTGCATCGCCACGGCGGCAACGCGACCAGCGCCTACAACTGGCAGCTGAACGCGGACAACCGCGGCAACGACTGGTTCTTCGAGAGCGTGCCGAGCGGCCCGGCGACGCCCGGCGCGGCGGTCGACGACGTCATCCAGGCGAGCCGCGACGGCGGCGCCGCGGCGATGATCACCATGCCGCTGATCGGCCGCGTGGCCAAGCTCGGCCCGGGCCGGTCGAAGCTGTGCTGCTTCTCGCAGGCGAAGTACGGCGCGCAGACCGCGAACGACGCACAGTGGTTTCCCGACGCGGGCAACGGCATCCGCGTCGGCGGCGGCGTCATCGTCGCCGATCCGGACGACGCGAGCGTCGCCTGCGACCCGCCGTTCCAGCGCGGCTGGATCGAGCACCTCATCGCGCGCTGGGGCAGCGAGCGCCCGCGCTGGTGGATCCTCGACAACGAGCCCGGGCTGTGGAACTCGACGCATCGCGCGCTGCATCCGCAGGGCGTGACCATGGACGAGCTGCGCGACCGCATGGTCGCGTACGCGACGATGATCACCGCGGCCGACCCGGCGGCCATGACCGCGGGGCCCGAGGAATGGGGCTGGACGAACTACCTCTACAGCGGCGCCGATGCGCAGTGGGCCGCGACCCATGGCTGGAGCGGCCTTCCGGATCGCGCGGCGCACGGCGGCCAGGACGTGATGCCGTGGCTGCTCGGCGAGCTGAAGAGCGCGAGCGATGCCGCCGGCCGGCGGCTGCTCCACGCCTTCACGCTGCACTACTATCCGCAGGGCGGCGAATTCAGCGACGACGTCTCGACCGCCATGCGGCTGCGGCGCAACCGATCGACGCGTTCGCTGTGGGATCCGGACTACGTCGACGAGAGCTGGATCGCCGACCGCGTGAGGCTGATCCCGCGGATGAAGGCGTGGGTCGCCGACCGCTTCCCCGGCACGCAGATCGGCATCACCGAGTACAACTGGGGCGCGGAAGGCCATCTCAGCGGTGCCACGGCGCAGGCGGACGTGTTCGGCATCCTCGGTCGCGAGGGCGTCGACCTCGCGGCGCGCTGGACCACGCCGGCGGCCGGCACGCCGACCTACGCGGCGATGAAGCTGTGGCGCAACTACGACGGAGCGCGCTCGGGCTTCGGCGCCACCAGCGTCCGCGCACAGGCGCCGGATCCGGACACGCTATCGGCGTTCGCCGCGCTGCGCGACGACGGCGCGCTCACGGTGATGGTCGTGCACAAGCGCCTGAGCGGCGCGACGGCACTCGATCTCGCGCTGCTCGGCTTCACGCCGGGGGCGCAGGCGCAGGTCTGGCAGGTCGCCGGATCGTCGATCGAGCGCCGCGCCGATGTCCCCCTCGCCGGCGCGCGGCTGGCCGCGACCCTGCCCGGGCCCAGCGTCACGCTGTTCGTCATTCCCGCCGCGGACCACTCCGACCCGGTCGTCCCCCCGGCGGGCGGCGGCGGCGGGAGCACGGGCGGCGGCAGCGGCACCGGCGGTGGCGGCGGCGGATGCGGCTCGGGCGGGATGGCCGTGCTCAGCGCGAGCCTGGCGCTGGCCCTGGCGCTGCACGCGACGCGGATCCGCCCGGCACCGCGTCAGTCGACGACCACCGGCATGCGGTGATCGCCGCTCGCCAGCTCGGCGTCCGCCAGGTCGCGGCGCGCGAAGCGCAGGAAGAAGCCCCACGCCCGGCCCTCGTTCAGCGCCATCAGCACCGCGATGCGATGGCGACCGCGGCGCAGGCGGAGCGGCACGCGCACGCGATCGGCCAGCGCGGGATTGGTGCCGGCGAGGTCGGTATGCACCTCGCGCGCGTCGACCCACAGGCGGAACGGGCCGTCGTAGCCGGTGCGCAGCTCGACCGCCATGTCCTCGCCGCACGCGATGTCGGTGACGAACGCGACGTGCCCGCTGCGCCCCTGCCAGCGCTCGTGCTGATCGACGAAGCTGCCCGGCGCCGTCCGCCTTTCGAGCGCGCCGTAGCGCGCGCCTTCGGGTCGCGGCAGGCGGCGGATGTCCTCGCCGTCGCGCACCGCCGACACGCTCCACGTCGTCACGTACGCCGACACAGGCTCGAGGCCCTCGATGCGCATCGGGCCGAAGACCGGCAGCGCCATGCCGCGCGCGTCGGCGACGTTGCACACCGGATCGCGGCCGTGGCCGTACATCAGCCGCACGTCGCCCTGGTCGAGGCTGATCACCTCGAGGATCGCGCGGTCGCCGTCGAGCACGGTCTTCGAGATCACCGGCACGGCGCGGTGCTGGCGATCGACCAGGGCGAAGCCGAGCGGCCGCCCGGGCGCGCGCAGGCCGCCGACCACGTCGGCGAAGCGCACCTCGATCGCCTGGCCGAAGGGGTGATCGGGGATGACGCGCGCGCGCAGCGGCCGCGGCGCGGGGCTCTCGCCGCGCTGGCCGTGCGCGAGGCGCGCCGCGACGCGCGCGAGGCGGGCGGCCAGCGGCCGGTACGAGAGCGCCGAGATGTGGATCGAATCGTCGAGCTCGAGATCGATCGACGACACCACGTCGAGCGCGCGGATCGACTCCGGCAGGCGGCGCTGCGCGTCCTGGATCGCGTTCCAGGCGATTTCGCCCGCCGACGGTCCGACCACGCGTCCGATCTGGACAATCGCGAACGGCAGCCGCGGCTGGCGCTGGTCCGCGCGGATCGCCGCTACGAGCACCTGCATGCGTTGGCCGTAGACGGCGGCGTCGGGCGCGTTGGCGTCGCTCTCGCCCTGGTACCACAGCACGCCGGCCAGCGGCTGGCCGACGACGCGCAGGCTCTCGAGCATCGAGCCGTACAGCGATCCGCCGCCGAGACCGCGCTTGGCCGGATCCCACTGCTGCATGCTCGTCCCGCCGTGCGCCGTGGCGATCAGGCCCTGGGGCACGCCGGTGCGCGCAAGCATGTCGCGCGCGAACGGCAGGCCGACGCCCGCGCCCTTCACGCGCTCGCGCTTGAACCGCGCGGCGGTGGCCGGGTCCTGCTGCGTGCCGCCGTTGTGCACGACGTCGGGCGACTCGCCGGTGTGGTGCAGCGGATCGCGCGCCAGCTCCCAGCGGCGCGCCATGGTGAAGTTGCGCACCAGCGCGTGGGGCCTCGCGGCGTCGACCAGGTTGCCGACGCCCTCCATGTTGCTCTGCCCGGCCATCAGCCAGAGGTCGCCGACCAGGACCTGGCGCACCGCGACGCGCTCGCCGCCGGCGCGCAGCTCGACCGTGAACGGCCCGCCGGTCGGGATGCCGGCGAGGCGCGCACGGAACGTTCCCGCGCGGGCGGCGCCGACGCGTCGCGCCTTCCAGCCGCGCAGCGGCCGCGCGCCATCGCGGATCGTCGCCGTCACCGCGCCGGTGGCGTCGGTCGTGCCGGCGACCTCCGCAGTGGCGCCGCGCGGCGTGCGTTGCAGGACCTGACCCGGCATGATGCCGGACGTGATGCGCATGGAGACCTCGTCGCCGACGGTGGCGGCCCACGGACGATGGACCGCGCGTCCGGTGACGCCACGGGCTAGCACCTTCGTTGGCGTGGCGTGGTCGTTTCCGGCCCCCGTTCACACAGGGCAGGGCGTGCAGCGTCAACTAGGTGGGTCCTCTTGACGTCATGCATCAGTTTCCCCTCAGGAGACTGTTCATGGCCAAGCAGATTTTCCTCGCCCTCGGGCTCACGGCTCTGATGGGCGCGTGCGGCGGCGGCGGCGGCGGTTCGTCGCAGGCATCGCCGACCACGCCGGGCGATACCCGGATGGTCACCACCTACCACGATCCCGACCAGCGCCGCATCGCCTCGCGTGGAGCGGTGAAGGTCGACGCTGCCGGGGCGAACCAGATCCGCGACGGCGAGCCGGTGCGGGTCGGCCAATGGACGTGGCACTACGACGCCGCCGCCAGCCCGATGTCGCGCGTCGAGCGCTTCGACGACTCCGGCGCCTCGGTTCGGTGGACGGTCTACAACAGCGACGGAGTCGATCCGACGACAGGCGCGGGATCGGTGCGCGACGATTCGCGCGACGCGGTGCCCTGACCGGCAGGAGCGGCTGACGCGTGCTCCGGCTCGGGCTCACCGATGCAGGCGCGCGCCGCGACGGCGACCATCAGGATCCAGATGAATCCGTTCGGGCGGAAGAAGATCGCCTCCGGCACGCTGTAGATCGCGAACAGCACCAGCAGCGCGAGGCTCCAGCCCCGGGCGGGAGTCGGGTTCGCCGCCAGCTGGCGGTTCGCCGCGGCCAGCGATGCGGCGTACCAGGCGACGAACGCGATGGTGCCGACGATGCCGAGCTCGAGCAGCACGTTGAGCAGGCCGTTGTGCGCGTCGATCGGCTGGAAGTACCCGTCCAGCCAGATGCGGATGACGACCGGATTGGTCTCCTGCCAGAACGCCCCGAAGCCGCTGCCGAGGAACGGCCTCTCCATGGCGGCATCCCAGAGCATCCGCCACATCGGAACGCGGCCGGTCAGGTCGCTCGATTTGCCGAGCCCCGCCATCGCCTCGTCCAGCGAGAACGCGCCCATCGCGACCAGCGCGTACGCGCACCATCCCCCGGCGGCCACGACGGCGACCTTCACCCAGCCGGACAGGCGCGTCGTCGCCACGACCGGGTAGGCGGCGCACGTGGCGGCCAGCGTCGCGACGCCCGTCATCGAGCGCGATCCGATCAGGGTCGCGAGCGATACGAACAGGGAGAGGTACCACAGCGGGCTGATCCGGGAGCCGCGCTCGCGGATCGCGAACAGCGCCGTCAGGACGCTGATCGCGCTGAACACACCGAGGTTGTTCTTGTGCTTGTAGATGCCGCGCCAGTTGCCCGCGAGGTTGCCGCGCGGCATCAGCCCCTGCTGCGGCGCGACCGCGATCAGCGCCAGGCTCAGCACCATGCACGTGGCGAGCGCCCCGCCGGCGAGTCCCAGGAGCTTCGCCGGCGTCAGGCGCCAGCCGAGGTAGAGGCCGACGAACGTGCTGCCGATCAGGCCGACCGAACGACGGATGGTGACGGCGCCCTCATCCGACCAGGCGAGCGACGCGACCGCCAATCCGGTGAGCAAGGTCAGCGCCGGCATCTGCTGCGCGATGCGCAGGATCGGCATGCGCGCGCGCAGCGCGAGGCCGCCCGTCAGCAGGTACAGCGCGCCGTAGATGAGCTGGTTGCGGAGGTCGCCCTGGGCGAGCTGCTTTCCCGCCTCCTGATCGAGTCCGGTCCCGGTGCGCCAGAGGAACGAGGGATCGCCCGCGAACGCCAGGCAGATGAGGAACAGCAGGACGTACTCGCCCCTGCCGGGTTCGTCGCGGGCCTCGGCGGACACCGTCGGCGCGGGCGCGACCGTGGCCGGCAGCGATGCCGCGACCGCATTCACGCCGCGGGCGTCCGGACGATGACGAACGGCGTCTTGCCGGCGGGCGTACGCTCCAGCCGGTCGGTGAGCTCGACGCGCACGCGCATCGATTTGGGGATGCGCGCCTGGGCGTTGGCCACCACGCGTTCGCGGTCGCGATCGGTGAAACCGGCCATCGGCATGAGCAGCAGCAGCAGGTCGGAGCTCGACTCCTGCACGACCTGGAAGCGATAGACGTGCTCGACGTCGTAGAGCAGGCGGCTGAGGCCGACGATGTGCGTCCCGTCGGGAGCGGCGATGAACTCGCCCTGGCGTCCGAGCAGGCGAAGGAACGGGCGCAGGCCGAAGCGCAGCTCATCGAGCGCCGCGGCATCCAGGCCGGCGGGCGCGACGATGAAGTCGCCGGTGCGGTAGCGGACCAGCGGCATGCGCAGGTTCCACAGCGTCGTGCCGATGATCTCGTAGCAGTCGCCGTCCTCCTTCTCGCCCGCGGGCTCGAGCTCGACGTGCGCGTAGCCGGGCATGAAGCGGTATCCCGCGCCGTCGTGCGCCGCGGCGAACGCGACGCGCTCGGCCTGGCCGTAATAGTCGGCGACCGTGCAGCCCAGGACCCGTCGCGCGAGCCGCAGGGTGGACTCGTCGAGCACCTCGGACGAGGTCAGCGCCAAGGGCACGTCGAGGCGCAGGCCGTGCAGCTCCATCAGCGCGCACAGGGCATGGAGCGAGCTCGGATACGCGTAGATGCAATGCGGCGCGAAGGCGCGCAGCTCCTCGACGAAGGCCCTGACCGTGCTCGCGGCGAGATGGTTGGAGGACATCACCAGCCACCGGCCGCCCTGCGACACGCGCCCGAACGGCGCCTCGTGGTCGTCGAACGACTTGACGAGATCGCCGCGCATGACGGCCGTGCGCATGGTCCGCGGATCGACGCCGTGCTTCTCGACGACCATGTCCCACGCGACCTGCTCGACCGCGAGCGACGGCAGCGAGCGATGGACCGCCATCGGACTGCCGGTCGTGCCGCTGGTCTGCCCGCGCGATCCAGGCCAGGAACGGCCGTTGATGAACGATGCCTGGTCGCTGCGCACCTGCGCCTTGGTCAGGATCGGCCAGGCCTCGAGGCGCTTGGCATCGCGGCCCTCCGGGGCCCGGTCGCGGCCGTATTTCATGCGCGACGCAGCCGCCAGCACCCGATCCAGGCGGCGACGATGGAAGGCCTCGCGCTGCGCGAGCGGGGCCGCCTCCAGCGCCGCGAGGCGGCGCTTCAGCGAGCCGTACACCAGCACCGGACGACGGATCGCGTCGAACAGGAGCCGGTTGTTCTTGATGACGTGCGCGATGTCCATTGCCCACTTTCCAACCG
>Ga0196963_10001043_pt1 | contig 20454 bp, 21 predicted proteins | sample S1_5metaG_FD_148600 | JGI IMG/M metagenome (GOLD analysis project Ga0196963, IMG submission 148600) | Soil microbial communities from Anza Borrego desert, Southern California, United States - S1_5 | ecosystem: Environmental > Terrestrial > Soil > Desert | place: USA: California | collected... | reverse complement strand
TCGTCGAGGTGGTGATGCCCGCCGCGGCACCGCATATCGTGGCGGGGTTGAGGATGGGCGCTGCGCTGGCCTTCCTGAGCCTGGTGGCGGCCGAGCTCACCGGTGCCTCCGCCGGGATCGGCTTTCGCATCCAGGAAGCCCGCCAGTTCATCCGTACCGACCGGATGTTCGTCGGCCTCATCGAACTCGGCATCCTGGGTGCCCTGCTCGATCTTTGCTTTGTATCGTTGAGCCGCCGCCTGGTTCATTGGGAGCATCTGTAACGTGGCCGCCGGTCAAGGAGGCGCCGGGGTCGGGAGGGTCGTCCTCGAAGGCGTGTCGATCCGCTTTCGCGGGGACGACGGCAAGCCGATCGAGGCCGTCGGCTCGACCGATCTCGTCCTGGAGCCGGCATCCTTCACCGCCCTGATCGGGCCGTCCGGCTGCGGGAAGTCGACGCTGCTCAACGTCGTGGCGGGGTTCGTCCCGGCATCGACGGGTGCCGCGCGGGTTGACGGAAGGCGGGTGGAGGGCCCCAGCCCCGAGACCGGGATCGTCTTTCAGCAATACGCGCTCTTCCCGTGGTTCACGGCCATCGGCAATGTCGAATTCGCACTGAAGCGTTTTGGGCTGAGCGCGGCCGAACGCCGGGACAAGGCGATGGCCGCGCTGCGGGAAGTGGGGCTGGCGGACCGCGCCCGCAGCTATCCTGGCCAGCTGTCGGGGGGCATGAAGCAGCGTGTGGCCCTGGCCCGGACCCTGGCGTCGCAGCCCAAGGTGCTGCTGATGGACGAGCCGTTTGGCGCTCTCGACGCGCAAACGCGTGTGTCGATGCACGAACTGCTGCTCCGCATCTGGGAAGCGCACCGCACCACCGTGCTGTTCGTCACGCACGACGTCGATGAAGCGCTGGTACTTTCCGATCGCATTCATGTCATGTCGACCGCGCCGGGCCGGATTGTCGAGACGATCGAGGTGCAGAGCGCCCGCCCGCGCTCGGTGGACAACGTCGATGCATCGTACGTGGCCAACCGCAACCGGATCATGCGGCTGCTGCGGCACCGCGAGATGGCACCGGCTGCTTCCGCGCTCCGCGCATGAGCGGCGAGGTCTATGCGGCGGCGGCGGCCTGTGTCGCGCTGGGGGCGTTCATCCAGGGGACGATCGGCGTCGGCTTTGCCTTGATCGTGGTCCCCGTCTTCGCCTTTCTCGATCGGGACCTGCTGCCGGCCGGCGTTCTGGCGCTGATGATTCCGCTGAATGTCTACGTGATCTGGCGCGAGCGTCTGTCGATCGACTGGATCGGGGCGAAGTGGATCACACTCGGACGCCTCGTCGGCACCCTCGGCGGAATCCTGATCCTCGCGGCGCTGGCGCCGCGCGAACTCAATGTCCTGATCGGCATCGTGACGGTGCTGGCGGCCGGCGTGACACTCGTCGCGCCGCATTTCGATCCGGGGCGGAAAACCCTGCTGACCGGGGGGCTGATTGCCGGCATTGCCGAGACGGCGACCGGGGTGGGAGGACCGCCGATGGCCCTGCTCTATCAGCACCAGCCGGCGCCGATGCTGCGGGCGACCGTCGCGAGCTGTTTCCTGATCGGTCAGGTGTTCTCGCTCGTAGTTCTGACCGTTACGGGGCTGACCAGCCTGCGCCAGATCACCGCGGCCGCTTTGCTTCTGCCCGCGCTGGCCGTGGGCGGCATCGCCAGCCAGGTGCTTCATCGCCGGCTGGACGGCCCATGGCTCCGCGTGTCGGTGTTGCTTTTCGCCGCGGCCTCCGGGCTCGCCCTCATCGTCTGGGGATGACGACGGCCCCGGACTCGAGCCTACGCTGCTTTCAGTCCGCGCGCCTTCATCCGATAGGAACAAGGGCGAACCGACCTCCAGGGTTGGAGGGTGCCGCTCGCCTGATCCAGGGCGGCGGGAGCAAGCGCCAACGCCAGCAGCCGCGCCGGATCTTCACCGGGCATGTCGATGCCATGCGTCGATGCCGGGGTGAAGCCAAAGCGGCTGTAGTAGTCGAGATCGCCGACGAGCAGCACGATCCGGTGCCGCCCCCAAGCCGCCATGTCGAGACTCTCGCGGATCAGGGCCCGGCCGATTCCCTTGCCGGCCAGCCGCGGCTCGACAGCCAGCGGACCCAGCAGCAGGGCGGGTTGCCGCCGCCTGCTGATGGCCACCGGCCAGTAGCGGATGGAGCCCACAATGGCCTCCCCGGCGTCGCGCGCCACCAGGCTCAATCCTGCGAAGGGAGCGACACCTTCCCGGTAACGATAAGAGAGCTTGCTCGTCCGGCCGGGGCCAAAGGCCCGGTCGAGCAGGGCTTCGATGGCTGGGTCGTCTTCGGCCCGCTCGGTGGTGATGGTGAACATGGAATCCTCAACGAAAATGGTACGATCGGGATGACAGGCCTGCTGCCTGTCCCGTCGCTGCTTCGTTGAAGAAGACGGAAAAGAGGCGCGCTAGGCCCGAAGCGCCGCTGAAAAGCGGCAGCTCGTACGTCGTCGGAGGAGGGCGTGCGCGGTCATGGCGGGACGATAATCAGCCCCGAGTCACAGGTCAAGCTCGGTCCAGATGGGCTGGTGGTCGGAGCCCTGGGCGTCGTTGTCGATGCGGGCTGCTTTGATCCGCTGCCGCAGGCTGGCACTGACATAGCAAAAATCGATGCGCTTGCCGCTGCTCAGATTCGGCGAATCGCAGGTGAGGCCCTCGTGCTCGGCGTGGCCGGCGGCCACCCAGGCGTCGACGAAGCCGTCGCGATGGGTCATCCGCCCGTACTCCAGCGAATAGGGGCCGACGAGCTTCTCGTAGAGCGGCGAGCTCGGGGGAAAGTTGAAATCGCCCATCAGCACGGCCTCGCGCGGCATCGGCGGCTCGCCGCCCTCGGTCCATCCGGCGCCGGGGTTGCTGTGGCCGCCGGACCAGGCGCCGCCCTCGCCGAAGGCGCGGGCGTGGATGTCGAGGATGCGCTCGACCTGAGGGGCGCGCGTCTCGTCGGACAGATGGGTGAGGTGGATCGAGTAGACGCGCAACGCGCCGCCGGCGGTATCGATCACGCCTTCGAGCGCGCAGCGCTGCAGGCTGTACTGGATGGGGCTCGTGGTGGCGTATTTGGGCAGCAGGTGGGTGCGCGAGGTGATGATCGGCGTCTTCGACAGGAGCATGTTGCCGAACTGGCGGCGGCGGTGAAGCGGCTTCCCGTCCGGCCCCGGGACGCTGGCGTCCATGTCGGCGCCGGGTCCGTAGACCCAGTGATACTCGGGCAGGAGTTTGGCGAGCTCGGCTGGCTGGTCGGCATAGCCGGTGCGCTGCCAGTGGCGTTCGACCTCCTGCAGGGCGATGACGTCGGCGCCGCGCACCTCGCCGGCAATGCGCGCAAGATCGTTCTTGCCGTCCTTGCCGAAACCGAACTGGATATTGTAGCTGGCGAATTGCATCGCGGCGCGTCCCGGTTATGAGGACGCCACCCTAGGCGCAAGGCAGCGCTGGCTGCAAGCGCCGCTACTCTCTAGGCTCGACGGATGACCGATTCGTCCCCGCCGGCGCGCACCGGTCTTGCGTCCGTCCTGCTGCTGCTGCTCGGCGCCAATTGGGGCATCGCGTTCTCCTTCGCCAAGTTCGGCCAGCTCGGTGGCATCCCCCCGCTGGGCTACGGGCTGTGGCAGTACGGCGGCGGTGCCGCCATCCTGGCGATCATCTGCGTGCTGCGACGGAAATTCCCGCCGCTCTCACGCCGCCATCTGGGCTACTACCTGATCGCCGGCCTCACCGGCATCGCCATCCCGACGATCAATATGCTCTACGTCGTCGCGCACATACCGGTCGGCGTGTTTACGCTGCTCGTAACCCTGGCGCCGCTGCTGACCTACGGGATCGCGCTGGTGTTCGGCGCTGAATCCTTCGACCGACGGCGGATGTGCGGAATGCTGCTCGGGTTCGCCGGGACGCTGTTCATCCTCGTGCCGCGCGGCAGCCTGCCGTCACCGGATATGGCGCCCTGGGTGGCGTTGGGACTGGTGACGCCGATCTTCTACGCGGCAAGCAACGTCTACATCAGCATGGCACGGCCCGAGGGGGTGGATTCCCTGGCGCTGGGCGCTGCGATGTCGGTGTCCGTCGCCGTCATTCTGCTGCCGGTCGTGGTTCTCACCGGCACCTTCCATCCGCTCTATCCGCCGTTCGCGACGGCCGACCTTGCGTTGCTCGCGCATATGGGAGCGGCCGGCCTGGGCGTGCTGCTGATGTTCGAGATCATCCGCCTCGCCGGCGTCGTCTTCATGTCCCAGGTCGCCTATATCGTGACCCTCAACGGCATCTTCTGGGGCTGGATGTTTTTCGACGAGCATCACAGCCCGTGGATCTGGGCGGCACTCGTGACCATCCTGGGGGGCGTGGCGCTGGTGACCAAGCCGGTCAGTCGGCCCGGCGGATGAAGGCGGTCACTTTCGGCAGGATCTCGGCGCGCCAGCGGCGGCCGTTGAAGATGCCGAAATGGCCGACACCCTTCTGCAGGTGATGCAGACGTTTCTCCGGCGCGATGCGGGGACAGAGATCGTGCGCCGCCACCGTCTGGCCGACGGCGGAGATGTCGTCGAGCTCGCCTTCGACCGTGAGCAGCGCCGTCGTCTCGATGGCGCGGGTGTCGACGGCGGTGCCCTGCCAGCGCATCGTGCCGCGCGGCAGATCGTGGTCCTGGAAGGCGACCTTGATGGTCTGCAGGAAGAATTCGGCCGGCAGATCCATCACCGCCAGGTATTCGTCATAGAACCGGCGATGCCCGTCCGCGCTCTCGCCGTCGCCGCGCACCAGGTGATGATAGTGCTTCATCACCGAGCCGAGATGGCGGTCGGCGTTCATGGCCATGAAGCTGGAGAGCTGCAGGAAGCCGGGATAGACGCGGCGCATGAAGCCGGGATAGGACGCCGGTACGGTCGAGATGCAGGTGCGTTCGAACCAGTCGAGGGAGTGCTCGGTGGCGTGACGGTTGACCTTGGTCGGGTTGACGCGCGTGTCGATCGGCCCGCCCATCAGGGTCATGGACGCCGGCGCGCACGGATGCTTGTCGGCCCCCATGATCGCCGTGGCGGCGAGGACGGGCACGGAGGGCTGGCACACGGCGATGACGTGCGTGCGCGGCCCGAGATGCGCCAGGAAGTCGATGACGTACTGGACGTAGGTGTCCAGATCGAAGCGGCCCTGTTGCAGCGGCACCTCGGAAGCGCCGATCCAGTCCGTGATGTAGACGTCGTGCTCCGGCAGCAGGCCGGCGACCGTGTCGCGCAGCAGCGTGGCGTAATGACCGGACATCGGCGCCACCAGCAGGACGCGCGGGTCCTGCCGCTCGGTGTCGCGTTGGAAGTGGATGAGGTCGCCGAACGGCTTGCGCAGGACGGTGGTCTCGGTGACTGCGACGTCGGCATTGCCGATGCGCACGCGGTCGAGGCCGAATTCGGGTTTGCGGTAGCGACGCGTCGAGCGTTCGACCAGCTCGGCACCGGCGGCCACCGCCCGGCCCATCCGCGTGTAGGCGAAGGGCAGGAGAGGGTGGCTGAAGACCTGCTGGAGGGTTTCGGCGCTAAGGCGCAGGGGTGCCAAGGCGGCGTGCTGGAAGTCGTAGAGGTGGTAGAGCAGCAACGATTTTTTCCTACAACTAGTATGGAGTAGAGAGGCGGTGCTGGCAATCACCGTTCGGCACGGTCGATCAGATGTAGGAACGACCCGGCCACCTTTCCGCTCCGCCGGCCGCCTGGGGCCAATGGGTGACCGCTTGCATCCGCCAGATGGAAAAGAGGTAGGCCTGGACCCTCGCTCACGACGGTCGCGTAGTGGAATTCGTGACCGCGATAGGCCGAGCCTGTGACGCCAAGGGGACTGTCGCCGGTCAGGGTCGCCTGGCGGTAGCCGAGATGCAGGCGGCGCCGGGCGAACGACGTCTCCACCGGGAGCAACCCGGCCATGGCGTGCCGGGCGCCGTCGGCGTCGACCAGCCCGTCGCCCAAGGTCATGTAGCCGCCGCATTCGCCGTAGATCGCCGCCCCGCGCGACGCGGCTTGGCGCAGGCCGTCGAGAAAGCGAGCCGACGCCGCCAGCCGGCCGGCGTGCAGCTCCGGGTAGCCGCCCGGCAGATAGATCGCGTCGCTGTCCTCCGCGGGGGCTTCGTCCGCCAGCGGCGAGAAGAAGGACAGCGCGGCGCCGGCGTTGCGCCAGCCGTCGAGCATCGTCGGATAGGTGAAGGCGAAGGCCGCATCACGGGCCACCGCGATGCGCTGGCCCAGCGGGGGCACGGCCGACGCCGCCGTGCCGGTTGCCAGGCGTGCCGGTTGAGCGAGGCGGCGCAGCGCCGCGAGATCGACGGTCGCGACGGCGGCAGCGGCGCGATCGAGGAAGGTCGTGAGGTCGGGCCGCTCGCCCGCCGGGACCAGGCCGAGATGCCGCTCCGGCATCTGCACGGCGCTGTCGCGGGCGATGCAGCCGAGCACCGGCAGATCCGGCAGGGCGCGGGCGAGCGTGTCGCGCAGCAGCCGGACATGGCTCTCGCCACCGACCCGGTTGAAGATGACACCGGCAACGCGCAGGCCCGGACGGGCGAGACTGGCCGGCGGCTGTACGAATCCCTGGACCACGGCAGCGGCGGACGCGGCGAGGCCGCGCGCATCGAGCACCATCACCACGGGCCAGCCGGTGAGCGACGCCAGCACGGCGGTCGAACCGTTGCCCTGCGCGTCGATGCCGTCGAACAGGCCCATGACCCCTTCGCAAAGTACGAGCTCCGACTCGTGGGCGAGGCGCGTCGTCAGCGCGGCGAGCGTATCGGGCCGCATCGCCCAGGGATCGAGGTTGATGCAGGGACGGCCGGTCGCTGCCGCGTGAAAGCCGGGATCGATGTAGTCGGGCCCGGCCTTCGCCGTGGCGAGGCGCACGCCGGCCCGGTGCAGCGCGCGGGCCAGGCCCAGGGTGACGGTGGTCTTGCCCGCTCCCGACGAGGGTGCGGCGATGATCAGGCCGGGAGCGCCGCCGGTCACAGGCGGCTGCGGATCGCCGTGGCGACGCGTTCGGGCGGCGTCTCGTGGGTGAAATGCATCAGGAATTTCCCGTCGCGGCCCATCAGGTAGAGGATCGCCGAATGATCGACGAGATAGTTGGGGTTGGTCGCGTTGTCGGCGCCCAGCCGGTGATAGACGCGGTACGCCTTGGCCGCGGCATCGATCGCCTCGCGCGAGCCGGTCAGCGCCACGATGCGCGGGGAGAAATGCTCGACATAGGGTTTCAACACCTGCGGGGTGTCTCGGGCCGGGTCGAGCGTAATGAACACCGGCGTGATCTCCTCGGCCGCCGGGCCGAGGCGCTCCAGCACATCGGCGAATAGCTGCAGCCCCAGCGGGCAGACATCCGGACAGAAGGTGTAGCCGAACTCCACCAGCATGAGCTTGCCGCGGAAATCGGCGTCCGTGCGCTCGCGGCCGTCACTATCGATCAGGCGGAACGGGCCGCCGATCGCCGCCTCGCCAAAGCCGCCGACGACTTCGCGCACCGTTGCCGGCGCGCCATCGCGCATCAGGAAGTGACTGCCGGCACCGATGCCCACGCCGGCGACCACCGCGGCGATGACGGCAAACAGGCGGCGGCGGTTGAAGCCCAGCATCAAGCCGGCTCCGGCCGTCTCTTACTTCGTCGGTTCGCCGCGCTGGCGGCGCCAGCCTTGGGCTTCCATGCAGCGGCGATAGATGTCGCTGCGCGCCGAGGCGGGGCCGCGATCGCGGGACGACGAGCTCTCCATGCGCGAATCGTCGACGAAGGAGTAGCCCGAGGATTCGCGCTCGCAGGTCTGACGGGCGTGGCGCAGCTCCTCGGCGTCGGAGCCCTGCTTGACCCATTCGGTGCGCGGCTCGATGCAGGCAGTCAGCGCGAGCAGGGCGGTGGTGCAGCAGAGCAGAGAGAGGCTTTTCGTCATGGCATCCAGCGCGTGGTTATGAGGCGGGTTTAGCACGAAATCAGACGGCGTCACGCTGAATCTTGGTCGCCAGGGGATCGGCCGTCAGCGTGCGGCCGGCCAGCGCGCCGAGCCAGTCGAGCCCAGCGCGCAGCCGCACGACCTCGCCGATCGCCACCAGGGCGGGAGGCTCGATGCCGGACTCGGCGACCGCGCCGGCGACGGCCGCCAGAGTAGATTCGAGCACCCGCTGGTTCTCGGTCGTGGCGCGGCTGACCACCGCGACCGGCTCGTCGGGCGAGCGCCCGGCGGCCAGCAGCCGCTCGCTGATCGCGCCGAGATGCTTGATCGCCATGTACAGGATGAGAACCGGCGAACCCTTGGCCAGCGCCTCCCAGTCGAGCCCGTCGGGCACATCGCCGCTCACGCCGTGGCCGGTGACGAAGGTGACGACGTGGTTGGTCTCGCGATGCGTCACCGGGATGCCGGCATAGGCGAGACCGCCGATGCTGCTGGTGATGCCGGGCACGACGCGGAAGGGAATGCCGCCGGCCACCAGGGCCAGCGCCTCTTCGCCGCCGCGGCCGAAGACGAACGGGTCACCGCCCTTGAGGCGCAGCACGCGCTTGCCGGCGCGGGCGTGGCGCACCAGCCGGGCCGAGATGTCGGGCTGGGTGGGCGAGGGCTTGCCGCCGCGCTTGCCGGCGAACTCGCGTATGGCCTCGGGCCGCGCCAGCTCCAGGATTCGCGGATCGACCAGCGCGTCGTAGACCACGATCTCGGCCTGGCGCAGCGCCTGCAGGGCAAGCAGCGAGAGCAGGCCCGGGTCGCCGGGGCCGGCACCCACCAGCCAGACCCAGCCGGGCTCGAGAGCGGGCAGCGTGAAAGGCAGCTTGTCCATCGGGCCGTAGCCTAGCGGATCGAGCGCCGGGCTTACAGTTTTTGAATGTGCAGGCCGCCGTCGACGTGGAACGGCTCACCGGTGGTGAAAGGCAGGGCACCGCTGGCCAGCGTGGCCACGGTACGGCCGACATCGCCGGCCTCGCCCCAGCGCTTTTGCGGCACCACGCCCTCGGCGATCCAGCGCTCGTATCTCTCGGCGACCGGGGCGGTCATCTCGGTGCGCATGATGCCCGGGCGGATCTCGTAGACGGCGATGCCCGCGGCGGCGAGACGGAGCGCAAACATTTTCGCCATCATCGACAGCGCAGTCTTGGAGAAAGCGTATTCCGGCCGGTCGGGCGCCGGCAGGACGGCGTTGACCGACGAGACGATCACGATGCTGCGATGCGGCGCCTCGGGCCTGCGTGCGTCCGCCACCATCCGCTTGGCCACGGCCTGCGTAAGAAAGAAAGTGCCGCGCAGGTTGACGTTCATCACCCGGTCGTAGCTGGCCACCGTCGCCTCCAGCAGATCGCCGCGGCGATCGACGGTGACGCCGGCGTAGTTCACCAGGCAGTCGAGCACGCCGAAGGTTGAATAGACGCGCTCGATCAGCGCCGCGTGGCCACCGAGGTCGGCGATGTCGGCCGCGGCGAATTCCCCCCGCCGGCCGCGCTGGGCGATGCCGGCCAGCGTTTCCTCGGCGCTGGTGTCACGCTCGAGATCGGCCAGCAGGATGTCGAAGCCGCTCTCGGCCATCGCCCAGGCGATACCGCGCCCGAGGCCTCGGCGCCCGCCCGTGATGAGTGCGACCGGGGCGCGCCCCGCGTGCTGATTCATGGCCCCGTTGCCGGCTGTTTGCTCTAGGATTTCGCGAACAGGCCAAGCATAGCGCCGTAACCGAGGGGACAGAAGCGTGACGAAGGCTGAGGCAAAGGCACTGCGGGTCGGGCTGGCGGGGCTGGGCGCCGTCGGGCTGCCGGTGGCGCGAAAGCTGCTGGAGGGAATCCGCGGCCTGACGCTGGAAGCGGTGTCGGTGCGCGATCCGGCCAAGGCAAAGCGGGCGTTGCCGCAACTGGCGGCGGTGGCCTTCGTTGAGCCGGGTGCGCTCGCCGCGCGCTGCGACATCGTGGTTGAAGGCCTGCCGCCGGCGCAGTTCCTCAGCGTGGCGCGCCCGGCCGTGGAGGCGGGGAAGGTCTTCATGCCGCTCAGCGTCGGGCAGCTTCTCATCCACGGGGATTTGATCGAGCGCGCCCGCGCCACGGGCGCGCGCATCCTGCCGCCGACCGGCGCTCTGCTCGGGCTCGACGCCGTGCGCGCCGCCGCCGAGGGCGAGATCCGTTCGGTCACCATGGTGACGCGCAAGCCGCCGCGTGGCCTCGAGGGCGCGCCGCATCTCGTGGAGAACCGCATCTCGGTCGAGGGCCTGACCGAGCCCCTCAAGGTCTTCGACGGTTCGGCCCGCGACGGGGCGCGTGGCTTTCCCGCCAACGTCAATGTGGCCGCGGCACTCAGCCTCGCCGGTATCGGTCCTGACCGCACGCGGCTGCAGATCTGGGCTGATCCGGGAGTCGACCGCAACATCCACCGCATCGAGGTCGATGCCGATGCCGCGCGCTTCTCGTTGCAGATCGAGAACGTGCCGTCGGAGGAGAACCCGCGCACCGGCAAGATCACCGCACTCAGCACGCTTGCCGCCCTGCGTGGCCTGGTTTCCGAGCTCCGTGTCGGGAGCTGACAGAGCGTGAGCGAGTCGCCGGACCCTCCGGATAGCGAGCGGCCTGCCGGCGCCTTGCGCTACGGCTGGACGACCGGGGCTTGCGCGGCCGCCGCCTCGCGTGCCGCGGCGGAGGCGCTGCTGACGGGCTGGTTCCCTGAGACCGTGTCGATCACCCTGCCGCGCGGCCATAAACCGGTCTTCGCCCTGGCCCGCACGGAGCTGGCGGACGACCGCGCGACCGCTGGCATCATCAAGGATGCCGGCGACGATCCCGACGTGACGCACGGCGCCTTGATCTGCGCCACGGTCGAGCGCGGCCCGCCGGGCGGCGGCGTCGCCTTCCGTGCAGGGGATGGTGTTGGAACCGTGACTCGCGCGGGCCTGCCGCTGGCTCCCGGCGAGCCGGCGATCAACCCCAAGCCGCGCGAGCAGATCCGGCAGGCGCTGCGCGATGCGGTGGCCGCCGCCGGTGCGGGCGACACGGCGCTCGACTTCATCGTCACCGTCTCGATCCCCGGTGGTGCCGAGCTCGCCAAGAAGACCCTCAACAGCCGGCTGGGAATCGTCGGCGGCCTGTCGGTGCTCGGCACGACCGGTATCGTCGTGCCTTTCTCCTGTTCGGCGTGGATCCATTCGATCCATCGCGGCATCGATGTGGCGCGCGCTGCCGGTCTCACGCATATCGCCGCGTCGACGGGCTCGACCTCGGAGGCGGCCATCCAGGCGATGTACAAGCTCGATGAGATGGCGCTGATCGACATGGGTGATTTTGCGGGGGGCATGCTCAAGTACCTGCGCAGCCATCCGGTGCCGCGTCTCACCATCGCCGGTGGTTTCGGCAAGCTGGCCAAGTTGGCCGCCGGCCATCTCGATCTGCATTCCGGCCGTTCGCAGGTCGACGTGGCCGGGCTTGCGGTCTGTCTCGCCGATCTCGGCCTACCGGCCGAACGGGTCGCGGCGGCGTCCCAGGCGGCTTCCGCGGGCGAGGTGCTGACGATCGCCGGCGAGGATCGCGGCCGCCTCGCGGCGCTGATCGCACGCCGCGCGCGCGACGTGGCGCTGGCCACGCTGGCCGGCGATGTCGCGGTTGATGTCGCGGTGTTCGACCGCGGCGGCGTGCTTCTGGGCCACGCGACCCCGTGAGCGTCTGTCGGCGTACGTTGCTCGTTCTCGGCGGTACGGGAGAGGGACGGCGTCTGGCTGAGCGCGCGGTCGCGGAGTTCGGCGAGCGGTTGCAGGTCATCACCTCGCTGGCGGGCCGCACGGCCGATCCTGTACCGGTTGCCGGCACGCTGCGCCAGGGCGGTTTCGGCGGGGCCGCCGGCCTGGCCGCGTATCTGCGCGACCACAAGGTCGATCTTCTGATCGATGCGACGCATCCCTTCGCCGATCAGATCTCGCGCAACGCCGCCCAAGCCGCCGCGGTTGCCGGCGTGCCGCGCCTGGCTATCGTGCGGCCGCCGTGGCGCGCCCAGCCCGGCGATCGCTGGATTGAAGTGGCCGATGCGCCCGCCGCCGCCGAGGCCGTGCGGCCGCTCGGCCAGCGGATCTGGCTGACTCTGGGGACGGCCGATATCGAGGCCTTCGCCACGCTGACCGACCACTGGTTCCTGGTGCGGCGGGTCGATCCGCCGCCCGAGGCGCTGCCGCTGCGCCAGGCGGAAATCCTTCTGGCACGCGGGCCGTTTGCGCTGGCAGACGAGAAGCGCATCCTCGCGGAATATCGCATCGATGCGGTGGTGTCGCGGGCCAGCGGCGGCGCGGCGACCGAGGCCAAGCTGGATGCGGCGCGCGAGGCCGGCCTGCCCGTGGTGATGATCGCCCGGCCGCCGCCGCCTGCGGCGCCGACGGTGGCCACTGTCGACGCCGCCTTGCGGTGGCTGCACGAGCACCTCGGGGCTTGACGCCCCGACCCTTGCCTTTCTAAGTAACGGGCATGACAACGATCCTCGGACCGCTTGTGCGCGTCATCGCGGCCTGTGGCGTGGCACTCGTCTTTCTGGCGGCGCCGCACCCGGTCGCAGCCCAGATCGGTATCGACATCTACCAGCGCTATCCCGTCGCCGATGCGGCAGCCCGGGGCGATGTTCCGCGTCTGCGTGGCTTGTTGTCCGCCGGCCAGTCTCCGAACGCCGTCGACGTCGAGGGGCGCCCGGCGATCCTGCTGGCGGTCTGGGGCAATCACGCCGCGGTCGTCGAGGCTTTAGTCGAAGCGAAGGTACGCGTGGACGAGCGCGACAAGACCGGCACCACCCCCTTGATCACCGCCGCGGATCGCGGTCTCGATCGCATCGTTGAGCTGCTCATCCAAGGCAAGGCGAACGTCAATCTCGAGAACCGGCAGGGCATCACGCCGTTGATCGCGGCTTCCGCGAAAGGCCATGCGCAGGTCGTCACCCAGCTCCTCAAGGCCGGGGCCAAGCTCGACGTGCAGGACCATAGCGGACGCACGGCACTGGAACTGGCAGAGCAGAACAACAAGCGTCAGGTTATCGACTTGCTGCGCCGCGCCGGCGCCAAGTCATGAGTTCAGTGTTCGCCGCGCTTAGGGCGCCGGCTATGCGTGTGGTCCGAGGCGTAGAGCCTGCTTTCGGCCGGAACCGTCCCTGACGCCAGCGCCCGGCCCACGAGGATCAGGGCCGTGCGCGTCAGGCCGCTTTCTTTCACCTTCATGTCGATGTCGGCGAGCGTGCCGCGGATGATCGTCTCGTCCGGCCAGCTGACCCGCCAGGCCACGATCGCCGGGCAATCCGCGCCGTAGCGTGGCGTCAAGTCGCGCACGATCGGCGTCAGGTTCTTGACCGACAGGTGTATGGCCAGCGTGGCGCCGCTCTGCGCCAAGGTCGCGAGGTCCTCGCCGGCCGGCATGGGCGACGCGCGTACGGCGGTGCGGGTGAGGATCACGGTCTGGCACAGCTCGGGGATGGTGAACTCGGTCTTGAGCGCGGCCGCGGCGGCGGCAAAGGACGGCACGCCCGGCGTGATGTCATAGGGGATGCCAAGCGCGTCGAGGCGGCGCATCTGCTCGGTGATGGCGCCATAGAGCGACGGATCGCCGGAATGCACGCGCGCCACGTCGTCCCCCGCCTCGTGGGCAGCTTCCATTTCCGCGATGATCTCATCCAGGGTCAGGGACGACGTATCGATGATGCGCGCGTTCATGCGGGCCTCATCTATCAGCTCGCGGGGCACGAGCGAGCCGGCATAGAGCACGACACGCGCGCGTCGGATCAGGCGGCGTCCGCGCACGGTGATCAGGTCGGCCGCGCCCGGGCCGGCGCCAATGAAATGCACGGTCATGGCGCGGCCGGGCGTGCCACGGCGCAGGTCGCGTGCGCCGATTTGGTCTTTGGCACGATCAGGACGCTATCCGGTCCGGCGGCAGCGAGGGCGGCGGCTTCGGCGATCCCGGGGGCGCCGGTTGCGGCTTCGACCCGTGCCGAGGGGTTCTGCAGCCGTGGCGCTTCGGCCCGCAAGGCCGCAACGTCCAAAAAGCGCGCCGGCACGCCGAGCGATTTCGCGAGTTCGTGCAGCGCCGGCTCGTTTTGCTTCGTATCGAGACTCACGACGCAGGCGATGTCACGCGGCGACAGATTGTGCGCGGCAAGCGTGTCGTGCACCAGCGCCGCCAGTTCGGCTGCGGTGATGCCGCGATCGGCGCCAACACCCAGAGCGAGCGTGGCGGTGACGCTCATCCCAACACCCATTGGGTCACGGGCATCAGGGTGCGCCAACCCTGAAATGTTCCGACCGGCTCGACCCGGGACACGGCGATCCGTGTGAGCTGTCCGCCATGTTTCGCATGCAGGGCCAGGAGGCGCGCCTCGCTCTCGACGGTGACGGCATTCGCGACAAGCCGTCCGCCGGGCTTGAGGCCGCTGAGGCAGGTTTCGACAAGCCCGTTGGCGGACAGGCCGCCGCCGATGAACACGGCATCCGGTGCGGGAAGACCCTTGAGGGCGGCGGGCGCGTCGCCGGCAACGAGATGGAGCTCCGGCACGCCCAGGGTTGCCGCGTTGCGCAGGATGAAATCGCCCCGGCTGGCGTCGCGCTCGATCGCGTAGGCGCGCGTGCCCGATGCGGCGCGTAGCCATTCGATGGAGATCGAGCCGCTGCCCGCGCCGACATCCCACAAGAGCTGGCCGGGCAGAGGCGCCAGCGCCGACAGGGTCGCGGCACGTACTTCGCGCTTGGTCAGCTGTCCGTCGGTGACGAAGACGTCGTCCGGCAGCCCGGCCGCGCGTGACAGCGGCCGCGCCTTCGGCCCGGCCACGCATTCGATCGCCAGGGTGTTGAGGTCGTCGCCGGGCGGATGCGCCCATTCCGCCGCCGTGCCGGTGAGGCGGTGCTCCTTGGGTCCGCCGAGCCGCTCCATGAGCGTCAGCCGGCTCGGCCCCCAGCCTCGCTCGGTCAAGTAGCGCGCGATAGCCGCTGGCGCGTGGCCATCCTCGGTGAGGGCCAGCAGCCTGGCGCCGGGAGCGAGATGCAGGGCGAGGCGGTCGAGTGGCCTGCCATGCAGCGTGAGGGTGGTCACGTCGGCGAGCGGCCAAGCCAGGCGCGAGGCGGCGAGCGAAAAGGCGCCCGGGTGCGGCAGGACGAGCGTCTCTTCGGGGGTGAAGCGTCCGGACAGCGTCGCGCCGACGCCGAACCACATCGGGTCGCCCGAGGCGAGCACGACCACCCGCCGGCCACGCCGTGCGGCGATGTCGTCGAATGTCGCCGTCAGCGGCGAACGCCAAGTGAGGCGCTCGCCGGAGTGGCGACCGACAAACGCGAGATGCCGCTCGCCGCCGACCAGCACCTCGGCGGCCTCGACCAGGCGCCGCGCCACCGGCGACAGGCCGTCGAGCCCGTCCTCGCCGATGCCGATGATGGTGAGCCACGGCGGCATGAGGGCCATCTTAAGCCAGCCTTGCGGCAAAACAGCCGGTTGATTGACGGGTCGGGGCACGAAGGCCATGGTTCGGCCGATGTTCGGCCTCGTTCCCGAGTCGCGGGTGGACCCGATCGTCATTCTCTTCCTGGGATTGGCGATCGACGCGTTCGTGGGCGACATGCGGCTGCTCTTCCGCGCCGTGCCGCACCCGGTCGTGCTCGTCGGCCGGCTGATCGACGTGCTGGAAGCCCGGCTCAATCGCGCCGAACGCGGCCATGAGACTCGCTTCATGCGCGGCGCGCTGGCTGTGCTCATTGTCGGTGCGCTGGCGCTGGCCGCCGCCTGGGGCGTGCTGCTTGTCACCCGGCAGATTCCGGGGGGCTGGCTGATCGAGCTCTTCCTGGTCGTCACGCTGGTGGCGCAGCGCTCGCTCTACGATCATGTCGCCGCGGTGGCGAGGGCGCTGGACGAGGGCGGCGTGCCGGCCGGCCGGATCGCCGTCACTCATATCGTCGGCCGCGATCCACGGGCGCTGGACGACCATGGCATTGCCCGCGCCGCGATCGAATCGCTGTTCGAGAATTTCGCGGATGGCGTGGTGGCGCCGGCCTTCTGGTACGTCGTCGCCGGGTTGCCGGGCCTGTTCCTGTGCAAGGCGGTCAACACGCTCGACAGCATGATCGGCCACCGCAACCCGCGCTACGCCGCTTTCGGTGCGATCGCGGCGCGGCTCGACACGGCGATGAACTTCCTGCCCGCGCGCCTCTCGGCCTTCATCATCGCCGTGGCCGGGGCCTTCGCGCCGCACGGCAAGCCGGTGGCTGCCCTGCGCACCATGCTGCGCGACGCCGGCAAGCACAAATCGGTCAATGCCGGCTGGCCGGAAGCCGCGGCCGCGGGGGCGCTCGGCATCGCCCTCGCCGGTCCGCGCCAGTACGACGGTGCCGTGGTCGACGATCCGTGGATCGGGGACGGCCGGGCGCGCGTCAATTCCGACGACATCAAGCGCGCGCTGTTCCTGTTCGTGCTCGCCTGCCTGATCCATGCCGCCCTGGTGGGCGGGCTGGCGATGGCGCGTGAGGCCGCGGGCCTCTAGCTCAGCGCCCACGGGCGATGTCCAAAAGACGATCGAGATCGATCGAGGCGGCGAGGTGATCGGCCAGCCGGTCGAGCGTCGCCTCGATGCCGGCCTCGAACGCCGTGTCGCTGGCGATGCCGAACTGCTGCAGCAGGTGCCGGCGGAACGCATCGGCGGCGAACAGCCCGTGGATGTAACAGCCAGCGATGCGGCCATCCGCGCTGGCCGCGCCGTCGGGTCGCCCGTCGAGGACCAGCATCGGCCGGCTTGTATCCGGGCCGCTGGTGTAGCCCATGTGGATCTCGTAGCCGGTCACGTCCGTGCCGCTAACCGTGTCCTGCGCGCGGATCTCGCGCAGCATTTTTTTCGTGTCGAGGATGGTCTTGACATCGAGCAGGCCCAGGCCCGCCGCCTCGCCCGCAGGACCTTCGGTGCCGGCCGGGTCGGCGATCCGCCGCCCGAGCATCTGGTAGCCGCCGCACAGGCCGATGATCCGGCCGCCGCGACGCGCATGGGCCTGGATGTCGATATCCCAGCCCTGTTCACGCAACGCCGCAAGGTCGGCCAGCGTCGCCTTCGATCCGGCAAGCAGCACGATGTCAGCGTCGCCGGGCAGGGCGCGCCCGGGCGCTATCAGCTCCAGCCGCACGCCGGGTTCGGCGGCGAGCGGATCGAGATCGTCGAAATTGGCGATGCGCGGCAGGCGCGGCACGACGATCTTGATCGTCTTGTCGGCATTCGCCCCGAGACTGTAGCTGCGGCTGTCGAGGCCGGCGGCATCCTCGGCCGGTAGCCGGTTGGCGTCGGCGAACCAAGGCACGAGGCCGAGAGCGGCCAGACCCGTACGAGCGGTGATCTCGCCCATACCGGCGGTGAACAGCGCGGCATCGCCGCGGAATTTGTTGACGATGAAGCCGTGCACACGGGCGCGCTCACTGCGCTCCAGCAGGGCCACCGTGCCGAGGAGGCTGGCGATCACCCCGCCGCGATCGATGTCGCCGACCAGTACGACTGGCACGTCGGCAGCTTCGGCGAAGCCCATATTGGCGATATCGCCGCGGCGCAGGTTGATTTCGGCCGGGCTGCCCGCGCCCTCGACCAGCACGAGATCGGCCTGGGCGCCGAGCCGGGCGAAACTCTCCAGCACGCGCGGCAGGAGCGTGGGCTTGAGCGTGTGATAGTCGGCGGCTTTCACGTTGCCTTCGACGCGGCCCTGCACGATGAGCTGCGCGCCGATATCGGTCTGCGGCTTGAGCAGCACCGGGTTCATGTCGCTGTGCAGCGGGGCGCCGCAGGCGCGCGCTTGCAGCGCCTGGGCGCGGCCGATCTCACCGCCATCGGCCGTCACGGCCGCGTTGTTCGACATGTTCTGCGGCTTGAACGGCCGCACGCGCAGGCCGCGCCGGGTGAAGGCCCGCGCCAGCCCGGCGACGAGCAGCGACTTGCCGACATCCGAACCGGTGCCCTGCAGCATGATGGCGGCGGGCCGGCTCATGTCAGAACTCGACGCCCGCCTGGGCCTTGATGCCGGAGCGGAACGGGTGCTTGACCAGGGTCATCTCGGTCACCAGGTCGGCGGCCTCGATCAGCGCTTCCGGCGCGTTACGCCCGGTCAGCACGGCGTGCTGCGTCATCGGCCGCGCGGCGAGCGCCTCCAGCACGGCGGCAAGATCGACCAGCTCGTAACGCAACGCGATGTTGATCTCGTCGAGCACGACCATGCGGTACGCCGGGTCGGCGAGCATGGCGCGCGCCGCCTCCCAGGCGCGGGCGGCGGCAGCCATGTCGCGCGCCCGGTCCTGCGTCTCCCAGGTGAAGCCTTCGCCCAGCGTCTTGATCGTCACTTGGTCGGGGAAGCGGGCGAGGAATTTCGCCTCGCCGGTTTCCCAGGCGCCCTTGATGAACTGCACGATGCCGACCTTCATGCCGTGGCCGAGGCAGCGCATCACCATGCCGAAGGCGGAGGACGACTTGCCCTTGCCCTTGCCCGTGTTGACCAGAAGGACGCCGCGCTCGACCGTCTTGGTCGCCATGATCTTGTCGCGCGCCGCCTTGATGCGGGCCATCTTCTCGTTGTGGTCGGCGTCACTGCTCATGGGCACTCCGCGATTGTCGGGCGTCGGGCCGCCGGCGCTTTTGCTGCAATTTCAGTGAGGATTTTGCGCGTGCTGTTGGCGCGCGGCTTCCACAGATGCCGGTCCTGCGCCGCGATCAGCGACTGGCACATCTCACGCAGGGCCGCGGGATTGGCCTCGGCCATGAAGCCGCGCACCGCCTTGTCGGCAATGTAGGCCTCGAACACGGCGTCGAAATGGTCGTCGCGCACGGCGCCGGTGGTGGCAGCGAAGCCGATCATGTAGTCGACCGTCGCGGCCATCTCGAAGGCGCCCTTGTAGCCGTGGCGCATGACGCCGGCGATCCATTTCGGGTTGGTGACACGACCGCGCACGACCCGCGCGATCTCTTCTTCCAGAGTGCGGATACGCGGCTTCTCGGGCAGCGAATGATCGTTGTGATAGACGACGGGACCTTCGCCGCCGAGATGCTTCACCGCGGCGGCCAGCCCACCCTCGAACTGGTAGTAGTCGTCGCTGTCGAGCAGATCGTGCTCGCGGTTGTCCTGGTTGTGCACCACGGCCTGAACGGAGGTGAGGCGGGCGGCGAAGAGGTCATGGGCCGCCTCGCCAGCGGAGCCGCCGCCGTAGCTGTAGCCGCCCCACGCGATATAGGCGCGCGCCAGGTCGCCGGAATCGTTCCAGCCGCGTTCGTCGATCAAGGCCTGCAACCCGGCGCCATAGGCGCCAGGCTTGGAGCCGAAGACCCGTGCCCCGGCGCGGCATTGAGCGTCCTTCGCCGCCACGCCGCTCGCCTGAAACGTCTCCATGTCGGAACGCACGCGGGCGGCGAGCGGGTTGTCGGCGGGTGTCTCGTCGAGCGCGGCGACGGCGCGCGCCGCAGCATCGAAGAGGTCGATCAGGCCGGGAAACGCATCGCGGAAGAAGCCGGAGACGCGCAGGGTGACGTCGACGCGCGGTCGGTCGATGAGCGAAAGCGGCAGGATCTCGAAACCCGTCACCCGGCGCGAGGCGGCATCCCAGGTCGGGCGCGCTCCCATCAGGGCCAGCGCCTGGGCGATGTCGTCGCCGCTGGTGCGCATGGCGCTCGTACCCCAGGCGGAGATGGCCATCGTCCTCGGGTAGTCGCCGTGCTCCTGGGTGTAGCGCTCGATCAGCAGCTGCGCCGATTTCCAGCCGAGCTGCCACGAGGCCGGGCTGGGCACGGCGCGCGTATCGACCGAATAGAAATTCCGTCCGGTGGGCAGCACGTCGGGCCGGCCGCGGGTCGGAGCACCCGAAGGACCCGGCGCCACGCGCCGACCAGCAAGCCCGGCGAGCAGGCCGGTGATCTCGCGCTCGCCCGAGACGGCGATTGCCGGGCGCAGCGTCGCCTCGACCCAGGCGAGGACGGCCGCCGTGCGGGTCCAGGCGGGGTCGGCGGTTGCGGCGCCGGCAATCAGACGCTGCGCCAGGCGTTCCAGCCTCTCGACCGTATCGCCGCGGCTGCGCCAGTCTTGCGTGTCGGTGAGCGCGGCCGGTCGCGGCCCGGTCCACGGCTCGGCCAGACCGCCGTCGAGCGGATCGAAGCCGAGGGCGAGATCGTCGGCGAGGGCGCGCAGCAGCGAGGCGTCGGCGCCCTGGCCCGCGGCGCGCGGGTTGCGGGCGATGGCCATCAGCAGCCCATCGAGAAGGTCGCCCGTGGGTGATTCACCGAAGACGTGAAGTCCGTCGCGGATCTGCAGATCCTTGAGCTCGCAAAGCCAGCCGTCGAGCTTCTTCAGGGCCGCATCGGTGGGCTCAGTGGCGGCAATGCCGCAATCGCGGGCGAGACCGCTGGCCATCGCCAGGTCGCGGATCTCCGTGGCGAGTGTCTTCAGCCGACGCGGGTCAAGGCCGGACGCCTCGTAGTATTCGTCGATCAAGCGTTCCA
>Ga0196963_10001042_pt1 | contig 20464 bp, 20 predicted proteins | sample S1_5metaG_FD_148600 | JGI IMG/M metagenome (GOLD analysis project Ga0196963, IMG submission 148600) | Soil microbial communities from Anza Borrego desert, Southern California, United States - S1_5 | ecosystem: Environmental > Terrestrial > Soil > Desert | place: USA: California | collected... | reverse complement strand
TCGCGGAACTGCGCATGCGCGGGGCGGACGCGTCGGAGGTGCTGGCGCTGGTGTGCACGGCAGGTGAACCCCCGCATGCGCGGGGCGGACCGTGCCCACCGAGGACTGGCTTGCGGTAGTGCGGGTGAACCCCCGCATGCGCGGGGCGGACCTGGGGTTCGTCGTCGGGCAGCTCGCGGCGACGGGTGAACCCCCGCATGCGCGGGGCGGACGCGCAGGGGTCCCTACGGTCCCGAACCCCCCGGGGTGAACCCCCGCATGCGCGGGGCGGACGAACGAGGTTCTCGGGCCGATCCTCGGTAAGCAGGTGAACCCCCGCATGCGCGGGGCGGACGCCCGCGACCTGCACCCCAAGTCGGACGCGGAGGGTGAACCCCCGCATGCGCGGGGCGGACGCCAGGTGGTCGGCTGGAACGGCGCCGCCGCCGGGTGGACCCCCGCATGCGCGGGGCGGACAAGGACGGCTGGTCCGAGCAGTCGAGCATCCAGGGTGAACCCCCGCATGCGCCGGGCGGACATGCGGACGATCGCGGAGCAGTCCTCCAGCTGCGGTGAACCCCCGCATGCGCGGGGCGGACCCGCCGAACGTGGCGACGATGGCGCCGGCCTGGGGTGAACCCCCGCATGCGCGGGGCGGACCAATGACGGCGAAGAAAATGTACGCCGCTATCAGGTGAACCCCCGCATGCGCGGGGCGGACTGTAGGTCAGGAAGAGCTGGTCGCTCTCCTTGGGCAAACCCCCGCATGCGCGGGGCGGACTTGCCCTGGTACAGCTTTTCGACCTCGCAGACGGGCAGACCCCCGCATGCGCGGGGCGGACCCAATTTCGGTGCGCCGCTGGCGATAGCCGATGGGCAAACCCCCGCATGCGCGGGGCGGACCGCACCTTCACGGAGCGGCCGTTGATGTATTCGGGCAAACCCCCGCATGCGCGGGGCGGACGCGTCCATGCAGACGGCGAGGCAGTCCGCCGGGGGCAAACCCCCGCATGCGCGGGGCGGACTCGCGGACGAACGTGTCGTCCCGGTACGTGAGGGGCAAACCCCCGCATGCGCGGGGCGGACTAGACCTGGCGCTGCGGGCTGTCCCAATGCTCCGGCAAACCCCCGCATGCGCGGGGCGGACTCCCGGAGGTCGAAGTCCGGGCCACGAAAAACGGGGTGAACCCCCGCATGCGCGGGGCGGACATGTCTGCCATTCGCCTGGCCCGAAACGCCGGCGGTGAACCCCCGCATGCGCGGGGCGGACACAGCCTCGGGGGCCGCGCTCAGATCCAGCATGGGCAAACCCCCGCATGCGCGGGGCGGACCGGAAGTCGAAGCTGGCGTTGTAGAGCGTGTCGGGCAAACCCCCGCATGCGCGGGGCGGACGGCGGCGTCTAGGCCGGCGACCTCCTCCAGCAGGGCAAACCCCCGCATGCGCGGGGCGGACCCTGGAAGCTACCACATTGATTTTATTCAATTGTCAAAGAAATCGCGCGAGAACTTCCCGATGGGAGGTCTCGCGCTATCGTCATAAGGCGGCAAGGGAGATCCGGCTGCGCTCGACATGGAGAACCCCATGCCGGCCGGCATGGGGCACCCTCGCATGCTCTATCCCGGGCCGGCCCCTGGGCATCAGGCGGCCTTGAGCGCCTGGGCCGAGGCTCCGATCAGGATCATGCCGTTGCCATAGGCCCGGCGCTTGCCGATGCCGGTGCGCAGCAGCTGGGAGAAGGCGGCGCCGTCGCGGACCTGCAGCACTCCGTGCATGGTCGCCACGGGCACCTTGATGCTCATGTCACCCTTGGCGCCGGGCGCGTCGCGCGCGACGTCGGCAAGGGTGAAGCCGCCCAGCTGGACCTGCTCGATCGCCACCGCCGGCTCCAGGCGCCGCCGGAGGAAGTCCAGGTAGACCTCGCCGCGCGGCCGGGCCTCGCGCCCTTCCTTCTCCGCCCGCATGTGCTCCATGCGGTAGGCATCCAGGGCGATGGGCTTGATGCCGCGCGAGCGGTCGCCATAGGTGCTCAGCATCGGGCAGAAGGTGACGGAGAAGCGCTGGCGGGTACCCTGGGCCAGGTCGGCCATCCCGTAGCCGAACACGGCGTCCCGGTCGATGGCGGCGGCCAGGGACGGCATCGGATGCCACGCCTGCAGAAGATCCTCGACCGACAGGGGCGAGTAGGCGACCACGGTGGCGGTGCCGTTCTGCTGGCGGCCGACCACCTGGAACGGCTTCGGCCAGATCTGCGCGCCGGCGGCGTCCTTCTGGCCGAAGGTCTCGTTCAGGGCGGTCTTGATGAGCAGCCCGTCATCCGCCTTGCGCAGGTCGCCGGCGCGCCCGGTCACCTTCAGATGCCGGATCACCGCGGGGATTGAGACGGAGAGCTGGATGAAGTGGAAGCTCATGCGGGGATCCTCCGCAGGAAGGTCTCGTTGCCGACGTGGCGGTGCAGCCGCCAGTCGCGCCGGCCGGAGACGCTGATGAACATGTCGCCCGGCTGCGGGGCGGCGACGGCCGCCGGCAGCCAGATCTCGGCAGGCTCCCGGCCGAGCGCGGCACAGGCGGCCAGAAGCGCGTCAGCCAGCTCCTCGTCCTCCGACCAGCCATGGAAGAGGTCCAGCGACGGCGGGCAGCAGACGCGACCCAGCACCAGCGGATGCGCGGGCTCGTCCAGGGCCGCCTCGATGCCATCCCTCTCGAACGGCATGGCCGGGCCCAGGCGGACCGCCGCCAGCAGGTCGGCGCCGGCCACGTAGGGCTTGTGCACGATGCGCTTGGCGGCGAGGCCGGATCCGGCCCGCTCGAAGGGAATTCCCTCCGGGGTCCACATCGGTCCGGTCAGGTGGGGCTTGGCCAGGTCGGTGGTCTGGTAGTCCAGCTCGATCTCGCCCCGGTCCAGGATCGCCACGCCCATGGCGATGGCATCCTGGATGGCCTGGTGCGTCGCGTGATCGCTCCGCGGCACACCGAGTGCGCAGGCCAGCATGCCGGTCACGGTAGAGACGAGGGGGACGGGGGAGGGGGCGCCGAAGGCGTCCACCTTGACCCCGCCCCAGCCCATCATCGGGCCCTTGAGCCGGAGCAGCAGGATGCCCGGCTGCTCCATCACGCGGCCTCCTTCTGCTTCTGCGGGAGCAGCGCCTCGACGGCGGACGCGACCTGGGTCTCGACCAGCTTCGACAGCGCCTCGACGAGCGGGATGTCCTTCTCGTCGGCGAGCGCCGCGACGTCCTCGCTGTCCAGCGTCAAGGCCGTGGTCTTGCCGGCCTTGCGGTTGGACGCCTCGCGGTAGGCCAGAAGCGCCGCGACCGCCGCCTCGCTGTCGGCGTGCGGCAGGGCCTTCTCGAAGGCGTCCATCAGCGTGCGCGGGCTGCGCCGGCCCAGCTCGATCATGTAGAAGGGCACGTTGCCGAACGGGGCGGTGGAGCCGCGCTTGGCCGCCGGCTCCAGGGCGTAGACGGCACGCACCAGCCAGCCGGCGATCCTGGCGATCTGCGAGGCGTCCAGGCCGGCGAAGTTCTTCACGGCCTGGCGGACGTCGAAGACCCAGTGCTCGTAGAACAGGCCGCTCGTCAGCTCCACCGAGTTGGTATGCGAGGCGCCGTTGTCGTCGGCGAACTCCAGCTCGCGCTTCAGCGTGTCCTTCACCGAGAAGTAGTCGCCGACGCTGACCAGCGGGTGCACGGTGAGGGCGTGGGAGACCAGCATGCAGCTGTCCACCCGGCCGACCACGGAGCCGGTGATCATGCGGCCGAACAGGGCGCCGTCGATGCCGCAATGGGCCTTCAGCGCGCCGACATTGGCGACCGCCTGCTCCACCGTCTCGCCGACCTTCCTGGCCGCGCCGCGCTTCTCGAACAGCTCGCGCATCTTCTCCGGCGCGACGCCGTTGTCCTTGAACGTCCGGATCGCCTGGATGATGGCCTGGGCCTCGACCTCGCCCAGCACCAGCGGCTGGTCCACGAAGCCCTTGTCGTAGGGCTTGGCGTCGGTGGGCTTCTTGTCCTTCTTGCCGCCGTCCTCGGCACCGAAGATCTCGCTGAAGGCCGCGGTGTAGGTGGCCGCCAGGTCCTCGTCGCCGAAGGCATCGACCAGCGCCGGGTAGACGACGCCGGGGAAGACGTAGCGGCTGCGATGCGCCATGCCGATGCCGAGCGAGGCGGCCAGGTCGCGCATCGTGTCGTCGATCACCTCGCCGTCCGGGCCGGTCACGAAAAGCGGCAGGTTGCCGTCGCGCAGCGCGGCCTTCATGCACTGGCTGGAGATGCGCTGGCGGACGGCGTCGCCGACGCGCAGGCGCTTCGACAGGCCGTCCTGGCCCCGGTTCGGCAGCACGGCGTTGGTGTAGCTCTTGAGGCGATGGAACTGGATGAACATGGAGGGGCTCCGCAGATGGTGGGGCGGTTCGGGTTGGGATGGCGGGTCGGGGTCAGGCGGCGGTCCGCCCGGCGGCGCCGTCGCCGGCCCCGGCATTCCGGGCATAGGCGATGGCGATGTTCCGGCGGTGCCAGTCGGCGACGGCAGCCTCACCGCGAGCGGCGGCGACCGCCAGACCGGCCAGGTCGGACCAGTTCATGCGGGACACGCCCTTGGCCGACAGGAAGCGCCAGGCTTCCTGGATGTGGAAGGAGGCGTCCTCGCCGCCCGCTTCCAGAAGTCGGACCAGCCGGTCCTCGGGATACTCCTTCGCCGCCAGCAGCGCCGCGGCGGGCTTCGCCTCGGCGTCATGGGCGACAAGGCCCAGGCCCCGGACGATCGCATCGAAGGCGGTGGCGACGCGCGCGTCGTCGAGCAGCTCGTTGGGCAGGCGGGCCATGAGGCGCCAGTAGGCCGCGTGCCAGCTCTTCTCGGGCAGGGTGCGCAGCACCTTGGCGATCTGCGCGTCACCCTGCATCTCGCCGGCGATGGACTGCAGGACGCCGAAGATCTGCCGCGACAGCGCGGGCACGTCGCGGGTCGGGCGGCTGCCCATGCTCTCCGTTACCATGGGGCGGACCTCGTTCAGTTCGGGATGGTGGCGGACGGCCCAGGCGTAATAGCCATGGCCCTCGGCGATGTTGATCCAGCGACGCCGCTCATGCGGAACCGTCGCCTCGCCATGGGCCAGCGCCAGGCGGGCGGCGCGGTCGAGAGCATCGAAGATGCCTGCGAGGATGGCCTTGTCGTCGCCGCCCGCCTCCAGGGCAAGCCGGATGACCGTATCGGCCGCGATGTCCTCGATGGCCGCATGGTAGCGGGCGATGCCTTGCGTGGCGCGGCCCTCGTCGGCGCTGTCGCCCTGCATCCGCATGAGGGCGGGGAAGATGCCGTAGCGCTGCAAGAGGCCGGCGCTGCGGATGAACCGCTCGGAGATCTTGCCCAGCAGGGCCTGGTCGGGTGGGAGGCGGGCCCCCTTCGGCCGGACATTGACCAGCCGTTCCCGGTAGCCCGTCGTCTTGCCCTGGTCCGTCCGCAGCGAGCAGACCCGCAGGAAGGGCAGCTTGCTGCGCCGGATGATGGCGGGCGGGGTCGGGCCGTCGGCGCCGCCGCCGAACAGGACGTTCAGCAGGAACTTGTGGTCCCAGGCCCGGCTCTTGATCCGGCGGAAGATGCCGTCGGCGGTGGCCGGGACGTGCGGGTCGAGGATGAGGTCGTTGACCGACTTCACGTCCACGCGCGGCTTGTCGATGGTCATCTGGCGGGCGATGATCCGCCCGTCCTTCAGCGCCAGCCGCGTGGCACGGGGCGCCTCCAGCCAGGGCCAGGGCAGGTCGATGGCCGGGATCTGCCCGCCGGACGGGGCATAGGTCGTCAGGAAGACGAAATGGTCGGCCGGCGCCGCGGTGGCGGTCGCCGGGAACATGGCCAGCACCTCGTCGCTCGCCATGCCGGCGCCGTAGGCATCGGAGAGCGTGCGGATCTCCGAGGCGATGGTCACGCCATCGGACGGCAGGACATAGGTCAGGCCCCAGCGGCTCCCCGACGCGTTGTCCTTCACGTAGATGCGGCCCTGGCCGTTCATCAGGGCGAGGACCCAGTCCTCGGGATCTGGATCGAGCGACTGGGGCTTCACCTCGTGTCCGACGTCGGCGAACTGGACGCCGATGCCCTCGATGGTCTTCGGCAGCGTCGGCTCGTTGGTCACGGGCGGCTGCAGGAAGGCCGGGTCCGCCCAATGGGCGTAGAGATCGCCGGCGCCGCGGCCGCAGACTTCGTCCCAGGCCGAAGCATAGTCGGCGCCCGTGAGCGCGGCCTCCCCGTCGGCGGCCAGGTGCCTGCGCAGGACGGCGCGGATGATCGCCAGCACGGTGACGACCTCGCCCCGCTGGTGCTGCGCCATGCGCGTCAGATCGACGAGCGAGCCGTCGTCGACGGCAGCCAGCAGCTCGGCCAGGCCGACCTTCGCCATGACGCCGCCGCTGCGCGTTACGCTGAAGAAGGGGTCGTGGACGACATTGGGAGGGGGTGGCGCATTCAGGTCCAAGGTGATGGCCCCTTGTGGTAGCATTGGGTGCGTGATATGAAGAACCCAATTTCCGATGCTGTCAACGGTGACTTGTATGTGGGCGAAGTCGAGCGTGGCACGCCATCAACGCATCGGCAATCCGGCAGAAGGGACATGGCTGGCGCTGGAACTGCACTGCCTCGACGTGGCCGCGGCCGCCCGGGCGCTGCTGGCGACGCCGGTCATCCAGAGCCACGCGCGCCGCCTCGGCCTGCTTCCGCCCGGATCGTTCCGGGTCGCCCTCGAACGGCTTCTGGTGCTGGTTCTCCTCCATGACCTCGGCAAGGCGCTGCCCGGGTTCCAGGACAAGGTCTTCGCCGACCATGGCTGGGACGATCTGGCCACCGACCATGTGCGTCCGGTGATGGCCGCCCTGGTCAATGGGGAGGAGTACGGCGAACCGGTGCCGGCGCAGATGGCGGATGCCCTGGACCTTCCGGTGCTGTCCGGCTGGTTCGACGATCCGGCGGGGCTGCCGCGGATGCTGGTAGCGTCCATCTGCCATCATGGCGGCCGGCCGGAAGTCGATGGCATCCGCATGAAGGCCCTGGCTACGGTGCACGATGCCATCGGCCGCAGGAGCCGCTTCGGGGAGACGCCGGAGGAGGGCTGGCGCCGCCTCATCCATGTCGCGCGCACCATCTTCCCCGGCGCCTTCACGGATGAGGTCCTGCCGGCACCCTCGGAGGAGGCGGTCCAGTGGTTCTCCGGCCTGGTGATGATCGCCGACTGGATGGGTTCCGACGCCACCCGCTTTCCCATCGGTCCCGGTGAGCCTCCATCCCGCTGGAAGACCTCGGCCGCCACGGCCGAGGCACTGCTGGCCGAGGTCGGCTTCTCCGCCACCCGTCTGCTGCCGTCCGGCATGGCGGCGCTGGCGCCGCCCGATCGCGCACGGGCCGTGTCCCCGGCGATCCTGGGGGCCTTTGCGCCGCGGCCGGCCCAGGCCAGCACGCTGGCGGTGCCGGTGGAGAGCCGCCTGGTGCTGCTCGAGGCCCCCACGGGCGAGGGCAAGACCGAGGCGGCGCTGCTGCGCTTCTGCGTCCTGCTGCTGGCCGGCGAGGTGGACGGACTGTTCTTCGCCGTCCCGACGCGGTCGGCGGGGTTCGAGCTGCGGCACCGGGTGGAGGAGGCTCTCTCGCGCCTGTCGCCCGCCATCGGCTCCCGCGTGGTCTCCGCCATCGGCGGCGATGCGCCGCCGGAGACGCCGGCCGGCGAGGATGGCGGGCGTGACCTGCATGACGACCCGGGCCGCCCCTACGAGGCGGCCTGGGTCATGGGCCACATGAAGCGCCGCATGGCGGCGCCGGTCGTCGTCGGCACCATCGACCAGGCGTATCTGTCGACCCTACGAACCAAGCACGGCCAGATGCGGGGCTTCATGCTCTCCCGCATGCTGCTGGTCATCGACGAGGTGCATGCGGCCGACCCGTTCATGAACCAGATCACGGCGGCGCTGGTCTCCCGGCAGCTCGCGAACGGGGGCCATGCCTTCCTGATGTCTGCGACCCTGGGCGCGTCGGCGCTGGCGGAGATCGAGGCCGGTGCCGGCAGGCCGGCCCGGGTACCGGCCTTCGACGAGGCCCGGGCGCTCCCTTATCCGCTGCTGCGCCATGGCGCGCCCGGCCGGCTGGAGCCGGTCGCGATCCATCGGCGGGAGGATGCCCCGCCGCGCTCCGTCCGGGTGGAGCTGCTGGCACGCGAGGGCCTTGCGGTCGCCGTCGCCCACGCCCTGGCCAGGGGCGCGCGGGTGCTTGTCATCCGAAGCACCGTGCGGGATGCCACAACCGACTTCCTGGCGCTGGAAGCCGCCGGACTGCCGGTGCTCCAGGTGAACGGGGTGGGGGTGATGCATCACGGCCGCTATGCCGACGCGGACCGGGCGCTGCTGAACCGCGAGCTGCAGGCGGCGATGGGCAAACGCCGGCCCGAGGGAGAGCCCCTGGTCTGCGTCGCCACGCAGACGGCCGAGCAGAGCCTCGACATTGACGCGGACCTGCTCATCACCGATCCGTGCCCGGCCGACGTGCTGCTGCAGCGCCTCGGCCGCCTGCACCGGCACCGGCGCGGCTACCGGCCGCCAGGCTTCGAGGATCCGCGCGCCCTGATGCTGGATCCCGGCGACCTGTCGCTCTACATCGGCGGCCGGCCGGAGCGCCCGACGGTCGGGCGGAGCGGCATGGGCTTTGCCATGGTCTACGCCAACCTGCTGGCGGTGAAGGCGACGCTCGACTGGATCGCCGCCGCCGGAAGCCTCATCCGGGTGCCCGAGGACTGTCGCGCCATCGTGGAGGCTGCGACGCACGGGCCACACCTGCGGGTGCTGGCCGCCGGGTGGCCGCATGCGGGCGGCACCAGCTGGTCCAGCTTCTGGGGCTGGATCTATGGCGGGCAGGCGGTGCTGCGCAATGCCGCGGGCAAGGGGATCATGCCCCTCGATGCCGTCATCACCGATTCCAGCACGCCCTGGCTGGGCGACGCGGCGGACGTGCGGACACGGCTGGGCGCCGACCGGGTCGAGATCCGCTGCCAACCCTTCACCTCGCCGCTGGGGGCAGGCATCGACTGGTTGGCGCTGCCGCTCTCCGTGGTCGGCGCGGCGCTCGATGCAGGCTTCGACCCGCGCAAGGACATGGCCACCGTGACGCCGACGGGCAGTGGCACGCACCTTGTCTCGCTCACCGGCCCGCTGGTCGTCTATGATCGCTTGGGTTGGAGGAGGTGCAACAAGGACTGATCGCCCCGGTCCGGGGGTTTCCCAGGTGAGTTGAAGGTGATCCTGACCATCTGGTCATTCGCCCCGCGCATGCGGGGGTCCACCCTTCTTGGAGGGTAGCGTCACTGACTACGATGTGTCCGCCCCGCGCATGCGGGGGTTTGCCCTACATCACTTTCAAGAACCTGACCATGAAGCGGCCTGCCCCGCGCATGCGGGGGTTCACCGGCTCGGGAATGGCAGTCGGTTCCGGTCCCCGGCACGCCCCGCGCCGGCGCGATCACCCCTCCACCACCTCGCGCAACTGTTCCTCCGCATCAACCGCCGCCCGCCGCTCGGGCATGGTGACCTCGCCCCAGTAGCGCCGCGGATTACCGCACATGTGGCAGGAGCAGGCGGCCAGGTGCCGATGGTTCTGCTGGGCATATTCCCGCGCGAAGTCCCGGATCTTCTCGACCCCGTCTGGGCCGCCCGCCCGCCAGAGCAGCAGGCCCTTGCGGTAGGCGCGCGCAATCATGCGCTGGCGGTCCCGGATCCGCCGGGCACGCTTCTCTTCCTTGTTCCGGTGCATCTGTCCCTCGAGGCTGGCCCCTTGGGACGACGCGACCGCCGCGGCGCCTTACGGGGCTGAAGTCTCTTCCAGGGAGGGGGCAGGCCGCATGCTGCGGGCATGACTCGTGGTCTCCGCGGTAATCCCCGGAGAATGCCGCAACCGGGCCACCCCCGCAAGCCGTCATAGTATGGGAATGTGATATAGCAGACGCAATTTGTACTTGACGGACGCAAACCTCTGCGGCAATGCTCGGGCCAGCCTCAACGGCCGGTGCACCGGCACAGGCGCCCGAAACCATCCGCTCAAGGAACCAGGATGATCGAGGTCAACCCGAAACAGGTCCCCGGCAAGGTGAAGCTTTTCCGCTTCGCCGGCGCCGCGGCCATCATCGGCGGGCTCGCGCTTAGCCTGCCCGTCATCTACAGCGCCTTCCTCGCCGGCCTCGGGCTGATCGGCCTCGCCATCACCGCAGGCATCGGCATCGGCCTCGCCAAGGCGCTGCCGTATCTGGGCCAGGTCGCCGAGAACCGGCTCATCAAGGCCCGGATCGCCGAGGCTGCCGCGAATCCGATCGAGACCAGGATCCAGATCGCCATGCAGCGGCGGAAGGAGCTGGAGGCAGCCAAGGCCGAGCACGCCAAGAACGAGGGCCGCATCAACTCGACGCAGCGGGACATCAAGGACTTCAAGGCGAAGTTCCCCAACGGCGACGTCTCGGACTTCGAGGCGGCGCTGGCGTCCATGAAGCAGGTCCACTCCCGCATGGGCGAGGCCATCAACGTCGGCGCCCAGCGCCTCGTCCAGTACGAGGAGACGACCGAGATGCTGGCCGCGAAGCTGCGGCTGGCACTCGGCGTGCAGGATCTGGCGCAGGCCATGAACCTGGGCTCGGTGCAGAAGGCCTACGACAAGCTGCTGAGCGACACCGCCACGCGCTCGGTCGACGAGTCCTTCGACCAGTCGATGGCGCAGCTGACCCGGGTCATGGACGAGGCCCGCAGCACCTATGTCACCGACCCGCTGCTGGGTCCGCCGTCCACCGCCCCGATGGCCGCTCTCGACGCCCCCGCCCAGGAGTCGGTCGCCGTCGGGGCTCGCCGCGCGGAGGGCTGAGCCATGGCCTTCTGGAGCAAGCTCGGCAACCGTCTCGCGGTCCTGATCGCTGTCGGCTTCATCGCCGCGGTGGCCCTGATCGTCCTCAACGAGGGCGTCGGCAACCTGACCGGCACCCCTTCCACGACCGCTGCCCCCACGGCGCCGGCCCCCATGCAGTCCAAGCGCTTCGGCGGCTGAAGCCCCGGCGCCAGTAGAGAGGAAAGTTCACCATGACGATGAAGCGCATCGCCATCCTCGCCATCGCGGCCGGCGCCCTGCTGGCTCCGGCCGCCGGCGCCCAGGAGCTGCTGAAGATCGCCACCGGCAAGCCGGACGCGACCAACAGCCAGATGATGAAGGCCATCATCAACGCCTGCCCGAACCTCGTCGAGGAGGACACCGACACCACCGGCGGCGCCGACAATGTCGGCAAGCTGGTCGCCAACCAGGTCCATGGCGGCATCGCCCAGGTGGACGTCGTCCAGTTCCTGGAGAAGACCGAGCCGGCCATCTCCAAGCTGAAGTCCCTGGTCGCCCTGAACCCCAACTACCTGCACGTCATCGCCGCGACGAAGGGCTTCGTGGTCGAGCCGGCCCAGAAGGGCACGCTCGGCTTCGGCGGCAAGCCGGAGGTCCGGGGCAAGATCACCAAGTTCACTGACCTGAACAACCGCACCGTCGCCGCCAACGGCTCGGCCCAGCTGACCCTGCGCGTGATCGCCGACAAGCTGAACCTGAACATCAACATCGTCGACGCGGACGACCGCAAGGCTGGCCTGGACATGCTCGCCAACGGCCAGGTCGCCGCCTTCGTCGCCATGGGCGGCAAGCCGGTGGAGTGGGTCGGCAAGCTGGACGGCTCCGTCTTCGAGCTGGTGCCGGTCGGCCAGGACATCGCCGAGAAGCTGGGCGCCCCCTACAGCGCGCAGAAGCTGACCTACAAGAACCTGAACGCCTTCGGCTTCGCCACCGTCTCGGTCAAGAACGAGCTGATCGTCCGCGACTACAAGGGCGCCAAGGGCGCGCAGCTGCAGCAGCTCCGCGACTGCTTCGTGGCGAACGTCGACGCCATCCGCGAGACCACCGGCACGCACCCGGCCTGGCAGGAGGTCGAGGACCTGACCACGACGCAGTGGGCGACCTACACCGGCGAGGCCAAGGCCGTCCCGGCCTCCGCGCCGGCCCCGGCCGCCAAGCCGGTCAAGGGCAAGAGCTGATCCGGCGCCGCCGGTTCGGCCCGTGCAGCGCCCGCCGGTTTCCCGGCGGGCGCTTTGCTTTTCAGGGGCGGCGAGGGTGCGCGTTTCCACTCCGGGGACGCAGGATGGCCCGATCAACGATGCGACCAGGAGCCCATCCCATGTCCGGCAACAGCCCCCTTCTCGTTCTCGCCATAGGTCGTATCGACGATCTGGGCCGCCCGTTGGTGCGACTGGTGGAGCAGGACCAGGATAACTACAGCCCAGGCGCCAAGCCGTCCTGGCGCATCTCGGACGAGACGTTCGTCATCGATCCTGATCCGGTATATTTCGACCCGGAGGACCGCGGAACGGTGCGACGCCCGCTGAGCAGCCAGGAGGCGGAGCGCCTCTTTCCGGTCTCGGCGAGCGAGCTTCTGAAGCTGGAGACCATCCCGTCGTCGTCCGGCCTGCCGAGGCGAAAGACCATCTCGCCCGTCCAGCCGTTGCCCCATCTCCATGAGGGAGATCTGCTGCTGCTGAAGGACAGCCTGGGCTGGCCCGAGGACGGCAAGATCCTCATCCGCTTCGCCGCGGGCGTGGAGCGCATCAGATCACTCCGCGGAAACGAACAGTATCTCCAGCAGGAGATCAATCGCTGGTACACCCGCGCCAAGGGCGAAGGTGGCGCTGGCCCCTTCCTGTCCAACGAGTTCGTCCTGCACTTCGAGGCCGATGCGGAGCGGGCGCGCCACGAGCCCGACGAGGCGCTGGTGCTGAGCTGGACGCCGGAGGATGACCGCAGGAATCGCGCCTGGGGCCGCAGCGAGGTGATCTGCCATCGCGGGCCTTACGTCTTCCACGGCCGCGACGATGGCATGGACCCGAGCGACGTCGGCCTCGGCCCGGTGCCGAAGCCGGGCCTCTGGCTGACCCGGAAGATGAAGTTCTGGGAAAGCCGCGACCACGAGAGCGGCCATGTCGAGGACTACGGCATGAACTGCACCTGGGAGGCGGTGACGCCGGCCCAGGCGGCCGAGCATTTCGGCATCACCGAGGACGAGCTGATGCAGCGCCTGGAGCAGGCCTATCCATTCCAGCACGACCTGCCGCTGCTGGACGCCATCCACCAGGCGCCGGGCGAGCCGAAGCCGGAGGATGAGGCGGAGGACGCCGAAGCCGCCGAGGCGGAGGAGAGCGAGAGCCTGGAGCCCTGACCCCATGCCGATGAACTACACCCCCTCCACCCTGAACAAGCCGGCGCACCCGCACACGCACCAGCTCACGGTCAATCAGCTCGCCGCCATGCCGATGCACGCCGCCCGGGTGGCGCTGGCGCGCGATGGCTGGGTGACGTCCATCGAGCTGTACCGGGAGCGCGAGAGCCTTCGCGGCGTCGCCCGCCTTCAGCGGTCCGACTGGCACGGCCGGCACATCAGCGACATCAACTTCCACATCGAGTTCAGGCTCGGCGCGGACATCTGCGGCCAGAGGGCGGCCCGGGAGGCGTTCCAGCGCGCGGCCGGCTTCGCCCTGGAGGCCTGGTGGCACCATCCCAAGGAGTGGACCGTCATCGACCAGACCGCCACCGCGCTGGTCGTCTGCGACTACTCGACCAGGAACCAGCTCGGCTCGGGCGGCAGCCCCGTCAAGGACTGGTTCCCCAAGGAGGAGCTGCCCGACGCCAGCGCCGCGGTGGGCCGCAGCTTCATGGTCGGCTCTTGTCCGATCCTGGAGGCCCGGCTGCAGCTGCTCGAGATCGGCATTCCGTCGACCGACCGGCTGACCTGGATCGGATTCAATCCAGGATCGTACCGGCTGCCGGAGGTCCGGCGGTGGGGCTATGAACTCGATGCCAGAATCGGGCGGTGGCACGAGCAGCGGATCATGAGCCAATTCCACAGCCAGAGCTTCGATGGGGTGGACGGCGAGATGGCGCTGAATCTGGTGCTGGGCTTCAAGGCGGGCATCGACCGGCTGCGCGATCTCTACCCTGCCGGCGGGCCACTCCCGCCCAACATGTTCACGCTCGCCGAGATGCTGCGGCAGGAGGAGATGGACCGCCGCGAACGCGAGGACGAGGGCGGCCGGGAGATGGGCGACCGGTACCGCGCCTGCACGCTGCACGACAGGCTGGACCGCCTGCGGAACAGGCCGGAGCTGGCCGCGGCCATGCCGGGGGAGATGGAACGCCTGCAGGCTGCGATCGCCGCCCTGGAAAACCGGGCGGCCGGCGACGCCGACACCGAAGACGACAATGACCCGGCGCCCTGAGCCGCCGGAACACGAGGATGAGCATCATGACCGACCGCCGCATCACTACCGGCAACGGAGCCGACTTCCGCATCGTCCGCCTGCTGATGCGTGGCGACGCGGTGGTTCACGCAACCCTGGACGACGCCCTGGCCAGTCGTGAATCCGCGGCCAGGCAGCTCACCGTCGCGGCGCGGGCATTCGATTTCCACCTCGTCCGCAAGCAGGCGCTCGCCCGTCTCGATGGGCTGGAGCAGTGCTTCATGGGGCTGGAGCATGCCAAGGTCTCCAGCGAGATCATCATGCACTGTCTGGTGGCTGCGCCCGGCGGCGTGGACGGTCGTGATGCCACCGACAAGGGCGGGCGGATCACGAAGGCCTTCCCGAACTACGATGCGGCCAAGACCGCGAAGGATGGCTGGACGCGGATCGAGAGCAGGGTCGTGGTGCCGGCCGAGATCCACGCCGCCGTGCGCACCAAGCTGACGCCCCTGGAGCGTCTCGTCGTCATCGGGGAGCTGCCGGTCGACGGCGCGGCGCCGTCCCCGGCCACCGCCGTGCCACCCAAGGCCGCACCGGTGATCTTCACCAGCGACGAGCTGGAAGCCATCATGACCGACCTCGAGGCGGCCACCGATGCCGGTGTCTCGCAGGTCCTGCCCGGCTCGCCCGGCGCCGTTGCCTTCGGCAAATTGCACGATCTGGCGCGCACGCTGGGGATCGACTTCTCCTGGGCGAAGGAGACCCGGTGCGTCGCCGACGCGCCGGTGGAGGTCGCCGAAATGCCGGAGGATCAGGACGACGAGGCAGACGGCACGCCGGCTCCATGAGCGGACATCGGCAGGGACACCCGTGACCCGAAATCGCCGGCAGTCAGCTGATATCTAAGGACTATTGGCGGACATTTCTCGCGACACCAACATGGACACCGACATGTCTCCGTTTGCGGTTCGGGGACCAATAATCCGTCGACCGCAACCCAGCAAGCAGCCGGAGCCCGACCATGGCAATGTTCATCACCTCTATCGCCGCCGTGCGCGAGAAGACGAAGAACAACATCGACGGGTGGCGCCGCTTCTGCGCCCATTTCGGCCGCGACCCCGAGGCGCCAGCCACTCCGGATGATGAGGAGCAGATCTGCCTGAGCAAGGTCGAGCTTCTCCAGTTCGGCATGGACGAGGAGTTCCGGAGCCTGGTGTCCTCGGTGAACGATATGACCGGCCGCACTACCGATGTCGACCACACGGAGGTCGACGGTGACGAGCAGCCACATGTCCGGGTGGAGTACGATCCGGAGTTCGCCGGCGGCGACTATAACGGCGTCGGCAGCTACGTGCTGATCCCCCTGTCGGATATCGATGCCAGGGGCGGCGGGGACGACGCCGTTCAAGAGGCCTTCAGCGCGCAGACCAATCTGCCGGCGGACTGCATCATCCATTTCACCCAAGATGAGCTGTACGACAAGTCCGGCAGGATGATGGTCCATGATGCCGTCGCTGCCGATGAAGACGCCCCGTCACCCTGACCCTGCCGGCTGAACCGAGCCGCGTTTCCACTTCGGGGACGCAGGATGGTCTCCACACCGAGGAGACCATCCATGGCCGACCAGCAGCCCGCCCGCACCTTCAGCTTCGAGTGGACCTCCAGCTACCAGGGAGAGGTCGACTACAAGGTCCGCAGCAGCGACGGCCTCGTCACCGGCACGCTGGCGCTGCGCCGCGGATTCCGTGAGGACGACCGTCGCAACTACAACGGCAGCGACATCGAGTTCCGGCGCGACATCGTACAGGCGGTCGGCCTGCTGCGCTGGAGCAGCGACCCGACGCGGCCGGTGACCCGCGACGTGGTCCAGGCCTTCAACGAATGGGCGCGGCTCAAGCACGAGCAGCACGTCGAGCAGCTCCGCGAGATCGCCCGGCGCTACGCCGACGTCACCACTGAAGAGGAGCAGCTGCGCTACGTGGTGGCGCCGCTCCCGGTCGACGGCGGCGTCTACAGCATGGCCTACGGCTGGCGCCGGATCGACGCGGCGCCCGTGGGCACGCCGATCGTTCCCTTCACCGACCGCACCCCGATTCCGGACGACAGGGATGCCGAGGTCTTGCGGCGTCACCGCTACTGGACCTGGCTTGACGAGAACGCCGCCGCCATCCATGAGCGGCGCAAGATCTATCAGAACCAGGCCATGGAGCGGGAGCCCGGCGCCGGGTCCTGGATGCGGGTCGCCAACGCCATGGATGCCGACTTCGTGGCGTTCCACGAGCGGCACTCCATCGGCTACAGCTTCGACCACTACGCCCAGATGGGCAACATGTTCTGCCTCCTGAGCCAGACCACGGGCCTGCCGCTGGCGACCATCCTGGTCAGTCCGGACGGACGGGTCATCCACGCCCGCGAAGCCGGCAACGCCCGCCTTTCTCCGCGCCACCGGCAGGCAGTCGAGAACCTGGCGCAGCGGCGCGGCTGGAAGGTCGTGCCCGACACGCTGTCCTTCGATGCGGATATCGGAGAGGGCAACCGGGCCCCGAACACCCGGATCACCTACATCGCCCGGGATCCGAAGCTGAACGTCCGGTTCCGCGACACGGTCGTGCTGGACGGCCGCCTGACCGGAGCGGAGATCATTGGGATGGACAGCGCGCTGTGGCGGACGGGCGGCTTTCCGACGCCCAAGGGTTTCCTGCGCCTGGGCGATCGGCACGTCCTCGTCTCCGTGGAGCCGAGCTGGGAGGATCCGACGCCCGGGCTGGAGGACTACACAGCCAAGGATTTCGCGCGCCATCTCCGCCTGAGTCCCCTGGTTGCCGGGCTCGATGCCGGCGAGGTGAAGATGGCCGACTACGCTGACGTCGCCGGCGCGGTCGAGATCGGCCAGGACCGCCCCGGCGCGACGGTGGGAGAGATCGTCGGGGAGGCCCTCACCGGCCAGGGCATCGACTTCGTCGACGAGAGCCATCATCTCCGCCGGATCATGGATCCCACCCCCGACAGCGACACGGATGACGAAGAGGGGCCGTCCCCGTGACGCCGGCAAGGAGCCACGCCATGATCGTGCAGAGCCTGAACCCGCCCTATCGAGCCGAGCCCATGAACCATTCCGAGATCGGCAGGCGCCTGCGCGCCGTCGCCCGCACGCTGCTGCCCTACATCGTCGAGAAGCACGGTCACGGCTTCCAGGACGGCGGCTGCCACATGCTTGCCGAGGCGCTGGTGCGCTGGTCCGGCGGCAGCCTGAAGCTGGCCGCCGTGCATAGCAACAAGCCGCCCCGCGATCCCAGGGCCGTCCAGCATGTCGTGGCCTGCTATGCCGATCGGCTCTATCTTGACAGTGACGGCATGGCGACCGCGAAGGAGCTCGCCAGCAAGATGACGCGGCTGGAGTTCCTGGAGGGAGCCTTCGTGCGCAACAGCATGGTGCCCGGCCCCAGGCACCGGATCCCCTTCGACGAGGGGACCGTCGTGGAGCTGGCCTCCCGGCTGGAGCAGCGCATGGGGCCGTTCGCCGGCTGGATCGGAGAGCTGGAGGAATACGCCGGGCGCGTGCCCGCGCATGTCGAGCCGGAGCAGGCCGGCGCCGCCGCGGTGCCGACGCCCTACCAGGGCAAGCTGGACGTCTACGTCAAGGTCGCGGGCGACTACAGCGAGCCCGAGGACGAGGACGTCGCCGGCATCTACCTCATCAAGGTGGACGGCGCGCTCACCGAGCGGCAGCGCGCCGCGGCCGCGCTGGATGCCTTCGACATGAAGATGGAGATCGAGCAGCCCCTCGACTTCGAGATCATGGTTCACGATCACGAAGGACGGGCCATCGAGCCGGCGCAGGACCACGTCAAGTTCAGCCTTTTCGACCGGGCCCTCTATCTGGGGCCCGTGGACGCGCTTCCCGGCCAGCCGAGCGCGGCGGCCGCCGCGCTCGGCCATGCCGGAGAGGAGACGGAGCGGGACTTCACGGCGGCCTGCGGCTGAGGCCGTCCCGCGTCCCGTCCGGCTATCGCCTGTTCAGGCTGCTGATCCGGTCGACAAGTCCGACAATCCGCCGGATCCGGCTCTCTCGCGCCTGCTCCTCCAGCTGCTCGGCCTCCAATGCCGCGTCGAAGAGGATGTTGCAGGCGGCGCCGGCGCCGCCATGCAGCTGCACAAAGCTGCGCAGGTCGTCGTCACTCGGCGCCATCAGGTCCAGCAGCTCGGAGACGGTCTTCGGCATGGCGGCACTCCTACGCGTCCAGGCGGTACGGATTCAGGTGAACGCTGCAGGCCGTGCAGCTGGAACACCGGTGCGCACGGTTGCCGCCATGAACCGCGACGAAGGGGTCCATGGCGGCGACGGTCCTAGGCATCCGGAGCCTGGGTGCCGGCGATCCTGCGGTAGGGCTGGACGCTCACCGCCCGGCCGTTGCACTCCGCGCAACGCACGCGGACGGCCGGGACCGTCGCGGTCTCCCCGTGGTGCTGGATGGCCATGGCAATCGGCAGGATGCCGGTGTGCCGGCACAGCCGGCAGCGGCAGAGCAGGTCCAGGCCTTCCCTGCGGAGGTCCGCCAGGGTGAGGGCGGGCGGCGCCGGATCGGGCCTGCGGAACGGGAGGCGGGGCTGATGCATGCCGGCAGCCGTGGAAGACACTTGGAATGCTGCCCGGTCCTAGTTTCCGCCGGGAACAGCCGCGATCCGGGCCGTCATCACGCGGCTCCGGTCATCCAGACGGCGTGCCTGCTCGTCCATGCGGCCATCGATGCGCGCAAGCAGCTGGTGAATGCCCGTGAGCAGGGTCTTCACCTCCCGGACCTCGGTATCGAGGCGGGCGAATTCGGCTTTGGTTTCAGCATCCATGGCCCCACCATAGCATACGGGAGGGGCGTGAACCGCTAGATCATAGCGATACCCGCATGGCCGTCCGGCAAACCCGGCGCGGTTACGATGCCGTGAGGAGCATCCTTGCAAATCGGGAGCGACGCTCCCAGAATACAAGGATGATTCGCCGTCGCCTCGCAACCACGCTCGCCCACCGCCTGGGCGCCTCGCCGGCGGTCACCCTCCTGGGGCCGCGCCAGGTCGGCAAGACCACCCTGGCGCTCGCGGTCGCCGAGACCCGCCCTTCGCTCTATCTCGACCTGGAATCCGACCAGGACCGCGCGAAGCTCGCCGAGCCGGAGGCTTACCTCGCCCTGCACGCCGACAAGCTGGTGATCCTGGACGAGGTGCAGCGGCTGCCGGGCCTGTTCCAGAACCTGCGTGGCCTGATCGACCGCGGCCGCCGGGAGGGACGCAGGGCCGGGCAGTTCCTGCTGCTGGGCTCGGCGTCCCTGGACCTGCTGCAGCAGTCGTCCGAGACGCTGGCCGGGCGGATCTCGCACCTGGAGCTGGGACCGGTCGACGTCACGGAGGCCGGCGCCGGCCGGCTCGACGATCTCTGGGTGCGCGGCGGCTTTCCCGACAGCCTGCTGGCGCCCACCGACGCGGACAGCCTGCAATGGCGCCGCGACTTCATCCGCACCTACCTGGAGCGCGACGTCCCGCAGCTGGGCCCGCGCATCCCGGCCGAAACCCTGCGGCGGTTCTGGACCATGCTCGCCCACATCCAGGGCGGCCTGCTGAACGCGTCGGAGCTGGGGCGCAGCCTGGGCGTCGACCACAAGACCGTTGCCAGCTATCTCGACCTGCTGGTCGACCTGCTGCTGGTGCGCCGCCTGCCGCCCTGGCACGCCAACACCGGCAAGCGGCTGGTGAAGTCGCCCAAGGTCTATGTCCGTGACACCGGCCTGGTGCATGCGCTGCTGGGCCTGGGCGATCTCGAGGCGGTGCTGGGCCACCCGGTCGCCGGCGGCAGCTGGGAGGGGCTGGTGGTGGAGACGCTGGCAGGCCTCATGCCGGCGGGCGGCGAGGCCTGCTTCTACCGCACGTCCGCCGGCGCGGAGATCGACCTGCTGCTGCGCTTCCCCGACGGCCGGCTCTGGGCGGTGGAGGTGAAGCGCTCCATGGCGCCGAAGGTCGGCAAGGGCTTCCACCTGGCCTGCGAGGATCTGCACCCCGAGCGGCGGATCGTGGTGTATGGCGGTGCTGAAGCGTTTCCGCTGGGGAACGGGGTGGAGGCGATGGGGCTGGCGCAGGCGGCCGCGCTGCTGGGCCGAGATGCGGTCGGCGCCCCAGCCACACGGCATGGATTGATGCCCCCTTCCGATTGTTGACTCGCCTGTGCTGCCGCACCATT
>Ga0196963_10001041_pt1 | contig 20474 bp, 21 predicted proteins | sample S1_5metaG_FD_148600 | JGI IMG/M metagenome (GOLD analysis project Ga0196963, IMG submission 148600) | Soil microbial communities from Anza Borrego desert, Southern California, United States - S1_5 | ecosystem: Environmental > Terrestrial > Soil > Desert | place: USA: California | collected... | reverse complement strand
TTAAGGCCGCAACTACGGCCTCCGCAGACTGTGGAAACGCTTCTGGCTTTTGGTCACTCATCTTTCAAGTTAGAGACATCCACGTGGCCGGACAACAGACGTGGCAGCAGGAGATCGCGGGTCAGGCGCAGTTTCTGGTTTTTCACCCGGAGTGTATGGATCAAGTCGAGGATGGGTTCTACGTGTGTATCGAAACTACGCACGAGAGCTTCAGACGGCACTACCGAGGGAAGTTGCATCAAATCGTCCGGCTTCACTCGCTGGTGGCTAGTCGAAGTCCCGAGCGCCCGGCCTGCGAACACATCCTGAAATTTATCTGAAGAGCACAAGCAGAAGAGGTATGCCAAGCTGAATCCAGAACGATGTCGAAGCACCAGGAACTCGGTCGAAGCGATTGAGCGATGCCCGTGACGAGGCTTTGCCAGCCATATCCGACGGATTCGCGGATTTAATTTCGAGAGCAGAACGCACGCTTGGTCCACCAGAAACTTATTGCTATGGATCGTCTCACCCTGCTCCATTACAGCTAACTGACCAGCGTCAAATGCCGGGATGCTGAAGTGAGGAAGCTTTCATCGGCATATTGGGAGGGGTTGATGCCCAACCGCGTGAGGCTCGCTACATCCGAAAACCTTCCGGCATGCCACCCTTGCGGGATGGGGCCGAGGGGGGAGGCAACGAGTTTGACTTTGGCGTGGCCGGGGAAGCGGAAGTTGACGAACCACTCCCGGTAGAGCGCCTGCGCCATCCGCTCCAGCACCTGGATACGCCGCGTGTTGTTCTCGATCAGGTCGTCGTAGGCGGAGAGAATCGCGGCAGTTTCGCGTTGGACAGCAAGTGGCGGAAGTCGGAATCTAAACTCCCGTATCTGCTGCGGTGAAATGTGAGGAACATTGACGCCGGTTACTATCGGCTTGATGTAGTCGGTGAAAGACGGGCTGCCTATTAGGTATCGCAGAAAGGTCTGATCTAGAGTCTGGCTACCACGGAGTCGAGTAACGCGCTGGACGAGTAGGGCTTCCGGGTCGTGCGGCTTGATCCAGGCGTATTTCAGTCCTGCTTCAATCCACGGACGATCCATCGCCAGCACGACATCTCCGCTGCGCAGCAGGAACTTTTCAAGATTTGGAAGCTCTTTAGATGGCCACCGCTTCGAGATTGCCCATTCGATCTTACCTTGCCCCACGTTCTCACCCTTCACGAGTGCAGTATCCATTGGGTCGGAGGTAAATCCCTGACTCTTAAACGGGAACCCTGTGAGCAATTCGACGTGTTCGCCTAATGCGACGGTGGGCCATCCGTTTGACGATGTCATAGCGCAATAACCTTAGCAGCGTTGCTAGCGATCCGTTCCTCTAGCTCCCGCGCTTCGGCGTTGAGCCTTTCGAGTTGTTCGGTCAGTTCCTCGAACTGCTCCATGAAGTCCGCATCACTCATTTCCTCGCCAGGCGCAACGCCGACATACCGGCCTGGGTTCAGGCTCCAGCCTTGGGTCTCAATCTCCTTCCGGGTGGCTGCTTTGCAGAGGCCGGGCACGTCCGCGTACTTCAGCTTCGGAAACTTTTGGTTGAGCATCGCCTCGCTGCCGCGCTCGAACTCGGGCCTGTGACCTCGGTAGAGGCGCACGATGTTTGCCAGGAACTCAACCTGCTCGTGCGTGAATTCGCGGTGGGCGCGGTCGATCTGCCGGTAGATGTGCCTGGCATCCAGGAACAGCACCTTGTCCTTTAGTGCCTCCGGTTTACCCTTGTCGAAGAACCAGAGGGTGGCAGGCAGGGTGACGGTATAGAAGAAGTTTGGCCCGACAGAGACTATGACGTCCACCGCGCCCGACTGGATCAACTTCTTGCGGACCTCCAGTTCCGATCCGCGTGCATCCGCCGCCGAGTTGGCCATGACAAACCCGGCCCTGCCTTTCGCGTTGAGCGCGTGATAAAAAAGCTGAATCCAGAGGTAGTTCGCGTTGTCGGTGTTCGGCAGGCCCAGGCGAAAGCGGGGATCGTCCTTGAGCTTCTCCTTGTCCACGCCCGAAACGTTGAAGGGCGGGTTGGCCATGACGAAGTCGAACTTGCCGAAGCTGGCGTGAACGTCTTCGTAGTAGGTATTGGACTGACGGATGTCACCAGACAGGCCATGAACCGCGAGGTTCATCTTGGCGAGCCGGAGCGTTTCCGCCACCCGTTCCTGACCATACACGGCCAGTTCATCGTTTGGGCGCTTCTTGTGGTTCGCTACGAAATGAGCGGACTGGACGAACATGCCGCCCGAACCACAGGCAGGATCGTAAATGCGCCCGTGGTATGGCTCAATGACCTCCACGATCAACTGAACCAGACTTGTCGGCGTGAAGAACTCCCCGCCTTTCTGGCCTTCCTTCATCGCGAAGGAGCCAAGGAAATACTCGTAAATCTTCCCGAAGGCATCACCAGGGATGTCGTTGGGAATGCGGTTCATGATCTTCAGCAACTCGACGAGGGTGGAGTTGTCGATCTGCTGGTAAGTCTTTGGGAGGACATCCTTGAGGTCGTCGTTCTCCCGTTCGATGGCCTTCATGGCCTCGTTCAGGCGCTTACCGAGGTCGGCGGATTCCGGCAGCTTCAGCAGGGTGGAGAAACGGGCCTCCTCCGGGATGAACAGGACGCCCTTCGCCTGATAGTCCAGCTTGCCGATGGCCCGGCGTCCGGTGGACTTCCCCTTCAACTCGGCCTCAGCCTTGGTAAAGGCGTTGTCAGCGAACTTCAGGAAGATGAAGCCCAGCACGGGGGTGGAATACTCTGACGGACGCAGGGGCGAATTCGCCCACAACTGATCCGCCGCAGCCCAAAGCCGCTTTTCCAGTTCTGCTAAACCACTACCGTTACGCTCGCTCATACCATAATTCTACAGATGCCGAAAAAACCTCGCGATCGACCCGCCTTTACATCATGTCGGATCATCCTACAATATAGACCCCACCCGTGATCGCACGCGGAAGTCCTATCACCATGCGAAATAGGGAGAAAAAGGCAACGACGAAGCATGCTATGTCTCCGCAAGGGAGGTGTGTAGAGATGCTGTTGAAAGTCTGCTCCTCGCGGGCTTCGTTTTGCATTTTCTAAATTTTCGTGCTCTTCGTGTCCTGTGGTTAATCAGCCTTCTGCTGTTGCGGCGTTCGCCTGTTCCTCCTCCGCACCTCGGCGTCTCCGCGGGAAAATTCCTCCCTCTGATCTGCGTAATCTGCCCCATCTGCGGATCTCCTCTATCCTTCTCCCGGAAGTCAGACGCAGTGGGGTCGCATCTGAAAGTCAGAGGCAGTGGGTCACATCTGCATATCTGATCTCCTGAACCGGTGCGAGCACCCTCGTAATCGAGCTCTAACGAATCAACTGTCGAAAGTTGAGATGCGACCCGATTGCGCTATCCCTCCACCGCCTGCCAGAAGGAAATTTCCCTTCTGTGCTCTTTGCGCTCTATCGTGGCTAAGTTGTTTCTCCTCTGCTCCTCGCGCTCCGTTTTCCATTTTCTAAATTTTCGTGCCCCTCGCGGTTAATCAGCCTTCTGCTGTTGCGGCGTTCGCCTGTTCCTCCTCTTCCTCTCGGCGTCTCCGCGGGAACATTCCTTCCTATCCCTCTGATCTGCGGAATCTGCGCCATCTGCAGATCTCCCCGAAGTCAGAGGCAGTGGGGCGAAGTCAAGGCAGTGGGGTCGCGGGCTGATTATCTGATCTCCTGAACCGGTGCGAGCACCCTCGTAATCGAGCTCTAACGAATCAACTGTCGAAAGTTCAGATGCGACCCGATTGCGTTATCCCTGCGACCCGATTGCGCTATCCCTTCACCGCCTCCCAGATGGAAATTCCCTTCTGTGCTCTTTGCGCTCTATCGTGGCTAAGTTGTTTCTCCTCTGCTCCTCGCCCTACCTTTTGCATTTTCTATATTTTCGTGATCTTCGTGTCCTTTATGGTTAATCTACTTTCTCCTGTTGCGGCATTCGCCTGTTCCTCCTCCGCCTCTCGGCGTCTCCGCGGGAAAGTTCCTCCCTCTGATCTGCGTAATCTGCGCCATCTGCGGATCTCCCCTGTCCGTCTCCCGACCAATAATTTTTCAAAATCCCAGGGGGGTCCGACATCCTGTGTCGGACCCCTCCTCTAAGCTCGCCCCATGAAAGTTGACCTTTCCAGCCCTACCGCGCGGCCCACGAACGCAAGACCCCGCCGACGTTGAAGGTTGGCGCCAAGCCAACACGGCTCGCGACCTCAAGTGCATCCAACGTCACGTTGGCAAAACACGTTCCGAACACATAGAAAACACATTCCAAAACACGTTGGAAAACACGTGAATTCCTTAGGAAAAGCACGCAAAAGCGGCCAAAAACACCTTAAAAATATTTTCCCCATGAAAACACCTTCAGCGGGCTGCTCGCACAACCCTCGCCTCGATGCACGTGAAGGTGCAACCCGGGTTGATCGAATGCACACAGTTCCCCCCACCGCCCCTGATCCGGAACAGGATGCGTCCAGCGTCTCGCAGCACCCGCGCGCGGGGCGTCCCACTGCTTTCAAACCTGCGTTAAAAACGATTTTAGGCCGTTTCTCCAAGGGGGGGTGTGCTGTGATAATTGATTACCACAACTCCTCTCCGCTAGCCATGTCTATGCGCTTCATTGCGGCCCAGCTACCCAAACCCTGTTCTGGAAAGTTGCCCCAGCGCGGCTTATCTTCTTCCCTGGTGAAGCTGAACGTAAAGGAGGACATCAAGTCGCTGACGCTGGAGGAGTTGCAAGGGCGCTTCGAGGCGCTGGGCGAGCCGAAATACCGCACAACGCAGGTCATGGACTGGCTGTATGCGCGGCGCGCGGCTTCGTGGGATGAGATGACGAACCTCCCCAAGGCTTTGCGGCAAAAACTGGCGGAGTCCTTCACGTTGCAGACCCACACCCTCGCGCGGAAACAAGGATCTCGCGACACGACTCAGAAGTTTCTCTGGAAGCTTGCTGATGGATCGTTCATCGAGAGCGTGCTCATTCCGGCGAACCCAGCGCTTTACGGGGAAGCAAGCGACCGGCACACCCTTTGTGTTTCAACACAAGTCGGCTGCGCGTATGGCTGCCGCTTTTGCGCCAGTGGCCTTGAAGGTTGGAAACGCAACCTCGCCCCTTACGAGATCGTCGAGCAGATCATCGCGATTGAGCGCTGGAACCAGCAGGACGCGCCTAACTCGGACCGGCTGGTCAACAACCTCGTCATCATGGGGATGGGCGAGCCGCTCGCGAACTATGACAACCTGCTGAAAGCTCTGCGCATTCTCAACGCGCCCTGGGGCGGCGGGATTGGAGCCCGGAAGATCACCATTTCCACCAGCGGCCTCGCCCCGAAGATTCGCGAGTTGGCCGATGATCCGATGCAGTTCCGGCTCGCGATTTCGCTGCACGGAGCCACCGATGAGGTGCGCAACAAGATCATGCCGGTGAACCGGAAATATCCGCTGAGCGAGCTGACCGCCGCTTGCGAATATTACCAGGCGAAGAAAGGGAAAATGATCACCCTGGAGTACATCCTGATTGCAGGGGTGAACGATGGCATGGATCAAACCAAACCGCTCGCCCGCCTGGCGCAGCGGCTGAATGCTAAGGTGAACTTGATCCCTTACAACAAAGTGGAAGACCTCCCCTGGGAGCGGCCTTCCGAAGAGGTGCAGGAACAATTCCTCGCAGGGCTTAAGAACAACGGCGTGATCGCCACGTTGCGCCGGGAAAAAGGGCACGACATTGACGCAGCCTGCGGCCAGCTTCGATTGAAGACAGAACGCGCCCTCGCCGCCGCTCCTGCCGTCTGAATTTGCAGCGCTTCAAGTTTGCCTTCCCCGCGTGAAACACTACTCTGGAGACATGGCCCTCGATGCGAGTTTGCGCGAATTGGCGTGCCATTTTCAGATTCCGGGCACTTTGGCTGGCACTGTCGCCGCGCGCCAGAGCGCAACGGCATTTGGCGAAAAGCGCAAATGGTCCGCGCAGGTCCGCCAGGAGCTGGAGCTAATTCTTTCCGAATGCCTCGCGAACATCGTCAAGCATGGCCAGGCCTGCGCCGAAGCTCCGATCCGCATCCAAATCCTCGATAATGGCGCTGAACTGCGCCTGGAAATTCGGGACCAGGGCATCCCCTTCAATCCCTTGGATGCGGCGGAACCGGATCTCGACCTGCCGCTCGATGAACGGCCAATCGGCGGCCTGGGTGTCTTTATTGTCAGAAGCCTGGCTCAGGAAGTTCGCTGGAGCCGCGAAGGCGGCGAGAATGTTCTCACCATTCTGAAGTCCACCCACACGCCAAACATGCCCCCGCCCCGCTCACGCCTGAGCCATGGCGGGCCTGAACTGCGGCCCTGATCACCACCTGCTATGGGGAAGAATTTCTGGTTGGTGAAACAGGAGCCTGAAGCTTACGCCTGGTCACAGCTCGTCGCGGACGGCTCGACAAGCTGGACGGGTGTTCGGAATTTTCAGGCGCGCAATAACCTGCGCGCCATGAAAGCAGGCGACCTGGTTTTCTTTTACCATTCGGTTAGCGAGAAGCAGGTGGTCGGGATCGCCAAGGTGAAGAAGGAGCATTACCCGGACAAAACGGCGGATGAAGGCGATTGGAGCGCCGTGGATATCGCGGCGCACAAGCCCTTCAAAACCCCGGTCACGCTTGAACAGATCAAAGGTGACGCCACCCTGCGCGAAATGGCGCTCGTGCGGCAGTCCCGGTTGTCGGTGGTCCCAGTAACACCCGAGCAGTCAGCCCGGCTGTTTGAGTTGGGTGGCGTCAAAGTTTGATAGTCATTGGCCATCAGCTTTCCGTAATTGAACAAAAGCCAAGCTGATTGGAGCGTATGCGCATGAAACCTCTCAACTGGTGGAAAGTTTCCACCCTCGGCCTGGCTGCTTGCGTGGGGGTGTTGCTGGCTGCGGATAACTCCAAGAGCGAAGCTCTTCCGCCCGCAGTCACCGCCGCGTTAAAGCGCCTCTTTCCAGACTGCGAGATCAAACGCGCCGACGATGACACTGATCACGGGGAAAAGATTTTCGAGGTGCGTTTGATGGATGCCGCTGGCAAGCAGAACATATTGGCTGAAGTCACCGCCGCGGGAGAGGTGCTGGAGTTGGATGAAGATCTTCCAATGGAAAGTGTGCCGCACAACGTGCAGAAAGCGCTGCGCAAGGCTTTTCCCCACGCGAAAGTCGAGCACGTGGAGAAAGGGACCAAAATGGATATCTCCTATCGCTTCGACATCAGCGAAAATGGGAAGAAACACGAAGTGAAGCTCAACCGCAAAGGGCGCATTTTCGAGGTTGAACCGCGCAACTAAGTCTATGCGGGTGCTGCTGGTCGAAGATTCGGAGCGGATGCAAAAGAGCCTTGCGCTGGCGTTGCAAAAGCGCGGCTATGCGGTGGACGCGGTGGGCAATGGCGAAGAGGCGGTGTGGCTCGGAAGCGAGCACGCGTACGACGTTATCCTTCTCGATATTATGCTTCCAGGCCTGGACGGAATGCAGGTCTTGCGCAAGCTGCGCCAGAAATCCATCGACACCCCGGTGCTCATGCTCACCGCCAAAGGCGATGTCAGTGACCGCGTCGCGGGCTTGGAAGCGGGCGCGGATGATTATCTCCCAAAACCTTTCGCCCTCCCCGAACTGCTCGCCCGTGTTGACACACTCGTGCGCCGGCGCTACGCGGATAAAAATCCAAAGATTCGGGTGGGTGACCTGGAAATCGACACCGGCGCGCGCCTGGTGCGGCGCGGGGAAGAAGCCATTCCGCTCACACCCAGGGAATACAAATTGATCGAGTACTTGGCGCGGCGCAGGGGCGAAGTTGTGTCCAAAGCGGAAATCGAGGATCACGTTTACAGCGAAGATCGAAACATTTTCAGCAACGCCGTTGAGTCTGCGATCTCCTCGTTGCGCCGCAAGTTGTGGCCGGAAGGCGCCGAACCGCTGCTGCAAACTCGCCGCGGGCTCGGTTATATTATCGAAGAGGCGAAGTGACAGCTCCCGCTGCGCAGCCGAAGTCGCCAGCGAACCTGGGGCAGCGCCTCATCCGAGGTTTGATGCCCACCCTCGCGGGGCTGGTTTTGATTGGCGGTTTCGCGCTGCACACCTCCATTCAGAATTTGCTCGTCGAGCAGTTCGATCATTCGCTGCTCACAAAGGTTCGAACCTTAACGAGTTTTCCAGAGCAAGGGAGAATGGGAATTAACCTGGCGTTCACTGACGCGCCGTTGCCAGAGTTCCACGGCGGTCCGCACGCCGAGTATTTCGAAGTCTGGCTGAACGATGGCTCCGTCCTCGCCAAATCCCCGTCCCTGGGCGCGGGCGCCGAATTGCAGCGCAGAACGGGGGCCGGAGGCGAGCCGACCTTCTGGAGCCTAACCCTTCCTGACGGCCGGCCCGGGCGCGCCGTGGGCATCACTGTGGAAACGGGGAAACCGGCGTTGCAGGAGAAGTTCTCAATCAACGTCACCCTGGCGCGCGACCGTGTGCAGTTGGAGAAACTGCTCAGACGCCTGGCCTTTGGCATCATCCTTGGTGGCACAGCCCTTCTTGCGCTTGCAGGTTACCTCGTGCGAAGCGCCGCGCGCGGCGCTTTGTCGCCTGTTCGCGCACTGGCGGAGGAGGTTAGCGCGATAGACGCCGCCTCCTTGAAGAGCCGATTGCATGCAGCGAGCCTCCCGTCGGATTTGAAGCCCATTGCCGAGCAAATCAACCACCTGATGGATCGTTTGGAAGCCGCGTTCCAGCGTGAGCGCCGGTTTGCGTCCAACGCAGCCCATGAGTTACTCACGCCCGTTTCCGAGCTGCGGCTGGCCGCTGAAAACGCGCTGGATTGGCCAGACGATCCGCAAGCAACGAGCGGGTTGGCCACAGAAACATCGGAACTCGCAAGCCAGATGGAGCACACGATTCGCAGCCTGCTCGCCATCTCGCGCGCGGAGGCGAATCTCACTCCTTTAAAAGTTACGCCGGTGGAGCTTGGTGATTTATTGGAGGAACTGGAGGTAAGCCTACAATCTCACTGCCGGGAAAGGGGCCTCACCATCACTCGAAATGTCGTCAGGCCTTTAATTGTCACGACCGACCGGGTGATCTGCCGCGCAATCTTCAACAACTTACTGTTAAACGCAGCCGAGTATGCAACAGCAGGTTCAATCATCCGCATTGATGGCAAGCGCGATGCCGAGGCGGGAGTTATCGAGATTCGAAATGCCGCAGCGGGCCTCACCGCGGCAGATGTGGAGAAATTTTGCGAGCCGTTCTGGCGCGGGGATAAAGCCCACTCGTCCCGGGATCACACGGGACTGGGTTTGCCGCTGACCAAGGCGTTCGTGGAGCAGTTGGGGGGCTCGTTGTCGTTCACGCTGGAAGCAGGCAGCATCGTTGCAGCACACGTTCGGCTCCCGCCAATGGAGCGTGAGAGGTGACGCATTTACCAAACTTCCCCACTTCCCAACGCATCGCGCTGAGTTACTATGGAGACGCGTTCCCCGTTAGTATCGTTAGGTTGGATTTAAACGGCGGCCCGACAATCCATTTACAAAACTTTTGTTAAGACCAGTGACTCGCATCGATAGAGAATTCAGTCGTCGGGCATGCAGCGTATTTTTGGCGTTTGCCATCGCCATGCTTTTTGATGCGAGGGCTGCCGACGCAACCGAGCAGAAACTTGGCGGGCGCTTCACGCGTGATGTTCAGCCTTTCCTGCAGAAGTATTGCCTCGATTGCCACGATTCTGATGTGAAGAAAGCGGAGCTGGATCTCAGCCCCTACCAATCGCTTGAGAGTGTCGTGAACGATCCTGGCCACTGGGAGCTGGTGCTGGAGCGTGTGCAGAACGGCGACATGCCCCCGAAGAAGTCAAAGACGCAACCCTCCGAGGACGAGCGCAGAAGCGTCATCAGTTGGATCGAGAACGTGCGCCGGCATGAGGCGATGAAGAATGCGGGAGATCCAGGGCCAGTGCCAGCGCGCCGCTTAAGCAACGCGGAATACGATAATACCATTCGTGACCTAACGGGTGTGGACATTCGCCCGACGCGCACCTTCCCGGTCGATCCGGCCAACCAAGCTGGGTTCGACAATTCAGCAGAGTCCCTGGCGACCTCCCCTGCCCTCGTTAAGAAGTATTTAGATGCGGCCCGCGAGGTGGCGAATCACATGGTGCTGACCCCGGATGGGTTGGTCTTTGCGCCGCATCCGGTCGTTGCGGATACCGACCGGGATAAATGGGGCGTATTTCGAATCGTCGAGTTTTACAAACGGCAGCCAACGGATTACGCCGCGTATTTTCATGCGGCTTGGCAATTCAAGCACCGCAAAGCGTTGGGCATGCGCAATGCGACCATCGCCGAAGTGGCAGCCCGCGCGAAGGTTAGCCCAAAATATTTGGAGACGATCTGGTCCACGTTGAACGATTCGAAGCATGTTGTTGGACCGATTGCTCGGCTGCAGTCGATGTGGAACGGTCTGCCCGCTCCCGGCGCGCAGGATGAGCTTGTCACTGCTCAGTGCGGCGCGATGCGGGATTACGTGCTCCACGTGCGGGGCAGCATCGTTCCGGAAGTGAAGAATCTCTCAGCGCCACGGGTTCAGTCAGGATCACAGACGTTGGTGATGTGGAAGAACCGCCAAATGGCCGCGAATCGCCGCAACTTTGATCCAGGCGCTTTGCAGGTGGAGGGCTCCTCAACCAACATGCCCGTCATCGAAACGGTCGCTGCTAAACCCGCTAGCGCACCAGCGGCCACTAACACCAACACACCGGCTTACGCGGGGCGCGGGCGGACAAATCGCGTTCAAGCGCCAACTCCATCGATCGTGCAGAAGGGCGGGTTTGCTCTTCCTCCCGCGGTGCTGACCACGAATTCCTCCGCGACAGCCAAGATGGCAGCGATGAAGAAGCGCGGGGCTGATCCTGAGTTGATTGTTCCAGCCGATCCAGCCGAGCGGGCGCGCTATGAAGCAGCGTTTGCGCAGTTCGCGGACCTCTTTCCAGATGCGTTCTACATTACCGAGCGCGCGCGCGTGTATTTGGACGCGGAGAAGGAGCAGGAAAATGCCGGGCGTTTATTGAGCGCCGGCCTGCATAGTATGACCGGCTATTTCCGCGACGATCAACCGCTCTACGATTTGATTCTCGATGAAACGGGGCAGAAAGAGCTGGACCGGTTGTGGAATGAGTTCGAGATGGTTTCCTCCGTCCCACATCGGATGCACACCAGCTTCGTTTGGTTTGAACGGACGGACTCCGCTTACATGCGCGACCCAGAATTCGATGCGTTTAGGCCAGAGGATAAATCGGTGAACACTCCGGAAAAGATTCGCGCCTTAAGCGAATTCTACCTCGCTAAAGCTATCCGCAGCGGGGCGAGTGATGTTGCGCAGGCAGCCATCCGTGAGCACTTCGAAATCGTTGAGCAAAACGTCACACGCATCGACAAGCTCCGCGCGTCTGCTGAGACCCATCACCTTGGCGAGCTTGAGCGCTTTGCGGCCAAGGCTTATCGCCGGCCCTTGAGCGACGCGGAGAAAAGTGACATTCGCGCGTTCTACCAGGCGAGCCGCCAGGAGAACGGTGTGGACCACGAAGAAGCAGTGCGTGATTGCGTTGTGCGCATCCTGATGTCCCCGCACTTCTCCTTCCGGATGGATCTTGTGGAAGCGGCCGGTTCTGCTGCGCAGCAAAGATCGAGCGCAAAGGCGAGCCACCAACGACAGCCGCTCTCGGATTACTCCCTGGCGAGCCGGTTAAGTTACTTCCTTTGGGCGAGCATGCCGGATGATCGCCTGCTGCAACTCGCTGAATCCGGGAAGCTGCGCCAATCGAAAGTCTTGCGCTCGGAAGTTCGCCGCATGCTGCAGGATCCCCGCGTTCGGAACCTCGCCGTGGAATTCGGCGGCAACTGGCTCGATTTCCGCCGGTTCGAACAACACAACAGCGTGGATCGTGAGCGGTTTCCGTCGTTCAACAACGAGCTTCGGCAAGCGATGTTCGAAGAGCCGATTCGCTTAATAATGGATGTCGCTCAACGCGACAGCTCGACCCTCGATTTTCTATATGGCGATTACACCTTCCTGAACCATGCCTTGGCCCAACACTACGGAATACCTGCGGCGAGCGCTTCGTCGAATGATTGGGTGCGCGTGGAGAACGCGAGCGCGTTCGGCCGCGGAGGCTTGTTGCCGATGTCGGTGTTCCTAACTGCGAACTCACCAGGCCTGCGCACCAGCCCGGTAAAGCGTGGGTATTGGGTGGCGCGGCGGGTTTTAGGTGAGCGCATCCCACCCCCGCCCGCGATCGTCCCCGAGCTGCCGAAGGATGAAAAAGCGATGGGCGAACGCACCTTGCGCGAGGCGTTGGAAGAGCATCGCACCCGCGAAGGTTGTGCTGAGTGCCATGCGCGGTTCGATTCTCTTGGGCTTGTCTTTGAAGCTTATGGGCCGGTGGGCGAGCGGCGCGACCTGGATCTTGGCGGCAGGCCGGTGGACACCCGCGCCGATTTCCCGAATGGCTCAAAAGGGACAGGTTTGGCTGGGTTGGTGGAATACGTTCGGAGCGAGCGCGAAGACGATTTCCTCGACAATCTCACACGCAAACTGCTCGCTTACGGTTTAGGCCGGACGTTGATACTTTCGGATGAGCCACTGGTTGAGGAGATGCGCAAGAAACTTAACCGCGACCAATATCGCTTCAGCTCTCTGGTTGAGAGCATTGTGACGAGCGAGCAGTTCTTGAACAAACGGGACGGGAAGGCCCTGGCCCGAAACTAAAGGTATGGCGATGCAACTAAACGGAATGGCACAACACTCGCGGCGCGCTTTCTTGCGCGGCGTCGGCGTTACAATGACCTTGCCGTGGCTGGAGTCCCTTGCTGTTTGGGGAAGCGCGACACCGAAGGTGGAGGGCGCGGCGCCTGGGGCTTTCCCAAAACGTTTCGCCGCCATCTTCATGGGCAACGGCATCAATGGCGATCATTGGTGGGCCAAGGGGCGCGGCGCGGAAATGGAACTCGGCAAGACGCTGGAGCCACTCGCCCCTTTCCGAAGCAAGCTCAACGTCATTAACGGCCTGTTCAATAAGCCTTCCCTGGGCGTGGGGATTCACCCTGGGCAAACCGGCAACATTCTTTCCGGGATGCCGCTGATGAAAGGCGCTGTGCTCCGCGGCGGCATCAGCATGGATCAAGTGCTCGCGAACGAGATCGGGCAGGAAACCGTCCAGCCGAGCCTGGTGCTTGGTTGCGAGCAACCGATCACAGGCTATCACGAGACCAACTTCTCGATGGCCTACAGCTCGCACATTTCCTGGCAGAGCGCGGATTCTCCAGTGCCCATGGAAGTTTACCCTTCCCTCGCGTTCGACAGCTTGTTTGAAAACCGTGGCAACAAGCGCACTGCCAGTATTCTGGATCGAGTCAAAGACGACGTCTCCAGCATCAGTCGGCGAATCAGCGCTGAGGATAATCGTCGCTTGGACGAATATCTCACCAGTGTCCGCGAAGTTGAAAAACGCGTGGACCGCATGCGCCTGGAACAGACGAAGGCCGCGGATCGCGCCGCCCACCGGGGCAAGCCGCTCATTACCATGCAGCGGCCGGACAACGGGTTGCCCGAAGATATCCGCGACCACATGAAGCTCATGTGCGACATCGTCGCGCTGGCCTTCCAGACCGATAAGACACGTGTGGCCACCCTGGTGCTGTGCCGCGACTTGTCGGGGCTCTTCTACCCGTTCCTGGACGTGCGCGATGCGCATCATTCCGCGTCGCACAATGATCTCTCAGACGCCTACGAGCGCATCTCACGATATTATGTGAGCAACCTGGCTTACCTGGCTGGGCGGTTGGACGCCATGCCTGAGGGCGAAGGGACCGTGCTCGACAACACTTGCCTCCTTTACCTCTCAAACATGTGGTCAGGGGAACGGCATGACAACACGCGGCTCCCGGTCCTTACCGTGGGCAAAATGGGTGGCGCGCTCGAGACCGGGCGCGTGCTGGATTACAGCAAAGCTGGTGACGAAAACCGGAAGCTTTGCAGCCTGCACCTCTCGCTTTTGGACCGGATGGGAATTCAACTGCCTCGATTTGGCGACGCTGAAAGCCGTCTTGCCAATCTGTAAGTGCGAAGGTGATGTAAATGGGCAGAACTTTGGGCTTGCACAACATCTTTCTTGGAGTACGTTAACCGCCCCTGTAACCAAAGGGAGAGGATCCATTGAATAGCGATATCGTAAAGCAAGCGTTAGCAAAGGTTGGCAATGCCAACACTCTCGTGAACATCGTTTCCCGCCGCGTTCGCCAGTTGAACAATGGCGGCCCTCAAGGGCGCCCATTGCTGCTGGAGGTCGCAGGCCTGGGAGCCGCTGACATCGCGCTGCTGGAGATCATCGAGGGCAAATTGAGCTGGGAATCCGGCGAGGCTGAAACTGAAGCCGTGCAGGAAGATATCCCTCAGCGGTAACCGTCCTGTTCAAAGTTAATTTCGCCCAGCCAGAAGCCAACATCTTCTGGCTGGTTCATTTATGGCAGACATCCTCAACAACCCAAAAGGCCGTCGGGATTACCACATCCTTGAGACCTTTGAGGCTGGCATTGCTCTGCACGGGACCGAAGTGAAGTCCCTGCGGGCGGGCAAAGGGCAAATCTCCGATGCTTTCGCGCGCGTTGAGAACGATGAGGTCTGGCTTTATAACGCGCACATTGACGAATACTCGCACGGAAACCTTTACAACCATCAGCCGAAAGCCCCCCGCAAGTTGCTGCTGCACAAATCCGAGATTCGCAAACTCTTCGGACTGGGCAGCGTCAAAGGCAACGCGATCTTCCCGCTCAGCTTCTATTGGAAGAACGGCAAAGTGAAAGTGGCTTTGGCCGTGGGCAAAGGCAAAGTCCAGTTCGACAAACGCGAAGACATCAAAAAGCGCGACACCGAACGCGAAATGAAGCGGGTGCTCATGGGCCGCTTCAAGGGGAAATAGGGGGCTGCAAGCTGGTTTCTTTTTAGACACACACGCCCGTTAAAGCCTCCTCCATCCGATCTCGTCAACTCACTGTCGGTTTGCCACGATGTAACGGTCGGTGTTCACGAAATACGAATTCGCAATTCCTGAAAACGAGATCATCTGGGAACTCTGGGTTTTCTCTGATGACCGTTGGTTCCCCATTTTGGCATGTGGTACTGACGAGGACCGCGCACGCGAGGATTTCGCGTATCAAGTGGCGCTGGGACGACGAGTCAGGTTAGTAAAGCAAGTCCGTGAAGTGGCTGCTGCTTGTGCCCATACGGGCAAACTCCAGAAGACGCCTCTAGAATGCCGCGTAGGGGACTACTGTTTGGCTAACAGTATGTCCACCAAGCCTTACCCCCGCGTAATTATTCTCGAAAAGCCAACGCAATTTACTTTCGTGCTTAAGCAGGTGGAACTAGCGGAGGAAGACCGAGTGGCTTACGGCCTCCGATCCAAAGATCGATCTGGTTGTCCGCAGCATTCTGTTTACCTTCGCATTCGGTAAGGCGAGCAGGTGCGGCGGCGAACTGAGAACATTGTGCCAAGGCGGCATCCTTGTTGCCTTAATAGCGACTCAGTCGCTTTTGCGGGACCGATACTCTTTTTCGTCCTGGCAGATCTGTTCCTAACAACCCTCGAACGTACAGTGCCCATTGTTTCCGGAAGCGCGCTTCGATTATCAGGCCCAGCATGAGACAAGGGAACCAATAGCAAATGAACGGGACGGTAATCGGCAGAAGAAAGCCTTTCGTCAGGCTTTTTGACCACACCTCACAAAGCGTGTTTGTAGCGGCCTCGATGAACTCGATCGTCAACCACAGACCAACGAAGAAACCGGCCGCCATACATCCTTTCGCGATCGTGAGAAGAGGCCGGTTGGCTCTCGTTGCGATGACGAAAGACATACCGCCTATGATATGAACACAAGCCCAACCGAACAGGAGCGCAGGTCCGGAATCAACCATCGTTTCAGGCGGTATAATCATCCACGAATGCGATCAGATGAATACCTGTGACCGGGAAACGATTGCAAGCGTAGGGAAGAGATCTGGACGAAAGGCCTCGCCGTGTCGTCCAGCGCCACCCCCTCCGAAGCAGCGTCCAGCTTGGTGTACTTAGCGATCCCGATGCGTTACCGTTTGCCATCGGCTGGATCGAAATATATGCCAGGACTGACGTATTAAGTTCCGAAGGGACATTTACAAAAGTCTCCAGTTGCTATCCTTCGGCAGTGTGGCATCCTTTGTGGACTTCGACGGTTTCTGATCGACGTCGCTTGGTTCGTAGGCTCCGCTCATGGAGATAAGCTGCAACTGTCGGCTACAATGCGGTTGGAAAGCAGCAATCTTATCGACGCAGGTCATTAAGCTGCAAACGTTGGGCGATTGGCGCAGTGGTTAGCGCATCTGTCTTACACACAGTTGGTCGGGGGTTCGAGTCCCTCATCGCCCACCATCTTTCAACCCTGTAAACATTGGCTAAACACCTCGTTTGCCCCAATGATTTCAAAGATTCCATGAAATCCCATTGTGCTACTTTGTGCTACTCATTGCGGCGTGAAAGTTGCGTAAAGTTGGCGTCCGATGGGTGGTTCCGATGGCTGAAGTAGCACAGAAAGTAGCACAGGCGGAGCCGCACCTGCTCCAAAACGACCGCAGACGATAAATATCTTCGCCCCCTGCCCTTCCGGCCCGACGATACGCTGGTGAGCTTTCTAAGGTTTCTCCGCGCCGCCTGGGTCAGCATTTGTGCTCAGCCAACCAAGAAAAGCAAGATCGCCGCGATTCGCAGCTTTGTTGCGGCTCTCCGCTCCGGGCTCGTGCCCAGAAAGACAGCCGAAAGGCGGTTGGCAGGATGCTCGAATTGCCCCGTTTACGATGCTGAGCGCCAAACCTGCGGGGACGGGGCCTTCGTGATGATCGACGGGGAGCGGCTCCAGAATGGCTGCGGCTGTTACCTGCCGATGAAAGTCTGGTTCCGCAAAGCGCAGTGCTGGTTGTGGGAACGCTCAGGGGCAACCCGAGGCGTTGACTGGGATAACTCTTGACCGTCATTACGGGGACTGTCAGGGTTGATTAACCTTTAACGTTACAGGTTGCGAATGTCCGAGACCGCCAATCACCTCGCCCCGATCACAAGCGCGGAACTTCCGACGCAGATTGAGGACGTGGCGGTGGAGTTGCCGAGCAACACCGTTCGCCGGCAACGACTGACGGACCTGGCACTGGTGGGACAAGCCACAGAGAAGGCGGATGCGAACGCGATCGTCGTAGGTCGCCAGACGGTCCTGAATGAGATCCTGATGGAAGGAGTGGTCCAGCTCCGGGACATCATACAAATCTGCGGAGACCCTGAGACGAAGGCTCAGATGATCGAGAGCCAAGCAAAGCTCGCATCGGTCATTGCCGCAGGTGACAAACGAATTTTGGAAGCGTCGGAGAAGATGGCCAAGCAGAAGAAGCCCGGCAATCGGGCCGTTTCAGCCCGGCCGGGAGTTTCGGTGAACGTTTCCATTAACCCAGCGCAGCCCGCCCAAGCTGCAAAAGAAGCAACAATAACGGTATGAACAAAGCAGTATATCCAGTAAGCGGGCTGAAAGTCGGTTTAAGCGCTTTCACGTTCCTGCTCCCTGACGGCAGCCCATGCAACGTCTCGCAACAGATTGTCACTGTCACCGACAACGCTGATGGGTTTATCACCGTCGACAAAACCTCAAAGACCGCAGCCTTCGTCACTTCCGCTGTGGTGGCTGCGTCAATTACGGACGCCACCAACGGGGTGTTTGACGACATCATCGTCGCCCGTGTGATCAGCAATGGTGGCAAGGTGCGCGACATCCTCCCGTTGGCGAACATGGTGTTCCCATCTGGGGTGAAGAAATCCATCAGCAAGGTGGGGACTCTCAATTTCGGGAGCATCGCTGCTGCGGCCTCAGCCGATCTTACGATCGCGGTTGCCGGCGCTGTCGTCGGCGATAGCGTCGCGCTCGGCCTGCCAGCCGCGCCGACCGCCGGCATCGTGTTCATGGCGTTTGTCAGCGCCACAGACACGGTCACTGTTCGTGCCACGAACATCACTGGTTCTGGCGTTGACCCAGCCAGCGCGGATTACCGCGTCACTGTGATCCAGGCTTAACAGCCGCGCCTCGGCGGAGGTCGCCCAACTCCGTCGAGGCGTTTCCCAACCACCAGACCATGAACCCTTTTTTGAGCGACGCCCCCATATCGCCTCCTCCCGTTATGGAAGATAGCCTCTCTCTCTCCCGTGCAATGATCTCTCCAATGATCCGAGTTCTCGGCGCACCAGTGGGCTACTTCGGCGTGATCACTCTCGCTCAATTAAGCACTCTGCTGCAGATCGTCCTTACCTGCGTGACCATCTGCGTCACTCTGATGGTGGGCATCTCCACCAAACGAAAGAACGATGCCGAACGTCTTCGCCTAGAATCCACAAAGCCCGGCCATGAATAAATTCTCGTTCCTCGATAAACGCCACCCAGGGAGCACCCAATGCTTCCGCGTGATCATGCTGCTTGTCATTGGCATCTTCCTCATGCTGATGCTGGCCACAGCCGCCGGCTGTACGAACACAGGACGTCACGAACAGGAGGTTTCCGGCGAACTGCAGGTGAAACGTGCCGCGCTCGGTGAAGAATCCCGCGCCATGACGACAGCAATTGTGGATTCACTGCAACACGCCCCGAAGAACCCAGCCACAGACTTGGCTGCCACTTTTGCCAAGCGTGACCAACAACTAGAAGGCTTGCCTCTCAAGCGAGTTGATGTTGAACCGCTGCTCAATACCAACGCTGCGGCATGGAAAGCTCTACTTGTCCGTTTCGACATGCAGGACAAGCTGTTGGCGGAGAATGCCGCATTGGAAGCAGAGCGAGCGCGGCTGAGCAAAGAGCTTGAAGAAATGGGCCGAAAGTATGAGGAGGAGCGGAACAAGAAGATTCACAAGCGGTTTTGGGGTTGGCTGGTTGGCACTTTCGGCTTTGTCGGCGCGATCGCGGCCTTGTGCTTCTGCCCTGCCCTAATTCCGTTGGTGGGCCAGTTCATCGGCTGGATAGTCTCCAAAATCCCGTCCCTCGCGTCCATGTTCGGGGTCGTCAGCAAGTCCGCCTTCGACGCGGTAGTAAAAGGAGTTGGCGCAACGCGTGAGGTTCTGAAGAAGAAAGATCCGGAGAAGCAAAAGATTCTTGATGTGAACCTAGCCGTCCAGACAGACCACAACCACAAACGCTTGATCGAGGCTACACGACAGAAGATGGAAGCCGAAATTCAGGCGGCAGCCGCAAAGCAACTCGCCTACGCATGAGCCTGATTGCCCGCCTCGACAAGTTTCCTCCGGTCCTCTGCCGCCTGGCTGCCCGAAAGAACAACGGCCGGAGAGCGCTCACCAACGAGGAGATCGCCAAAGCGGCTGGATTGTCGAAGAAGTGCGTTGACCGGCTCTCCGTAAAAGCAACTTGGAGCGGCGTTGACGTTGAAACAGCATCCAAGTTTGCCGCTGGTTGCGGTGTGGATTTGCTCCATCCTCGGCGCCAGAAAGATTTCCTTCGTCGGCGGAAAAAGTCTCACTTTGAGGATAATCCAAAGTATTTCGCCAGGCTGACGAGAATTCTGGCTGAGTCGATCAAAACTCGACTGAAATCAGGCGCTCGCCAATAACCGGCTGCTGGGGCCCCATCTCCAGGTCGCCGAGCTGCTCCATAACAATCGCGTAGCTGAGGCTATCAAACGGATGCTTGTGCGGATCGCCTCGGAGCACAAAATCCAATTCCTTCGCTCCCCGCCGCAGGTGCTTGAACATCTCAATCGTTGGTTTGCAGTGCGCCGATATGGCGATGCGGTTTTCAATCAGCAGCTTCCTGATCTCTGCAACGCGTTTGCGCACCCCGCCATTGGTTTTGGCCTTTGAGGCGGACCAGAACCGAATACGGCCGCCGGAAATCTGCTCCACCAGCAGCGCGTCGTAATCATCCATATTCATCAGCCGGCTGCGCTGGCGAAAAGCGGAGTCGTCTGACCAGTGACGCCACTGAACCTTTCGGCCAAGTATCTTCTCCATTCGGTCCATCTTCTCGATGAAGGCCAGCGTGAACTCCTCGATCGTGCAGTCCTCCTTCACCGTCACGAGATCGTCGAGCACGTCGTAGCAGTAGCGCCCATCCTCGTTCATGCGCTTCTGGAGGATGTGGGCGGAGTGATTTACCAACCCCAAGTCCCAGCCGGTGATCAGTTCCACGCAGTCTGGATCCGGGTTGAGGTACGTCCATTGGGTTGGGTCGTTCCCGACCGCCTCCCCGAGAACGTGAACGGAGGGACGGAAAATGGAGGAGAAGTGCTTGTCACCATGCCCGGCGGAGAAGGTCCAGATGCCGCGAACGAAACGATCATACCCTTCAGGGTCGTGGCGGTACGTGGCTTTTAAGCTAGCCAGTTGCCGA
>Ga0196963_10001040_pt1 | contig 20475 bp, 39 predicted proteins | sample S1_5metaG_FD_148600 | JGI IMG/M metagenome (GOLD analysis project Ga0196963, IMG submission 148600) | Soil microbial communities from Anza Borrego desert, Southern California, United States - S1_5 | ecosystem: Environmental > Terrestrial > Soil > Desert | place: USA: California | collected... | reverse complement strand
CGCTGTCGCTCTCTGAGCAAGAGAGTAGGCGATGGGCATCTTCTTGGCGCGCTTCATGATCGAAGAAGCGACCGTCAATGCCTGTGCGTCGTTCGGGTCCTGTCGTAACTGCTCGTCGATGAGCGCGTAGGCATCATCGAGGTTCCCTGCCTCCATCATCTTGATACAGGTCTTGTAGACCTGCGGCAGTTCCTTATGGGGCGAGATCTGAACTACCTTACCCATGTTTCACCACATGGGTTTTGTCCGTGGTCTTGAGCTTCGGATAGTGCTCGTTGATGATCCTAACGGCTTTGGCCAGGTGGTCCTGCCGCCCGCTCAGCAGATCGACGCCGTACTTGTACTTGAGTTCGAGAACTACCACAGGCGGGATACAGGCGTATTGGTAGAAGTCGTCCTTCCTCCCAGCCTTGTCCGCTAGTCCGTAGTTACGGATAGCGGCTACATGGTCCAATACTGGTTCCACGTCCTGTCGGTAGTGGAACTGCTGCCGACCCTCGTACACGTCTTCATACATGGCGACGCCGTTAGCGTCGTTGTAGTCAACAAAGCGGGCGATGTGCCTTCTCCAAGTCAATGATCTTTACCCCGAGTGAATGCAGGCATTCGTGCTCGGCTCTCGTGTCATGCCCAGCTAGATCAAGCTGATTCAAGATCGCATCGAACCCAATCAACGCGATCTCTTTGGCATCCAATCTGTCTATAGCGCTAAACACTGCGCATAACCCGGTGCTGGGCTTGCGTCGTCGTGGATGAAAGCGCGCGAAATACTCAATCCACCTTGAGTCATCGGGAAAGAGCCAGAAAGGTACTTGCCCGGTATCGAAAATGAGGGATCGCGCACAGAGATAATCCGTGCGCTTCCCGTAGTGCTCTGCAGGTTTGGTGGGGGCCTTTTTAAGCCTGACCACCGTATGAGAGTCGATCACGGCCCCCAGCCCAGACAGGACTGAGGGACCGTGACCAACAATTACGATCACGCCGCGAGGCCAACCACCTTCGCATTGGCAGACGGGTTACGGCACACGAGGCCGAATTCCGTCACCAACAGTTTCTTGGTCGCATCGCCCGTCTTCGCCAGGTCCACGACACGGGGCTTGCGCAGGAACGCCACCGCCCAGTAGTCGGTATCCAGACACAGCAGCGCGTTGTTACGCACGTACCGCGACAGGATCACTTGGTGTACGCCGAACGACGACACGTAGAGGTTCGCAGCGCCAACGATGGTTGCCTGCTTGCCCTTCGACACGTCGATATTGCGCGTTACCTGGCCGGTAAACCCGTCAATGACGAGTTTGTTCTGAGCACTCGCCAGAATGACCGTCGGATTGCCGCCGTCTTCCCACGCGCCCTGGAGGGCGAGATTGAGAACACCAACGGTCAGAGCCGCAGTCGTGGTGCCGTCCGTCGGGGCCGCAACCGTGCCACCGGAGAATCCCGGGGTCGTCGCAGTCGCCGCGGTCGTGGTGGAGGCAACAACGTTAGCCGCCGTATTGGCAGTGGAAGCGGTCGGACCAGCGATCCACGATTCCATACCCGCCGAAGAACGGGCAGTGGCATCGGCGCCCAAGGACGACGCCTGGTTGCGCACCAGGGCGAACTCCATGTCACGCTTCAGCTCCTTCATGAGCTTCGTGCCCAAGCGGCCGGTTTCCGTCTTACGACCAGCCTTATCGACGATCTCCAAGGTGTCAGAAACAACAAATGTCTTGTTGCTGATCTGCATGAAGTTGCCCAGGCGATTCGCCGGAGCAGCGGTCACGAATGACGCGTCGTCGCCTTCGCGGATAAGGTTCGCACCCGCCGCCGCAAGGCTGTCGGTCAGCCACTCGTGATAAGTGGACGATGCCTTGACATGATCAAGGTTTGAGAGGGCCCACGTGTCCATGGGGTCCAGTTCCCAGATAACCAGATTTGTTATCGCGCGGCTCTTTATCCGCGCATCTGCAAGTTGCCTTGCAGCTCAGACTATCTCATCGCCTGTCGGCGTCGGGCGCTCGTGGGCTGATTATTCTTTCGTCACAGCCTAGTCGTTACGCCTGCCGCATCTCTCGCTTTCGCTACTTATGCGGATTGGCTCGGTGTTTTCCCTGTGGGACGTTCACCGAATTCACCCGATTGCTTGTGATGCTCCAGATTGTGGCAACGCTCACAAAGGGCTCGTCCGTTCTTTACGTCGTACCGCAAGCTCGGATTCTTGGCGAATGACTTGATGTGGTGTGCGTGCAGGAGAATCCTGTGTCCGCAACACTCACACACATGACCGTGCTCCTTCCCGCAGCCCTGGCATGTCCAGTTAGCGGCTTCAAGAACGCCAGCTTTCCATTCGTAGTAAGCGACTTTCGATCTTGCCAATTTGTTGGCACTCGATTTGCCGCCCTTCCAGTTACCGTTCCGCGCGCCTGCACGGACGCCAGAGGCTAGCGCACTGCGGCTCATTGAAAGCCTGTGCTCTAAACTCTTTGGCTTACCGGATAACCGATCCGATCTAGTGATCCCGCCTATTCCATGCTCCTTAAGGCGCATGAATATTGCGGTTTCACCAACTCCGTAATGCTCGGCAATCTTCGCCATGCTCATCCGCCTATACAGGGCCTCTAGCTCTGCCTTAGGTGGATCAAACCGACGCTTCTTTCGCGTCGTGCGAATTCCGAGTGTACGTAGCTTGTAGTACACGGCGTTGTGATGTACGCCGTACTCAGCGGCTATTTCTACGCCGCTCATATCGTCATTCAACCTGATGAAATCTTTTCTCGTCAGGTCAGCCCATTGCTTTGTCATTGCCCCAGCCTGCTAGCAGCACTGAGGACTATCTTCTCATATTCGAGAAGATTTGTTAATCCTCCAGGTCCTCCCGAATATTAGTGCCATACGTCAGCGAATTCGCCGTTGCATGCGTCCAAGTTGTACCAGTAACAATTGCCATTACTTACCTCGAAAAGATGGAGGCAATACGCCCCTCAACCGCGCGCTTCCTTTCAGGGGAATTCGGCGGGGCTTTCTGGAGCGTCTTGCGATAGTTCAGTAGCTCTTTGGTCTTCTGAGGCATCGGATTGCTAGGAGTGGTCTTCACCGTCTTCACGTCAGTAACCGTCTTGGTGGCCTTGGCCTTGAGCAGGTCGAACTGCTGGGCCTTCCACAAAGTGAGCGTGTGACGCGGATCGATGATCGAATTCAGCTCCGCTTCCGTATAACCCTCAGAGATCGCGTGCTCGCGGATAGCCTTTTGCGTGGCATCGCTCCAGTTCGGAATTCTCTTGGTGATGGTTTCTTGAGCCTTGGCCTTAAGCTCTTTCAACGCATCCTGAGTTTTCTTCTCGAATTGCTGGTGTTTTGCCTGCAATGACTTCGCGATAGCTTCGCGTTCGTCCTTCCACTGATCCAACTGGAGCTTCTTGCGTATCACCTCATCGGTGGACATCGATGTCCAGTCGATGGGCTGTTTCAATACCGCGTCATACGCTTGGAGCTGTTGCAGCTCTGCGGAGGCTTCTGCCTCAAACTCCTGTCGGAAACTGGCTATACGCGCCTGTTCGTGCAATAGCTCGAACTGCTTGCGCTGTTCGGCCAGAGATTGAGTCTTCTGCGTATAGTCGCGTTCCTGAAGAACGGCCTTCTCGAGCTTCTTAGGCAGGGCGAAGGTCTCGCCATCTACCTCGATCTCGAAAAGATCCTCAGCGGTCGGAGTGGCTTCTTGAGCTTCCTGTGCTTCGGTTTCTTCAGTGTTAGGCGCTTCACCTTCCGGCTCAGACGCTTCGATTTCGGGTGCCTCTTTAGGTGCCGGTTTGATCTCCGGCTTAGGCTTTCCCAACATCATCGCTTCAATACGTGACTCGATGGAGGGCGCTTGGCCTTGCTCCATTCCTGGCGTTTCCATTGATTACCTTCCGCTCCACTGAGCGGGTGAAAGAACACGACGGGAATTGAGTTCATCGAGCTTCTTGGCGGCGACCTTTCCGTCATCCACCGTTGCCTCGAGAACCGCTCTTACGTCGCCTAGGAGCTTCAACATCAGGCGCAGCTCGTGCTGGCCTTCATGGTCACGAATGGGGCTGTTGGCCCATTGCTCGTGAATTGCTTGTGATACCGAATCCCATGCGCTCTGAAAAACGGAGTCGCTGAGAATCCTCGCAGCGCGTTGGCCGCGATCTACGTCCTCTTGGAGGGACACTTAGGCGGTCCCTATCGGGCGATTGTCTGGACCGCGCAGGATCTTCTGCGTGTCGATCAACTCCCCATCCGGAGACATGATGTCCACGCCTTCTGCCTTACCATCCTTGCCGCGCTTGATGACACGACGCGACAGAGCAACCTTCTGCAAGGTCTCGTGCAGGGCCTTGATGTGTTCCATCACCTTCGTGCTCATCTCCTCGGCTCGCTCCTCTGCCGTCTGAGCACGGACACGGGCACCGGTGAGTTCATCACCTGACTTGGCCGCGTCCATGTTCTTGAGCTTCACGGCCGTATTGGATTTTTTGTCCTCGAGTTCCACGCTGTGCTGCTGGCGCATCTGTTCGATAGTCAGCTTGGTCTGCGCATCGAGTGCGGCAAGGCGTTCTTCGGACTCAAGTTCAGCCGCCTTGACCTGGCGTTCGGTCTCAAGCTCTGCGGCCTTGACCTGTTTCGTGGTCTCGCTCTTGATCTGCTCCATCGCCATGACGGTGACGTCAGGCTGCGGAGGCGGTGGCGGCTGAGCTTTGGACGGATGCGTGAGGAATCTGTGGGGCGCCTGAAGGTCCGACGCCTTGATCAGCTCATTCATCGTCTCGTACACATTTTCCGGCGTGACGATGGGCAGACCTCCCACCAACGCCTCTTTCTGCATGTTCCCGATCATCATGAGGCGCGTGATCTGCGCGTCCTTGTTACCGGCTGCAAAACCAACGGAAATACGGAAGTCGGTGCGTTTTCTCCAGGTTGAGGGATCGACCGTCACCCACTGGCCGCGAAGCTGAACGACTTCCTTTTTGTGGCCAGACTTCAAGATGATCTCGTGAAGGATCGACATCAGCTCCGTGATGCCGTTAGCAAAGTGACGCGCGACCTGTTCGGTACGCTGCGCCGCCATGCTCGAGATCTGGTTTACCGTGCCGGGCTGTAGCTGAGTGAGCTGGCCGGCATCCAGTCCTTGAAAGCTGTTGTTGACTCCGGTACGAGTCTCCCTCGCATGATCCATGTACCCCAAGCCTTCGATGGCCTGAGGAAACACGAATGGAATAGGCATCACGCCGAAGTTCTGCCCGAATACCGCGCCGTCTTTGAGACGCACCGTCGAGCCAGGGCGGGACACGAGCATGTCATCGAGATTGACGTACTTGCCGTGGGCGTACTTCAGTGGGTTGTTGGAGATGTAGAGATTGTCCAACCCACCACGAAGAATCGCTGTCTTGATCTGCTGGATATCAGCAACGATATCGGCAGGACACAACCCCACATGCCTGTGCGGTAGCTTATCGGGGCACAGGACGGCCACCGGAATACGGTTCACTTCCTCCCTGTGCAGTAAGTTGGGGCCGACTCGAACAACGTATTGCAGTTCTGCGATGCCGTCATCGTCGTAATCGTGTTTGATCCAAACCCACCGACACTTCACCCGTCTCATGGCAGGATCTAGCGCGTTGTTCTCCTCCCATCCGCGTTCTGAGTATTGGTCTCGTGCGGTGTCTTCTTCGGTATCTGCCTTGTCGGAATCGCTGATCTCGTCGTCAACCTCGTAACCCATCTCGCGAAGGTCGGAGATGGTCGGGAAATCGTAATACTCAAAATATGGGCAGTTGCGCGATACCTGGACCGTATCCGTGCTCTCTGCGATCTTGCAGCGCTCTGGAGGGAGGACCTTCACACAAAAGTGCTTTTCGACCTTCGTGCGGCGGATCTCTACGTCATAGAGCATCGGCGGTGGCTGCATGACAGGCTGACCGTCGGGTCCCATCACAGGCTGGCCCGTCATCGGATCGACCGACGGAGTGGGCTGTGCGTCCTGGTCTGGTTTCTCCTTGAGGCTTACTACCTCAGGGCTGTCCTGCATGATGAGCGCCAAGGACTCGGCGGTCTGATTCTCGTAACGCTCGATCTCAATCTGCCGGCGCTTCTCAACGTAGGGGTGGAGATATCCGGCCTTTGTAAGGAGCGCATCCTTAGCAGCAGTATCAAAGATCTCGAACCAATTGTTCTTTTGCAGGAGAACGTGGTTAAGAAACTGCGCCTCTTGCTTCGCTCCTTCCTCGTCCTCCTGGCTGATAGGAGGAAGCTCTACAACATCATCCCCGTTGGCGAAGATGCGCGAGAAGCTCGGCATCATCCATTGCACGGTCTCATAGACCGAGCGGTCTACAACCTGAGAACGCCCATCAGGGGCTGGAGTAATGTTGCGGCCCAGGTAAAGGTCGATAGCGGTTGCGCGTTCATTCGCCAGATCGCCATCGGAATCGGAGCCATAGGAATTCTCCTCGGCTGCATCGATGGCATGTAAAAGGCGTTGAACGTCAGGCACTACACAATTCCTCTACTGTCGTACTTCAATTTCTTGCCCCAGTTGTCGTCTGAATCGTTCGTCATCTGGTCTGCAACCAACGCCATGTAGCGAAACCCGTCCGCGCCGTGGGATGCGTCGTCATGGACTGGAATGGTTGCTTGTCCGTCCGGCTTGATGTGCCGTCGATAGCGTCCGAGCCTCGTTAGGAGTTCAGTCGCGTTATCAGAATCAATGTGTACGCGTGGAAAGACTTCCCGTGTCTTTCGTATGCCTTGCTCAACATTGATATTGGGGACGATCTGCACGTCCCATCCGAGGTTCCGAAACTGCTCTTGGGCAGTTGCGCCGATTGGATTGCTGGATGACGTGAGCGTAGCCGCCCGCGCATCGTGCGGCAGCCACACCGTTCCATAGTTAAGCTTTAGATCCTTCAGTTCCTGGCTATAGTCAGGGATAGAGCGCTTGCGATCTTCGATGTAGCGGATGACGCGAATCTCTGATGCAAGACGCTGCACCAGAATCAAACTCATGAAATCGTTATAGCCAAGGTCACAAACAACGTGAACCTTAAGCATCGGGTCATACGGCACGGGATGAAACCGCCCGGCCTTCAGACTCGATACTTCTTTGTAGTAGATCGCCCCATCTACTGCTGGCTTGCAGTGCCCCTCGTAGACATGAAGATACTTCTCTGGATCTTCACGCCTCATCTGCTCGCGGGCTGTATCGAGAACCCTTGATCGCCAAGGGTTATCGTAGTAGTTGAGCTTGATTACCTTCGCATTGGGGGGGCGGCTCAGCTTCTTCTTGACGTCCTCGACAAACAATCGATAAACGTAATCGGTATCTAGCTCTGGATTGAAACTCAGCCAAAGTTCACTGCCCGGCTTTCGTATCGTCGGCTCCAACACATCCCAGCTAGCCTCGCTAGTGGTGTTTGCCTCCTCGATCCATGCAACATCAAATCCTTCGTATGACTTGATTGAGTCTTTGTTGTGACCCGAGAGGCCGTCGAATACGAACTTGGTCCCGTTAGGCGCGCGAATCTCGTTGCGCAGTACCTCGTACCAATCGGCAAATCCCAGCGCGTGTACTTGATCCTTGAGGAGCTGATAGGCCGAGCCGTCAAGATCCTTTTGAATCTCGCGAAAGCAGCCGACCCGAAGCGGCGCAGCCGCGCCTTTGATCAGCAGCGCTCTAGCGATACTCCACGACTTGGCGCTGTCTCGCCCGCCATAGAGCACCTTGTAGCGGTGGTGCTGATAGACGAGAACGTAGCCAAGCTGGTCCTTCTCCGGGAACTCCCAATCAACCTGAACTACTGCGTTCATACAGATACCGCAGAGCGGCCTTAACCTCTTTCAGAGCCGCTTTCAGCTCATCTATCGTCATGTACGGGATGCCAGCTCGGAAGCGCTCTAGGGCCTCATCCAGCGTCATAGGAGCAACAGGAGGTCTTCCTCCTCCTCATCCTCGGCCTGCTGTCTTGCGATCTGTGCAAGGCGCAAGCGGATCTCGGCATTGATCGCCGCTTGTTTGTAAAGGCGGTTGATGTCGCTGATGATCGGCGCAAGCTCAAACCTGAGCTCAGGCGACGCGGTGACGACGGGCGGATCTAACTTGACCTCGGGAACCACCTTCTTCTTGCGAAGGCGCTTAACCGTCTTTTCGGAAAGCTGTTCGGCCTGTCGTTCAGCGAGGGCTCGAGCTTGCTGTAGCAGCTCCTCGGCTTCCGCAATGCTGTCTACCGTGAAGTGCTGGCCGTCTATCTCAACGTAGAAGCGAGGGCCGCGTGAGCGTCCGGTGGCTGGCGTAGTTGCCGCAACAACAGGCGCTGTACCGAAGTCAAAGGCAGCGGGACCGAATGCGCTCTGTGAGAACGCGCCATCTGAGAACGCAGCCAACTACGCTCTCCAGAGATTCCCGGAAGTTCCCGCGCCTTGAACGACAACGCCGTTAATGCGAAGCGCGTTCACGTCCAATACGTTTGCAACCGTGAAGGTCAGCGAATCAGTCTTGGCCTTGATCGCGGCAACATCAGATGCTGTGAGCCCCGTGACACTTCCCACGGCTCCGGTAACCGAGCCCACGGCACCTGTCACGCTACCTACTGAACCCGTGACGTTTCCAGTCAGGTTGCCAGTGATGTTGACCGTGGTTGCAGCATTGCTGCCGGCGATGAACAGCCCTCCCGCTGCACCAGCAGTAGCTGATGGCAGAAAGTCAGTCTTAGTCTTGATCGCCGCGATATCGGAATTAACCGTGCCGGCCCCAGTCGGGAACACGATGTAGGTTGAGGTGTTGTCCGGGGTAACCGTCCATGTAGCGACTGTTGCCGTATCGGTCGCGCTCACCCAATCGGTGATGAATCGCGTCTGGCCCACTCCAGTGCCGCCAGTGATCCAGATCTGATACCCGATGGGGTTGTCGTCAGCGAAGGATGTAGCTGCTCGCAGTACGGCCGTCGTGGCGGTGGCTGACTGCAACGTACCGTTTTCGGCAATGCCTAGTGCCGGGATAGCTCCAACCGGCAATGCGGAGATGTTCGCAACATCGATTCCCGCCTCACCCCCCGCCGTGACATCGAGCGTTCTGTCTGCAGTCGTGGGGCGCAAGGCAAGCGATGCTTGCCGGCCAATCGTGAACTCTCCGACCTTGTAGCCAACAGCACTAACGCTGTCCACGGTGCCTGTAGTGATGATCAAAGCGACATTGGTACCCGTGGTATAGCCGTTGCCTGATGTCGCCACTACGCGGACGTTATTGAGTCCCGTAACGCCATCGAAGTCCACAGTAAGCGTGATGCCAGCCGTGATCTGGGTCGTGGAGTTGTCCACGTATGCAGAGATAACGGGCGTGCCAGAAAGGGTTGCGGGCGCACCTGTATCGGGTTCACAGGTGGTGAACTTGATGTCTACCGTTTCGCCGAGTCTGATGTCTAGCATTACCTTAAGATTCCGCCGACGAGCTTGCCGCCGATGATTCGTGATCTGCCAGTACCAGCAGCCGCTGCCTGTAGAAAGCTCGCAATCATGCAAGCGCTGTTATGAGCCGTAGCTGTGTAGGCTGCTGTCTCGCCCGTCAACGTCGAATTAGCCAGCCTGTACTGCCACCAGTGGCGGTTATTGCCGCCCGTGGCCATCGTGAGGGCGGTGTAGTTCGTAGCCACCACCTCGTCCGTGATGGTCGAGCCCTGCCCCGCTACCGTGATGATCAGATCCCCAGATGATGCGTTGACACCCGTTGCCCCATGAGGATGGGACGTAACAGCGTTGTTCTGGGCCGTATCGAACTGGTTGACGACCGAACTAGTAGCGGCTCCCGCCCAGTGAGAGGCGTTGATGATGACGGTTTCGGTAGATCCCGCCGTGACCGTGATCGTCGTTGACCCACCAAGGCAGTTCGCCACGTAGTGGATACCGGCTCGGGCATTGTTCAGAACCGGCGTCGTGACCGCTGTGTAGGTCTGGCTACGGTTGTCAGTGACACTCGTGAGGGTGTTGCCGCCTCTCAGCACCCAGGCGATAACCAGCAATTCCCCGGCCGAGGGAGTGACGGTTACCTGACCCGTGGTTGTGCTGGCGGTAACTGAATCCGCCTGACCCGAGAGAGTAATCGCCATTACACAAATGCCCTTCCGGGCTCCTCAGAGCCCTCGTAAGCCCCCACCTCACCGCCGGTGCTCGATGCTGTGAGCAACGCACCTGAGACCGTGTAATCACCCCCAGCCATGTTGGTGAATGGGACTGTGGAGGTGATGGTCGAGTTAGCTTCGGCACTCGTGTTGGTGCGCCATGCGGCTATGGTCGTGGCGCTAGTACCGTTGTACAGACCCTGGAACGTTCCCGGGTTTTGTACGTGATAGTTGTAGTTCAGAAGCTGCCAGGCTTGCGCGTATTCGCTCGCGTCCACATTCGGAACCGAGTCCTGGTTGTTGTGGAAGATGTTGTCGCGAATGCGCAGCGTGTTGCCGGTCGTGTCGCTCACCGACAACACCGCTGTGCCGCTTACTGAGAAGTCAGGATTCGCGAACGTGTTGTTGTAGAGATCGACCATCCGGCCATCACCACCGGAGTTATCGACGATGGCTATCCCGTACTGAGTGAAACCCGTGCAGAGATTGTGGTGGATCAACAATCGTGTGGTGGCCGATATGTCGGCGCACCTGAACGACCGGTTACAGTTCTCCATCTTGTTGTGATGGATAGAGCCTGAGTTGTACATGATCGGGTTGGCTTCAAAGGCCGTGCCCTTGATGTACAAGGCAGTTTCGCTCTCGAGGAAATCGTTATAGGCGATTTCCATGTTCTCGCAGCCATACGTGATCACGCACGCCACGTTGTCGCTCGTGTCCGTGGAACTCGTTAAGTCCCGGACCACGCAGCCCATGATCTTGAGACCGTCGATACCCTCGGCCCAGATGCCAGGGTAGTTGCCTCCTATCGTGTCCTCGTCGGCGAGGATGTAGCAGTTGAGAACACGGATATCGGCGAATCCGCCGTTCTGCCCGCCTAACCTGAACCAGCCGCCGTCTATCGCGGGCTTGGCATTGGCCCAATTGAATACGAACCCGTCAAAGTAGACGTAAGAGGCTGAGCCATTGCCGAGGACGGAACTACGTCCCTGAGGATGAACGCCTGGTGTCCCATCGTGGGATAGCTCTGTCCTGTTCGCGTTACTCGTGGGCGTCGATAGATCCGCGCCTGAGTACTCTGCGTAGTGGATGATCGGGTTGCCGGCAGACCCTGAGTTAGTCGGCGTCCAGGCGGCGTTCTCGCTGTTGGTGCAGGCGAACCTGTACGACCCACCATTCCCAGAGAGCCAGCAAACTACGTTGCCAGCGACTGCTGCCTTAGCCTGCGTCGGGCTCCATGGAGTTTCCCTCGTGAGGCCGTTGGCTGATCCCGTCGCAGTCGATGAGACGAAATGCGTAGCCGTATATCGACTCTCGCCCGTCTCCGCAGTGGCAGACACAAAGAGCCGGCTGCCGGGTCCTGCGATACACGGCAACACGAATGGGCTCCAAAAAAAAGCCCCTGATTCCGGGGCTGAATGACCTCGCTAAGGCGAGGTAGGGAGGAAATATTGGGGAGGCTAAATCTCAGCCTGACGCAGATTGTAGGTAATCGCTGTCACGCTGTAGTAACCAGTAAACACGCTGTTCGGCGATATTCTTACGTCGAAAGTATGTCCGCTCTGACATACGCAGCCGAATCATGTGATCCATGTGCGTGCCGTAATGCGTGTAACACTCGGCTATCACGAGCTTGTGCTGGGGCTCGAGCCGCCTCACCGCAAGGTCTACTTCCTCCAGATCCTGCGGCAAGTTAGGCCCCTCAAACACGCCACCGCGCCCTATACGGGCTTTCTCGGTGGCTGCCATCGTTGGGTAGCCGATGCCGTGAGCGCGGTTCATAAGGCCCCAGTGATAAAGCTGTCGGCGTACCCAGTGAAGATTCATCGTGGCGCTCCCAACTCGCGCCAGATGCGGATCTCTGGCGAATCATCGGTAACAAAGACAATCCCAGTTTTGCGAATACGCACTCCGAAGCGCTCCCTGAACAGATCATTCAGCGCCCCTTCGCGCTTTTTCAGTCGTCGCAAGCAGCGATACAACAAGGCAAGCCTACTCATGCGACCTTTGTTCCACGTGAAATGTCGTCGATTAGCTGGTTTATCTCAGCCTCACTCAACTTGCGCTTGAGCGGCTTGGTGTCAAGTCCACGGACACGCCTAACAGCGTCCCTTAGTGTGTCCTCGCTGATCCCCAGTTCCTTGCACTTCTCGTCAACGGTCCCAATGCGCTGATAGTCGCTGTACCAGCGTTCAAGCTCGATCTCTTGGCTCTCACTCAGGACGCGCTTACGGCTCATGGCGCCGCCTAACCGTTCCATATAGAAGCTCATCTCGCACAATGGTCTCTGCAACATCGACCACCATCTCGGCCGTTATGTGCGCTTCCTTTTCGCTCAGGCCTCTTGCAATACCGATCTTGGTCAAATGCGCTACTTCATCAGCACGGAACTCAGCGCAAACCTCGTTAACCAGAGTTTGTATATTGCTCATTCCCCGCCCTCCGGCTTAACGTGAGAGCTGGCCAACCGCTCCAGCGCGATCAACAGATCGTCGTATACAGGCCCGGGGTTGTCCGGTAGCTGAATCACGATCTGCTTGCGGTAAGCCTCGGCCATGAACTTGGCGCGCACTGCTGGGCAGTCATGCTCGCCACTCAATGACCAGTGTCCGCACTGTTCGCATGTGACAGCCATCACTCCCCTCCTTCGGGCTTCACCAGCTTTATGCGCCCCTCTACCTGGATCGGGCCGCCGTTAGGACCGCTTAGTGTGGCGTCGATCTTGTCCCCGTACTTCTTTGGCTTGAGCTTCGAGGCCAGCCACTTCCGCGTATCGATTCGCACCCTTGATCGCTGGATGTGCTCGCCGTTCAGCTCCCAGCCGGTCTTGCCTTCCTTCTCAGACCGCTCCATCCAGTCGTTGCGAGCGTCATCCGCGATATCCAACATTTCGTCAGCCAGGGCGTCCGCAGACTCCTCTTTCGCGCGCGCGTATTGCGCCAAAAAGTCTGGCTTTGTGCGTAACCAATTGAATATCGTCGTTAAACACGGCATTTCTTCGTGCTCGCAAATCGAACGCAATGAGCGGCCCTCAGCCAATGCAGCGCAGATGATGTCTGCCAGATCTTGGCTGTAGATCGTCGGCCTGCCCATTACCGCTTCTTCGCTCACGCTCTCCCCCACACCCTGTTAAAAACCTCGTTCCCGAGATGCGCCCTCATCGAATCCGCGCATCAGTGCAGCCGCGAACCATGCGATGGCCATTCCCTGGTCAAACTCGGGGTTTTGCCTCACAAATGCCTTTGCCCAATCACTCGCATCGAAAGAGCAATACGGGTAGTCGCTGCGCTGCTCCAAAGGAACACCGGCGTTGTCAATCTCGTACTGCGCGTGATCGCCATTCATTGGCGTCATGTCCGTTCTCCGTTCTTGAATAGCACCTGATAAACCTCGTTCCCTATGTGCGTCCCGATTTCCATCTGAGCGCGATATACCCGGCAGTGCTTCTCGTATTTCCTGCATGGGTAACAGCGGACATAGCGTCCTTTGTGGGGACGGTGGCATCGGGTGCAGGTCATTTCGGGCCCTCCGGCAAGGGCATCCAGTGCGTCGGGCTAGGCCCCTCAGGCACTACGTCGCGCATGCATGCATCGACATAGGCCCACAGTGCGTACCCGTCGCCCTCGATCCACTCTCCGACTACCTGCGTCGGCTCATCCTCTGGGCAATACAGCCAGACGCGAGTTCCGTCCTTGGGCGCTGTCTCAATTGGCTGCCAGCTCATACCCGCTCCCTCTGCCGCGCCTTGAGCCATTCGCGGAAGTCGTCGTCACAGGGGGTGAAGTCTGCTCGGGGTTCTGCGTCGTCTTTGGGGCGCTTGAGGCGCAAGATTGATTCCCGATAGCCGCGCGAATTGTCGTCCGTCGTGTACCAGCAGCGCACGCCCCAGAAAATGAACCACTCCGTGAGTGTCACTTCTTTGCCAACCAAGTCGGCATCCTCAGCAGACATATCGGGCCCGCCAACGACAACGCAAATGTCACCGGGCTTAAACTGGCTCATACCATCCTCCCGCATGCACGGAGCGCTTCTTCCTCACTCCTGACCACGTGATACCTGTCCCCAAACAACGCCTGTAACTCCACCTGGATAGGCCGTAACGTGCCGTCCTTGGTCTTTACCTCTAGAAGCACGCCGAAACCCTTTGCGTGACGAGCGTAAATGTCGCTGTCTGTGCCCCTGATCGGTTGGGCACCAGCGGTTACGAGGGCCTTAAAGATTGATTTCTCGTTGCTGTCCCTCTTGGCGGCGAACCTATACATGGCGCCACCCCTTGCCATGATGAATTCGCGCGATAACCGCACGATGCACGGTCTCTGTGGCAAGCACCTGCATGACTCTCACGTTGCGCAGCGGGCACGTTGTTTTCTTTGCCATCACAGCACCTTGATCCCGCGAGAGATCGCCGGCACGAGCTTGATAAGCCCATGCGAAGCCAATGCCCGTAGATGACATTCAGCGGCGTTAGGTGACTTCCATCCGAACGCCTCGCACATCTCGGCCCTAGTCGGGGGCATGCCTTCCTCGTGCTGATAAGCCTTGATATAGCGCAGGACTTCCAATTGCTTTGGCGTCATTGGGTGCATCACTCCTCCCCATCCGTCGCATAGAAAATGCACATGACTGCTACTCCACAGATAGCGCCAAAGAGAAAAAAGAAATAGCTGCTCATGCGCGTTCCCTCATCATCTTTAGCCCGCGCAGCTCCTGACGCACCTTGATCGACAACCGATTGCGCTCCCGATAGCGCGCGTCTCGTAGCCGCTTCTTGGCTTTCTGCTCTGGTGTACGCGCGATGCTCATGCAGCCACCTGTTTTCTAGTGCGACAGGCCCTACAAACCCTCAGCCCCGTCCAGATCTCCACCCCACAGCACCCGCAGCGATTGCGCGCATTGCTTTGGCGATCAGGCTTGTGCTCGCGCTGGATCTGCTTCCAGATGGCTTGGTATTGGGCGGCGGTCATTTGCGCCCCATGGAATACTGCGCGACTCTTTTTCCGTTCACGTTGACCATGCGGGTCTTGACTGGCCAGCCATCACGGCGAAGCTCTGTACAGCGCTGCGAAAGCGCCAGGCATCCGAACTTCAGGAACGCCTGCATGGGGGTGATGGTGTGGCCTTTGGCGAGGTGGCGTTGAATCTCGAGACGTTGGCTCACGACGCACCCCCCAGGAGCTTTGCAATGGGCTGCATTCCGCGTGCCTGTACCCGACGTTTCTCCGATGCTTGCCACTCCGCACGCTCCACAAGCGTCCGGTAGCTGAGCAGGTCTTCCCCGGGGAGCGGCTGGCGAAACCCGATCTTCTCGGCTCTGATCTTCAGTTCGTTCATCTCGATCAAATCGCGTTGCGCCTTTTTTTCTGCACGGAATGCAGGGGGCCCGCCATTACCCTTCTCGGTAAGCGGCCAGAGCCCCGTCCATCCGTTTTCAATCGCTTGCTCGACTACGCGCATCTGATCTTTCCCAAACTTCGCGAGCTTCTTTGCCGCGAGCTTCTGTGACATTGGCTTCAATGGCTTTCGGATCTCTTTCCGGTACGCAAGCCAGGTGTTCCATGCCTCTGCATTCAGTCCAAAAACCTCGTTCATGGCCGGCTCTCCCTCGCGAGTCGCCGCGCCTCTTTCGCCGCGCGCTTTCGCTCCTGTCGTTCAAACCAGCGATCGACCTTCAGCGCATGGATGTTGTGTCTCATGCTGTCCGCGTCGCCTTTCAGCAAGGCTGCGACATAGTCCTGCAATTTCTGGTCGTACCTGAACCACTCGCCTCGATAGGCACTCCCACGAAACAATTTGTGGGCCGTCGTTTCCATCTCGACTGAATGCGCGTGGCTCCTGCATTTGACTGTTCCGACCATCTCCAACTCAAAAGGGCTACCAACCTGTAATTCGGCCATTCGATGAATGGGATCATCGGATCTGCCTATCTTCAGCATTGGAGGTCTCGAATTACTCCTAATGAAGTACACGTACATGTCTCTACCCTCATCCTTCCGGGGTGACCCATTGGTGAACTCCACGCAGTCTTAGCCCTTGGTTGCCCAACAAGCTGACTGCGCAGTGACCCATCGGAGCCACTCCACTGCGAGCTACTTTCAAGTTCCTAAAAAAAGCGAACCTGATGCTTAACGCGGCTTCTCGCTATCGCCTGCCGCGCCCGGTTTGCGCATGCCCCCAGTACCGGGTATCATCCAAGCCGTTGAGTGCTGGCGGATTTCACTGCTCACTCATCGACTCCACTGCCGGTCAAGCAGTTAGAAACGACGCCTCAGGACACAACTCCTGGGGCGTTTTGCTTTTCAACCTCTGAAAATTGACTATCTACGAAGACTGTCGTAGTATCCGGACTCAAGTCGGACACACTCCGTGAGCCTCTGTCCGCGTGGGCAGCCTGCTCATCGGCCGTGAGCAGGCGGTCCTTCGCAGCCAGGTATGCGCTTGCTGCTTCTTCTCTTGTCGATCGCCGGCCCCAAACGCGCTGACCTGCGAAACGCAGATCGAACCGCCATTTCTTTTTGCGTTTGTCCCAGCTAACGCCAGCGGCGCCCTTGTTGAGCGCGTTAAGCGAAACGGAAACATCGCGAAGGTTGCAGAACCGGTTGTCGGATCTGACCCGGTTTATGTGGTCGATCTGGTGCTTTGGCCACTCACCGGTCATGTAAAGCCACGCCAAGCGGTGGGCGGCGTAAAGCGGGCCACGACCGAAGTTGATTCGAACATAGCCGTTCGGCTTGACGCTTCCGGCTGGATGTCCGCGCTTGACCCCGCAAAGACGGGTGAAAACACCGGTTTCAGGATCGTAGTGAGCCAACTGCGTGAGTTGCTCTTGGTTCATGACGCAACCCCGCTTCTCTCATCCCGCTCCCGCTTCAAGCACAGGTAAGCGGCCATCCATCGCTTTACCCATGCCCACGTCTTGGCGTTCTGCATCCCCGCCAGACACCGATCTATCCGCCGTTCGCAATCAGCCGTTACCAGCGAATCCCGTAGGAATGCGCTACTAGTTGAAACCTCAGGGCCAAAAAAAAGGGCCTTTCTGCCTTGTGAGGGAGCCATCATTTGCGCGCTCCAACGTGCGCTGGATCTGAGTGGGGGTGGTCGTAAGTTACTGGATGCGAAATTTGTCCACCGTCCAGCGCGGCGGGAAAGGTCTGATGGTTTCCGCTTACCGTGCTCAAACGCATGCTTGTTTTTGGCGGATCGATTTTCATGGCGTAACCGCCCCACGCAACTTCCTAATAACTGCTTCGACAATCTCCATGTCATCGGCGTGGTTGATAAGGACCTGTGTGTCCATCCCATCGCCAGTGATCCGCAAGACATAGTGGGGACGGGTAACAGCCCGCTCCCCCTTTGTTTCGGGAACCATTTCTCGCGCGGAGCTTTCGACTTCTTTCTCGAAGCTCATTTGATGACCCTCAGCCCTGCCCGCTCATCCGCCTTCTCAATCCGGTCTAGCTTCTTGGTGACGCTAGCCAGCAGGTCCCGCACTTCTCGTCGGAGTGCGTCGGCTTCATCTACGGGATCGATCCATTGACATTGATACCCAAGCTGCTGCGCTTCGTAATCCACCGTTGCGGTAGATCCGTGCTCGTATGCGAGGCGCTTGATCTGGAGAACTTCGTCAGGACACAGCTTGTGGGGCTGGTCCGCGTTCAAACAATTGCGCAGTTTCTGCGTAGCTGTCGCCGGGGACTCTGCCGGCCAGAGTTTTCCAGCCACTGCCTTATACCCACCAGCAGCCGCGATATCGGCTCCAAGTGCGTCATAGATCGTCTCGTAGAAAAGTGACGATTGGTTCACGCTTGGTGCCCCCTGTTTTTATCAAACAAGCCCAAACAAGCCGCTTGCCTAATCATGCTCCCCATGCAAACAACACTAACAACTCGTGTCAGGTTTAAGTCGCATGGAAAGGCTGAAAACAAGGCTATTTCGCTCCTAGTAGCTAGGCCGACTTACGTGTGCGAATGCCCTTCAAGCAGTCGTGCAGGTTCTGCAAAGGAGTGATCGTGGGATTCTTGGATGTGCCGTCCGCGAACTTTCGCAGCCACTCAAATGGAACCGTGCCGTTTGATTCCTTCGCGATCTCGCGAAGCGTCATCCCCTCGGCAAGACGGGATTGAAGGAGCTTTTGGGTGCTTTCAAGCAGGTTCATGAGCCCTGAGTGTGTAACAAGTTACAGGAAAGTCAAGTCACCTATTACACTTGTATCGTGGAATGCTTTACAGGTGCTCGACACCCCTACAAATCTCGTCCACAGGTTCGCGAAGAATCTGAGGAAGCTCATTGAGTTGGAGAAAACTACGGTCGCCAAGGTGGCCAGAGCGGCTGGTGTCCAAGAAAAACAGATCTACAACTACCTGGACGCCGGTCACAACTTCCGACTTAAGGGGCTCGATGGGATTGCCAAGGTTTTCGGCCTATCCGCCTGGCAGATGCTGGCCATAGACTTCACAGACAGCCCAGCCTCGAATAAACAGGTTCTGGAGCTTCTAGAGCTGTTTTCTAAGGCGGATGAGGCTGGTAAGCAGACGATCATGTCGGTAGCACGGATCGCCGCCCAGAAGGGCTGAGAATCGGTTCAATAGGGCCTGCGGTTCGCAGCGACACACCCGGCTTTCCGGGATTCCATCCCTCTGCTCCCCCCAGGCCCTAGTCGCCGCATGGGTTTGCGGTTCCCACGGCTTCGTGAATTCTCCGAAGCGGCCTCGACCGACGCGGTGGAACATAACACCGTCAGACTAGGCCGACATCGGGCACCCCCTTAAGTTGGCCGAAATGCTACAGCCGTCTCATTGGCTGTAAAATATTACTTGCGCTCTCGTCTGCTCTGTGTAATTCTTTACACCACACCCCGGCACTGTGACCGAGGGGGAAGGAGAGCGATGAGCAAGCCAGGCATGGGAGCGATGCTCCACTACTTAAGCGGCGGATCGAAGAAAAACGCTAGCGACTACTACGGTCGCAGGGTAGTTGCTGCTTCGATGTCGAAGATCTCCGGCTATCGCTCAATCGGCGATGGCGAAAAGGACGCGCTCAATCTCACCTTCGATGATGGCGTGACACTGCGTCTGACGGATGAGGGGCAGTCGTGCTGCGAACACCGCTACATGACCTGCGATGACGATCTCTCGAAGCTGGTTGGCGGAAAGCTGAATCGCATCGAGGCGAAAGAGGGCCCGACCACTAGCGCGGACTACGGCGAGGAACACGAACAAATATTCGTCGAGATCGCTACTGACCAGTGCTTCGTCACTGTCTGCACGCACAACGAACATAACGGCTACTACGGCGGTTTTGGCCTGTCGCTTGATGAGGTGGCCGCATGAGCCCCTACTTCTGCCCGGCGTGCTCCTCCCCCCGCGAAGAATCCCCTTGCTTTGAGTGCGAGGGGGAATGCGAGGAGTTCAGCTTGAACGCCCATGAACGTGCGGTAGCCCATGAGGCTGAGCAGGAGCGCCTATACGAGGCGTTCTCTGCCTACCACTCCATGACTCCCGCTGAGAGAGCGGCCGAGCGTAGAGCGGCTGAGGCGATGTTAGAGCGGATTGGAATGATTCGTCTCGGCATTCGACAGGCCGGCTAGGAGCTAACTATGAAAAAGCAGAACGGTTGGACGCTCACGGAGTTGCTATTCGCGTTGTGTGCAGTTGCTTCCCTCGCCCTTATGGCAGGCGGGATCTATGTCGCAATCCACTTCATCCGCAAGTTCTGGTGATCGCCATGACCCTCCCCCACTCCCTGAAGTTCGCAATGATCGCTGGCAAGAACTTCGCCATGCGTGACGACCTCATGCAGAAGGCTCGAGGCGCCAGAGGCGTACAGCGCGCCATGTTCGTCTGTTATGCCCGCATGCATCACCGGCTTGCGATGCAGAACGCGGCTAACGCCCGCCACAGCCTGAAAACACAGTTGCACGTCACGGAACAGCTTGCTTAAGGGTTTCTAACCCCTTGACCCACAACAACTCTAACTATAGCACGAAGAGACTAGATAGGGAGGAACACATGGACATAAAGCTAGGCGACAAAGTGGTTATCAAGGAAGGCACGCACAGGGGAAAGAGCGGGATCGTGGTCGATATCCCGAGGGAGTACGAGGCGCCGGATCGGTTCTACATCGTGGATGTAAACGGGTTTCGGACAGAGGTTCCCGAGTCGGCATTGGCGAAGGATCGCACGCTGATGTGGCTGCTGCTGGGTTTCGCCATCGGTACGGCTGTTGCGGCTGTGCTGGTTAGGGGTGGGGTATGAAAGCCTATCCACCGAGCTTTTTCGCCAATCTCGGCAGTCCGTGCTGTTCGCGATGGGGCAAGAGCGAACTTGAATGGATTGCGCACGCTTACGTGCAGGCACTGGCCAACGATGGC
>Ga0196963_10001039_pt1 | contig 20481 bp, 18 predicted proteins | sample S1_5metaG_FD_148600 | JGI IMG/M metagenome (GOLD analysis project Ga0196963, IMG submission 148600) | Soil microbial communities from Anza Borrego desert, Southern California, United States - S1_5 | ecosystem: Environmental > Terrestrial > Soil > Desert | place: USA: California | collected... | reverse complement strand
CGAATGCCTGGAGGCGGGCATCCAGCCGGTCATCGGCGTGGACATGCGCGCCCGCTTTCCCGATGGCGGTGTCGGCGTCGTCTGCCTGAAGGCGCGGACCTCGGCCGGGTTCCGTGAACTGATGCGCGCGGTTGGCGAGGCCCGCCTCGCGGCCGGCGACGGCGAGGTGCCGGTGCTGTCGCCCGAGGACCTGGCCAGCATCGCCGACGGCGTCATTCTGCTGACCGGCGGCCCGAAGGGGCCGATCGACACGGCCAGCGACGATGACGCGCGGGCCCGGCTGGTCTGGCTGAAGGAGATTTTCGGGGATAACGTCTACCTGGAGCTGCAGCGCCCGACGCACGATACCGGCAGCGTGGACCAGGGCGTGCTGCGCCGCGAGCCAGGCCTGGTCAAGCTCGCCGACGAGCTCGGCATTCCGCTGGTCGCCACCAACAGCCCCTATTTCCTGAAGCCGGAGATGCACCGGGCCACCGAGGTGCTGCGCTGCATCGGCGCCGGCGTGACCCTGCTTGACCGCGACCGCGACCGGCTGGCCCATGGCCAGTATCTGAAGTCGCCCCAGGACATGGAGGCGCTCTTCGCCGACCTGCCCGACGCGCTGGCCAACACGGTCGAGATCGCGCGCCGGTGTTCCGGGGTCGCCTTGAAGGACAAGCCCCGGCTGCCATCCTTTCCAGGCCTGCCCGACGGCGTCACCGAGGCGGACCATCTCTACAAGATGGCCCATGACGGGCTGACCCAGCGCATCGCGCTCCGCGGCATGACGAAGGGCTGGACCGAGCAGCAGTACCGCGAGCGCCTCGATTTCGAGCTGAACACGATCAAGGGAATGGGTTTCCCCGGCTACTTCCTGATCGTGGCCGACTTCATCCAGTGGGCCAAGAACCAGGGCATCGCCGTCGGTCCCGGCCGCGGCTCCGGCGCCGGCTCGCTGGTCGCCTACGCCCTGAAGATCACGGATCTCGACCCGATCCGCTATGGCCTGCTGTTCGAGCGGTTCCTCAATCCGGAGCGCGTCTCGATGCCGGACTTCGACATCGACTTCGAGCAGGATCGGCGTCTCGTCGTCGTCGACTACGTCAAGCAGCGCTACGGGCATGACCGTGTCGCCCAGATCGGCACCATCGGCAAGCTCAAGGCCAAGGCTGCGATCCGCGACGCCGGACGGGTCCTGTCGATGCCGTTCGGCCTGGTCGACCGCATCGCCAAGATGATCCCCGACAACCCCAGCAATCCAGTTGATCTCGCCACCGCCAAGGAGCTCGAACCCCTGAAGTCGGCCCTGGAGGAGGCGGCCAGCGAGGGGGACCGCGACACCCTGGAACTGGTGAAGACGGCCGAGCAGATCGAAGGCCTCTACCGCGGCATGTCCACCCATGCCGCCGGCGTGGTGATCGGCCAGGGCCCGATCAAGCTCGAGGCTCCCCTCTTCCGCGATCAGCATGGCCAGGTCGTGACCCAGTGGGACATGAAGTCGGCGGAGAATGCCGGCCTGGTCAAGTTCGACTTCCTCGGCCTGAAGACGCTGGACGTCATCCTGCAGACGCAGTCGATGCTGCAGCGGCGCGGCATCAAGCTCGACTTCCTCTTCGACCATGCCGGGGAGGAGGGCTACATCAACCCCTTCGACGTCATCGAGGACAAGAAGACCTACGAGATGATCGCCCGCGGCGAGACCTACGGCGTGTTCCAGCTGGAATCCGCCGGGATGCGCCAGGCCATCATGCAGGTCGAGCCGACCGACATCGACGACCTGATCGCGCTCGTCTCCCTCTACCGTCCGGGCCCGATGGCCTACATCCCCGACTATGCGGCGGTGAAGAAGGGGCTGCGGAAGGCGTCCTACTACATTCCGGGCGAGCCCGACTTCGTCGCCCAGGAGAAGATGGCGGCGATCCTGGATGCGACCTTCGGGGTCATGGTCTACCAGGAGCAGGTCATGCAGCTGGCGCAGTCGCTCGCCGGCTACAGCCTGGGCGGCGCCGACCTGCTGCGGCGTGCCATGGGCAAGAAGATCCCCGAGGAGATGGCCAAGCAGCAGGCGATCTTCGTCGATGGCTGCAGGGAGAGGGGCATCCCTGAGAAGAACGCCATGGCGATCTTCGACAAGATCATGCGCTTCGCCAGCTACGGCTTCAACAAGTCGCACGCCGCCGCCTACGCCCTGGTCAGCTTCGAGACCGCCTACCTGCGCTGCCACCACCCGGCCGAGTTCATCGCGGCCAACGTCCACATCGAGCGCAGGAGCACCGAGAAGGTCGCCGCCTTCCTGTCGGAGGGGGCGCGGATGGGGCTGAGGATCAATCCTCCAGACGTCAACCAGTCCGGCGCCTTCGTGCAGGTCGCGGTGCCTGAGGGCGATCCGAGCCTGCCGGCGGGCTGCCGCGGCGTGCTCCAGTATGGTCTCGCCACGCTGAAGGGCGTTGGCGACGATGCCGCGCGCGCCATCGAGAACGAGCGGCTGAAGAACGGCCCCTTCAAGAGCCCGGGCGACTTCATGATGAGGATCGCCAGGGACGAGGAGTCGGCCCGCCTGGTGAACAAGGGCTGCATCGTCGCCCTCATCGAGGCTGGCGCCCTCGACAGCCTGGAGCCAAACCGGGCGAAGCTGCTGGACGAGAAGAACTTCGACCTGCTGCATGGCTGGGCGCAGCGGAGCATGAAGAAGGAGAGGGCGGACCGGGCCAAGGGCCAGGCCAGCATGTTCGACCTTCTGGGAGGCATGAACACCGACGACGTGCGGGTCCGCACCAAGAAGAAGGACAGCCTCGACGCGGACATGGTCCAGGGCCTGCGCGACGTGCCGCCTTTGTCGGACGAGCAGAAGCTCCGCATGGAATATGCGGTCCTGGGCCTCTTCGTCCGCGGCCACCCGGTCGACCCGTATGTCGAGATCCTGAAGCGGGTGAACGCGGTGACCATTGCCGACCTGCTGTCCGGCCACACGCTGGGCGGACCGGCTCGCCTTACCGGCGCCCTCATCACTGGTCTCGTCCAGAAGCAGACGAAGAAGGGCGACACCCTGCTGATCATCCATCTGTCCGACACGTCCGGCGCCTCGGCCGAAGTCACGGTGTTCGGGCAGAAGGAGATCGCCAAGGTGTTGCCCGTCCTCAAGGAAGGGGAGCCCTTTGCCCTGCGGATCCGGGCCTGGAAGCCGAAGCCGAAGAATCCGGAGCCGGCCGATCAGGCAACAGCTCCAGTCTCCACCGACGACGACGAGGCGCCGGCCGAGGAGCAGGCGCCGCAGCAGGACGTCGAGATCCGCCTTTCCCTGGTCGGCGCCGAGCCGCTGAAGGAATTCGCCGCCCGCGCCCAGGTGGATCTCGACCATATCGCCGATCTGGAGCGCCAGGCGGCCGATGCCCCGACGCCGGCTGCGGCTGCCTCGTTGCGCAAGCAGGCAGGCCAGATCCGTGACCGGCTGCTCGCTCCGCCGGGCGTACAGCAGGGCGCCGGCCGCCCGGCCCAATCCCAAGGCGGCCGCCTGCTGGAGAACAGCCAGCCGCGGCCGCAGCCCCGGCCCCAGGCAGCCCGGGCACCGGCCGCGCGGACGCCGTCGGCCATCTCCCAGCAGATGGACTATTCGGGCATTCGGATTGGCCGCACCGGAAATACCAAGACCACTGGCGGCCATGGGCCGAAGTCGACCATTGAGGCCATGCGCAAGCTGTCGGGTCCGATGAAGGTCACGACCGGAAAAGGCAGTGCCGCGGAGCCCGAGGAATGGGATGTCGAGGTGCCGTTCTGAGGTGCCGGCTTCATCTGTTGCGACCGCGGCTACTGGACGATTTACCAGTACCGCCGAGTGTATAGGTACTGTGGCCTCTGCTATTTCTTGGGGCTGTCAGAGGTGGTTCTCGACATGCAAATTTGTCATCAACTATGGTGACATTCTTGTAGGTCTTATTTTGACGCTGTTCGCGTTTTTCTGTCGTCTTTTCAATGACTTATCCCAATACGCCTGAATCTGTACCCGGCCCCGTGGTTTCGTGAAATATCAGGCTTGACATCGACCACGGTTTCAGCCCTCAGCGTGCTCCGCAAACCCCTGCGCAGCAGGCGATACCGTATGCTGGGCCGGCTGCCCGAAGACGCACTTTCTATAGGGGGAAATTGCGTCTTGCCTAGCAGGGACGCATTTACGATAGTGGAGCGCCGGCGGGCGTCCCGCCTGGCTCTCATGCTCACTCCTGTTGTTGTCCGCGTAGCGTTGCAGGCCCTTGGCGGGTCTTGCGGGGAAAGTGACGCAACGACACAGGCGCATCATGCTGCAGGCCAAGATCGGCAAGGTGACCGGAAGGGCGCACGAGCGCGCCAGGACGTTCGGCGAGCGTGGCGCCGCCGTTCCCTTCAGGACGCCAAGCCTGTTCCAGGCCCGTATGCGGCGTGGCCTGCGCGGCGGCTACGAATGTCTGCTGAGCGGATACTCGGGTGGCCGGGGCACCTATGTGCTCGACTGGAAATACCTGCCCGAGGGGAATCCGATGGTTCCCTTGGACCGCATGCTCCACAAGCACATCATGGATCGCACGGAAGAGGATGTCGCCACGCCGCGGGGCATCCGGCGGGCGGTGCTCGACCTGTCGCTGATGGGCATCTTCGGCGCCGAGGCGGCTGCCGAAGCGGATCGCCAGGTAGCACGGACGAAGCGCCAGGCCCTCCTTGGCCACTACTACCTGGTGCGTTCCGTCCTGCAGGCGACCGGCGCCGACCTGCGGGTCCTGTCGGCCACCGGCGGCAGCACCTCCCAGGCGGAGGCCCAGAAATCGATCCGGCTCGCATTCGACCGGCTTGCCCGGGAGCTGCGCGTGCCACCGCTGGAGATCTGGTCGCTGCTGGAAACGCTTCCCGCGGCGATCGTGCCGGTCCTGCCGACATCAACACCGGATCCGGGCCACCTGAGGACGACCATCTCCAGGCTGGAGGTCTTCGCCGACGGCCATCGTTTCCACAGCGAGACCAAGGCGCCCGAATTCGCCGACATGTCCTCCTTCTGCGTCGCGGCGGCCGAGATTACCCTGCTCATGGCCCGCGGCGCCCTGGCCCGGATCGACCGCCTGCTGAATGACGTCGCCTCCCTGCTGGGGTCCGCGGACATCCGCGGCGCCCTGGATGCGGAGATCCGCCGCCTGGAGTGGATCCTGGACGGATGGGAGCCGCTGATGGCCCTCTGGGACTCCGTGTCCGGCAAGGGCGCGCCGGAGCAGATCCAGGGGCTGCGGAAGATCGTTCAAGGACTTCCGCTCATGCCGGGCGACGAGCTGCCCACAGGCTGGCAATCGGTCATGGAGGATCTCGCCGCCGCGCATCGCAAGCGGCGCTGGGAGAAGCCGGACGACGCCGTCGAGGCGATTGCCCGGGTCGCCTGAGCCCAGGCTCGGTGGTCGGGGTCAGGCCGCGGCGGCAGGTGAGGCGAGCATCTCGCGCATGAGCGCGGTGAGATGGTCGACGTTGCCGTCCACCCCACCGGCCGTGAGGGCGCTGGAATAGAGATAGTCGGCGGAGAGCCGCAGCGTGCCGACGTCGATCGAGCCATCCCTTTCACGATGCACGATCAACGGCAGGGCAAGGGCCCCGTCACCGAGCCGTACGATGAGGTTATCGACCACGAACCTCGCGGCGTCGATCCTGGCCATCCGTTCGTTATGGGCATGCAGAGCCCCGCCGGCATCGGCGATCGCCAGGCGCAGGCCGTTCAGCCTGCTGGCATGCTCCTCGGTGGCGCGCTGCAGCGCGCCGGCCGGATCGAGGAACATCTCCATCAACTGCTCAAGGTCATGGACGAGCCGGTTGGTGTTGCCATGCAGGTTCATGAGGCTGACATCGGCACAGGCATGCGCCTGGCGGATCGCGCCGAGGGCCGCATGGCGCAGGCCTGTGCCTTCTCCCACGAGGCGTTCCAGCACCCCCTCCCGGCCACTGAGGTGCTCAACCCCCTGCAGTGCCTGGGAGACATCCCGATGGCTGGCGAGCAGTTGCTCGCGGTCGTCCGTGATGGCGACGACGGCCCGGGTCACGTTGGTCTGGATGGTGGCGAGCCTGGCGGCCAGGATGCGGTTCACCTCATCCGGATCCGACAGCAGGTCGAGATCGCTCTGCAACGTCCGCAGCCTGCGTTCCAGATCTCCGACCTGGCCGGCGAGCTGGCGGGCCTCGTCATCCAGGATCTCGACTACCCTCCCGGCATTCACCAGCATGTCCGCGCCATCGTATGCCGATGCGCTGGCGACGTCGCTGGCGGCCTGATCGGGGGAGATTTCGGGGGAGGGGATCATGGGGCGGTTATCATCGCGCTTTATCTTGCGTCTGAGGTATATCATACGTGTACCACCGGCGCCATAGCCGGCTGCTCGGCGTGCCGCTTTTCCCTCACATCCGGAAAGCCATGATCTCCAAACTCCTCCAGCGCATCGCTTCCATCGGCCGCCACCAGGCGCCCGCCCCTGGCGATCTGCTCGGCGTTCCGCCGGAGCCGTCTCGCGAGCCCTGCTGGATCTGCGGAACCCCCTGCGGCGAGACGGCGCACAAGTCCTACGGCAGCCCGTTCGGCGGCACCTTCCTGGCACCGGGATGTGATCGCTGCCGCGAGATGCGGGCAGCCAAGCCGGAAGAGGCCGAGGCCCTGATCGCCTGGGACAGGGGCGATGCCCAAGGCATCCGCCTCTTCCTGGAGCGGGACCTGGCCGCCAATCCCGGGCGGCCGATCCATGTGCACCTGGGGCAGGGGATCTACAGGCCGGCCCAGGAATGGCTCGCGGAGACCACCCGGTGCCGCTGACCACCCGGCGCCGCGGCGTCAGGCTGGCTGGAGCGCGTCCTCGTCCTCGTCATCCACGCTGTCCGCCGCCGGCGCCTCCGCCCCGGCAGCCAGCTGGGCCTCGATCGCCTTGCTGAGGGAGCGGACGCTGCTGACGAAGCCCCTGATCTGCGGCGCCTTCATCGAGGTGGCCCGGACCCGTTCCACGAAGGCGATTTCGGGCTTGGCGCCCCGCCCGGACTGCGTGAACCAGATGGACTCGATCTCGCCATTGCCCAGGATGCGCAGCGCCTGGGCCGTGGGCCGGTGCTTCGGATTGAAGTGCGCGGGAAGGTCGCGGAACGCCTCCACGTTCAGCAGCAGAATGGACTTCTGGTCCTGGCGGCCGGCCGCACGGTCCCTGTCGCCGATACGACCCTCGCCATCGGCCGCCATCACCTTCATGCGGGCCGCGATCTCGATCATGGCCAGGTTCAGCTCTTCCCTCCGGCAGAGGATGATCTCCTCCTCCGCCAGTACGGCCGCGATGGCGGCGGTGAACGGGTTCGGGGCCTCGGCTGGCTTGTTGCCGTCCTTCAGGAGGTCGTTCGACCGGATGTAGGAGATGGCGCCCTGGAGGGCCCGCCGGGTGGCAATGTCAGAGGCTGATGCCACGGTGAGGTGGCCGATCTCCAGGCCCTGCCCGGCGGCCGAGGTGATGGAGGCAAGGCGCTTCTGGATCCGGGAGGCGACGCTGGTGATCGCGGTGTGGACGAGGCCTTTCTGGCGGTCTTCGCTGAGCGTATGCAGGGCGGTCACGAAATGCTTCATGCCCGTGGCCAGCACCAGGCCGGCGCCGCCGCCAATCGCGGCCTTGGCGCCGTCACCGAGCAGCTCGCCCATGACCTCGCCGGAGATCTCCGATCCGACGCCGACCGCCAGGCCGGCGAAGCCCACTGCTCCGGCCGCGGCGACGGCGATGAACCCAGCCATGCCGACCTGCCGGTCCAGCTGGATCGCCCGGGCCTGCCCGGAGAACTTGAAGTCGGCGTAGCGCCCGCGGCTGATCCGCGCCCCCAGCGTCGGATCCACGCCGGGCGCGAAGTGGTTGGGGGCGATCCGCGGCTCGCGCGTGACCATCTGGGCGCCCCGGAAATCGGGGCGGTCGAACTCGGCCTTGATCCACTGGGTCTTGTCGAGGTCCGCCGCCTGGAACGAGACGTCGGCGCCCGTGCTCTGGTCCAGGATCGCGCGTTCCATCACGGCATCCTTGAAGCTCGCCCGGTCGAGCTTCGCGCCGAAAAGGTTCGCGCCGGTCAGGTTCGCATTCTTGAGGATGGCGCCGGTCAGGTCCGCGCCGGCGAGGTTGGCGCCGATCAGGTGGGCGCCCGTCAGGTCGGCGCCGCGCAGGTTGGCGCGGCGGAGGTCGGCGCCGTCGAGGTCGGCGCCCCGGAGATTGGTATTCTGGAAGCTGGCGTCCGGGAACATCGCGCCATGGGCCCGCACCCCATGCATGCAGGCGTCGTCGAACTGGGTTCCGGCGCCGTAGACGTCGGACATCTGGGCGCTGCTGAGATTGGCGAACTGGAACGTCGTGCGGTCGCTCTGGAGCCGGGACGGCGTGAAGTCGGCGCCGTTCATCATTGCGCCGTCCAGAACGGCGCCCTTGAAGTTGCAGGACTGGAAGCGGGCGCCCTCGGCCTTCAGGTTGGAGAGCTTCGCCGCGCCGAAGCTGCAGCGGATGAACCGGCTGCTGGTGAAGTCCGCCGTCCGGACCTTCGCGCCATTCATCTTCAGGTCGGCGACCCCGCATCTCTTGAACCGGAGAACCGTCATGTTGGCCCGCTCGGCCTTGCTGCCCAGGCTGACGTTCTGCACGGTCGCTCGCCGGAACAGGAGGCGGGAACCCTCCACGATGGACAGCTGGCAGTCCCGCAGGGTCTTGTTCGTGTCGAACGCGACGTGGGGAGAAAGCGTCATCCAATCGGCAAGGGAGATCTCGCTGACGACCGCCTGATCGACGACCGTGTACTGCTTCCCGTCGATCTCCTCCCTGTGATGCTCGATGGTCATGCTGGGCTCCTGGACATGAACTGCGGAGATCATGGGGCCCTGAACTGAAAACGCGACCTGTCCGGACCCCGTCCCGGCGCCAGGACGCTTGGCACCCGGCGGCCTCACAGGCTCAGGGTTTCTCCCTCCTCTTCCAGATCATCGGGAGCGTCGCCCGGGTCGTCGACCAGCTCCGGGGCCTGCTCGATGCGGGAGACCAGCTCCGGTCCCAGTAGGCGTATCGCATCCCAGCAGGCCCGCAGGATGTCGCTCTCCTGGGCTCCGGCGATCGCCGCGACCTGTTCCTCGGTCATCGTCACCCAGGCGGCCTCGTCCGGATAGCGTCGTTCGACCGCCATCTCGGCCTGGGGCCCGCCGGCGGCCCAGGTGAGTCCGCTGGTAGGGTCGACGGCGCCGATGTGGTGCACAAAGCCCCGCTGCGCCAGGGCCCGGATCGGCCACCGTGTCATCCGCTGCAGGGCCAGTACGAAGAGCGGCGCCTCCAGGCCGCTGTAACGCCGGAGCATTTCCTCCCGCTCCAGCCCGCCAGGCTCCGACGCCAGCGCCTGCAGGACGAACGAGCCGGCGCCGGCGGTGAGGGTCTCCGGAAGCAGGTCCTGGGGCGGGCAGCCGGGCATGCCGCAACGCTGCCGGAATTCGGGGGAAAGGCGCGCCTCCAGCCGGTCCAGCACGGTTTCCAGGTTAGGGGCCGGCTCTTTTCGATCGAATTGAGCCGCCAGAAACCAGTCCTTCTCCCACTGGTCGACTTCCAGCCAGTGCTCCCGGTGGACATCCAGTTCCACCAGCATGCCAGGGGCGATCTTCGTCGGCGCCCGGCCCCGCTGATGCAGCACGCTGCCGCCGCTGGTGCTGAGGATCAGGAGGTAGCTGTAGCGCGGAAAGCTGCGATCGTCATGGGCGTCGATGCCGCCATACATGTTCAGGCAGTCCAGGCCGGCGACCCAGGCGTTGTCCACCAGCCCTTCCTCGAAGAAGTCATTGTCGCGCAGCGGCTCCAGCTCCTTCCGGATGACGTCCCGCGCCTCGGCAATGAGGAGCTCCAGCCAGGGTCGCGCGGAGGCGTCCAGGGTGCGTAGCGGTTCCTGGCTCACGGGCTTGGCTCCTGGTCCTCGTCCTCGTCCTGGCCCTCGTCCTCCGGCTCTCCTGGATCCTCGCCGGCGCCGGCGGATGCCTCCTCGTCCATCTCCGCCGCCGGCTCCTCGCCCCGCAGCACGGCCATGACGTCCCCGGCGTCGGGGAACACTACCACGGTGAACTTCGAGGATTCCTCCACGAGCCTGACCGTCGGCAGCTCGAGCAGGTTCTCGACCAGCGTCAGCCCGGTGCCGCCGGGCAGGTAGACGTTGATGCTGTCGTAGTGGAGGTAGGCGTTGTTCTGGATGTCGGGCCGACGGAAGCCTTCATAGAAGCCGTCCCGGACCATGATCTTGCCCTCGACGCCATTGGCGACGAACCAGGCCTTCATCTCGGCTCCGAGCGCCTTCAGCCGCTCCTTCTGGGCCTTGTCCTCGATGTGGAACTGCGCGACGCGGTCCTCCCAGGAAAGGCTCTCGTCGCGTTGCGCCGGCGAGGTAACGTCGAGGGCCAGCACCTTCACCACGACCTTGCGGTTCTGAAGCTTCTCCTCGCGCTCGCGGCGGCGTTGCTCGCGCTCGGCCGCCCGTTTCTCCGCCTCCTCCGACCAGGCCTCGCGCATCTCGCGGACGCGGCCGGTGGCGGGAATGTCGATGGCGACGATCTGCCCGCGCGTCCAGCCGGCGATGCGCTTCTGCAGCCGGTCGATCGAGACCGTAAGATTGCGGATGGCGCTCTCACAGCCGGCGATGTCCTGGCGCAGGATCTCCGCGTATCCCTTCTCGCCCGGATGGACGTCGAAGTAGTCGTAGGCCGTGATGCCGATGAAGCGGACCGGCCGGCCGCCCTCGTCCAGCTTGGGCTTCTTGCCGCGCACGACGACGCCCGGGGTCTGGAGTCGCTTCAGCTCCGCCTCGGACGAGGCCCGCCGCTCCTTCAGGGCGTCGCGGTAGGCGATGGCGCCCTCCGGGCTGTGCTCGAAGGGCTGGCGGTCCACCCCGAAGCAGCCGCCGCGGATCCACCCGTCGCCCGGCCGCTGGTAGCCATGGTTGACCATCTTCCAGTGGTCCCCGCCGGCGGCGGCGACCTTGAACTCGCCCTCGCAGCAGGGGCAGGTGCCCACGAAATCCTCGGTGTCCTTGCGGCTGGCCATGGCTCAGATCCTCCTGGCTGTCGCGCGCGCCTTGGCACGCGCCTCGGAAATCTCTTCCGGCGTCAGGGCGACCCGGTAGACGCGCTGCGCCAGGGCGGGATCGCATCCACGCCCGATGGAGCGCTTCGCCGATCCCTTTCGCGCGGCACTGAAGGCATCCGGATTGGCGGAGGCCCTCGCGTCGATGTCATCGGCCAGAACCTCGGCGGCATCGGCGAGGGAAGGGTGCGGAACCATGGGGCGCGCTCCAGAATGTCTGGCGCACATCCTGCGTCCCGGAACCGGAAACAGCGCCCATTAGGCATAGGATTCTTTTTTATCTATCTCAGACGCGATTTGCTATTGACGGCCGCCCCAGGCCATCCTATCTTCCGTCTCACAGCGCCCCCGTAGCTCAGTGGTTAGAGCACCAGGTCGTTACAGCCGCGGAGGTCAAGGGTTCGATTCCCTTTGGGGGCGCCAAAAGTTTCGAGAAGCGGGTCCCTTGGCACCGGGACTGGCCGGTAAGGTAGGGTCTGAGAGCCCTCCGATGACGAGTACCCTGGGTCTGAGAGCCCTTGGTCGACCCGGTCCACCAGCGAGAGCTGGTGTAAAAAACAGGCCAGCGGCCCCGCCAGGCGGGTGCACGCACCTCCAAGCCCCTTACCCTCGCCCGAGGGTGGGGCTTGAGGCAGTAGAGGCCCCTCCGACCTCCAGCTTCCGGGCTGACAGCTTCGCGTAGGGGATCCCCGCCGGCGGGTAGGACCGGCAGAGGGCGGTGCGCAACGCTCCCGAGGAGGTGGAACGCCTCCTCACCCTCCGGGGCCAGGCATCCCGCCAGCCCGCGCCGAAAGGAAGATGATCATGAAGTCCTTGGTAATCTGAAGCTCTCATCCCGTCCAATGAAGGCCTCTCCTTCGCTGAGGAGATGCGCCCCCAGCCCGAGCTGAACCCCAGCTTCGCGGCCATCGAGGGTTTCGACCCTACCCTGAAGATCTGGACGATCTGCAGGGGCGACATCAGCGGTATGGAGTCCGGCAACAAGGCCGGCGCCATGGCGGCTCACGCGTTCCGGAAAGCCTGGGACGACTTCCTGAGTCCGCACCATCCCTATCCCGACCACCTCATCGCTCCCCTCTACGAGGACGACGGGTCCGGCTTCCCGCAGCTGCTGCGGGCCAAGCGCGCCCTCAATCCGTCCATCGTGATTCTGAAGGCCAAGCGCCTGAAGGACTTCGAACGTGCCCTGGAGATGGCGCAAGGCTCTGGCCTGCCCTTCGCCCGGCACATCGAGAGCGGACATGTGATCCCCGGCACCGATTTCGACGGCCGGCCCATCCTGACCTCGTTCGGGATCGGTCCCTGCCGCCGCGACCAGGCGCGCGAGATCACCAAGCGCTTCCAGATCTGGAAGGACTGAGCGATGGATCGGATCATCCCCGAGCGCATCACCCGGGCATATCTGGAGACCGCCATGCGTGGCTGCTTCCAGGCCAAGGGCATGGACATGATGCAGCACGGCGAGCTGGTGCACGACTGGTTCGCTGACCTCCACCAGCACCTGACCACCGGCCGGCCGCTCCAGCTGGAGTGGCGCCTGCCCGACTGGATCCAGGACCCGCGGCTGATCGAGGGGCTGCTGCCCTTCGAGACGCTGCGCACATACCAGGTCTGGCACGACTGCGGAAAGCCCTTCTGCCGCACCGTGGACGATGCCGGCCGCCAGCACTTCCCCGGCCATGCCGAGATGTCGGCGCGGCTGTGGCGGGCGGCCGGCGGCACCGAGCAGGAGGCGCGCCTGATGGCCATGGACATGGACATCCACACGCTGTCGGGCGACGGCGTGCCGGAGTTCGCGGCCCGGCCCGAGGCGGCCAGCCTCATCCTGACCGGCCTGGCGGAGGTGCATGCCAACGCCAGCCTGTTCGGCGGCACCTCGTCCGACAGCTTCAAGATCAAGCTCAAGCACATCAGCCGGCGCGGCAAGCAGATCCTGGCGGCCATGCCGCCGGCCGGCCGCGCCATGGGAGACGCAGCATGACCACCGAGACCACCACCCCGAACCAGACCCCGGATGCCCAGGCCGACGGGGCCGAGAACCTGAACCAGGCCTACATCGACTACGACATCGAGACGCCCCAATGGGTGGCGGCCGCCCCGGAGAACCGGGAGATCGCCATCCGCCTGATCCGCGAGGCGATCAACGGTATCGGCGAGCGTGGCGGCGAGATCGAGGAGCTGTGGGCCGGCAGCGACGGCATCCAGGTCACCTACGGCTACGACGACACCTGCCGCGGCTGCTTCATGGGCCGCATCCGGAACTCCTACACCATCCCCTGGGACGCGGTTCTCGGCGGCGACGGCGCCATCGAGGCCTGGATCAAGGGCGACCGGGAACGCCAGGCCGCCGCTGAGCGCGAGAAGGAGGAGCGCGAGCGTCGGGAGAAGGAGAAGGCCGATGCCCGCCGGCAGGAGGAGCGCGACCGCGCCGAGTACGCCCGGCTCACCGCAAAGTATGGCCAGGGCGGCTGATCCGCCACGAGACCGATGCAATCCGGCCCGGCCGATCCCCGGCAGCGGGCTATCCAGAGAAAAAGGAAGACGACCATGACGACCCAGACCGCGAACCAGACCACCGACATCGAGGCCCTGATCTCGACCATCGCCGACCAGGAGGATGCGGCCAAGCTCGCCTCCAAGCTGCTGGCAGGCCAGTTGACCAGCCGCGACGCCTATCTGGCGTTCCGTGCCGAGTGGCGCGCCTGGCTGAAGCGGACCGAGGAGGAGATCCGCCAGGCCAAGCGCGTGTACCAGAACCCGCAGGAACGCGATGATGCCCGCGGCGATGCGCAGAACCGCCGGCGCTGGCTGCGGCACCGGGCCCACGCGGCGCTGATGCTGCGAACCGAGCTGAAGCGACTGCGTCGGGAGGCGGCGGCACGCGGCCAGGCTGCGTGAGCCGGGTCTGGCCCTGGGTGCAAGGGGTGGCAGCAACCCCTTGCACCATCATCACGGGGTTGCCGAGAACTCCGGCTCTGGTTCCGGCTCCATCTCCAGCATGGAGGTAGCCGCCTCCAACGCCCGAGCCAGGCAAAGGCCATCCGTTTCTCCCGGGATGGCCCAGCGCTTATCCTCCAAGCGCGGGACGCCGCGCGCTTCCGGTCGGCATGGTGCGATCTCTATCATCGAGCCGGGGTCGACATGGGCGCCATGGAAGATCGCCTCGCGCTCGCGACTGGTCCGGTGCAGCACCTCCTGGAAGCGGGCCCGGAAAACCAGCAGGTTGGTGCCGTATCCCTGACCCGTCTCGACCAGCAGGAAACGCGCGAGCCTCTCCGCATCATCGTCCAGCGCATAGCCGAAATTGAAGCCGTTCTGGACCTTGCCCGTGGCCCACTTGGTGTAGGAGAGCCGGCGATAATCGGCGATCCCGCGCAGCCCCTCACGCTGGATGGAGGCCGCGGCATCTGCGGACGCGACATGGACCACAATCCCGTCCCGAGGTGAGCCCAGGGGAATCAGAAACAGGTCGCTGCGGCTCAGCGTGTCGGCATTGGGCATGATGCCCCTGGCCCGCAGGAACTCCTCCTGCTCGTCGATGTAGGTCAGGTCATCGCCGGCGAGCCGGTGATCCCGCAGCCAGGAGCCGAACTCGTCGACAGGATGCCGGGACATGGCGGGACTCCTCGGTTCGATTAGGGTTCGGGGATCGGAAACCGGCCATCAGTCGCGGTCTCTCCATCTCAGGAAACGCTGGTGTTCCCAGTATTCCCGGTCGCTTTCCCGGGCGTTCAGCTGAGCCTGGTAATAGGTGGCGCGCAGATGGGGCGGGACGTCGTCCAGCGGGCCGTAAGGGGTCCGCTGAGCCTGCCGGCGCACGAGATCGTGTTGATCGAAGCGGGAAGGGCGGCAGCGGCAGCAGTCGCAGGCCATGGCGATGATCTCCTCTTGCGGGAGTGCCAGGTGGCGGCGAACGGGTGAACCATATACTCGAGCTTCAGCCAGGTCAATATAAATTGTTTACGTTATAACTCACCCGCAATTCCTGGCATGCTGCGGGCGAGGTCGCGCGGTCGCGCCTGCAGCGGCTGCTCGACAGTCAGTCGGACCTGCCTACCGGAGTGGGGCTCATCAGCCGGATTCCGATTGCCGTGAAAAGCGCCCCCGTGCCGAAGTGAGGCCGCAGCAAGACTGCAGGCCGAAGCCCCCTTGACACATAGCGTCTGTGATATCATAAATGCCATTAACGTCAACGGGAGTAAGCCATGCTTCTCATCATCTTCATGCTGATCCTGGCGGTCGCGGCGGCCGTCGTGCCCCGCCTGCTGCCCGAGCAATTCATCGGTTTCGCCAGGCCGGTGCGCTTCGCCCTGGGCTTTCTCGCGATCTTCATCGGCGCCAGCACCTCCTGGGTCCATGTGTCGCCCAACGAGGTCGGCCACATGAAGCGGATCTACGGCTCGAGCCTGACCGAGGGGCGCATCATCGCGACCGACGGCGAGGCGGGATACCAGGCCGATGTCCTGGCGCCCGGGTTCCATTTCCGCCCCTTCCTGAACGTCATCTACGACGTCGAGACGCTGCCGGCGGTGCAGATCCCGGCGGGCGTCTATGGCCGGCTGGAGGCGATGGACGGCAAGCCCCTTCCCGACGGCGCCGTGCTGGCGCCGGCCTGGAATCCCGGCGACGCCGCGCGCATGCTGGACGCCAACTACTTCCTGACGGGCAACGTGTCCGGCGAGATCGGCGAGGAGGGCCGCAACGGTCCGGGCTACCGGGGCGTCCAGACGGACGTGCTGTCGCCCGGCACCTACTACCTCAACCTCTACCTGTTCCGCGTCGTGGCCTATCAGCACGATTCCGGCTCCACGCAGATCTACGACCGGAATGGCCAGACCACATCTCCGCACCAGATCGACACCACCCTGACGCGCGTGCCGACGGGCTCCGTCGCCGTGGTGAAGTCGAACATCCAGGAGCCGGGCAAGGACTGCACGCCGGTCACCCGCGCCGCCGTTGAAGGCTCGGTCGCGGTGCCGCTGGTCCCCAAGGGGTGCCGCGGCATCTGGGCCGAGGCCCTGCCGCCCCAGGACTACTACCTGAACCGCGACGCCTACCAGGTGACGCTGGTGGAGACCCGGGCCCAGACCTGGGAGTACAAGGGTGGCTACAAGAAGCGGTTCCTGGACCTGAAGGTCGACCAGCAGGGCAAGATCGAGACGACCGAACGGTCTTTCGACGAGCCGGTCGAGAAGAGCTACGCCGACCGCGCCCTGATGCTGAAGGTCGAAGGCTGGGACGTGCCTCAGGAATTACGCGTGCTGGTCCAGGTGAAGCCGGAGAATGCGCCGCTCGTGGTCGCGTCCGTCGGCGGTCTGCCGGAGGTCGAGGACCGCATCCTCACCCCGACCGTGCGCTCCATCGTCCGGAACGTCGCCGGCTCCACCATCTGGATGCCGACGCCGGAGCTGGACGGCGCCGCGGCGGAGGACCTGCCCCGGCTGGTCCAGGAGCAGTACACCAAGACCACGCGTTTCCGGCGCGACGCCGACGGCAAGACCTACATCCAGCGTCCGACCCGCGTCCTCGACCTGATCGAGAACCGGGCGGTGCTGGAGGCGAACGTCGAGGAGCAGCTGCGCGCCGAGGGCCGCAAGGCCGGCGTGGACATCATGGAGGTGCGCTTCGGCGAGCCCGCCATCCCGCCGGAGCTGCTGGTCGCCCGCCAGCGCGAGCAGCTGTCGCAGCAGCTGGCCAAGGCCTATCAGCAGGAGGAGCTGGCCCAGAAGGAGCGCCAGAAGACCGAGGCTGCCCGCGCCACGGCCGACCAGCAGCAGACCCTGGTCACCAGCCAGATCGGCGTCCAGGTGGCAGACCTCGAGATCGAGAAGCAGACCAAGATGGGTCAGGCTCAGCGCGCCTACCTGGAGAACCTCGCCGCCGGCCAGAAGGCCCAGGCGCAGGTGCTGGGCGAGGACAAGGTCTACCAGATGAACGTGGTCAACAGCGTGCTGGAGCTGCTGAAGGAGAAGCCCGAGCTGCTCTCCCACGTCGGCAAGCTGGTGCCCAACACGGTCGTCACCACCGGCGCTTCCGGCGGCGGGGGCCTGGAGGGGGCCGCGGCGGTGTTCGGCAGCTTCATGGGTGATCCGGACAAGAAGGCGGCCCGCTGATCCCAGCGCAGGCACGCAAGGAAGGCCCCGGAGGATCGCTCCTCCGGGGCCTTCTCCGTTGCAGGCGCCTCACCGCCCGTCACCGGCCTCCGCGGGTCCCACCGGATCCGGCAGTGGGCTGAACTCCGATCCGGGGTGGTACGTCTCGACCTTGGGCCACCCGCCTTCAGGCGGACCGGCCTGCAGCGCCGCCAGCACCTCGCCAACCCGTCTCCTGGCCTGTTCCCGATGGGCTTCGAGATCCCGCTGGAAGGCGACCGCAAGCTTCTCCATGCGTTCGTCCAGGATGGTGAGGATCCGCGGCACTCCATCCTGCGGCCCTCCGTCATTGCTCATGTCCCACTGCCCCCAGAGCAGGTTGGCCTCCAGCCTGGATGCCAGCGTGCCTTCCGGTGACAGCACGAAGCCGTTGGCCGGCAGATCGACCAGGTCGCCCAGCCTGAAGAGGCTCATGAACTCGGTCGTGCCGAGGAACTCCTCGATGCTGGAGAGGCTGAACCGGGCCGTGCGGCCGACATCCCAGGGATCGCCCTCATAGTCGACGTAGCGCTCATAGTAGCCGTACCGCATCGGCGCGTCCTGGGGTACCCGGACCTTGATGGCAATGCCGGGCACGTCGTTGAGGAGCTGCCCATGCAGGACGATCTCGCCGGCGTGGGCGGCGGGCAGGTAGTCGGTTATGAAGTCGACGTCCTGCACGGCGAACGGGTTGAGGTCATTCAGCGTCAGGCCCCTCCGCCGCCTGACGGCGATGCGGGGATAGCCTGTCAGGTAGATCGTGGGCACCGGGTCGCCCTGGCGCCGCGAGATGCTCATCTGCACGCGTTCCATCACCAGGATTTCTGCCGGCTGCCACTGGTCCTGGCCGTCGAGGACCTCGCATGCCCCCCGGTAGAGGATGGCATGGGAGAGAGGCAGCCAGATTGCGGCGTGATCCGTGCCCGCGTCGTACGGGTCCACCGCGGCGAAGGCCCACCGCGGATCGTCTTCGGAGCCGTACGCCCGGCCGTTGAGGCGGATGGCCTCGTCCATGACGGCGTCGAAGTCGTGGCGGTCGACCAGGATGGACACCGCCTGGGACACAAGGTCATGCAGCCGCTCGTATCCCATCTTCTCCTCCTCGGTGCCGCGGGAGGACGGATGGAAGTACGTGCCGTCGACCAGGGCGATGACGGACTGGTCGACGGACACCCCGAGAGCCCGTGCGCACTCCTCCGCAAGGTTGAGCCAGTGGGTCGGCGTCCGGCTCAGGCGCTGGACCGCCTCGGGCTCCGGGTTCTCGCCGACCCTGAAGCGGCCAAGGCGGGTCTCGTCCGGGTTCTGCGAGATGCCGGCGCGCTGCGCGATCTCGCCCATCGTGATCTTCGCATCCTTGCGCGTCAGCTTCACGGCCTTGAGCATCGGAGCCAGGTTCCGGGCCAGCCGCAGGGCCACCTTCGGGCTCTGGATGCGCTTGGTGCGGCTGCGCATGCGATGCCGGATCTCCGTCGCCAGGAGGGCTGCCTGGGCAGCCTCCCTCTGGCGGTCGTCGCCTGGCAGCTTGTTGCGGCTCTCGATCCGGGTGCGCTCCTGACGCGCCGCGTTGAAATCGACGATCTTGCGGAAGTCGCCGCCGTCCGTGGGGTCTTGACCGGTGGTCATGGTGTGCTCCTGCTGGGGTCAGCCGCCGGCGCCGTGCCGGTGCGGTCATCGGAGGCTAAGCGGTTCCGGAGCTGGGTACCTGTTCGTTTGAACAGAATGACGTCGAATTTCAAACAGCTTCATTCCATCACCGTGAACAGGATTTTCCAGCAACTCTGAACAGGTTTCCAGAGATCAATCGAACAGGACTCCTGAACCCGACCCGGGTGAGCGGCCTGCAAGGTCGCATGGTCCCGTTTGCGGATTGGGGATGCATGCTCGTCTCGTGCAGGACCAGACACAGGAACCGGCCCATGACCTCTCTCAAGACGCGATCGACAATCGCCCCCGACGCCGCGCTGGCCGCCATGGCGGCCAGCCTGGGCCCGGTCGCCGATCTGACCGATCCGTCGCCCGATTACGTCCGCACGCTGGTCGGCGGTACGATGCAGCGCGACCTGTTCCGGAAGCTCGACGATGGGACCTTCGAGAGTGTCCTCGGCGACCAGTCGGACGACGTCGTCGTGCATTGGCGCGCCGGCTTCGACCGTGAGGAGGGGCCCGGCCGCGGCGAGATGAACTGGATCGAGGTCCGCGACGATCTCGGCCGGCCGCTGAAGCCCTACGGCCTGTTCGTCAGCTACGGCTGGGAGAACCGCCGCGACCCCGTGACCGGCGACATCCATCCCGACTTCAACCGCCGCCGCTACATTCCGCTGGAGACGGCCATCGTCTACTGCGCGGACGATCGCATCGACGAGACGGGTGACCTGGATCTCTGGGATGCCTGGCCGGAATTCACCGGCGAGAAGGCGCCGCTCTGGCCCATCAGCGCCGACCCGACGGCCGACGCCGCCGAGCGTGCGGCCCAGTCCGATCTGGAGGAGGCGGAGGGGCCCGCCTACGGCTTCGACGGCATCGACGAGGACGAACTGGAGCTGGCACCATGACCGGAATGCGGGTCGAGGACATCGAGCTGCGCGAGAGCTGCGGCGCCTGCCCGGAGGACTATCTTGCCTATTATCAGGGCAAGGAGATCGGCTACCTGCGTCTGCGTCACGGCTACTTCTTCGTCGAGGCGCCGTATAACGGCGAGAAGATCTACGAAGCCCACCCCGAGGGCGACGGTATTTTCATGCCTCATGAGCGCCCCGGCTACCTGCTGAAGGCGAAGGAGGCGCTCGCCAGGCATTGCAATGCGCAGTTGGAGCCTGACGAGGATCAGGCCGACGACGACTTCGGCTCCGAGTTCTGAAATGGACGCCCGTCCGCTTCCCGCGGTCCTGTACCATTGCGCCCCGGCGGACCGTCTCGACGGCATCATGGCCGAGGAGTTCGGCCTGGTGCCGGGGATGGAGCCCAACCACGAGGACAGCGATCCGGAACTGGTCTATCTGTGCCAGGATCCGGCGCTGACCTGGAGGTGGGTCGCCGGGGCGGCGGTGGTGCTGGCCATCGACACGGTCCGGCTGAAGGCCGAAAGATTCGGTGAGGACCGCATCCTGAAGCACTTCCCCGGCGGAGAACTGCATTGGACCTACCGGGGCCGGATTCCACCAGACGCGCTGTCGGTACACGAACATGGCCAGGGCCGGGGCAGGGCGCCCGAGATGGATCGGGACGATGAGGACTGCGAGCCCTGACCATGGCTGACGCGACCACCCCTG
>Ga0196963_10001038_pt1 | contig 20514 bp, 16 predicted proteins | sample S1_5metaG_FD_148600 | JGI IMG/M metagenome (GOLD analysis project Ga0196963, IMG submission 148600) | Soil microbial communities from Anza Borrego desert, Southern California, United States - S1_5 | ecosystem: Environmental > Terrestrial > Soil > Desert | place: USA: California | collected... | reverse complement strand
TCCTTCCCCCGACTACCGCAGCACGCTGAACCTGCCCGACACCCCCTTCCCGATGCGCGGCGACCTGCCCAAGCGCGAGCCCGGCTGGGTGAAGGAGTGGAACGAGCAGGGCCTGTACAAGCGCCTGCGTGAAGCGCGCCACGGCGCCCCGAAGTTCATCCTGCACGACGGCCCGCCCTACGCCAACGGCCAGATCCACATGGGCCACGCCGTCAACAAGGTGCTGAAGGACATGATCGTCAAGGCCCGCCAGTTGGCCGGCTTCGACGCGCAGTACGTGCCGGGCTGGGATTGCCACGGCCTGCCGATCGAGAACGCGATCGAGAAAAAGCACGGCCGCAACCTGAGCCGCGACGACATGCAGGCCAAGAGCCGGGCCTACGCCACCGAGCAGATCGCGCAGCAGATGGCCGACTTCCAGCGCCTGGGCGTCATCGGCGACTGGCCGCACCCCTACCGCACGATGGATTTCGCCAACGAGGCCGGCGAGATCCGTGCCTTCAAGCGCGTCATCGAGCGCGGCTTCGTCTACCGCGGCCTGAAGCCCGTGTACTGGTGCTTCGACTGCGGCTCGTCGCTGGCCGAGTTCGAGATCGAGTACGCCGACAAGAAGAGCCAGACGCTGGACGTGGGCTTCCTCTGCGCCGAGCCGCAGCGCCTGGCCGAGGCCTTCGGCCTCCTGAAGCTCGAGAAAGAAGCCTTCGCGGTGATCTGGACCACCACCGCGTGGACCATCCCCGCGAACCAGGCGCTGAACCTGAACCCGCAGCTGGACTACGCGCTGGTCGACACCGAGCGCGGCCTGCTGGTGCTGGCCGAGTCGCTGGTCGAGAAGTGCCTGGCCCGCTTCGGCCTGACGGGCACGGTGAAGGCCGTGGCCAAGGGCGAGAACCTGGGCGGCATCGCCTTCCGCCACCCGCTGGCCCACGTCGATGCGGGTTATGACCGCCTGAGCCCGGTGTACCTGGCCGACTACGCCACCGCCGACGACGGCACTGGCATCGTCCACTCGTCGCCCGCCTATGGCCTGGAGGACTTCCAGTCCTGCATCGCGCACGGCGTCAAGTACGACGACATCCTGAACCCGGTGCAGGGCAACGGCAGCTACGCGCCCGACTTCCCGCTCTTCGGCGGCCAGCACATCTGGAAGGCCGTGCCGGTCATCATCGACACGCTGAAGACCGCCGGCCGACTGTTCGCGACCGACACCATCACGCACAGCTACCCCCACTGCTGGCGCCACAAGACGCCGGTGATCTACCGCGCCGCGGCCCAGTGGTTCATCCGCATGGACGAGGGCCAGGGCGTGTTCACGAAGGACAAGGCGCCGAAGACGCTGCGCCAGATGGCGCTGGACGCGATCGACCAGACCGGCTTCTACCCCGAGAACGGCCGCGCCCGCCTGCGCGACATGATCGCCAACCGCCCGGACTGGTGCATCTCGCGCCAGCGCAGCTGGGGCGTGCCGATCCCGTTCTTCCTGCACAAGGACTCGGGCGAGCTGCACCCGCGCACGATGGAGATCCTGGACCAGGCCGCCGCCATCGTCGAGCAGGGCGGCATCGAGGCCTGGAGCCGCGTGACGGCAGAAGAGATCCTCGGCCCGCAGGATGCGCCGCACTACACCAAGAGCAGCGACATCCTGGAGGTGTGGTTCGACTCCGGCTCCACCTTCAGCCACGTGCTGCGCGGCACCCACGCCGACGCGCACGGCAGCCTGGGCTACCACGAGACCGGCCCGGAGGCCGACCTGTACCTGGAAGGCCACGACCAGCACCGCGGCTGGTTCCACAGCTCGCTGCTGCTGGCCTGCGCGCTGGAAGGCCGCGCGCCCTACCGCGGGCTGCTGACGCACGGCTTCACCGTCGACAGCCAGGGCCGCAAGATGAGCAAGAGCCTGGGCAACGGCATCGAGCCGCAGGTCGTCAGCCAGAAGCTGGGCGCGGAGATCATCCGGCTGTGGGTGGCGGCGTCCGACTACTCCGGCGACATCGCCGGCGACGACAAGATCCTGGCCCGCGTGGTGGACGCCTACCGCCGCATCCGCAACACGCTGCGCTTCCTGCTCGCCAACACCAGCGACTTCGACCCGAAGGCCGATGCGGTGCCCGCCGGCCAGATGCTGGAGATCGACCGCTGGGCCCTGGCCCGCGCGGCGCAGTTCCAGGCCGAGGTGCTGGCGCACTACAACGTCTACGAGTTCCACCCGGTGGTGGCCAAGCTGCAGGTGTTCTGCTCGGAAGACCTGGGCGCCTTCTACCTCGACGTGCTGAAGGACCGGCTGTACACGACGGCGCCGAAGAGCCTGGCCCGCCGCAGCGCGCAGACCGCGCTGTGGCAGATCACGCACGCGATGCTGCGCTGGATGGCGCCGTTCATGAGCTTCACCGCAGAAGAAGCGTGGAAGGTCTTCGACGGCGGCCCGTCGATCTTCACCGAGACCTACTGGGCATTCGACGCGGCCCAGGCCAACGGCGACGCACGAGATGCCTTGCTCGCGAAATGGGCGGCCATCCGCGAGGTGCGTGAATCGGTGAACAAGGCGATCGAGGACGTGCGCAGCGCCGGCGCGGTCGGCAGCTCGCTGCAGGCCCAGGTGCGCATCGGCGCGCCGGCGGCCACGCAGGCGCTGCTGGCTTCGCTGGGCGACGACCTGAAGTTCGTACTGATCACCTCGCAGGCGGTGCTGGCGGCGGCCGACGCGCTGGCGGTCGAGGTCACGCCCTCCACCGCGCCCAAATGCGAACGCTGCTGGCACTACCGCGACGACGTCGGCCACGATCCGGCCCACCCGACGATCTGCGGCCGCTGCACCAGCAACCTGTTCGGTAGCGGCGAAGCGCGACAAGCCGCCTGACCCGCAGCCGCATGGCCACCGCCCCGCTCGCCACGATGCTCGACCGCGTGGCGGCGGAGCTGGGCCTGCGGCTGACGCCGGCGCTGCGAGACCAGGTGGCGCAGGAGCAGCTGCGCATGGTGCTGACGCACACCCGCGTCGGCACCATTGCCGCCACGCTGTTCGCGGTGATCGCGGCCTGGCATTTCCGCGGCCTGGTGCCGGCCTGGCAGGTGGACACCTGGATTGCCGTCAAGCTGCTGGTCGCTGCCGCGCGCATCGGGCTGGCCCAGGGTTTCGGCCGCTGGCGCGAGCGCACGCTGCCCAGCGCGGCGGGGGACGCCCCGGTCGAACAGGGTGGCTCGGTGCGCTGGCTGCGCTGGACGCTGCTGCTGCTGGCGGTCGACGGCCTGGTCTGGGGCATCGCCGCCTTCCGCATGATGGGCGAGGCGCAAGCCACCGCGGTCATGGTGATGGCCGCGATCGACGCCGTGGCCTGCATTGCCACCTTCGGGCTGCAGGCGCACCTGCCGAGCGCCGCCGCCTACGTCGCGCCGATGCTGCTGGCCAGCGCGCTGGGGCTGGCGCTGCGTGGCGACGACATCTCGCTGCTCACCGCCTCCTGCCAGCTGATCCTGCTGGCGCTCCAGCTGTCCACCGCGCACGGCACCACGCGCCGCCTGGCCGCGGGTTTCCTGTCGCGGCTGAATGCCCAGCAACTGGCGGCTGAGAAGGACGCCGCCCTGACGCTGGCCCAGCAGCAGAGCGCGCTGCGCGTGCAGTTCCTGGCCAAGATCAGCCATGAGTTGCGCACGCCGCTGCACGGCATCCTGGGCCTGGCGCGGCTGCTGCACCTGGAGTCGACTGACGCGCAAGTGACGCGGCAGGTGGAGCTGATCGAGACCTCGGGCACGCACCTGCTGGGGCTGATCAACGACCTGCTGGACGTGTCGCGCACCGAGTCCGGCCGCTTCTCGCTGCGCAGCGAGCGCTTCGACCTGCGCCAGCAGGTCGAGCAGGTGGCCGAGGTCTTCGCGCTGCGTGCCGCCGACCGCGGCCTGCGCTTCGCCTGGCATGCCGAGCTGCCGGCCGCGCACTGGGTGCGCGGGGACGCCGCACGGCTGCGCCAGGTGCTGCACAACCTGCTCGGCAATGCGGTGAAGTTCACCCGCGAAGGCGAGGTCAGCCTGGCGGTCACGCTGGCCGAGGACGACATCGTGCGCCTGGCGGTGCGCGACACCGGCCCCGGCATCAGCGAGGCCGAGCAGGCGCGCATCTTCCAGCCCTTCCACCAGGCCGAACAGGCCGGCCGGCCGCCGACCGACGGCGTCGGGCTCGGGCTGACGATCGCACGCGAGATCGCGCAGGCCATGGGCGGCGACATCACGCTCGACAGCCGGCCCGGCGCCGGCGCCTGCTTCGTCTTCAGCGCGCGCCTGCCGGCCGCGCCCGCGCTGCCGCACAGCACTGCGCCGGCAGGCGAAGCGCCCGCACCGCTGCCGGTGCGGGTGCTGGTGGCCGAGGACGACGACGTCAACGCGCTGATCGTCTGCGGCTACCTGCAGCGCCTGGGCATCGCGCACGAGCGGGTGCCCGACGGCAAGCAGGCCGTGGGCCGCGCGCTGCGCGACACCGACCGCCCCGAACGCGTGCTGATGGACTGCCGCATGCCGGTGATGGACGGCCTGGCCGCGGCGCGCGAGATCCGCGCCCAGGAACGCACGCTGAACCTGCCGCGCGTGCCCATCATCGCCCTGACCGCGACGCTGACCGACCGCGACCGCCAGGACTGCCTGGCCGCCGGCATGGACCAGGTGATCGGCAAGCCCTTCAGCCTCGAGCAGTTGATGCGCGCGCTGCACGCGCCTGCGGGCTGACGGGTCCTCTTCAGGCCGCGTCGCGGTCGCCGGCCGCTTCTTCGAACAGCTGCAGGTCCGGATGAAAGGTCTCGACCATCAGCGCGTACAGGCCGTGCTGGCCCTGGTGCCAGGTGCGCTCCGCGGCCACGACGTCGAAGGCCAGCACGTGGTGCTGCAGCCCGCCGGCATGGGCCAGCGGCAGCGGCGCGTCCAGCGCGTCGGTGAAGCCCAGGCGCTTGTACAGGCGCACCAGCGCGTCGCTGCGCGCGCCGATCACCAGCCAGCGTGTCTGGTGCGCCACGCAGTACAGGTAGCTCGCCTTGGTCAGCATCGGCCGCACCATGGCATCCGCCCCGGGCAGGATGGCCAGCCGCGTGATCTCGGCCCGCGTCCGGCCGCGCAGCCAGGCCGGCAGTTGCACGCTGGATTCGATCTGCACCGTGGCGTCCGGCGCGGCACGCTGGATGCGCGCGGTGCCGATGGCAAGGCCGCTGGCCTTGTCGCGGCACAGCAGCACCGCCGTGCGCGGGTCGCGGTCGATCGGCTCGGGCTCCGCCAGCGCGGCGCGCAGCTGCGGCAGGTGGTGGCCATAGGCCTCGGCGCGCACGGCGCAGGCGTCCCGCAGATCCTGTTCGCTGCGCGCAACCCGCACGCTGAACCCCAGCCAAGCCGTGCTCATCCGGTTTCCCTCCAAGCCGTTCCCTGTTCCGGAGCGCGATCGAGGGTCGCGTGCGCCGGCTCCCGGCCGCGTCCCATCCGCGACCCGGCGCTACAGTAGCGCCCCAGTCCCGCCGCGGTCCGCGGTATTTCCCCTCATTCCCGCGTCCGCCCGACCCGCTGCCCCATGCCCGCTTCCAAGAGTTCGCCTAACACGCCATTGGCACTGTGGCTGGGCCTCGCGTTCATCGTGATCCTGGCCGACCAGCTGACCAAGACGCTGGTCCTGCACGAGTTCCAGCTGCACGACTCGCGCACCATCACCTCGTTCTTCAACCTCGTGCGCGCGCACAACACCGGCGCGGCCTTCTCGTTCCTGGCCGGCGCCTCGGGCTGGCAGCGCTGGTTCTTCGTCGGCCTGGGCTTCGTGGCCTCGGCCTTCATCGTCTGGATGCTCAAGAAGCACCCCGGCCAGCGCCTCTTCTGCTTCGCGGTGTCGATGATCCTGGGCGGCGCCTTGGGCAACGTGATCGACCGGCTGCTGCACGGCTACGTGGTCGACTTCCTGCAGTTCCACTGGTCCTGGCTGGCGCCCATGTTTCCCGGCGGTTATTTCCCGAGCTTCAACATCGCCGACAGCGCGATCACGCTCGGCGCGATCTGCCTGATCCTGGACGAACTGCTGCGCGTGCGCCGCGGGGCGTAGGCGGCCCCGCCATGCCGCTGCTGCAGACGCTGTCCCATGCGCGCGACCTGGGCCGGCTGCAGCACATTGCCGCGGTCTTCGTGCGTCATGGGCTCAGCGACCTGGTGCACCGCCTGGGCTGGGCCGACGCGCTGGACAAGGCCGGCCGCGCCTTCCGCGTCGAGAATGCGGCCGACCTGGCGCGGCTTCATCCGCCCGAGCAGCTGCGCCGCGCGCTGGAAGAGCTGGGCCCCACCTTCGTCAAGGTCGGCCAGATCCTTGCCGGCCGCGCCGACCTGCTGGGACCGGCCTGGATCGCCGAACTGGAGAAGCTGCACAGCCGCGCACCCGCGGTGGACATCGCGCTGCTGCGTGCGCAGCTGACCGAAGACCTGGGCGCGCCGCCGGAAGAGGTGTTCGCGCAGTGGGACGACGTGCCGCTGGCCGCCGCGTCGATCGCCCAGGTGCATGCCGCCACGCTGGCCGACGGCACCGAAGTGGTCGTCAAGGTGCGCCGCCCCGGCATCGAGGCGACGATCGAATCCGACCTGCGCCTGCTCGAGCGCCTGGCCGGCATCGCCGAGCGGCAGTGGCCCGAGCTGAAGCCCTACCGCCCGGTGGACCTGGCGCGGCAGGTCGCCAGCTCGCTGCGCCGCGAGTTGGACCTGGCGTCCGAATGCCGTTATGCCGAGCGCATCGCCAAGTCCTTCCTGGCCGACCCGGACATCGTGATCCCGGCGGTGGTGTGGGAACACACGCACCGCCGCGTCAACGTGCAGCAGCGCATCCGCGGCGTGCCGGCCGAGAACCAGGCCGCGATCGATGCCGCCGGCCTCGACCGCCGCACGCTGGCGCGCCGCGGCGCCGCCGCGGTGCTGAAGATGACGGTGCGCGACGGCTTCTTCCACGCCGACCCGCATCCCGGCAACCTGTTCTTCCTGCCGGGCGAGCGCATCGCCTTCGTCGACTTCGGCATGGTCGGCCGCCTCTCCGCCGAACGGCGCGACGAGCTGCTGTCGCTGATGCTGGGCCTGGTGCAGCGCGACGCCGCATCGGTGGCCGAGGTGCTGCTGGACTGGGCCGGCGACGACAGCCTGCTCGACGACACCGCGCTGCGCGGCGACATCGAGACCTTCGTCGACCAGTACCACGGCGTGCCGCTGGCCGACCTGAGCCTGGCGGACATGCTGGCCGACGTGACGGCCATCCTGCGCCAGCACCGGCTGGCGCTGCCGCCGGACCTGGCGCTGCTGATCAAGGTCTTCATCACGCTGGAAGGACTCGGCCGCAGCCTGGACCCCGGCTTCCACATGGCCGCCGAAGCCGTGCCGCTGCTGCGCCAGGCCGTGCACGACCGCTACCAGCCGCGCGTGCTGGCGCAGCGCGGCTGGGCGGCGCTGCGCCAGGTGGCGGGCCTGGTCGGCGGGCTGCCGCGCGACCTGGCGCGCCTGCTGCGCACGGCGCGCAGGGGCCGCATCCAGGTTCAGATCGACATCACCGAGCTGCGCAGCGTGGGTGACCAGCTCGATCGGGCGGCGCAGCGCATCGCGGTCAGCCTGATCATCGCGGCGCTGATCGTCGGCTCGTCGATCGTGATGACCGTGGGCGGCGGCCCGACGCTGCTGGGGCTGCCGGCCTTCGGCTTGCTGGGTTTCATCGGCGCCACCTTCGGTGCGTTGTGGCTGTTGTTCGGCGGACGCCGATGACCGGCACGCCGCGCTCCCGCGCCGGGGATGCAGGCATGCAACGCTCCCGGGCCGCTTGGGGACTGCCCGGGTGGACGACCCGCGGTGGCGCCCCTAGTCTGGTGGTCCGATGGGCCGCGAGTTCTGACATGCTCATCGCACCGCGGCCGCGGCCAGATGCGCGCACCGCGTTCTCGCTGCCATGACCGACTCCACCGCTCCGGCCCCGATCCTCTCCTTCGACGACCTGCCGCACTACGAGTGGCTGCAGGTGCCGATCTGGGTGTTCGACGTCGCCCGGCCGGGCATCTGCTGGGCCAACACCGCCGCGCTGGACTTCTGGCGCGCCGCCGACATGGACGAACTGGTCGCGCGCGATTACTCCGACATCTCGCGCCCGGCGCGCGAGCGCCTGGTCGCCAGCATGCACCAGCATGCACAGGGCCGGCTGGTACGGGAAACCTGGACGCTCTACCCGCGCGACACGCCGCTGACCTCCGAACTGGTCTCGCGCGGCATCCGGCTGGCCGACGGGCGGCAAGCCATCCTGTTCGCCTCCGAACCGCTCGCCGCCAGCTATGACGCCGAGGCCCTGCGTGGCCTGGAGGCGCTGCGCCACACCCCCGTGCGCGTGGCGATGCACGGCATCGACGGCGGCCCGGCACTGATGCGCAACCCCGCGGCACTGGCCGCCTTCGGCCCGGTGGCCGACGGTGACGACCCCGCGAGCGATGCCGAGGCGACGACGCTGCACCACCTGGTGGTGGACGACGGATTGGCCGACGAGATCATCGCCACCGTGCGCAGCGGCCGCCCGCATGCCGGCGAGGCCGTATTGCACACCCGCCAGGGCGAGCGCTGGCACGCCATCGACGCCCGTGCGGTGCGCGACCCCGTCACTGGCAACGCGGTGCTGCAGCTGAATGCACGCGACATCAGCGACCTGAAGGCCGCGCTGGCGGCGCTGGAGGCGGCGCGCGACGCCGCCGAGACCGCCAACCGCGCGAAGAGCAGCTTCCTGGCCAACATGAGCCACGAGCTGCGCACGCCGATGAACGGCATCCTGAACCTGACGCGGCTGGTGCTGGAAACCAGCCTGGAATCGCGCCAGCGCCATTTCCTGGAGCTGTCGCTGCAGTCCGCGCACGGGCTGATGCAGATCATCGACGACGTGCTGGACCTGTCGAAGATCGAGGCCGACAAGCTGACGCTGCAGCCGCAGCCCGTGTCCATGCACGAGACCCTGCGCGGCGCGCTGGCGCCGCTGCAGGTGCAGGCCGGCCAGCGCGGCCTGCAGTTCGACTGGTCCATCGACGCCGACGTGCCCGACACCGTGCTGGCCGATGCGCCGCGCTGGCGCCAGATCCTCTTGAACCTGGCGGGCAATGCGCTGAAGTTCACCGAGCGCGGCCACGTGATGGTGCACCTGCAGAAGCTGGCGGCCGATGCCTCGCACGCGCTGCTGGCCTGCAGCGTCCGCGACAGCGGCATCGGCATGACCGACGAGCAGCTGGCGATCGTCTTCGAGCCTTTCACGCAGGCCGACGGCAGCGTCACCCGCCGCTACGGCGGCACCGGGCTCGGGCTGTCGATCGTGCAGCGCCTGGTGCAGCTGATGGGCGGCCGCATCGAGGTCGAGAGCCGCCCGGGCGAGGGCAGCTCGTTCCGATTCGTGGTGCCGGTAGGACTCGTCTAGCCGCCCGGCACAAAGCGTCGGCGCGCTGCTGCGGGCGGGTCAAAGCGTCAGCACGCTGCTGCCGGTGGTCTTGCGCGCTTCCAGGTCGCGGTGCGCCTGCGCCACCTCGGCCAGCGGGTAGCGCTGGTCGATGCGGATCCTGACGGCGCCGCTTTCGACGACGCGGAACAGGTCCTCGGCCATCGCCTGCGTCGCCTCACGCGTCGCGATGTGGGTGAACAGCGTGGCCCGCGTCACGTACAGCGAGCCCTTGGGGCCGAGGATGCCGGGCGAGAACGGCGGCACCGGGCCCGAGGCATTGCCGAAGCTGGCCAGCAGGCCGAAAGGCCGGAGCACGTCGAGCGAGCCCTCGAAGGTGTCCTTGCCGACCGAGTCGTAGACCACCTTGACGCCGGCGCCGCCGGTGATGTCCTTGACCCGCTGCACGAAGTTCTCGGTGCGGTAGTTGATGGCCTGCGCGGCGCCGTGCTGCAGCGCCAGCTGGCATTTCTCGTCGCTGCCGGCGGTGGCGATCAGCTGCAGGCCCATGGCCTTGGCCCACTGGCAGGCAATGAGGCCGACGCCCCCCGCCGCGGCATGCCACAGGATCGTGTCGCCCGCCTGCAGGCCGCCCTGCGGCTGCGTGCGCTTCAGCAGGTACTGCACCGTCAGGCCCTTCAGCATCATCGCGGCCGCGGTGTCGAACGCAATCGCGTCAGGCAGCTTGACGACGCACTTGGCCGGCATCACGCGCGCCTGCGCGTAACTGCCCGGCGGGTTGCTGGCGTAGGCCGCGCGGTCACCCGCCTTCAGGTGCGTGACGCCCTCGCCCACCGCCTCGACGATGCCCGCGCCTTCCATGCCCAGCTGCAGCGGCAGCGGGTTCTGGTAGAGGCCGGTGCGCTGGTAGACGTCGATGAAGTTCAGGCCCACCGCATGGTGGCGGATGCGGATCTCGCCGGGTCCGGGCTCGCCGACCGCCACGTCGACCAGTTGCATCACTTCGGGGCCGCCGTACTGCTCGATGCGGATCGCTTGGACCATCTCGTCACTCCTCGTCTCTCGAAAGGAGCGTGAGCGTATGCCAGGACGCATGGGCCTTGCCCGGCTAGGATCAATCGCATGCGCCGCCTGAGCCTCGCGCCCAATCTCGCCATCGCCACGCTGTGGGCGGACATGCTGCGCGGGGCCGGGTTCGACATCAGCGTGCAGCGCGCCTTCGCCAGCGGCATCGCGGGCGAGATCCCGCCCGACCAGTCGCTGCCCGAACTGTGGGTGGAGGACGACGACCAGCTCGAGGCCGCCCGCCGCGCGCTGCACGAGCTGCAGCACCCGCCCGAGCGGCGCTGGGCCTGCACGGGTTGCGGCGAGGTCATCGACGGCCCCTTCGGCCAGTGCTGGTGCTGCGGCGCGCTGGCACCGCCGAGCCCGGTTGGCACCTAGGCGACTGCCCGGCGCCCGGCGCGCGCCGATGATGCGTGCGACCTTCCTGGAGCCTCGATGACCGACCTCTTCTCGCTCGCCGGCCGCACCGCGCTGATCACCGGCGGCTCGCGCGGCATCGGCCGCATGATCGCCGCCGGCTTCCTGCGTGCCGGCGCCCGCGTCTACATCACCGCCCGCAAGGCGGACGCCTGCATCGCGGCGGCGCAGGAACTGTCCAGGCTGGGCCCGTGCACCGCGCTGCCGCACGACATCGCGGCGGCCGACGGCCTGCAGGCGCTGGTGGCCGACGTCACCGCGCGCGAACCGGCGCTGGACATCCTGGTGAACAACGCCGGCGCGGCCTGGGGCGCGCCCTTCGACGAGTTCCCCGAGGCGGGCTGGGACAAGGTCATGAACCTCAACGTCAAGGCGCCGTTCTTCCTGACCCAGGCGCTGCACGGCGCGCTGAAGGCGGCGGCCGGCGAGCGGCCGGCCAAGGTGATCAACATCGCCTCGATCGACGGCTTGTCGGTGAACCCGATGGAGACCTATTCCTACGCCGCCAGCAAGGCCGGCCTGGTGCACCTGACGAGGCGCATGGCGCTGTGGCTGGTGCAGGACAACATCGTGGTCAGCGCGATCGCGCCCGGCGCTTTCGCGTCGGACATGAACCGCGATGCGCGCGACCACGGCGACACGGTGGCCCAGCGCATCCCGGCGCGCCGCATCGGCACCGACGAGGACATGGCGGGCGCCGCGGTCTACCTGGCCTCGCGGGCGGGCGACTACGTGGTGGGCGCGACGCTGACGGTGGACGGCGGCGTCACGCTGGCCCGTTGAAGGCGGCAGCCTGGTCGGCGCCCGGCCGCTGCGGACCGCGCCGCCGCTCGGCGGGTGGCTGCGCGGACCCGCGGCGCCGAATGACCCGTGCCCCGGGTCCGACCACAATTGCGGCCGCGCACGGCCGCGGCTAGGGTTGATCCTTTCCCCGCTGCGCCGCCCGCCGCCACGCCATGACGCTGCTGCTGATCCGCCACGGCGAGACGCCGCTGAACGCCGCCCGCGTGCTGCAGCCGGCCGACACGCCGCTCAGCCCGCGCGGCCTGGAGCAGGCCATCGCGCTGGCGCAGCGCCTGGCCAGCGCCGGCATCGCCGGCGTCGTCAGCAGCGACCTGCCGCGCGCGCGCCAGACCGCCGGCGCCATCGCCGCCGCCTGCGGGCTGCCGATCACCGTGCTGCCGCTGCTGCAGGAACGCAACTTCGGTGAACTGCGCGGCCGGCCATACGACTCCTTCGACTTCGATCCGCTGCGCATGCTCGATGCCCCCGTGGGCGGCGAATCGCAAGCCCAGTTCGAACTGCGCGCGGCCGCCGCCTTCGAGGCGCTGCTGCCGCTGCGGCGCCGCGCCGGCGGACCGCTGGCCGTCGTCACGCACGGCCTGGTGTTGCGTGAGTGGCTGCGCGCGCCGCTGCAGCTGGGTCCGCTGCCGGCGCCGGCGCACGTGGCCAACACCTCGATCACGATGGTCACCGCGCAGCCGCCGCACCGGGTGCTGCGCATCAACGACACCGAGCACCTCGACGAAAAGCTGCGCGACAACCCGCGCGCGCTCGACGGCGGCTGAGCGCCGCGCCCCCCGGCGCCTGGCGCCGGCGTACACCGGGTACTGCGCCGACCGGCTTACTGCGGCGGCCAGTGCTTCTCGAACACCGGCGCGAAGGCCGGGTGGTGCTCGACCCGGTCGAACACCAGCGCCCAGCCCGGCCGCGTGCTGCGCAGGTGGGCGCGCGCGCCGGACCACTTCGACACCACGGTGGCCAGCAGGTCCAGCGCGTTCGGCGCCGCGCCACCCAGGAAAGGATGCGCGGGGAACTGGTCGGCGAAGCGGTCCCACAGCTCGTGCAGCCGGGCCTTGCTGCGCTGGATGACGCGGCGCTCTTCGTCCTCGCTGGGCGCGGGCAGCACGCGGTCGGGGTAGTCGATGATGCCGATCATCGCGTAGCAGTTGGCCGCCACGTAGACCAGCCCGCGCAATGCCGTGGCGCGCGCGGCGGGCTCGGCCGGCAGCAGGCCGCTCTGCGGATGGCGCAGGCCCAGCTCGATCAGGATCGCCGCGCTCTCGCTCATCACGGTGCCGTCCTCGAAGACCAGCGTCGGGACCTGGCCCAGCGGGTTGACCCGGCGCAGCTGGTCGAGCGCGGAGCCCGCGTCCCAGGTGGCGGCGTCGACCTGCTCGAAGGGCAGGCCCAGCAGCCGCAGCGCCGCCTCCACGGCGGCCGAACCGCTGCCTTGGTAGCCGTACAGCGTCAGTGCCATCGCATCGTTCTCCCTGGGGTCAGACGCGGTGCGCCATCGCCTCGCCGAGCCGGATCGGCTCCGCCGGCGCCCACCGCGGGTTGAAGCGCAAGGGCTGCGGCCGGAACAGCATCACGACCGTCGAGCCCAGCAGGAAGCGTCCCATTTCGGCGCCCTGCGCCAGCTCGATGGGCTGGCCGTCGTAGCGCCATTCCTTCAGCCGGCCGCTGCGCGGCGTGACGCCGCCCCACACCGTCGCCATGCTGCCGACGATGGTGGCGCCCACCAGCACCAGCACGAATTCACCCAGCGGGCCGTCGAACACGCACACCAGCCGCTCGTTGCGGGCGAAGAGCCCCGGCACGCCGCGCGCCGTCTGCGGGTTCACCGAGAACAACGCGCCCGGCACGTAGACCATGCGGCGCAGCCGGCCGGCGCAGGGCATGTGGATGCGGTGGTAGTCGCGCGGGCTGAGGTACAGCGTTGCGAACCAGCCGTCGCGGTAAGGCTCGGCCAGCGCCGCATCGCCGCCGACCAGCGCCGTGGTCGTGAAGCGGTGGCCCTTGGCCTGGAACACCTGGTGCTGGCGCACCGGGCCGAACTGGCTGATCGCGCCATCGACCGGGCACACCAGGTCGGCCTGCGCGATCGGGCGGGCGCCCGGTTTCAGCGGCCGGGTGAAGAACTCGTTGAAGCTGGGATAGGACGTGATGTCCGGGTTGGCCGCTTCGCCCATGTCGACCCGGTAGCGGGCGACGAAGCGGCGGATGGCCGCGGTCGTCACGGCCCCGCCATGCCAACGCGCGAGGGCACCGGCCAGGGCTGTGAGTGCCTGCTTGGGCAGCAGGTATTGCGGCAGGACGGCAAGGCGGTCGGACACGGCGGCTGGCTTGGGGCCCGAGGCGGGCCGGATCGGGCGGGGACGGCCAGTGTAGCCAGCCCCCTCACCCGGAAAACGGCGCACTGGGCGCCGCAGCGCGCGTCAGCACTGGGCGCCGCAGCACGTGCGTCAGTTCAGCAAGCGCTGTGCCTTGAGCTTTTGCAGCTTCGCCGAGTAGGTGGTCTGTTGTTCCAGCGTGCCGCTGTTCTCCACCGCCGCGGCCAGGTGCTTGCGCGCGCGTGCACCGTCGCCCAGGCGCAGGTAGGCCTGGGCGATCCAGAAATGGAACTCGTGGTAGTCGGGGTCGCGGTCGATCTCACGCTGGAACAGGTCGCGCGCGCTGGCCCAATCGCCCCGGCGCATGGCCTCCTGCCCCAGGTCGAAGAACTTGAATGGCGGGTCCGGCTGCAGCCGCGCCAGGCGAGCCTGCAGCGGCTGGGCCTCCGCGGGCCGGCCGCCATCGATCAGCAGCTGCGCCAGGTTGCCGAGCACGTTGGTGTTGTCCGGCTCCAGCGTCAGCGCAAAGCGCAGCACGCGCTCGGCATCGGCCCACTCGCCGTGGCGGCGGTAGACGACGGCCAGCGTGTTGTAGGCGATCAGCAACTGCCGGTCCTGCACGATCGCGGCGCGCGCCCACCAGTACGCATCGTCCAGGCGGCCGGCGCCCAGGGCCTCGGCCGCCTTGTTGTTCATGAACATCGCGACCAGGCTCGCCTCGCCGACCGCCTCGTAGCGCTGCTGCCGCGCGTCGGCCTGCGGCAGGAAGTCGATCGTCAACCAGTCGGAGGCCCGGGCATCGGCGCTGCTGGGACTGAGCCGGCGGCCGAGCGAGACGTTGACGTGCCCGATGCTGAAGAACAGCGTGCCGCGGCGCCCATAGGTGGGATCGACGTGCACGCTCTGGTAGCGCACCGGCATGCCGGCATGCTTGGCAAAGGCCGCGGTCATCACGACCAGCGACAAGCAGTTGCCGGCGCGGGCCTCGAAGGCTTCGGCCGCGGTGCGGGTGAACTCGTTGTCGTAGCGCAGCTGCAGCTGGTTGCGCGCGTACAGCGCGTCGATCAGGCCGCGCTGCAGGCCACGCCGGTGCTGGGCGGGCGCGATCTCGCGCTCGAAGTAGGCCCGCATCTCGGGTGTCAGCGCGAACACGTCGTCCGCGTCGATGCGCACGCTGGCGGGCTGGAAGGCCGCATCGTTGAACAGCGCCGCCCGGGTGTCCGGCACGACCGGCCGGGTCGCGCAGGCGGACACCAGCACAGCCAGGATCAGAAGTGCCCAACGCCTCATGGTCGCCTCGCCGGTGGTCCGCCAGTCGTCCCTTTGGCCGATCTTCGTCTCGTCAGCGTCGGCTCGTCCGGCGAGCATAGGGCCGGCGGACGCGCCGCGCTGTGCGTGATGTCATGAATGGCGGCAACGCGGGGGCGGACGGCGATCCGCCCGGCGCGGCGGGTCAGAACGTGCCGGGGTAGGCGCCGCCGTCGATCAGCAGGTTCTGGCCGGTCAGGTAGCCCGCATGCCGGCTGCACACGAATGCGCACAAGGCGCCGAACTCCGCCGCCTGGCCGAAGCGCTGCGCCGGGATCGTTTCGCGGCGCTGGGCGGCGAGCTGCTCCACCGGCTGGCCGCTCTTGGCCGCGCCGGCCTTGAAGGCGGTCTGCAGCCGGTCGGTGTCGAAGGCCCCCGGCAGGATGCTGTTGATCGTCACGTTGCGCGCGGCCAGCCGCGGTTGCCGTGCCAGCCCCGCGACGAAGCCGGTGAGCCCGCTGCGCGCGCCGTTGGACAGCCCCAGCACGTCGATCGGTGCCTTCACCGCACCGGACGTGATGTTGACGACGCGGCCGAAGCCGCGCTCGGCCATGGCGTCGACGGTGGCCTTCATCAGCTCGATCGGCGCCAGCATGTTGGCGTCCAGTGCGCGGATCCAGGCCTCGCGGTCCCAGTCGCGGAAATCACCGGGCGGCGGGCCGCCGGCGTTGTTGACCAGGATGTCCACCCGCGGCGCCGCGGCCAGCGCATCGGCCCGGCCCTGCGGCGTGGCGATGTCGCCGGCGACGGCGCGCACCTCGATGCCGGGATGCGCGGCGCGCAGCGCCGCGGCGGTGGCTTCCAGCGCCTCCCGGCCGCGGGCGGTGATCACCAGGTTCACGCCTTCGCGCGCCAGCGCCTCGGCGCAGCCCTTGCCCAGCCCCTTGCTGGCAGCGCACACCAGTGCCCAGCTGCCCGCGATGCCCAAGTCCATTGCAGTCTCCCGTCGAAAGAAAATTCAGCGCCAGCGCGCCAGCAACCCGACCCCGGCCAGCACGCCCAGCGTGCCGGCGGCCGTCCAGGCGGTGAAGGGCTCGCCCAGCAGCAGCACGCCCAGCAAGATGGTGCTGACGGGCCCGACCATGCCCACCTGCGAGGTCAGCGTCGAGCCCAGGCGCTCGATGGCCATCATCGTCAGCAGCACCGGCGTCACGGTGCAGGCCACGGCATTCAGCAGCGACAGCCACAGCACCGGCTCCGGCACCGCGCCGGCGGACAAGGGCCGCAGCAGCAGGAACTGGCCGATGCACAGCACGCAGGCCACGCTGCTGGCCTGGCCGGTGAGCCGCAGCGCGCCGATGCGCGGCACCACCTCGCCGATGAAGGCGAGGTAAAGCGAGTAGCTGATCGTGCTCAGCAGCACCAGGAAGGCGCCCAGCGCCACCTGCGGCCGGTCCAGGCCCAGCTCGTGCCCGAACACCAGGCCGACGCCGGCGTAGCTGACCAGCATCGCCAGCAGCTGCAGCCGCGTGGCACGCCGGCCCTGGCGGAGCCAGCCGATCAGCAGCACGAAAGTGGGCGTGAGGTACAGGATCAGCCGCTCGAGGCTCGCGCTGATGTACTGCAGGCCCAGGAAGTCCAGGTAGCTTGCAAGGTAGAAGCCGCTGAAGCCCAGCGCCGCGACGACGCCGCGGTCGCGCCAGCTCAGCGGCGGCCGGCCGCGCCCCGCCCACCACGCCATCAGCATGAACAGCGGCATCGCCAGCAGCATGCGGTACATCAGCAGCACCACCGCATCCACACCGTGCCGGTACGCCAGCTTGACGATGATCGCCTTGCCGCTGAAGGCGATGGCACCCGCCAGCGCCAGCAACAGGCCCGGCCAGGCCGGCGACGCGGCGAGGCTCGGCAGCGGAACGGTCGTGACCGGGCTCGGGGGAGGCATCAATGCCTGCCCGGCGGCCCGAAGGGCATTGAATCCCCCTCGGGGGGTGCGAACGCAGTGAGCAGCGGGGCGGCGATCCGCCCGACCGGCCGCCCGAAGGGCATCGATGCCTCCTCAAGGGGCGCGAACGCGGTGAGCTGGTGGCCAAGCATCCACGGATTCTAGGAACCGGGCCCGCGTGCCGCGAGCGCAAGGCCATCGATCCGCGTTCGCGAAGCGTAAGGGGCGCCTTCGTGCAACGCTCCGCCACGCATCCCCGAGCCGCGGGGGCGCCGCCGCCGCTGGCGGCCAATGCCGATGGGCTGCGCGGGCCCCGGGTGCTAGGCTGTCGCGCTCCCGCTGCGCCCGGTCCCGCATGTCCACTTCGCTCGTCCATCCCGCCCCGCCCACCGCGCCTGCATCCTCCCCCGCGCGGCGGCACCTGCGGCAGGCCCTGCTGTCGCTGCTGCTGGTGCTGGTGCTGCCGCTGTCATGGCACCTGAGCCCGCAGTACGAGGCCTCCGGCGCGCTGGTGGCACCGCTGGCGCCCGGCCTGGCGCTGGCCTTCGCGGCCACGGCCCTGCTGGGCTGGCGGGCCCTGCCGGCGGTGCTGCTGGGCGGGTTGCTCGGCGCATCGGGTTGGCCGCTGGGCGAGCCGGGCGGCCTGGGGCTGGTCGAGGTGTCGACGCTCGTCGCGCAGGCCGCCTTCGGCGGCATGCTCATGCGGCGCTCCGGCCGGGTCGACGACCTGGCGCTCGACAGCCCGCCGGCGGTGCGCCGCTTCGTCGCCGCCGCAATCGCCGTGGGGCTGATCGGCGGCTTGAGCCAGCTGGCGGCCGATGTGTTCGGCCTGGGGGCCGGCGCGATGCGCCCGGCGCTGGTGGCTCTGGTTCGCGCGACGGCCGACGGCGCCAGCGTGCTGCTGCTGGCGCCGCTGGTGTTCGCCTTCGCCTCTGCGCAGCGCGGACGCTGGCAGGCCCGGCAGCGTTCGGTGGTGCTGCCGCTGGTGCTGCTGTCGCTCGTGCTGCTGGCCGCGCTGGCCGGCATCGATGCCCGCGACCGCATGCATGCGCAGCAGCGCTTCGACCGCGACACCGAGGTCGTCTTCGCCCGCACCCAGGCGCTGCTGGACGCGCCGCTGAATGCGCTGCAGGCGCTGAGCGGCGCATTGCGCACGTCGGCGCCCGGCCCCTCGAGCTTCGACCCGCTGGCTCGGCCCTGGCTCGCCCGCACCGCCGGCCTGGCCTGGGTCGGCTGGCTGGATGCCACGCGAAGCGACGGCGGCGCGGCAGGACCGACGGTCACGGCCACTGTGCGCCACGTGATGGCGCGCGGCGCGCCGGCCGGTGGCGCGCCCGGCACCGAGACCGAGGCCATCGCCGCCTCGCCCGCGCTGCACGGCACGCTGCTGCGTGCCTTCAGGCAGGACAGCGCGGTGGTGTCACCGCGGCTGGCGCTGGCCGATACCAGCAGCCGCCCGGCCGCCGTGGTCCTCGTGCAGGCGCTGGCGGGTGACACCGGCGCGTCACCGCGCCAGGCGGTCTTCGCCACGGTGACGCTCGAACCGCTGATGGCGCCGCTGGCCGCGCTGCGCAACGACGCGCTGCGCATCTGCCTGCTCGACATCGACGACCGGGCGCAGCCGCAGCGCCTGTACGGCGGTTCGGCGTGCGAGGGCGCGGCCGGCCGCGACGGATTCTTCAGCCACGAGGCGCAGTTCGACTTCGCCGGCCGGCGCTGGGCGCTGCAGGTCAGCCAGCCGGTGCGCACGCCGGGGGGCGTGTGGCTGTTCGCGCTGCCCGCGCTGGCCGGCTGCGGCCTGCTGGCGGTGCTGCTGCTGGCAATGACCGGCCGCGTGCAGCGCGCCGAGGCCAACGCCCGCCACCGCACCGACGAGCTGCGCCACGAACTGGACCAGCTGCGCCACGCGCAGCAGCGCGGCGAGCAGGCGCTGGCCGGCGCCTTCGAAGCGGCGCAGACCGGCCTGGCCATCGTCGAGCGCGACGGCCGCGTGCAGCGCGCCAATGCCGCTTTTGCCGCGCTGCTGGGCAGCACGCCAGCGGAGCTGGGCAAGCACAGCATCGACGAGCTGCTGGTGGACGACGAGCATCCCGGCCAGCCGCCGGTGACCACGCTGCTGCACGATGCCGGCGACGAGCTGGCGCACCGCTCGATGCGCCTGCGCCTGGCCGGGGGCCGCGTCCTTCCGGCGTTGGTCACCATGCGCGCGCTGCGCGAGGCCGATGGCCGCACCACAGCCGCCGTCTGCGCCTTGCATGACCTCAGCGACAACCTGCGCCGCCGCCACGCCGAGCGCGTGCTGGGCGAGGTGCTGGACATCTCGCACAACCCCCCCACGCTGCCGCCGCAGCGCGCGCCGCGCGCCATCGCGGCGCCGCGCATCCTGGGCATCCACCGCGACGAATCGCATGCCGCGCTGCCACGCGCCGCGCTGGCCGAACGCACGCAGGTGCAGCTGAACGTGGCCGACGGCAGCCTGCATGACGCGGCGGCGCTGCACGCGCAGGTGCAAGCCACGGCGCCGCACCTGGTGCTGCTGGACGCCGAACTGAGCGGCCACGATGGGCTGGACGTGCTGCGCGCACTGCAGGCCGATCCGGCGACGCGCGCCATTCCGGTGATCGTGCTGTCCGAAGACCCTCGGCCGGACCGCATCGATGCCGCCTTCAGCGCCGGCGCACGCGCCTACCTGACACGGCCGGTCGAGGCGCGGCAGCTGCTGGCGGCGATCGACGAACTGATCTGACCCTGGCGCGCTGGAGCCGGCGGCTCAGAACCCCGCGACCAGGCCGTCGCGCCGCGGATCGCTGGCGGCCACGTAGCCCTGCACCGCCGGATCGCCCAGGCGCCAGATGAACTGGCCGGCGCCGAAGTCCTGGTAGCTGTCGCTGAACGACTCGATGGCATGGCCGCGGGCGCGCAATTCGTCCACCGTCGCGGCGGGCATCGAGGGCTCGACGTTGACCGACAGCCCTTCGTTGAAGCGCCAGCGCGGCGCATCACAGGCCGCCTGCGGCTGCTGGCGGTGGTCCAGCATGCGCACCAGCGTCTGCAGGTGGCCTTGCGGCTGCATGTTGCCGCCCATCACGCCGAAGCTCATCTGCGGCTGTCCATCCTTCGTCAGGAAGCCGGGGATGATGGTGTGGAAAGGCCGCTTGCCGGGCGCCACGACGTTGGCACTGGCCGGCTCCAGGCTGAAGCCGTGGCCGCGGTTCTGCAGCGAGACGCCGTATTCGGGGACGACGACGCCGGAGCCGAAGCCCATGTAGTTGCTCTGGATGAAGCTGACCATCATGCCCCGCTCGTCCGCCGCGGTCAGGTAGATG
>Ga0196963_10001037_pt1 | contig 20518 bp, 13 predicted proteins | sample S1_5metaG_FD_148600 | JGI IMG/M metagenome (GOLD analysis project Ga0196963, IMG submission 148600) | Soil microbial communities from Anza Borrego desert, Southern California, United States - S1_5 | ecosystem: Environmental > Terrestrial > Soil > Desert | place: USA: California | collected... | reverse complement strand
CTCCGCGTACGTTTGGCTGCTCAGTTCCATTTGCAGGAACGGGGCGCCACGCCTGATCTCATCACCGTCGCAACGACCTCCACCAACCAACTCGCCCGGATTCATGCAATCTGGGGCTTGGGCAACCCCGCGCGGCTTAGGAAGATCGATATCAGCCCAACCCTGCTGGAACTCACCCGCTCGGACGACGCAGAAATCCGCGCGCAAGCCGCGGCCCAGCTCGGCGAAGTGAACTTCGCCAACAACGCCGCCACGAGACTTGAAGAATTGCTGAAAGATTCCTCGCCCCGTGTGCAACTTCAGGCCGCCCTCGCCCTGGCGCGCACCCCACTAAAGTCCCAAGCAACCATCCCCGCCCTGCTCAACCTTGCCGCGCGCCAGGCCGACCAGGAACCGTTCTTGCGGCACGCGGTGGTCTTGGCCTTGGCCAGGACAGGAGACGAAGCGCTTCTCGCAAAAGCGGCTGGCGACACGAATCCGCACATCCGCCGCGTGGCCGGTCTTGCCCTCCGCCGCCTTCAATCATCGAGAATTGCAAATCTCCTGAGTGATCCCGACTCAAGCGTGCGCCGGGATGCGGCACGTGCCATCAACGACGCCGAAATCGAAGCTGCCATTCCGGCTTTGGCAGATCGCCTGACTACCGACGAAACTGATCCGCAAATCCTGCTGCGGGCGATTAACGCAAATTTCCGCTTAGGCGATGCGCCTCATTGGGATCGCGTTTTGCAATTCGCGCGCAATGCGAACGCCGCCGAGGCTCTCCGCGTGGAAGCTCTCGATGCGCTTGCGGATTGGGCTAAACCAAGCCCGCTGGACCGCGTGGTTGGCATCTGGAGACCCATCAACACCAAGCGGCAAGGCGGATCCCAAGAGCGCCTCGCGCAAACCATCGATCAACTACTCCAGAGCCCCTCCACGAACCTGGTCTCAGCCGCGCTTTCCTGTGCTGAGCAGACGACGTTGATCCCCTCGGCGCCAGGCATCCTGAAGCTGCTGCAAACCACAAGCTATCCCTCAGCGCTGCGAGCCCAGGCCTTGCGCGTCCTTGGAAATATCAACTCAGATCTGCTGGGCGCCGCAGTCGATGAAGCTTACAAGGACACGAACCCCGCTCTGCGAGCTGAAGCCATCACCTGGGTGGCCAAGGTCGCTCCCGAACGCGCCCTTGCCGTCATCGCTGCCGCCCTCGCGAACGAGAGGGACATCCGCATTCAGCAAAATGCCATCCTGGCGCTTGGCACGATTCAAGCCCCTGCGGCGCGAGCTTTCCTGCAAAGACTTGGAACCGACTTGCTGTCGGGCACAAGCCGAACGCACCTCCATGTCGAAATCGTTGAAGCTCTAACTGCATCTAAGCAAACCAATCTCCTTGCCCAACTGCACCGAAAGCACAAAGACGCCGCTAAAACCGACCCGCTCGCCCCTTTCCTTGCTTCACTTTCCGGTGGCGACGCCCAGGCCGGGAAAAGGGTGTTCACGGAAAAAGACGCGGTCGGCTGCCTCCGCTGCCATGCCATTAAAGGCCAGGGCGGCATCGTCGGCCCAGACTTGGCGGGGATCGCCTCCAAAAGGGACCGCCGACACCTGCTTCAATCAATCGTTCATCCAAATGCCGAGTTCTCGCCCGGCTACGAAAGCGTCTCCCTTGCATTAAAAGATGGCCGCTCGTTAGCAGGCAGTGTCCAGGCGGAAACCGAGACGGAACTCACGCTAAACTCCGGTGAGGACGGCATTATAAAGGTCTCGAAAGCCGACATCGCCCGACGGGAAGCCAACCTGTCCCCGATGCCCGAGGCCCTCCCCGAACTCATGACCCCTCGCGAACTCCGCGACCTGGTTGAATATCTCACCACTCTTAAATAGCCTGGGGGCCGGGATTAGGGCTTGCCTTTTTGCCGACCAGAACGATGATTTGCCGCGATTTTCTAATATGAGTCAGCAGCCGAACCAGCAGCCAGTCCAGGATAGCGGTGTGGGAATGTTCGAAATTCTCACATGGCTCGAAGTCAACAAACGCCGTCTGATCGCGGCGGGTGTGTTGATCGTCGCTCTCGGCGTCATCATTTGGCTCGTGCGCCATTTCAGCGCGCAAAAGGAACTGAATGCCAATAGCCAGCTCCTCAGCCTCCGCTCCGGCAGCGCTGCTGAGCCTGGCGCCTCCGCTGCCGACTACTCCAAAGTCGCTGACCAATTCCCCGGCACCAGCGCCGCCGAACGCGCGCAGCTCCTCGCCGCAACCACCGCTTTCACTGAAAACCAATACGACGTCGCCCATCGCAACTTCACCCAGTTCCTCTCCGCGCATCCGGAAAGCCCCTTCGCATCCGCCGCTGCCTATGGCATCGCTGCCAGCCTTGAAGCTCAAGGCAAGCAGGATGAGGCTGTCCAAGGTTACCAGCGCGTTGTTACCCAATTTGCAAAGTCCGCTGAAGTGGACGATGCCCGCCTGGCGCTTGCCCGCATTTACGAAGCGAAGAATCAGCCTGAGCAAGCTCTTCGCGTTCTGGACGAGATGATGAAGCCTGCGGCTCCTGGCCGTTCTCCAGATCCTGAAGTCGTCACCCGCCGCGAAGCCATTCTCAAGAAGCATCCACAGCTTCGCCAGGCCGTCACTTCAACCAACGCCGCTGCCGCTCCCACGACCTTGAGCGTTCCAGCCAAGGCCGCTCCATCTCAGGCGACCAACAAGTAATTGCTGCGTCGGCAGCGTAAAAGCCTCCGTAAGAGGTGCGTCTCAGGCGCTGCTCTGATCCCGTTTCAGGGCGCGTCTCATTGACGCTTTTGCAGCGGTTTTATTAAACCTACGTTAACAAGTGCATGAAATGCATGCGCCTGCCAATGATTAACAAGTGAGACGCTCCTGAGTCTCCACCACTGACCAACACCTTTATGCGCCTTTCAATCATCGGAACTGGCTACGTCGGCCTCGTCACTGGCACCTGCTTTGCCGAAGTCGGCCACGACGTCATCTGCGTCGATTGCGATGCCAAAAAGGTGGCGATGCTCAAGGCGGGGAAAGTGCCCATCTACGAGCCTGGCCTCGAGGAACTCATCCAAAAGAACGTCGAGGCCGGCCGCCTCTCCTTTACCACTTCGATTGAAGAAGGCGTTTCCAAATCCGACGTCGTCTTCATCGCCGTCCCAACGCCGCCGCAAGAAGACGGCTCCGTGGACCTGAGCTTCATCGAAGGCGTTGCCCGCGAAATTGCCGGGGTCATGACCAGCTACAAGATCGTTGTCGATAAAAGCACCGTTCCCGTTAAGACCGGCGAGAAGGTCGCCGAAACGATCAAGCGCTATTCCAAAAAGCACGTTGAATTTGACGTGGTCAGCAACCCCGAATTCCTTCGCGAAGGCTTCGCTGTGGACGATTTCCTAAAGCCGGACCGCATCGTGATTGGCGTGCAAAGCCAGCGCGCTGTGCAGCGGATGCGCGAGGTTTATGCCAGCTTCCGCGCTCCGATCATTGTCACGGACATTGCCTCGGCTGAGTTGATCAAACACGCCGCGAATTCGTTCCTCGCGCTCAAGATTTCCTATATCAACGCCGTCAGCGTCATCTGCGAAGCGACTGGCGCCAACGTGGTTGAAGTCGCCAACGGCATGGGTTCAGACGCCCGCATCGGCCGCCGCTTCCTCGACGCTGGCATTGGATTCGGCGGCAGTTGTTTCCCGAAAGACCTGAGCGCCTTCATCAAAATTTCCGAGCAACTCGGCCACGACTTCGCGCTGCTCAAGGAAGTCCAGCGCATCAACGCGAGCCAGATGGACCGGTTCGTCAAAAAGATCACCGACACACTTTGGGTGCTTAAGGACAAGACCATCGGCGTGCTCGGCCTGGCCTTTAAGCAGAACACGGACGATGTCCGCATGTCACCAGCGATTGATCTGTGCCAGCGCTTGATCAAAGAAGGCGCCCACCTGCGCGTTCACGATCCCCAGGCGATGGAAAAAGCCAAAGCCATCCTGCCAAACGTGACCTACGTCGAAGACATGAATGCTGTCCCGGATGGTTGCGATGCGCTGGTGATCGCAACCGAGTGGCCGGTGTTCAAGAAGCTCGACCTGGATCGCGCCCGCAAAGTGATGACTCACCCAATCATGTTCGACGGCCGCAATTTGTTCGATCCGAAAGAGATGGAATCGCTCGGATTCATCTACAAAAGCGTCGGCCGCTAAAAAACGGCAGGAGGACATCCGCAGATTGCGCAGATTTCACAGATTAAAAAGCGGCAGAAAAAACCGCAATTCTCCTCCCCGCGAACTCTGTGCACTCCTGTTAAACTCCTTTTCCTAATCTGCGTTAATCTGCGAAATCTGCGGATCTCCTGGTCCTGGTTTTTCTTGTGAGCAAAAGGGTCGAAGTTTCAGCGGGGCTGGTCTTCCACAAGGGCAAGCTGCTCATCACCCAGCGCTACCCAGACGCCCATTTGCCCAACATGTGGGAATTCCCCGGCGGCAAACGCGAGCCGCAGGAATCCTTCGAGCAATGCCTCGTCCGTGAACTTCGCGAAGAACTCGGGATCGACACCGAGCCTCTCTCCCTTTACGACGAGATTCAGCACGATTACCCAGACAAACTCGTCCACCTGAAATTCTTCGTCTGCCGCCTTCTTTCCGGTGAAGCAAAGCCTCTTGGGTGCCAGGCCGTCGCATGGGTGGAGCAACAGGAGCTTTCCTGCTATCCTTTTCCTGACGCCGATGCCCAATTGCTGTCCAAGCTCCAGAACAATGCGACTCTTTGGAAAACATGACCTGACCTTCCACGCCGCGGGCAGTTCAGTTTGCGCGCTCCTCTCGTTAGCCGTTTTCGCGCTCTTCCTCGCCAGTTGCGCCACCCCTGCTCCCCTTTTCCCGTTGAAGCGCTACGAATTCACAGAGCCACAGATGGGTGTGCCTTTCCGGCTGGTCTTCTACGCGTTGAACGATCAGGTGGCTGAATCAGCGGCCGACGCCGTTTACAAACGCATCGCTCAGCTCAACCAGATCTTCAGCGATTACGAAACCGACAGCGAACTGAATCAACTCTCATTCGGCTCCGATACCAACGCCGCCCCGCGCAAAGTCAGCCCTGAACTCTGGGACATCCTCCAGCGCAGCCAACGCCTCGCTCAAAAAAGTGGCGGCGCTTTCGACGTCACGCTGGGGCCGGTTGTCCATCTCTGGCGCAACGCCCGCAGGGAGCAAGCCTTCCCCCGGGCTGATTACCTGAAGGACACGCTCTCACGTGTTGGCTATCAAAACCTTCGCCTAGATCCCGAGAGCAAAACAGTCCACCTAAGCCGCCCAAGAATGCGCCTGGACCTGGGCGGGATTGCCAAAGGTTACGCTGTGGACGAAGCGCTGAGAGTTCTGCGGACGCATGGCATCACCCGCGCGCTTGTCGCCGCGAGTGGTGACATCGGCGTAGGCGCTCCTCCTCCTGGTGCGACAGGTTGGAGCATTCAACTCTCGGAATTTGACACCAATGCGCCACCGCTTCATGTCACGTTGGCGGAACGCGCGGTCACCACCTCTGGCGATTTGAACCAGCGCCTGGTCCTGAACGGTGTGCATTACTCCCACATCGTGGACCCAAGAACAGGGATTGGACTCACGAACCGAGTCCTGGTCACGACGATCGCCAAGGACTGCACCACCGCTGACTCCCTCGCCACGGCGCTGAGCGTGTTGGGCCCGGAGCGTGGCCTCGAACTGCTGAAAGAATACGACGACACCGAAGCCCGGTTCGTCCGCATCATCGGCTCCGAAACCGAAGTCACCGAATCCAAAAACTTCCGCACCCACCTTCAATAAAACCCCTCCTGTAGCAGCCGAAGTCAGGAGGCTAAAGAATTTGGTCTTCGTTCCCAACAGAGGCTGCATCTGCACGGGACTCCACTCAATCATTGGTTCGCACTAGCTCGCAAAATTTAAAGGCTCGAACAATCTATTGACTGTTATGTCGCTTTAGATTACAAGACACGTATGCGCTGGAGCGGGTGTAAACGACTGCCGCGCGAACAGATCCTCTCGCCAGTTGAGGTGGAGTTTAGAAGCCGTCTCATGAATAACCGGCAAGTGGATTGCGAGGAATTTTGGTCGGAGGCGAGGCGCGACGAAGGAGCATATCCGCATGGATCTTCGACTGGGGAGCAACGAAGCATCCGGCCAAAAGACGCGCAAGACGCTGCTTGGCTATCTGTGAGACGGCTTCGAGCAGGAAAAGAGCCTGAGGATGGATTTACACGTTTATACACGAAAATACACACTTTTACACGATTATACACATTTCCATGAAAACGCGCCTCCCTCCCTGTTGCCTCGCTCTGCTGTTGCTCTTCGGAGCTATCGCCAACCTCTCGGCAGCCGCCCAGGATACCTTGGGCTACCATGAACTCCGCATTTACCACGTCGCCTCGAACAAGATGGATGCAGTCGTGACGCGTTTCCGCGATGTTGTCGAGCCTGTCCGGGCGCGCCACAAAATCAAAACGCTCGCCTACTGGTCAGCGCCTTCCAAGACGAACGGTGGAACCTTTATCTACCTCATGGGCGCCAACAGCAGAGACGAACTTCAAACGAAAGAGAAAGCCTTCCGCGAAGATCCGGAGTTCAAGGCGGGTTATGCCGCATCCACGAAAGCTCATGGGAAAACGGTGGATCAGATCACCACGATCCCTTTAAAGGTGGGCCCTGCCGCTGCCTTCAACTTCGGCTCACCCAGCTCTGCCAGAACTTTCGATCTGCGCATCTACGATGTGGTTCCGGGCAAAATGGAAGCGTTCCAAAATCGCTGGGCTCAGCACGCAACGCGCATCTACGCACGACACGGTTTGGAAAGCATAGCGTGGTGGGTGGAGGCGCAGGGTCAATCCAATGACTCAGCTACCACAGACGCCCAGCGATTCATCTGCCTCCTCGCTGGAGAAAGCAGCGACGCCATCACGAAGGCAATCAGCTCCTTTCACGCAGACCCTGAGTGGCAAAGAATTGAAAAAGAAACAGAACAGAACGGCAAACTACGCTCCGCTGTGACAGCTTACCGGCTAGGCCCGCTCCCGTTCTCACGGTTGCGGTGAAAAGTTAGGTTGCTTTCACCAGCGGCCGCGCCCTTGCACTACCCCAAACCCACGTGAATCTTTCGATTATGCAACTCGCCTGCTGGCTCTGCGCTCTTGCGCTCATGATCCTTCCGCTCTCAGCGCAAACCAACATTGTTCCTGCGCTAATTACGGAGGACACCACGTGGTCCGGCACGAACCTGCTTCGCAACACGGTCACCGTTCGCAGCAATGCGACGGTCCGCATTATGCCGGGAGCGAAGATCCTCCTGGATTCCGCAGCGACCCTCGTTGTGAACGGGAATCTTTTTGCCGAAGGGACTCCCGCAGAACCCATCTCTTTTACCCGCGCTGCTGCCGGCCGACGTTGGAAAGGCATCCGGCTCATCAACTCCCGCGACACACGCTTCACGCACTCTGTGTTCGAGTACGCCGATTCTGCCGGAACGCACCTCGACTACTACGATAACGATTGCAACACTAACACCCCCGCTCCGAGTCGTAACTATCACGAAGCGATTGTCGCTATTGCCAGCAACGTGACATTCGAGAGCTGCCTCTTTCAGAACCTTCCCGACAGCGCCGGAAGCCGGGAAGGCGACGCAGTCGCCATCATCTCCGATGATCCGCAAAATCCAGGGCCATCAAGCGCCATTTTTCACCGCTGTCGCTTCATCTCTATCGGCCAAGGGATACACTCCCGCTTCTCCTACATCCTCGTTGAGAACTCGTATTTTACTGACCACCATGGCGACAACGACGACATCGACATGTACGGGGAAAGCGTCCCGCCGCCGATGATCCGCAACAACATTTTCCTCAATCCCGCGCATGATGATGCCATTAATCCCACCCGCTGTTCCGCCATCATCATCGGCAACGTCCTCAGTGGTGGCGACGATCACGGTATCGTCTTGCGGGACCGTTGCTCTCCGATCGTTCTGAATAATTTCATCTCCAACTTCGCCTCCGGCGGCATCTCCGTGCAAAACCAGTGCGACGCCTTGATAGCGAACAACACGATCGTGAACTGTGGCCGCGGCATTCGCCTCTTCGATCATGACACCCGCTGGGGCGCGCCGTACTGCCTAAATCCCGGCAGCGGTCGCGCGACGGTCCTGAACACGATCATCTGGGATTGCAACGAATCCCTGACCCTCACTGATAGTCCATGGACGGGTGGTCGCGGCTCCCATGTGACCGTGGCTTTTTCCAACGTCGAAGGTGGTCGTGCTTCCGCCGCAGTGTCTGCCAATTCCACTCTCGTGTGGGGTGAAGGCAATCGCTCGGTTGATCCCCACTTCGGCAGCAATTACACCCTGCGCGCGACCTCACCTCTGATCGACGCGGGCACAAACAAGTTCTGCTCCTTCACCATTGGCCCTGCGCTCGATGGAAACGGGGATGGCGCCGCCCTGCCGGACATCGGCGCTCACGAGTTCCTGCTTGCTACCGCAGATTCCAACAACGACACGATTCCTGACGGCTGGACCGCCCAATTCGGCTTCTACCCGGGCTCTCCGGACCTGGCTGACAGCGACCCAGACGCCGACCAGCACACGACGCTTCAGGAATGGATTGCGAACACCAACCCAACCAACGCCGCCTCCGTCCTGCGTTTGAGCCTTACGCCTAACAACTCTGCCCTCACCTTTCCTTGGACGTCGGAGCGCACTTACAAGGTTCACTACACGACCAACTTGCTCGCCCCAGTTTGGACGGAAGCGCCGCAAAGTGAACCGGGCCGCGTGCCCCTAACCCTCGACTTAGAAAGAGCCTTTTACCGGGTCCACGCACGCCTGCCGCAGTGACCACGGGAAGCTCTTGTTTTTGGCCGCGGATGCGGCCCAACAGTCTAGCCCACGGGCAAGCGCCAGCGTGGCCCGTGGGTTAACCAAACAACACGACCAGCCTCCGTTAGGAGGCGAACAAATGCGCCGCATCATCTGCAACGACAAGGCGCTCGCAAGCACGCGTATGGCCCGAGAGATCCAATTCTTTGCGTGGAGAGCGACAGAACGAACCCGACCTTCTCACCTCGAAAGGCTCAAGGACGCATCTTGACGTTCTGCCGGTACATTCCTATTACCCCTGCGAGTTAAAGGAGATATGAGCCAAACAACGGAGAAGCATACGTTCCAAGCTGAGATTCAGCAGTTGCTGAATATCGTCATTCATTCGCTTTACACCGACAAAGAAATCTTCGTTCGCGAGCTGGTCTCGAACGCCGCGGATGCGCTGGAGAAACTGCGCTTCGCCCAATCGTCCGGCCAAACAGTGCACCAACCGGAACTCGGGCCTAAGATCAGCATCGAAGCGGATGAAGCCGCTGGGACCGTGACGTTCACGGACACCGGCATCGGGATGAGCCATGCCGAGTTAATCCAGAATCTCGGCACGATTGCCCATTCGGGGTCAAAGGCCTTCCTGCAGCAACTCGCCGAAGGGCAAAAGCCTGATGTGAAGTTGATTGGGCAATTCGGCGTTGGGTTTTACTCAGCGTTTATGGCTGCGAAGCGCGTAACGGTTTATTCGCGCTCGATGCGGCCAGAGGAGACCCCGTGGAAATGGACCTCCGATGGACTGGGTGGATACGAAATCGAGCCAGCGGAGCAGGCTCTGCCGCGCGGCACGAAGATCGTTCTGGAACTCAAAGACGACCAAAAGGAGTTCGCCCAGAGCGCCACACTGGAGCGGATCATCAAGCGTTACTCAGCGTTTGTGCCGGTGCCGATTGAGGTTGGCGGGAAAGCGATCAACACCGTTCAAGCGATTTGGGCGCGGAACAAAAACGAGATCAAAGAAGAGGAATACAACGAGTTTTACAAATACGTCGCGCACGAAGGTGACGCGCCTTTGATGCGGCTGCACTTCACGGCAGATGCGCCGATCGCGATCCAGGCGCTCTTGTTTGTTCCGGCGAAGAATTTGGAGCTGCTTGGGTTCAATCGCGTCGAATCTGAGGTCGATCTATATTCCAAGAAGGTGTTGATCCAGCGTCACGCCAAGGGCCTGTTCCCCGAATGGCTGCGCTTCCTGAAGGGCGTCGTGGACAGCGAAGACATGCCGCTGAACATCTCGCGCGAGACGATGCAGGACTCAAGCCTGATGCAGAAGCTGAACAAAGCTCTTACCAGCCGCTTCATTAAGTTCATCGACGAGCAGAGCGAGAAAGATCCAGCCAAATACCAGGCCTTTTACAAGGAGCATTCGCGGTTCATCAAGGAAGGCGTGGTGCAGGATTTCACGCACCGCGAAGCCTTGGCGAAATTGCTCCGCTTCCAAAGCTCCCATTTGCCGACTGGCGAGCAAACTTCATTGGCGGAATACATCAAGCGGATGGGCAGCGAGCAGAAGGAGATTTACTACCTGCTGGCGCCGAACCGCGAGGCCGCAGAGAGCAGCCCGTATTATGAGGTGTTTGCCGAGCGCAAGCTGGAGGTGCTCTTCCTGAGCGAGCCGATAGACGAGTTTGTGATGGACCACCTGCACGAGTTCGACGGCAAGAAGCTAGTGGCAGCGGAAAAGGCTGATCTCGGCCTAGATCAGAAAAAAGAAGGCGGATTGAGCGACCAGGAAGCGGATCACCTCGCGAAGTGGCTCAAAGAAAAGCTCTCGGGCCGAGTCGAGGATGTGCAGGTTTCCAAACGGCTTGTGGACAGCCCCGCTGTCGTGGTCGATGCCGACAAGTTCATCACTTCGAGCATGCGAAAAACGATGAAGGCAATGCGGCGTGACAGTGACTCGCCATTGCCTCCAGAACGTCACAACCTGGAGATCAATCCATCGCACCCGATCATCACGAAGCTCGCGGCCACCCGGTCGGCGGATGAAGATCTGGCTTCAACCGTTGCCGAGCAGATCCTGGACAACGCGCGCGTGGCCGCAGGATTGCTCGAAGACCCGCGCGCGATGTTGAAGCGGATGAACCAGCTCCTGGAGCGGGTGCTGCAGAAGTAACTTACTTCTTTTGAGCGGAACTGAAGCCGGCTCGGGTCATGGTGCCCCAGCCGGTTTTCTTTCGCAGAAATTGCCAGATGCCTTCAATGCGCCAGAGGTTGTTCAACTGGCGGTAGCCGAAGTTCTCCAGAATGGCTGCCCCAGTGAGGCTCAGCAGGCCGCGGGCGCTTGGTGTTTCTTCCAGCGAAAGTTCTTCCAGCAGCAACGAGCTGACGCTGAGAAAGATTCCAAACGCTGCCAGCAAGGCCAGGTAAGCCAGGAAAAACTTGAGGCTCAGAATGCCGATAAGCCAGCAGAGCGGGATGAGAATGTAACCGGCTACTTCGACAATGGGGCCGATCACATCGAACAGAAAGTAGTAGCCCATTCCAAGAATGCCGACGGCGCCGTACTTGGGGGAGAAAATCATCTTCTTGTGATTGCGCAGGCATTCGAGAGTGCCGCGCTGCCAACGGGTTCTTTGGCGGCGGAGGATCGCGAGCGACTCAGGAGCTTCCGTCCAGCAAACAGGGTCCGGCACGTAGCGCATCGTGTATGGAATGTTCCGTTCGCGATAATAGCGATGGAGCTTCACCACGAGGTCCATGTCCTCGCCCACGGTGCCGTGGGAATAACCGCCGACCTGAATGGTGGCTGTGCGCTTAAAAACCCCGAACGCCCCCGAGATGATCAGCATGGCATTCATGCGGCTCCACGCCAAACGAGCCATGAGAAACGCGCGGATGTATTCCACCACCTGCATGAGAGCGACGGAATTGGTTGGCAAGCCGAATTCAACGATCTGGCCGTTGCGCACCTTGCAACCGTTGGCCAGGCGGATTCGTCCGCCAACTGCGATCATCAAATCGGGCTCCTCAACGTAAGGACGAACGACTTGCAGCAGCGCGTTCGAGTCGAGTATTGAATCCGCATCCACAGCGCAGAAGAGCGGGTACCGCGAGAGATTGATGCCCGCATTGAGAGCGTCCGATTTGCCGCCGTTCTCCTTATCAATGACGAGCAGCTGCGGGTATTTAGGGCTGCCGTACAGACCGCGAATCGTCTTGTGCTGCACCGCTAAATGGTAGACGCGGTCCACACGCTCCAGGCCGAGCGCTGTCACAGCCGCCATCAGCGTGTTGTCCTTCGAGCCGTCATTGATAACGATGACTTCGAACTCTGGGTAGTTCAGGCCGAGCAAGGAATGGATGTTCTCGACGATGGACTTCTCTTCGTTGAACGCTGGGACCAGGAGGGAAATTGGAAGAGTGACGTTGCTCGTGAGCAACCACCATGGCTCGACCTGCTTTTGGCGCAACAAGTGCCGGCGCAGTTCGATGGAGGCGAAGATCAACTGCGCCAGGTAAACAAGGCTTTGCAAGGCCAGCAGGGATACGGAGAACAAGCTTGTCCACCAAAGCGCTTCGCGCAGGTAGTGCGTCATGCCAAACCTTTCTCCCGCAGCAATCCCCCTGCAATTTCCGCGGCCAACCCTTCGCCAGCGGCCGCATCCCAGAGCGCGAGCAGGCCGGGGCCTTTGAGGCGGGTGAGACTCTCACCAGCGGAGTAACGCACCCACCATTCGAAGTCGTGCAGGAGCTGCTTCAACAGTGGAATCGCGCGCGTATCCGCGAACGAGCCCGCTGTGGTCGCGGCCTGCGCGCGCACGAGGGGTGAGCTGTCTTGCAACCCAGCTTCAACCATCGGCCAGGCAGCAGGATCCTGGGTGGATGCAATGGCTCGCAGCACAGCGCTCTTCACGTCGGCTGACGCTGTGCCGAAGATCTGCCTGAACGCATCAATCACTTCGGGAGTTGTGGATTGGGAAAGCGCATCGATCAGGATGAGTCGCGCGGCGTCGTTTGTGTTCGAGAGAAGCGCCGAAATCATCTGCTCTGTATGGGTGTCCCCAAGAGTTCGAAAAAGCTCCGCCACCCGCAACGAACGGTGTCCCGCGGAGGCAAGCTTGGCGAGAAGGACGGGAATCTCTGGAGCGGCTCCCATCGCCGCCAAAGCGCGCGCAGCTTCCACGCGGACAGGGAAGACGGAATCATCCAGCGCATCATGCAACGCCTGTATAACGCGCTCTTGGGGATGCCACTGAAGCTTTTCGCAAGCTTCCATGCGGCGCCACCAGCGCCATGACTTGAGTTGCTGGAGGCCCGCTTCCACGACGCCCAGGGAGCGCATCAGCTCAACCATTTGATCGGCCAGCTCGCCACGAATCTTTGGAATGGTTTCAGCGAAAGCTTGAAGAAGCAGGCGGCGGTCGCGCTTGCCAATTTGCTGGAGGAGCGCGCTGTGGTGCTCCGGCATTTCAGCGTATTCGAGGCCAAGAACAATGAGTTGGTCGATGCGCGCGCGCTCACGTTCGCGGATGCGGTTGCGATGCCAACGCTCAACCACGAGGCAAAACGCCGCAAGGAAAGAAAGGGCTGCCATCGCGAGCGACACCTGAATTACTGTAAACAGCAAATCCATGGATTAGGGAGAAGAAGGAGAGAACATCCGCAGATTTCGCAGATTAACTCTGATTAAACAGGACTTTCTCTCCATTAACAAAGGTCGTGCTCTTCGCGGTCGCGCGTGCTCCATGTAAACCAGAACTTCCCAAGTGAGTCCGGCTTGCCCAGTAGCGACCAAATGCTAGGCTCGCCGGGCGGACAGAGGGTAGCCGGTTCTTACAATGACGAAAGCGCAAATTGTTGTTTCAAAACGGGTTCTGATTCAGCTCCTGGTGGCGGCGGCGCTTCATTTGCCTGATCTGCATGGCCAAACTTCGACTCCGGAAAGCATTCGCAACGCCATCAATCAGGAGCGTTTTGCCGAGGCTTCAGGATTGCTCAAGAGCGGTCTGACGAGCGCTCCCGGCAATCGAGACCTGTTGCTCTTGCGCACGGACTTGGCTGCCCGCCAAAGCCAATGGAAAGAAGCGCTGCAGGAGATTGGCGCTCTGCGCGCGCAGGAGCCAAACAATGCGGAGCTTCGCCTGAAGCAGGCGCAGATCCTGGCCTGGAGCGGGCGCTTGCGCGAGTCAGAGGCGGCCTACACGGAATTAATCGAAGCCAATCCCCGGGATGGAGATTCTTTGCTCGGGCGCGGCCTCACCCGCTTCTGGCGTTCGGATTGGGAAGGGGCTCTCGCAGACTTTAACAAAGCCATCGACATTGATGCGTCCAATGACCTGGCGTTCACTTCGATGTTGAAAGCGCTGATTGCGCAAGGGCGGCCCACGGAAGCATGGCAACTCGGCGCCTCGGCTTCACAGCTCAGCGCGGAAGGGAATCTGGCGTTGGCGAGCATCGCCGCGCAGGGGGGCGCCTTCAACGAGGCAGAGCGTCGCGCAACGGTCGCCGCGGAGGATCCGGACACGCAGCGGCAGCAGATCGTGCTGCGCGCGCAGCAGAAACTTCGCCTAGGGGAGGCGGATGCCGCGGTCCAGCTCGTGCGGGAGTTCAGCTCAAAGCGCACGAACGATTACCTTGCGCAAGTTGACTTGGGGAATGTGCTCGCGGCAGCGGATCGGCGCCGCGAAGCGCGCGTCGCTTACGAGCACGCCCAGACGTTGCGCCCTCAACGAACAGAGGCCCGCAAAGGTCTGGCGCGTCTGCAGTCTCGCGAAGGACGCTTGAACGGCAGCTTGAAATCGCACCAGGCGCTGATGGCTGAGAACCCGGAGGACGCGGAAGCCTCGTTGGGCGCGTTTCGTGTCGCGATGTTGCTGGGCAATCGGCAAGCCGCGCGTGAGGCCTTGCAGAAGGCGGAGAAAGCCGCGCCGAGATCCAGTGATGTGGCTGATGCGCGCGCGCTGCTCGCGCTGGTGAGTGGGTCCAGAGCAGAGTTCCAGTCGGTTGTCGAACGGTTCAAGGAGATGCAACCGCACGATTGGCGCGCGCAATATTGGAGCGCCTTGGTGAGGCAGATGAATGGGCAGAATCCAGCGGAGCCGCTGGAGTTGGACGTTTTGAACGCTGTCGGAAGCGCGGCCTTGCTGAGCATTCCAAGAGAGGGAGGCCTGTTTGCCGCGCGAACGGGGCTGGGAGCATTGCCCCCTGAACTTCAAGGCCCGGCAGCATCTGCGTTGGCGCGGGAACTTGCGCTGCAACTGCATCCACAGGGAGTTGAAGAACTGGCCGAATTCATGAGCCAGGAAGAAGCTCAGCGGGTTCGTGCCTTGCAGCAAGGGTGGAGCGCATATTTGGCGGAACCGCTGGTGCGTTCACCGCATTTTCCGATGGATCGCCGCGAGCAACTTCTGTGGCAGTTGCGCGAAACGGAGCGGAGGCTGAGAACCTTTTACGTCGAGGCCGACAGCGGGGTTTATCATCGTTGGCTGGCCAGACGGATGGCGTGGCTCAATAACGAGGAAGGCGAATACCAAAGCGAGGAGGCGCTGGAACGCGCGGTTGAGGAGATGATGGCCCTCATCGGCTTGCCGAGCGCGTGGACGGTTGCCGAGTGGCGCGAGGCGATTCGCGAAAGCGAGGAGGTTCTCGGGGCCAAGACGGCGCGCTACGAGGATCGTTTGCAGGTCGCGCGGTGGCAGCAGAGCCGTTTTGATTGGAACAGGGCTTCTGAGGCCCTCGAACGTCTGCGCGAGGACTTCCCTAAAGCCGTAGAGCCGCATGAGCGGTTGGCATCAATTCGGAAAGCACAGGGCCGATGGGAATCCGCTGAGCGTGTTTACCTCCATTTGCAGGACGATGGGCTGCTCACGCCTACGACTGAGCTGGAGCATATCGATCTGCATTTGATTCAACGTGAGGATGAGCTTGCGGAACGCAGGTTGGTTGAGCTGAAGGAGCAAGGGTTCTCCGAGCCTGAATGGCATGTGGCCTGGTCGCGCCTGGCCCAAAGCCGCTGGCGCTGGGAAGAGGCTTTGGAACGGGTAGAGCAAGGCCTTGCTGAGTATCCGGATTCTCCCCTGCTCCGCTCCGAGCAAGCAGAGTTGCTCCGGGAGCTGGGGCGCGAGGAGCAACTCGCGGACGCTCTTTCAGTTGAGGCTACACCCGAGTGGATCCGCCACGATTTAGTTCGCGGCGCCGATGACCAACTCAAGGAAAAGCCGGAAGGAAGCACGAACGCTTTTGCGCGCATCACAAACTCCGCGCCGTGGATCTATTCGTGGGCGCATGTTTCAGACAACGGGTTCTCCCATGCGCAGGCTCGAAGCATTGGGCTGGGGCCGGATGAATTCGGATTAAGCGCGGGCCATGAGCTGGGCGTGATTGAGGACACTGACAACCTGGGCGCCAACCGGCCTGATTGGCACGATGCGTGGATGGCCGCTTACTGGCGCCGCAACCAATGGCAGACGTTTGCCTTGGATTATCACCACTATGAGCGGTTCGGCGGAAATGCAGACCAACTGAATCTCTCGATCGCTCAAGGTTGGACGCATGACTGGTTTGTTCGCGCGAACGCTGGATTCGCGCTAAATGGCGACTTCATCCCTGAATGGCGCGCGGGCGCTGGGGCGACTTACCGCTGGCATCGCCGCTTTCTTAATCATCTCGATGTCAACTATCTCGAGTTCAAGGACGTTAACGTCTGGCAATTTGTTCCCGCTCTGACCTGGTGGTGGAGCCCTGAGTTCAGCTCGGATGCGCGGCTGTACATTTCCCGCAACGAATTGCAAACAGGGACGCACGATGTGGGACTGACAGGTTACGTGGATCTCTCCTGGTGGTGGGAACCGAGATCGTACGTGCGAGCATTCTACAGCGGCGGAGACCAGAACAGCGCGAATTTGGTTCGGGATCTAATTGGCGAAGAGGAGTTCCACAGCGTTGGGATCGAAAGCCGGTGGCAATTCGCTGACCTATGGGCGGTCCAGCCAAGCTATCGATTTGAGAGGCACCAGAGCTTCAATATCCATGCCCTCGGCGTGTCGCTGCACTTTCGCTATTAGGCCGGAAGGAATGCCACAGCAGATCCCGAAGAAACACATAAAGACGAAGAAACGCAGGCCGACGGATTCACATTAGTCCGCGCGGCCTCCTTCGCCTTTGGGCCTTTGCGGCTCGGGGTTTAGGGAGTCAGCGCTTTCTTCACCCGCGCGAGGAGTTCGCGCGGACTGAAGGGCTTGATCATGTAGTCGGCCGCGCCAAGATCGAGGCCGGTCTCGATGTCTTTGTCTTTGCGCTTCGAAGTTAAGAGCAGGACGGGAACATCCTTGAGCGATTCGTCTGCTTTGATGCGGCGCAAGACTTGAAAACCATCCGCGGCCGGCATCATCACGTCGCTAATGATCAGGTCTGGCTTCTCGGCAGTGGCGACATTGTAACCGGTGTCCCCATCGGCAGCGAGAAGGACGGTGTGACCCTCTTGCCCGAGCTTGTATTGGACGAGGCGCTGAATTGTAACATCATCATCGATCACCAGGATCTTGGACATTGGGCAGGATGCTACTCACAACCTGGCGCCTAGCCAAGCCTTAGGGCGCCCGCGTCAATGACAGGACTTTTTATTGGCGGGATTTGCCTAACAAATTCAGACTTCGCGCGCATGAATACGTCGGCTCGACAAAGAGATGCTTTGCGGCGCGGCCAAACACTCCTGAGGGTGATCGTGGCTCTTGCGCTCATCGGGTGCGGGCTGTGGCTGAGTTGCCGAGGGATGCCGCGCCTATCCGGGGGCATTAGCCCCGCGGCGCCGCGAGCATTGCCGGAGCTGGACCAGTTGCTTAAGACCACCGCGACCCCGGAAAGCATCCCACCTTTGCCACAGTCAACGGTGACTGAAACCGAGCGGCGGGTGACCGTGAGTATAACCAATAAACCGATCGCCAACGCGCAGCTTTGGGGTCACACCATTCACCATCTCTCGCCCACCGGCCAGGTGAGCGTTGGAGAAACAGTTGTGTCGCTGCGAGCTGTTGGGGTGGTGTTGCCGCCAAATGAGCATCGCACGCAAGGGAGCCGTGAAGCGCAGGGGCGCTTTTTCGACCGGGAGCTGAAGCCGCTCTCTGAAGCAGCAGCTCGCGAGCTGTATCCGAATGATTGGGATCGAAGGCTCGATGCGCGGGGTTTCGCTCCCAGCTACACCTTTCGATTCACGACTGAGAAAGGGCCGGGGCTGAAGATTCTCTCTGGCGAAGTGCGTGATGCGAGGACCGGATTTCGGGTCACGAGCGGTTACTCCAGCGGCGGAGGTGGAGGAGCATTTCATTTCAGCCCCTGGTTGGGGGCATGGCATCCCGCACCAGTCCTGGTGATGATTGAAGTTGGCTATGGCGATCCTGAAGTTGTGGAGATCGAAGCAAAGCCCGGAGCCACACTGGAGCATCGGTTCGGGAAATTGGCCGTCGCAGCCATCGTCGATGGGAAGAGCACAAGTTTTAGCTCCAACAGCCGGACGACTGCGGATAAGACCCAGCTTTGGGATTACAACTTCGAGCGGGACAAAAGCGGGCGTGGGTGCAGCGTCGTCTTCGTATGCACACCATCGACGCAGTCGTTGCCGCTGGACTTTGAGTTCCTGGGGGAAGACGGCAAGCGGCTCGACAATCATGGCACCTCCTCCAGCGCTTCGGTGCTGACCGCCGCCGTGGACGCGCCCGCTTCGGCGTTGAAACGGGTGCGAATTCTGAAGCGGACGCAACTCGGGAGAATCGTCATGCGCCTGGAAGAATTACCGGGGTTGCCGGAGGACAATCGCAATGTTAGCGACCTGATGCAGGTGCAAGCGCCGGTCGTGCATTTCGACGGTGAGTGGGAGATGCGGTCATTCATCGAGCTAGGCACCCAATCCACGTTAAACATCCCACGGTGGGTGCAGGCGCCGCCGGGGTACTTTCCGCGCACATTCACGAATGCCACGCCAGCGATGATTGTGGAAGAAATGCGAGTGTTGCAGCCAACGCCCACGCGGGTTGTTTACAACTCTAAAAAGAATGAGATTCAATTCCGGGATCCATTTTGGCAGGAGCTTTGGCGGAAAATTGTGCGGTAGGAGGAGTGCGATTGGAGAAATGATCTTCGAGCAATCAAAGCAGTCGGCACAAGGGCGGGTGAGCGGCCGGGTCATGATGGGTGTGCTGCTGGTGGGCGTGGGCCTTTGGTTTAGCACGCACGGGCTGCCGCGGTTCGCACAAGGTGTAAGCCCAACGGCGCCGCGCGCCCTCGCTGAGTTGGAGGCATTGATGAAAGCCACCGCTCCAGCAACCAATGCTGTGGAGTTTCCTGAGCTGAGCATCAACGACAAGGAGGACGGCTTCACCATCACGTTGTCGAGAGATTCGGAAACGGAAGCGCAGCTCACAGGGCACACGATTCATGAATTGTCTCCAACGGGAAAAGTCACACTGGGCGAAACTGTAGTTACGTTTCGCGGAGTGGGCGTTGCGCTTCCCCCCGCGGAGTTCAAGACCCGTCAGGCGGGTGGCGTTCCCGCGCGCTACTATGATCGAGAGTTAAAGCCGATGCCGGACGAAGAGCTGAAGAAATGGATCCCAAACGAGTGGGAGCGGAACATCTATGTGCGCGGGTTTTCTCCGGGATACAACTTTCGGTTCGAAACAGAAAAAGGTGACTCGTTAAAAATCTTGCGAGGGGAAGTTCGGGACGCACGGACGGGCTCGCGGCTGACGAGTGGTTACTCCAGCGGCGGGGCGCCAGGGGGATTTCAGTTTGGACCAGCGGTTGGCGCGTGGCATCAAACGCCCGTGCTGGTGATGGTGGACGTTGCTTACGGTCCGGTTGAGGTCATTGAGATCGAACCGAAAGCGGGTGTGGAAGTGGAGCACCCATTTGGCAAACTGCGGGTGGCTGCATTCCGCGATGGGAAGAGCGACAGCTTTTCCTCAGGCACACGGACGCAGCCTGATGGACGGGTGGTTTACGAATACAATTTTGAGCGAAGCACGAAAGATCCCGGGTGCGAGGTGATCTTTCAGTGCGTTCCCACAACACAGTCATTGCCTCTGGAAATCGATTTTATCGGTGAGAACGGCAACACGCTCCAAAGGCATGGGATGTCCTCGCATGGCGCGCTGCTGACTTGCTCGGTAGCTGAGGCAGCTTCAGCATTGAAGAAGATCCGCATCACGAAACGGTCGCAGATAGGGCGAATCATTCTGCGCCTGCCGGAATTGCCGGGGCTTCCGGAAGCCAATCGCAACATTTCGAATCTTTTGAAAGTCCAGGCGCCTGTGGTTCATTTCAACGCGGAGTGGGAGATGCGGATGTTCGTGCAGCACGCAACCGAAGCGAGCATCAGCATGCGTTCGGGCCCCCCACCGCCTCCCCCGGGTTACTTTCCGAGAACCGTCACCAACGCGACACCTGCAAGCGTTTTGGAGGAGCTGCGGGTTCTCCACTCCAAGCCGACGCGCATCGTCGTGGATGCTGCGAAAAACGAAATTCAGTTCCGAGATCCGCTCTTGAAAGAACTTTGGGAAAGGTTCTGGCCTTTTTAGTGTGAAGCTCGGGATGCACACACAGTGCCTTCTCGTGAGGCTGATCAGGTCGAAGATTTGTCTTGCGGGGGGTGGATAAACCTGAACGCCTCTGCCGATAATAGGACGTTCTTGC
>Ga0196963_10001036_pt1 | contig 20519 bp, 12 predicted proteins | sample S1_5metaG_FD_148600 | JGI IMG/M metagenome (GOLD analysis project Ga0196963, IMG submission 148600) | Soil microbial communities from Anza Borrego desert, Southern California, United States - S1_5 | ecosystem: Environmental > Terrestrial > Soil > Desert | place: USA: California | collected... | reverse complement strand
ATGTAGGTGTAAGTTTCGATCTTGTATGAAGCAACGTTCTCCGCCGTCGCGCGATCCAGCGGTTGCGTGAACATCAGCTCAAAGCCATCCGGCTTCGCGCGCATCTCGTGGATCTCGAATGGAACCTCCCCAGTCCAAACCAACCGCTCCAATGCGAATGGCTTCCCGCCGCGCGAACCCCAGCCACGATCCGTGCCTCCAACGAACAATGAACCGTCCGGCGCAAACTCCAGCGAAAGCGACCCCGATCCAAATCCTTCACGGAATGGAAAGAGCGCACCTTGGTAACGGCCATTCACCTTCTCTAAAAACACGCGCATCACCGTGCTGTGCGTTTGGTCTCCCACGAACAGTTGATTGGTGAAAGCGCCAAACTTCCCGCCCGTCACGTCACATGCGATGCCGCTCGCGGACTGCCCCATCTTGTTGTACGGAAACAAAATCGCGGTTGGAATCAGCTGAGGAATGCGCTTGGCTTCCAAATGCATTCGCCCGCTGCTCTTGGGCTCTTCAGGAATCGGTCGCGGGGTTCCCGGTAGTTTGTACCATTTATTCCCCATTGGGTTCCCCATAAACCCACCGGGGACCAGATGCTTCAACCCCGAAGTGCCATTCCAAGGCCCCTGGTTATCCGTGTAAAACATGTCGCCCGCTGCATTCATCCCGATGCCGCCTGGCGAGCGGATGCCGCTGGCAGTCGGAATCACCTTTCCATCGGGGGTGACGCGCAAACACCAGCCGCGATACTCGACCTCACTCGTGAAAGATCCCGTCAGGCACAGAACAACCCACAGGTTTCCCTCCGCATCAAACTTCGAGCTAAAGGCGTACTCATGATAATCCCCGCTCAATCCCCACCCATCAGCGACCGTCTCAAATACATCGGCGCGATCATCCCCGTTCGTGTCCTTCAAGCGCGTGATCTCACCGCGCTGCATGCAGTAAAGCCACCCATCCTTGTAAGCCAACCCGAGCGCCTCATGCAGGCCATGGGCGAACAGCGTGTAGCGCGCATTCTTCGGCGGATTTTCGAAAGCATTCGAAATCAGATAAATGTCACCGAGCCGGGTGCAGACAGCGATGCGTCCATCGGGCAGCGGCTGGATTCCGCCGGCCTCAAGCACAACCCCTTCCGGGATCGGCAAGGTCAACAGCTTGTAGTACTTTCTCTCCAGCTCGCCCTGAGTGGCGGCTGGTGAATTGAACGCCGCGCAACAGCCCAGCAAAACCGCGAGTATAAATTTCAAAGCGCTCATGTCACCATCCCATCTGCACGGAAATTTTGCTCTCCTGCCCAGGCGTCAGCGGAGCCAGTATTTCCGTCCTTCCCCCTGATTGGCGGGTGGTCGCCTGGGCGCCTGTTACGCGCAGTTGGAGCTTTTTATTGAGAATGAAGACATTCGGTTCAGGCGAAGTGACATTGTCACTCACCCCGAGCCTCACGAACATTTGCGCGCCCGTTGGCCGGCCGGTGAAGATGTGCCGGATGAACAACGGATCCAGCTCGCCGGGCACCGGCTCAAAGAATTCCTCCACCAACATTCCGTTAACCGAATATCGGAAGGCCGGGCGCTGCTTCTCGTCTAACTTGTAACCGAGGAAGCGCGCATTGGCGGCATCCGCTTTCTCCGGCCACGCAGCTTGCGAATCGGGCAACATTGCGACACTCGGCCCATTTGGAAGCTTCAGGATGTTGTGCCCAAGAGGCCCTTCAAAACCTTCGCCCCGGCCAGTGCTGTGGCGCGAGCTGTCAATAAATGGCCCGTGCCAAAGCAGCGCGAGACGCAGGTTCTGCGCGTCGAATGCCAGGTTTACCTTCTCCGGATAACCAACACCAATCGCCCGCGTCCCGGCGCCTTCGATGAAGTGCCGGTAAATGACTGGATGCTCCGCCGCCACAATCTCCCGTTTGCCTTGAATCAGGCCATCGGGTGGAGATGCTTCCGTGCCTTCGGACAAGTACGCCCAAATGGCTGCAATCTGCGCGTCCGTGTTCCCGCCAAGGATCTCCTTGTTTGCGGCCTCACCGTTAGGCCAGAAAGTCGGCATCCGAGTGTTCGGGCGCAGCGATTGTGGATCAATCAGGTAGCGGTGAAACCAGTCGTATTTCAGGCGCTTGCTCATCTGGGTCAGGTCAACTGCGGGAATGCCGAGCGATTTGAAGGGGGCGAAAGTATGGCACGAGACGCAGCTTAAAGCGCCGGTCCCGACCAACTTCCGCCCGAGCTTCGCGTTATTCGCGCTCACCTGCGGCTCGGGCCGGGCATCGCTCGGCACGTCCGCCTGCTCAAACGATTGCGGCAAATGCCCCGCATTCCGCTCCCCGAACTGCGGCATCCGCGTGGCCATATAAGGCCGCGCCGCCCCGCCGTTTACGATCACTTCACGCGCCCACTCGGGCTTCAACTTGGCCCCCACCTTCGTCAAATGCGGCGGCACGCGCCCCTCGTCACCCAATTCCGCTTCCCCAAGCGTCACGAAATAATCCAACCGCGCGGCTGTCGGTCCCCCTTCCCCGTCGCGCGTATGGCACGCGTAACAATTCAGCGCGGCCAGCGTTCGCGTGACACGCGCGGCCGCTGCAAGTGGTTTCGCCAACTCCTCACGTTTCTCAAGCGCCTCCCGCAGCGCTTGCCTTTGGTCAGAGGAAAGCCGGTAATCGGCCGCCTTCGCGGCTGGGTTCTCTGCCAGGCACCCTCCGCTCACGTTCTGCAACGACGCCAGGCTCCGCGCGTTCGCATCATCGCGAACACCCGCGCCGATGTCGTGGCACGCAGCGCAACCCAGCGCAGTAAACAACTCCCGGCCCCTGCCTACCCGCTCCGGCTCCAGCGCAAACACACCGCTCTCCAATGGGCGCATTGGCCGGCCTTCATGGGAGAACATTGATGAGGGGATCGACTGCTTCTGTATTCCTGGCCCGGCATATGAAACCCGCAGCTCAGATTCGCCCCCGCCCTGGTAGAACAGAATGGTTATCGGATGATCCCCAGCGGCCAGCTCAACCGTTCCACTCTTTTCCTGCGCAGCGTGAAAGCCCCAATTGTTCACCACCATCTGCTCACCAATGAACAGACGGGATCCATCATCCGAATGAGTGTAGAAAGTGTATCTGCCGGAACGCTCGATGCGAATGTAGCCGCTGAAGCGGATCGCAAAGTTCGATTCTCTCTTGGCAGGCTTTACAGACGGGATTTCCGTCGAGCCAGTCTCTTTGATCGGCAGCTTGTAAAAATCAGGATCCTCCGACACGCCTTCCTCAGAGTAGGCGTATGCCAATCCCGCGATCCGCTCGGGTTCGCCGCTCGGCGTGTTGCGTGATTGCTCGCGCAACAAATACATCGCAATGCCCACCGCTTCACTTTCGAACAGCTTCAACGATGGCATGCGGCCGGATGGCCGCGCCTTCAAGGGATCCAACAGGAAGGCGCTCAGGCTCTGAACGGTGTATTTGCGAGCAAGGTTTGGGAACGGGGCAGAGTTCGTAACCAAGAGTGTTGAAAGCCCCACGCCGCTCGGCAATGCGGGATTGAACTCACTCGCCGCAGATTGAGGGGCATGGCACGCGACACAGCCAACTTTATGATACAGAGCCTTTCCCTGCCGCGCTTTAAGCTCATCATACATGTGCCCGGGGCGCTCAGCCCCGCTTTTTAAGGAAGCAAGGAAGTGCGTTAGATCCTCCGCCGCCTCTGTGCGCTTTTCGGAGGGCAGCTGCCGGAGCATATCCGGCATGGTTGTTCCAGGTTTAGCCGTATGCGGATCCGCAATCCATTTGCGCAATTCCTGCACCGTAACGCGGTCACCGACTTCGGACAGGATCGGAGCTGTGCGTGGGTTCAGCCGCTCTGTGACACTGGCTTCGGCCTTGTGACAAGCCACGCAGTTTAACTCGCCCAGCAGCAACTCCCCGGCACGAATTCCCTTGGCCGTTTGCTCAACCGTCGGCCCGGTGATCGGAGCTGCGGCAGCCGTAAACGCCAGCAACGCCGCTATAAGAACTGGAATCGGTGTGAATCCAACGCGAGGCATCGGGATCATTGTTTGTGCTTTGCCCACGAGTGTCAACGCAGGGCCTGGAAGCAAAAAAGCCCGCGTCCGAAGACGCGGGCTCGTGAAACCTATTTCCTAAGCGAGCTTACTGGGCAAATGACCAGTTGCCGGAGAGGTTATGCTGCGTCCCTTCGTAGGTCGCATTCCCCGTGAAGGTGCCGCCGTTGTCGCTGGTGCGAGTCAGGATCAGCGTTGCCGTGTCATTAGCCGCAGCCGTTGGGGTGTTGTAATCCAGGTTCACAGTCACAGCTGATGTTCCAGAGGCTTGTTCGGTGTAAGTGCCGCCAGCGCCTGGTTGGAAGTCAGAGGTGAATGTGCCGCCCTGTTGAAAGCCGAACAACTCCTGGCCACCACCATTGTACTGAACCTGCACGTTCCGACCCACTACAGTCAGCTGCGTTGGGTTCTGGTTCGTGTTGGTGGGCTGGTTCGTGTTCGGGTTGTTAGTGGGCTGGTTTGTTGGATTCTGGTTATTGTTATCACCAGGATTGGTTGTGCCGAAGCTGCCAGATTCAGTGGTGCTCTGGCCCCCGCCAGCAGGCGTGCGGGTCAACTGATAGGTGCCCGAGTTCCCGCTCTGGAAGTTCAGCACCACCACCGATTGCTCACCAGCGTTCGGCGAGGTCTGGCTCAGGCTCAGCGTCGCTTGGTTCTGGTTGTTGCTGCTGACATTATAGCTGTAAGTTCCGGACTCAGCTGTGGCTCCCTCGGACTGAATCGTGTAGGTGTTGCCGCTTGGCGAGAACACGATCGAACGCGTTGCTGCGCCAGCAGGTGTGAAGAAGAAAGTCTGGTTTTGAACGCTGCCAGGCGCGTTGCCCTGTGGCGTCTGTGTTCCGCCGCCATTATCTGGCTCATCGTCATCGCTGCCGCAGCCCGTCATGGCTGCGCCAACTGCAAGGATGGCCATGATTGCGAGTAATTCACGTAGTTTTTTCATTGGTTTTTCCGACTTGTTTTTTTGTTATCGAGTTGACTGTTCCTTGGAGTTCAATCCACTTGGGCTGCATCAAAACAAACGAGCTCTAGCGCAACAATAGGGAGGTATTCTGAATTTCAGACGCGGAGCATTTCCCACCTCCACCCTCGGGGAGACCCTGAGACGTTTTTGAGAGTAGAACGTGAGGGTTTGCCAACCCCCGATTCATCCCCTTTGCCACCCTTGACCCCATTTGTTTTAACCCTTTTCCCGCCCAAATCGTGCCTGTTTCCAGATAGGCACAACGTTCTTCATCTCTTCTATCAGGTGTTGGCACGCTTGAAAAGCCTCCCCCCGATGTGGGCTTATGACTTCCACCCAGAGAGACGGCTCGTTCGCCGCCACAAAACCGAGGCGATGCACCAGGCGAATTGAAGAAATAGGCCAACGCTCCCCCACTTGGTCGAAGATCCGGTTGAAGTGGTGGTAAGCCATTTCTGGAAAGGCCTCGTACTCCAACCCCTCAATACCCTCGCCTTTTTCCAAATCACGCACATACCCGAGAAAGGTCACCACCGCGCCCTGGTTCCGCTCGATCTGGCGCCCAGCATTCAGTGCGCTCTCGTTGATCGGCTCCGCAGTGAGGAGGATTTCGCGCCGCATGTGCGGGATTGTTAACGCCGGGGCATTCCAGGCATGCCGGGCATGCCAGGCAAAGCTCCTGCCGCCCCACCCATCTTGCCCATCATCTTCTGGAACTTGCCCATCTTCTTCATCATCTGCTGCATCTGCGCAAAGCGATTAAGAAGGTTGTTCAACTCCGCCACCGTCACCCCGCTGCCCTTGGCGATCCGCTGCCGACGCCGCGCGTTCAGGATGTTCGGGTTGCGGCGCTCCTGAGGAGTCATCGCGCAAATCATCCCTTCCATCCGGCGGAATTCTTTTTCGCTCTTGCTCAAGTCCGCTTCCTTAAGAGCCTCCGCGCCGCCGGGAAGCATCCCGATGAGCTTGTCCAATGGCCCGAGCTTTTTCATGGCCCGGAGTTGATCGAGGAAATCTTCCAGCGTGAAGTGCCCTTTCCGCATCTTCTCTTCCATGCGCTTGGCATCTTCTTCGTCCACCGCCTCGGCGGCTTTCTCGACGAGGGTCACCACGTCACCCATGCCGAGAATGCGCGAAGCCATGCGTTCTGGATGGAAGGCCTCAAAATCCTCCGTCTTCTCACCCACACCCGCGAACTTGATCGGCTTGCCCGTCACCGATTTGAAGCTCAACGCCGCCCCGCCGCGGGCGTCACCGTCCAACTTCGTCAGGATGGCTCCTGTAATATTAAGAGCCTTGTCGAAATGCGTCGCGACATTCACCGCTTCCTGGCCGGTGGCGGCGTCCAGCACCAGCAGAGTCTCGTTCGGCTTAACAAAATCCCGAAGGCGGATGATCTCCTTGATCAGCTCCTCATCGATCTGCAGCCGTCCTGCCGTGTCGAAGATCAACGTGTTGCACTTATTCGCTGCGGCATAGCTGAAGGCCTCGCGCGCAATCGCAATCACATCCTTCTCGCCGCGTTTCACATAAACCGGAACCTTCAACTGCTTGCCCAAAGTCTCCAACTGGTCCATCGCCGCTGGACGATAAACGTCGCAAGCCACCAACAAGGGGGCGCGCTGCTGCTTCGCCAGGAGCCGCGCGAGCTTTGCGCTCGAAGTCGTTTTGCCTGAGCCATGCAAGCCGCACATCAGGATGCTCGCCTGCGCGGGAGGAAGCTGAAGGCTCGCGTTTTCCGAGCCCAGCAGCGTCACCAACTCGTCATAGATAATCTTAACGATCTGCTGCCCGGGCTGGACACTCAGCAAAACATCCGAGCCCAGCGACTTCTGCTTGATCTGTTCAATGAAATCACGAGCTACCTTGAAATTGACGTCAGCATCCAGCAGCGCGAGACGAACTTCACGCAGCGATTCGGAGATGTTTTCCTCTGAGATTTTCCCCATCCCCCGCAGGTTTTTGAACGCCTCCTGGAGCTTGGTGGACAACGCATCGAACATGCCTGCACCGTAGATGATGGGTTCCCCAAAGACAAGCGAAGCAGCGCCGCCGCCCCAAGTCCGAAGCCGCTAATATAATCCCGTTGACATACAACGCGCGTGTGGTTACACGTCATCTATAATTATTAGGCTTGGAATCGGCGGTCCTCTCCACTTGGCGCTGACGACTCGCATGGTGGGCTTGGTCCCCCTCCCTGCGCTCGCACCTGTCGGTTATTCCCGCGTACCCCCGGTTATTCCCACCTATTCTCGCCTAAAACCGGCTATTCCGGCCTTTCGACAAACTTTTTTCACGGCTCCCAAATGCTTTGACAGACCCGAACCCTTTTCTAATGTGGTAATTGGAAGTTATTGCTCCCGCTTATGCACCTGATGCGAACCCTGAAGCCCATCATCACTGTTGTTTTGGCCTGCCAACTTTCCCTTGGGCCGATCATCGCGCAGGCGCCCGGCTTCGGCGGCGGCAACCAGCCCGGCACCCAAAGCCAGGTCACCGGCAGCACCGTCCGTAACGTCCGCGTCACCAGCCAGAGTGAGGACGGCGCGGAGGTCGTGCTCACCATGGACTACACGTACGACGGTTTGGGCGGCCAGACGGCGCTTCTCGTGCCGCAGTTCGACAAGCGTGACCAAAAAGGGGTCTCAGCGTGGTTCGGCTCCGATCCTGTCACCATCAGCCGCGGCAAAGGAATCGTTTCCCTTAAAGCCCGCTTCTTCAATGATGAGCCAGGCGTCCCCGCCGAAATCACTACGGATCGCATCTACATGCTGATCCTCAACCCGACCCGAAGCCAGCTCCTCACGCGCATTCCTGTCCTCCGCACCATCAAGTGGGGCAATGCTGCCGGCCCTGTGAGGGTCACCGCGCTGCCTCCCGCCAGCGCGGGCGGAAGCGAGCAACAAAAAGCAAAAGCCGCCCAGGCTCTTGCGGACGCGGCCGAGCGCGACCGCGCTCGCTTGCAAGCCGAGGCCGAAGCGGCCACGCGCAAAGAAGCCGCTGAGAAAGCAAAAGCCGAATTGGCTCAGAAGGAAGCTGAGCGCCTGGAAGCCCAGCAACGCGCCGCCCGCATCGAGCAGGAGCGCCAGGTCGCCGAGGCCAAACGTCTTGAGGAAGAATCTCGCCGCCAGGAGGAACAGAAGCGTCTCGCTGCGGAACAGACACGCCTGGCTGAAGAAAAGCGCCAGGCCGAAGCCCGCGCCCTGGCCGAAGGTAAGACGCGTGAGGAAGCCCGCCTGAAAGCCGAAACCGAGGCAAAGGCCCGTGCGGAGGCCGAGGCTCGCGCGCAGCGCGAAGCGGAGGAGCGCGCAGTCGTCCAAAAGAAAGCGGAGGAGGAAGCCCGCCGCGTTGAGGAGCAGCGAAAGGTTGCCGAAGCCGAACGCATCGAGGAGGAGCGCAAACGCGCCGAGGAGCAGGCCCGCGTTCTGGCGGAACAAAAGCGAGTCGCGGAGGAAAAGCGCCTCGCGGAGCAGAAAGCGCTCCGTGAAGCGGAAGAACGCAAGGTTGCTCAAGCCAAAGCTGAAGCGGAAGCGAAGGCGCGCGCGGAAGCCGAAGCCAAAGCCTTGGCAGAAGCCCAGCAGCGCGCCATCGCGCAGCAGAAAGCCGAAGCGGAAGCCAAGCGCCTCGCGGAGCAAAAACGCCTGGCGGAGGAAGCCGCCCAGCGCGCCAGGGAGCAACAGGAAAAGGAGCGTCTGGCTGCTGAAGCCCGCGCCAAGGAAGCGGAGCGCCTCCGCGCTGAGGCAGAGCAAAAGCGTCTCGCCCGTGAAAAGGCTTTAGCCGAAGCCAAAGCAAAACAGGAAGCCGAAGAGCGGCGCATAGCCCAGGCGAAAGCAGAGGCCGAGGCAAAGGCCCGAGCCGAAGCCGAAGCAAAGGCTCGCAAGGAAGCTGAGGACCGCGCCATTGCTCAAAAACGCGCTGAGGAGGAGGCCAAACGCATTGATCACGAGCGCAAGCTCGCCCAAGCGAAACGCCAGGAGGAGGCCCGCGCGCGCGAGGAGGCGCAACGAAAGCTCGCCGCTGAGCAAGCGCGCTTGGCGGAAGAAAAACGCCTTGCCGAGGTCCGGGCCGCCAAAGAAGCCGAGGAGCGCAAGCTGGCGCAAGCGAAGGCTGAAGCCGAGGAGCGCGCGCGCGTTGAAGCAGAGGCGAAAGCCAAAGCGGAAGCAGAAGCCCGCGAGGTTGCGCGCCTAAAAGCTGAAGCCGAGGCAAAGCGCATCGAAGATCAGCGCCTCCTCGCGGAAGCGAAGCGGAAACAGGAGGAGGAAAAGCGTCTCGCCGAAATCAAGAAAGCTCAGGAGGAGCAGGAGCGCCTCGCGGCTCAAAAACGGGAGTTGGAAGCCCAGGCGAAAGCAGCGGAGGAAAAGCGCCTGCTCGCCGAGGCCAAAGCAAAAGCTGAGGCGGAGGCAAAGGCCAAAGCAGAAGCCGAGGCCCAAAAGCTCGCAGCCCAGGCCAAACCGCAGCAGCCAATTCTTCTCGCGTCCGCGGCCAAAGACATTTCGCTCGACCTCGCCGCAGGGCTCAATAGCCGCATTAGCAACGTGGACGTCGTGAACCGCAGTCTGGATCGCAGCTCCATGACGATCGGCGTCGAATACGAATACAAGGACAACCTGGCCAAGCCCTTCATCGGCGTGGACATCACGCGCGAGGCTAGTCCAGGAGTCGCTGGATATTTCCAGAGCGCTCCCGTCGAGATTCCCAAGTCGCGCCGCAGCTTCATGCTCTTCCCCGTCAAGTTTCAGCCCCCATCCTCCCTGGGCAACGAGGCCTCCGCGTTTTCAACGGACAAAATCCTCGTCTTCTTGATGGATCAAGCGGACGGGAAACGCTTCAACATATCTTTGAACACCATGCTCCTCATGTGGCGCGCCCAGGGAGCCGCCGCGGCCGCCGTCGGGCAAGCCCTCGCCAGCGGGAACACCATCGAGTTCGAGGATTTCAAACAAGTCGATCCGCATAACGCCACTGCAACCGTGCGTTACAACACCGCCGTCGGCGGCGCCGTTCGTGTGCGTGTCTTCGATAGCGCCAACCCAGGCAGCGCAGAATGGTTCACCCTTGAGGAAGTCGATGTGAAGCCCGGCCGCGGCGTTCAGCCATTGGCCATCAAAGTTGAGCCCGAATCCGCGGCCCCGGCCGCAGCCTTCAAAGTGAACACCGTTGTGGTGGAGTTAGTGGATGCCAAAGGCAAAGTCCTCTCGACGGCGACGAGAACCTCTTCCATGAACTGGCAGAAGCCAACGCAGTAAGGGATCCTTGGGAGGCCCGGTCACCAACCGGGCGTCTTACATCTCGGGAGTGTCCTCTTGTTTCTCCAGCTTGAGGATCCGTTTCTTGACGGTCTCCAGATCCACCGTGAGCTGATACAACGCCTTCATCAGGTCGTCCTGCGTCGGTTTGTCGTTCAAGGCGCGAACTGCGGGATGGATTCGGAGCATCTCAGCGGCAATAATGTCGCACGATTTGCGAATCTGCTGAATGCCAGCTTGTCTATCCATGGCCCGTGATTTTGCCGCAGGCGCCGGAATTGTCCACGCCCGATGAAGCCCCCTGCCGCCATGCCTCTCCCGTCCCGAATCGCTGCTTCCGCGGCCAAAGCTGAGTGCGAGCTTCTGGCCGAACGCACGCCTGAAGGCATTTGGGTTGGCGAGCTGTCCACCAGCGCGTTGTCCACGGCCACCGCCATTCTTGCGCTCGCGACGATGGAGCGCGTTGAGTCCACCCCCCCGCGCCCACAGCTCATTGCCCGAGGCCTTGAGTGGCTAGCGAATCATCAGAACCCCGACGGGGGCTGGGGCGACACAGTGCTGAGTTTCAGCAACATCAGCACCACAGCTCTCGGCTGGGCGGCGTTCGGCTCAGGGCCCGGCGCGGACGCACAGTTCGCGGAGACGGTGCAGCGCGCTGAAGCGTGGCTGAAGGAAGCCGCAGGCGGTGACTTGCGCGAACGGCTGCCGCAAGCAATCGCCGAGCGTTATGGAAAGGACCGCACCTTTTCCGTCCCTATCCTGATGGCCTGTGTGCTTGGCCAACGCTTCGAGACAGGAGCGGAAGGATGGAAACGCGTCCTGCCCCTGCCGTTCGAGTTGGCCGCATTGCCCAGCAGCTTTTGGGGCGCCATTCAGTTGCCTGTGGTTAGTTACGCCCTGCCCGCGCTCATCGCCATCGGGCAGGGCCGCGAATTCCACGCGCCCACATCGAATCCCGTGACCGGGTTGGCCCGTCGCGCCGCGCGGAAGCGCACCCTGAAGATTCTCGAAAGCCTGCAGCCCCCAAACGGCGGATTTTTGGAAGCAGTGCCGCTCACGAGCTTCGTCAGCATGAGCCTCGCTTCCATGCGACTGCAGGACAACCCAACGCTACAGCGTGGGTTGCAGTTCATTGAAGCTTCAGTGCGGCCCGATGGCAGTTGGCCCATAGACACAAACCTTTCCACCTGGGTCACGACGCTGGCGGTGAACGGGCTTTCTCCAGGAATAGAAAAGGCGGACGCGATCATCGATTGGCTGCTCGCTCAGCAAACTGCGGGCGTCCATCCCTACACAAACGCGGCGCCTGGGGCCTGGGCCTGGACGCCGCTGCCCGGCGGTGTGCCCGATGCGGATGACACCGCTGGAGCCCTGCTGGCCTTGAGCAAACTTGAAGCCCGAAGCCCTCGCGCCATCCACGCTGCTGAACGCGGGGTGAAGTGGTTGCTGGATCTGCAGAACCGCGATGGCGGGATCCCCACGTTCTGCCGAGGTTGGGGCGCTTTGCCGTTCGACCGCAGTTCCCCGGACATCACAGCGCACTCGCTTCGCGCCTGGGCCGCTTGGGAGCCTGCAATGCCCGCCCACTTGCAAAAGCGTGTTGAGCGCGCGCGCAAACGAGCGATTCAGTTCCTGCAAAAAACCCAGAACGAGGATGGCTCGTGGTCTCCCCTCTGGTTTGGCAACCAACATTCACCGGACGAATCGAATCGAACTTACGGGACAACTCGCGCGCTGCTTGGACTCCTGAGCGCGGGTGAGTCATCCGCCCTTGCCAAGGGCCTCGAATGGCTGGCCAATAAGCAGAACGAAGACGGCAGTTGGGGCGGAGGATGCGCCGCCATGAGTTCCATCGAAGAGACAGCCTTGGCGGTGGAAGCCTTAGCAGCCGCCGGCGGCCAATGGCTCAGCGCCGCCCGACGCGGCGGCGAATGGCTCGCGGAAAGAGTGGAAACCGGCGAGTGGCGACATCCGGCGCCCATTGGATTCTACTTCGCGAAGCTCTGGTATTTCGAGCGGCTTTACCCACTCATCTACACCGTCGGCGCTTTGAACCAACTGAACGCTGCGCGCTGATTATTTCGCGAGCGCTTTTCGCACCGCAGCCAACAGTTCGGCCTGACGAAACGGCTTGGGCACGCTGACGTCGGGCATGCAATCCGCCTCCTTGATGTCACTGACGTGGAGAGTGCCGCTGAGCGAAATGGTGCGCAGCTCAGGCAGAAATCGTTTGGCTGCTTGAATCAGCATCAACCCGTTCATCCGGGGCATCTGGTAATCGGTCACGAGCAGGTCGGGGGCAGGGTCCATGGCTCCGAGGTCGTGCAGGAACGTTTCGGGATCGGTAAACAGCTTCGCCTCGTAACCCGCCATCGTCAGCGACATGACGATGATCTCACCGACGCGGGGCTCGTCATCGACAACTGCAATGAACTTTGAAGGGGAAGTTCGCGCCACTGAAGTGATGCAGTTATTGAGTTGGTTCAGCGGGTTTGCCGACTAGATAAACTTTGAAGACTGTCCCTCTACCTTCTTCGCTTTCGAAGAAGATCGCGCCATGGGCCTGGCTGACCAGGCGTTGAACTATCGACAAGCCGAGGCCCGTGCCCTGGCCAGGCGCGCGGGTAGTGAAATAGGGCTGAAACAAGCGCCCCATGTTCAGGGCTGAGATCCCTGGACCATTGTCACGCACTGTGATCTCCACGAGCGCGCCTTCATTTTGAAACGTGTCCGAAGGAAGGAACCGATAGTTTTCGCTGGTGCGGACCTCGCCAATGTCCACGCCGTTTTCGAGAACCCGGCTGTAAATCTCCACCTTGTGCGATTGGGTCGTGGCTTTCAGCGCGTTTACGGCGAGGTTCAAGAGCACCTGGATCAAATCGATCCCATTGATGGAGGCGATGAAATCCTCGGGCATCTCGCCGATCGTGAGTTCGTTCCGCCCAAGGCTGGGATGATGCTGGAGCAACTCCCGCAAATCTCCGAGCACCTGGTTTACGCTCACGGTGGCATCCGCGCTGGACCGGGGTTTGAGGAAGCTCAGATAACGGCGCGAAAGCTGGATGCAATTGAAGAGCTGGCGATTGGTTTGCCCGAGGCGCGCTTTGATCTTGGTGAGATCATTGCCTTCCACGCGAGTCGCGTCCGCAAGCTGCGCATGCATCATTTCAATCAATCCGGAAACGACCGTCAGCGGGTTGTTGATGTCATGGAGAACACTCGCGTAAATTTGCCCCTGGTTCCGGGCGACCTCATTCTGCAGCCGTTGGTTGCCGATCTCCGTTTGCAACTCGCGTAGCAGGCGCTCATTCGCCGCCTTTTGCTCCGTGACGCTCCGCCGCTCCATTGCGTTAGAGACCGCCGCGCACATCGCGCCGATATCGAACGGCTTTGTGAGGTAATCACACGCGCCATGCTTCAAGGCCTGGCGCGCTGTCTCGACCGTTTGATATGCGGTCAGGATGACGACTTCGATGGCGGGATCGATCTTCTTTAAGTAGCCCAACAGCTCAGTGCCAAGCATGTCGGGCATCCGAATGTCGAGCACCGCCGCGTCAATGTGGCGCGAGCGCGCCAAGGCGAGCGCCTCCCGGCCGCTTCCGGCCTGGAGCACTTCGTAATCGTCCTGGAAAATAGCCCAGAGCGATTGCCGAGGCCCCTCCTCGTCGTCAACGACCAGAAGTGTGCGGCGCTGAAGGGCCTCGTCAAAATGCTCAGAACCGGTATCCGACGGTGACCGCAAGAGCGTGGCTGAAGAACTCATAGCTACCATTGGCTGTGCCTCCTACTGGGAATGCGGTTGTGCTGTTTGCGATGTCGCGGCTTGGCCCCCACGCAAACTGGTAAGCAGCATCCCACGCCCATTGGCCATGTGTGCCGCCGACGCCAGCGCTCCAAACATGCCGGTCTGAATCTGGCACGAGCGGGCTGAAGCTGCTCTCTGGAACCGAGTTTTCACTAAAGATGTAACCGGCGCTGACTCGCCAGGTTTCACCGATGTAACGGGTGACGCCAAATTCATACATGAAACTGGACTGCCAGTTAAAGGCCAAACCGAGGTTTCCGGAGGCTTGCTGCAGAGTGACCGTGTCGAGCATGTCCCAGTCGGTCCAGTCCACATTGACCTCAAAGTTCCACAGCTTCGTCGGGCGGAAGGAGTAACCAGCCACCACATGCTGAGGGAATTGGAAACGGGCTTCCGCGCGCTCGCTCATGGTTGGAATTCCTAAGGCATCCGCGCCGCTGCGGCTTGAGTCCCCTTCCAATTCAATGCGCGTGGCGCTGAAGTAGGTCAGGCCGAAGGAGTGCTGCTCATGCGGTTTCCACAGCAACCCGGCGTTAAACCCAATATCTGCGCCGTCACCAATAAAGCGCATTTCACCGCCCGGCGGGAAGATCGCCCGCGAGGCAATCGTTTGGCGAAGCTCGGCCTTCGCGTGGTTGTAACGGAAGCCGCCGGCAATTGAGAAGGTCGGGCAGACTTCCCAGGCGACGACTGGATTAATAGTTGCATAGCGAATGCTGCCTTCGCCTTCGCGGAACGTGGAGTTATCCGGCCATTGCAATCCCAGGCCGTAAGGAGAGTAAATGCCCAGGCCAAAAGCCACCGGCCAATCCTCGGGAGCCCAAGCGTAGAAGGCATGGGGCACCACGTGGGTCTTGTCCTTGGTGTCCATGCGCGAGCCATCTGGAGCCGCATACTCCGAGTCGATGACGACAACATACGCGCCGGCGAGGGCATTCAAGCTCTCGAGCTGAGTGATGCCGGCTGGGTTGTAATAAATGGCGGAAGGATCATCCGCGGTTGCGGCGAAGGCGTTGCCGCGCGCGATGGCTTTGGGAGCCTGGTCGGCTATGCGGATGCCGAGCGCGTGCGCTTGCGGAGCGGCGCCAATGCCAACGGCCAGGGAAGCGAGGAGAACTTTGTTTTTGTTGTTCATGGTTTTGGAAAGCTTTGGAACGGTTCAATCACGCGATAGTTGGGCGATCCGCCACAGGCAGGTAAACGCGCACCATGCCGGTCGAGCCTGCGTCAGAAGGGCGGATATCCAGCCGCCCGCCGTGCATTTCAATGACCCGCCGCGCAACGGTGAGGCCGAGCCCCATGCCCACGGTGCGCGTTGAATAGAAAGGCTGTGTCCCCTTCTCTGCTGCTTCGGAGCTAAAGCCCCTGCCGGCATCCTTGATGCAGACGCAGACCTGCGGCTCACCCGCCGAAGAAGTCGAAACGTCGCAGGAAACATGCACCTTGCTCTCAGGCGGGCTAGCTTGCAGGGCGTTGATGAGAATTTCCGCGAACGCATGCTTGAGCTTGTCGAACTCGCAAAGCACCAACTGCGGCGCGCTGTTATCGCACCGGGCGAGATCGATTCGGCTCTGGGCCGGCGTTTCGGATTCATGGATCGCCGCTGAGACAACGTCCGCAATCGGCTGCGCGCGCTGGCCCCGCAATCCTGTATCGGCCAAAAATTGCATTTGTTTAGTCAGCCGTGAAATTCGGCGAAGACCACTGCGAGCCGACTCCTGGATGGGCGCTGGCAGATCGGCGGACCGGCTGAGTTCCTGAAACGTCATCACCGGCACGAGCGAGTTCCCAATTTCGTGGGCGAGATGGGTGGCGATGTTTTGTGTGAGGCGCAAGTTTGCCGACTCGATCTCCAGCAAATGCACCCTCTCCTGGGCGGTGACGTCATCCACGACGAGCAAAGCGGCGTTGGGTGTGGGCGAGCTTTTCGTTCGGAAGGGACGCACGCGCACGAGCAAGGTTAACTCCTCTGGGGGGGAGGCGGTCCAGCGGAACGGCTCAGCCGGCTGGCTATTCTCCAGGCATTCGAAGAGCTTGCTGATGATCTCCTGCGGGAGATCCTTGAACACGAGCGGGGCGCCAGCTTCAACCCCTTGCTTGAAGAACTTGCGAGCGGCGGGGTTCGCATGAATGACCTTGAACTGGCGATCCACCACAATGCAGCCGCTCTCCAGCTCATTTAGCACGTCGGTGAGCATCTCGTGGCTGGAGGCGATCTGGTCGTGCAGCCAGCTGTTCTTGATGGCAAGGCCGACGCCTTCAAGCAAATGGAAGATTAACGAAAGCTCTTCGTTGGCGAAGAACTCGCCTGTTAACCGCCCATCGAAAACAGCCACGCCGACCAAAGACTCCCGATCGAGAATGGGGATCGCGACCTGGGCGCCGAGCACCGCGAACTCCTTCTGAGCAACGAGGTCTGTTCGGGCTTCATCACTGCCGTTTTTTAGGATGCGCCCGGAGCGGTAAAGGTGGCGACCGATGCCGCGATCCGGCGAGAGAGCGATGTGATCGAGCAACTCAGAAGCAATCCCTATTGCGCACGCTGGGCGAAGAAGGAGTTCATCGGCTTTAAAGGATCCCCCCGAGGCGGGGATCGGTTGCCGCAGGAATATGGCCGCGCGATTGACGCCAAGGATTTCGCGAAGCAGAAGGAGTATCTGCTTGAGGAGCGATTCAGAGCAGAGGCTATGGGTTAGGATGGCTGAGAAATCGCGGAGGACTTCGAGGGCGCGCTCAGGGGGAAGCCCTTGCTTCGAGGTCTCACGTTGGGGCAAAGGCGCGTAAATGGCGGGGCTTGGGGCAGGCTCAGCGCTCTGGCAGCGCTCAAGCAGGGCATTCAGAACGCGGGCGCGCACGGGCTTGCCCAAAATATGGTTTACACCCAGCAAATAGGCGTCCTCCTCCCACTCCCATTGTTTGTTCGCGGTGTAGATGAGAATGGGACAGGCGGGGGCGAGGCGGCGGATCTGCTTGATGATCCGGATGGGCTGAATGTCGGTCAGTTCCGCGTCCAGGAGGCAGGCATCCACCAGGCTCTGCGAAAGGAGAGCTTCAGCTTCGAAGATCTCCTCGTGCGCGGTCACCCGGTAAACCTCCGGATCGACCACCGCGTTCACCGCAGCGGCGAGGCCAGATTGCTTCGCTATGACGAGGATCGTTTTCAAGCGACTAGGTGAGCTGTGGCCGCGGGCCGGCCCTGGGCCTGGACGCAAGGCAAATCGACCTGGACGGTTGTGCCTTTATTTTCCTCGCTGGTAATAGAGAGGTCGCCGCCGTGGAGCTGGACAATTTTCTGGCTGATAGCGAGGCCAAGCCCGACACCGCGGGTTTCATCACCGTGGATTTTGGTGGTGAAATAGGGCCTGAGCACACGCTTCAGGTTCTCCGGACTGATGCCTGCCCCTTCATCAATCACTTGGATTCGCTGCCATTCGGCGGGATCCCCGGAAAGGGTAAGCGGCTCGACTACGATGCGAATGGTTGAGCCATGCGGGGAGGCATCGAGGGAATTCGAGACAAGATTGCTGAGCAGGCGTTGTATCAGCACTTCGTCCATCTCAATGCTGATCTCGCCCGGAACCTCAACAGTAGTGGTGATCGCTTTCCGGTCCAGGGACGCTTGAAAGGATTGGACAACCCGCTCAATTAGCAAGTCCAGTCTTGCGAACTTAAACTGCGCGGTTTGAGTTTGGGAGAAGAACAAAGCCTCCTGGATGTAATCCTTGATCGTGCCGACATTGCGCACCGCAATCTGCAACAACTCTGTGGGCATGCGCGACAAATCGCGACCGCTCGCGCAAAGCTGCAGGAAAGTGGAGACCGGCGTCAGCAAATTGTTCAAATCATGCGCCATGCCACGGGACATTCGGCCAAGCAATTCCATCTCCTCGGCTTGAAGCACTTTGTTCTTCAAGCGGATCTGGTTCATCACGATGGCCAAGCTTTTTACAAGCAGGTCGAACATGTAAAGGTCGTTCGCGGTGTATGGCTCTCCGCCTGCCTTCGGGCCTAGCAGGAGCAGTCCGAGCGGGCCTTCGTCCGACTGAAAGGGAAAGCAGATTTCAGGGTCGAACAGCGCAAGCTCAGCCTGGGCGATTCGAATCGCTTCCGGGGATACGGGCATCGTGTAAACCTGCTTGAAGGGCAAATAGCCAATGCGCTCGTTGCGGAAGACTTCAAAAATTGGAGCGTCGTACGCGAAATCCACCGCGCCAGCGGCATGCCGCTCGGGATGGGAGTGGAACAGCGAAAACTTCCGGGATGATTCGTCCAACAAAATGATGTGATAACTCTGGATACGGACAGTGTTCACCAATAGATCGTGAAAGTTCTGCAGCAGGTTGTTCGTGTCGCCATGGAGCGGAATGGACCGCACAAAGTCTTGGATCTTGTCGTGATACTCGAATCGGTCGCCGAGCAGGCGGCGTTCAAAGGAGTCGTTGCCAGTTCCAAAGAGGCGGGGAAAGAGCACTGAAGCAAGGGAGCCACTCAGCACGATAACAGCGAGGCTGATGCCCACGCCCGTCATCGTAAGTTGTTTCGGGAACAGGATGGCGGCGACCATCAACAGGGAGAAGCCGATGAGCAGGAAGAAAAACATCCGAACCAGGTAAGCCGCGACCTTGCCCAGCGTCACATGCACGTTGAGCAGCTGGTGCTGAAGCACACTGTAGGAAACGATGCCGCCGTAAAAAATCGCGGCGAGGCTGCCCAGCGGGTAAATGAGCGAGTTGGTTCCGGGATAAGTATAAATGCCCAGAATGGGGAGAATGTCGTTTAACCCGAACGCTATCAGGAGCGCGGCGGCGAGCATCAATGAATGCAAGCGAGCGCGATGAAGTGGGAAAACCTGGGTTCTGCGGATGTTGAGGGCAGCCAAAGTTCCCACTGCGGCCGCGCTGTAGACCGGCATGAATAACCAATAAATTGGGCCCGCGACTGAGTACCAAGCGTAGCCCACGTGCTTCGCGTCCGCAATGAACAGGGGGGTGAAGTTGAGAAGGGCGAAGGCAATCTGCAGGCCATAAAAGCCGCAGATCCAGCGGCTTTTTCGCACCTGGGCGACCAGGAGAGCGAGGTGAAAAAGGCTCACGGGAAGGAAGATCACTCCCATGTGCACGAAGCGCGCCCAGAACCGAGCTGCTTCCACGTCCTTCACGCGAAACATGAAGAAGACGCCGATGTTCCAGACGGCGATGGAAGTTCCCCAGAGGAAATAGGTGCGGTTCAGGGACGAGCGGAACTGGCGAGTGAGAAGAAAAAAGGCGAGGAGCAGGTTGAGAACAGCCGCCCCTATCGAGATCAGTTGAAAGAACTGGATCACGGGCTGGAATATGCTCCGAGGATCAAGCTCGAGTTCTTCCCTCCAAACCCAGTGTTAACGTTCATAACGGCTTTGAGCGGGAACGCTCGAGCCTGCCTTGGCACGTAATCAAGGTCGCAGCCGCGCTCAGGCTCCGTAAGGTTTATAGTCGGCGGAATCCGCTTTTCCTTAATAGCCAATGCGCAGACAACCGTCTCAATCGCGCCCGCCGCGCCAAGCAAATGGCCTGTGACCGGCTTGGTTGAACTCACAGCGAGCCTGGTGGCGTGGTGCCCAAAGAGTTTCTTAATCGCTGTGGTCTCGGCGAGGTCATTTTGCGGAGTCGCGGTCCCGTGGGTGTTGATGTAGTCGATCTCCCCTGGGTGCAGGGAGGCAGCGCGCAAAGCTTTCTCCATGGCCCGGGCCAAGCCCAGGCCCTCCGGGTGAGGCGCCACGGAGTCGTACGCTTCACATGCCCGGCCATGGCCAAGGACTTCGGCGTAGATGCGGGCGCCCCGTGCCAGCGCGTGAGACAATTCTTCTAACACGACAAAGGCGGCGCCTTCGCCAAGGAGAAAACCATCGCGCGTCCGGTCGTATGGCCGCATGCACCCCTGTGGATCGTCGTTATGCTGCGTCATCACTTTCGTGACACAAAACCCGTGCCAAAACGCCTGCATCAGCGGAGCTTCGGCGCCGCCCGCGAGCATCACGTCCACCTCGTCGTCCTGAATCATCTTCAGGCCGTAGCCCATGGCATCGTTGCCGGAGCAACTGCCCGAGCAATAGGTCACCGCGTGGCCGCGGATTCCCAGTTCGAGCGCGATCTCGCCACTTCCACCGCCGCAATAAGCGTTGATGAATGTGAAGGGGCTCATCCGATGCGTCTCCTGGTTGAGGAACTTAAGATGGGCTTTGAGGGTGCTCTCCATGCCGCCGATGCTGGTGGCTTCAACGATGCCGATGCGATCCTGGTTCATCTTTTGGATGAGCAGGCCGGAGTCATCAACAGCGTTGCGGGCGGCGCCGATGCCATACTGGATCGAAAGTTCACGCCGTTTGACTTGCCGCGGGCTCATATAGACTTCCGCGTCGAAGTCCTTGATCTCGGCCGCCACACGGGTGGGGGCATTGCTGGCATCAAACTTGGTG
>Ga0196963_10001035_pt1 | contig 20522 bp, 19 predicted proteins | sample S1_5metaG_FD_148600 | JGI IMG/M metagenome (GOLD analysis project Ga0196963, IMG submission 148600) | Soil microbial communities from Anza Borrego desert, Southern California, United States - S1_5 | ecosystem: Environmental > Terrestrial > Soil > Desert | place: USA: California | collected... | reverse complement strand
CGTGCGCACGGCCACGGTGTAGAGCGGCTTCTGGGCATCGCCGGGGTGCGCGGCCTCGTCGTCCGCGGGGCGCGGCGGCGGCAGCGGCAGGTCGGCATCCATCGCGGGCATTGTGCAGGCCGCTGCCGCCCCGGCATCGGCCCTGTTGCCAGCCGGGGCGGGACTTTGGTCGAATGCGCCGCACCGTTCATGCCGGAGTGCAGCCGATGCCCAGTCCCGACACCCTGGAAGCCTTCATTGCGCGCGTCGTCTCGGGCGCGCATGCCGAGGCCATCGAAGAGTTCTACACACCCGGCTCGACGATGCAGGAAAACCAGTCGCCGCCACGCGTCGGCCGCAGCGCCAACGCCGCCAACGAGCGGCGCGTGTTGTCCAAGGTGCGCGCGGTGCACACCACCTGCGTGCGGCCGGTGCTGGTCAACGGCGACCATGTCGTGATCCGCTGGATCTTCCGCTTCGATCGGCTGGACGGCGCCGTGATGCAGATGGAAGAGCTGGCCTGGCAGCGCTGGGAGGGCGAGCGCATCGCCGAGGAGACCTTCTTCTACGACCCGGCGCAGCTGGTGCCAAAGCCGGCGGCGTGACGTTCTAACGAATCAAAGGAGCGACACATGGTTTTCGACCACCTGGGCTACAACGTCACCGACTTCGCGAAGACCAAGGCCTTCCTGGTGCAGGCGCTGGCGCCGCTGGACATCGTGATCACTAAGGAGGCCGACGGCTGGGCCATGATCGGCCGCCCGGGCGAAGGGCAGCTGTGGTTCGGCTCCTTCGGGCCGGCGCCGGGGCCGATCCACGTCGCCTTCGCGGCGAAGAACCGCGAGCAGGTGCGCCGCTTCCATGCTGCCGCGCTGGCGGCCGGCGGCCGCGACAACGGCGCCCCGGGCCTGCGCGGGCACTACCACCCGAACTACTACGGCGCCTTCGTCATCGGGCCGGACGGCCACAACTACGAGGCGGTGTGCCACCACCCGGAGTGACGATCGCTGCTCACACTGCGTCGCGCCAGTGCAGCCCGTGCGGCGGCGCCGGCGGCGCGAAGAGCAGGTGCAGCACGCGGCGCAGGCTGGCGCCGCTGGCCTTGGACGAGGCATGCAGCAGCAGCGGCCGCATCAGCAGCGCGGAGCCGCGCGGCGCGGTGCAGGTGACCGCCTCGGCGCCGGCGGTGCCGCCGGCGCCTGAAGCGCCCTCCGGCCGCACACCCTCGGGCCGCACGCCGGCCGCATGCGTGCCCGGCAGCACGCGCAGCGGTCCATCCTGCGGCCCGCAGTCGTCCAGGTGCAGGCGCACGGCCACCAGCTGCTCCAGCAGGGCCGCTGGCGCTTGCACCTGGGTCACGCCCTCCTTGACCGACCAGGCGCGCAGCGCCGGGTGGTCGACGCGCTCTGCCACGGGTACGCACAGGTCCTGGTGCCAGGGCACCAGCCAGTTGCGCCGCACCGACTTCTCGAAATAGGTGCACTGCACCGCGACGGCGCCCTCAGGCAGCAGCGGCGCCAGCGCGGTATGCCGGCGCAGCCGCCGCACCAGCGCCGCGCACCACGCGGCCTGCAGCATCGTGCGCGTGCCGCCCGACAGCGTGGCCGACGGTGCCGCGGCGCGCGCGCAGGCGCGGCATTCGCTGTCGGTGAGCAGCTCGGGCAGCAGCAGGTAGCCGTCCCGCGAGAAGCGCCGCACGGGCGCGGTGAACAGTGAGGCGGCGGGCATCGCAGGCGGGGCGGGCAGGGCAGGACAGGGCCGCGAATCATCGCACCGGCCGTGTCGCCGGCCGCGTCTGGGCGCTGGACCTGGCGACGGGCACGCTGAAGGCGATCTTCGTCAGCAACGACATCACGGCCGGCGATTCGCCCGACAACGGTGCCGGTCTCGATCGCCCGCACCTCACGCTCAGCCTGGGGCAGCCCTGGCGGTGGTGTTGTCGCGCCGTTGGCGCTGGGCGCCGTGCGCGCGCCACAAGCGCTGATCAGCAAACACGTTAAAGGCGCGTCCAGCGCTGGGCGCCGAAAGATCGAGGAAGCCAAGACGAGAGGGGCAAGAGCGCGGCTCCAGGCAACCGGGCCGCCCTCTGGGCTTCAGGCCCTCGTTTGTCAGCCCGCCAGCCGCTTCAGCAGCCCCAGCAGCCGCTCGAAGCGGGCACCATAGGGTGGCTGGAACATCCACGTCGCCGCGAAGCGGGACTGCACGAAGACCGGCTTGTCCTTGCTGAAGGTGCGGAAGCCCCATTCGCCGTGGTAGGCGCCCATGCCGCTGGCGCCCACGCCGCCGAAGGGCTGGTCTTCCTGCCCCAGGTGCCAGATGCAGTCGTTGATCGTGACGCCGCCGGCATGGGTCTGCTCCAGCACCCGGCGCTGCGCCGCGTCGTCGCGGCCGAACCAGTACAGCGCCAGCGGCCGGTCGTGCGTGCGCACGTAGGCCAGCGCGTCGTCCGGCCGCTCGTATCCCATGATAGGCAGCAGCGGGCCGAAGATCTCCTCCTGCATCACCGCCATCTCGTCGCTCACGTCCAGCAGCAGCTGCGGCACCATGCGGCGGCCCGCCGGCTGCTCGTCGTGCGTGGGCAGCACGCGCGCGCCGCGCTGGCGCGCATCGGCCAGCAGGCGCTGCAGGCGTTCGTGGTGGCGCGGCGCGGCGATGCTGGTGTAGTCGGGGTTGTCGCCGATGCGCGGGTACAGGCGCTGCATCGCCGCGCGCAGCGCATCGGCCAGCGGCTGCACCAGCTCGCGCGGGGCCAGCACGTAGTCGGGTGCGACGCAGGTTTGGCCGCCGTTGAAGAGCTTGCCGAAGGCCAGGCGCTCGGCGGTGGTGGCGAGATCGGCGCTGCGGTCGACGATGGCGGGCGACTTGCCGCCCAACTCCAGCGTCACTGGCGTCAGGTTCTTCGCCGCGGCTTGCGCGACGAGGCGGCCGACCGCGGTGGAGCCGGTGAAGAACAGGTGGTCGAAGGGCAGCTCGGTGAAGGCGCGGCCGACCTCGGCGTCGCCGGTGATGACCTGCATTTCGTCGGGCGCGAAGTGCTCGGCCACCATCGCGGCCATCAGCGCCGAGGTCTCGGGCGTCAGCTCGGACGGCTTGAGCAGCACCCGGTTGCCGGCGGCCAGCGCCGCCACCGCGGGGATCAGTGCCAGGTGCACCGGGTAGTTCCACGGCGACACGATGCCGACCACGCCGAGCGGCTGCGGCAGCAGCCGGTTGTGGCCGGGCAGGAAATGCGCCTGCGTGGGTACGCGGCGCATGCGCATCCAGCCGCGCACATGGGCCAGCGCGTGGCGCGCAGCGGCGGAAACCGCGAACACGTCCGCCAGCAGGCTTTCCTGGCGGGCGCGGTGGCCGAAGTCCTTCGAGATCGCGGCGGCGATGGCCTCGCCGTGCCGCTCCATCATCGTGCGCACCCGCTGCAGGCGGTCGCGCCGCGTGGCCAGCGTGGGCATGGGCTCGGTGGTGAAGGCGGCGCGTTGCTGCTGCAGCGCCAGCTGCAGGCGCTCCTCGAGGCTCTGGTTCATCGCGTGTCCTTCGGGTGAGGTGCGCGATTGTGGAGGGGTGCGCCGGCGCGGCGGGAGGGTGATTCCTCTACCGCGCCGGGTTCTCGTGCCCGCGGGCCGAGCCGCCCGTAGCCTGTGCAGCATTCCGGCGCCCTCGGGAGCGCACGAGCGGGTGTGGCGGAGTGCTTCTCAGGCTCTTCAGGTGACCACCGCCAGGATGATGTCCGAGGCCTGGATCAGCGCGCTGGCCGGTTGGCCCGGCGCCAGGCCCAGCGACTGCACCGCGGCCAGCGTCAGCACCGCGACGACGGCCAGGCCCTGGGTCCCTTCCAGCTCCACCTCGGCATTCACCGCGCCGGGCGTGACGCGGCGCACGGTGCCGTCGATGCGGTTGCGGGCCGAGACGCGGGCGTCGCCCAGCCCGGTGGCCAGGACGACGGCCGGCGCCTTCACCAGCGCGATGGCCGCCTGCTGCAGGCGCAGGTCCAGCGCGCGCGTGCTTTCACGGGTGACGGTGGCCGCCAGCACGGTGCCGCCGGGCAGCGTCAGCTCGACCTCGTCGTTGACGGCGCCGGGGCGGACGGCGCTGACCGTGCCCAGCCACTGGTTGCGCGCGCTGGTCTTCATGTTCAACACGTCCATCAGCGAAAACTCCCGGTCCAGGTCCATGCCGCCGCGGTCCAGCAGCTGCAGGAAGCGCTGGTGCACCGCGTCCACCGCCTCGAAGCGTTCGACCAGGCGCCGGCCGTGCGCCGTCAGCTGCGTGAAGCCGCCGCCGCGGCCGCCGATGCTGCGCTCGACCAGCGGCGTGCCGGCCAGCGTGTTCATTGTGTCCACCGCGTCCCAAGCCGCCTTGTAGCTGATGCCGAAGGCCTTGGCCGCCTGCGTGATCGAGCCGTGCAGGGCGATGGCTCGAAGCAGCGCGACGCGGCCATGGCCGCCCAGGCTGCGCTCGCCGACCGCCACCCACAGCGAGCCCTTGAGTTCGAGACGCGGCGTGCGCCGGCTGCCGCGCGCGGCCTGGCGTGCGGGCGGCCGGGGCGTTTTGGCGGCGGGCATGGGTTGAGGCGCGCGCCGCCCGCGTGCTCAGGCCGCTTGGTGCGCCGGCACGCTGGCCGGCGTCACCACGCGTCCCGCGTCCAGCGTGATGACCTGCTGGGCCAATGCCCGCACGTCGTCCTCGTCGTGCGTGATCAGCAGCATCGGCAGGTCCAGCGCGGTCTGCAGGGCCAGCAGCTCGGCGCGCAGCCGCTCGCGCAGCGGCTTGTCCAGCGCGGCGAAAGGCTCGTCCAGCAGCAGTGCCGTCGGCTCCGCCACCAGCGCCCGCGCCAGGGCCGTGCGCTGGCGCTGGCCGCCGGAGAGCTGATGCGGATAGTGAGCGGCCACGGCCTCGAGGTGAAAGGACTCGATCCAGCGGTCGACCTGCTCCTGCGCGGCGCGGCGCGGCGGGTTGAACCAGCCGCGCTGCGTGGCGAAGGCGATGTTCTGGCGCACGCTGAGGTGCGGGAACAGCGCGTAGTCCTGGAAAACGCAGCCCAGCCGGCGCTGTTGCGGCGACAGCGCGATGCGCCGCGCGCTGTCGCACAGCACGCGGCCGCTGACGGCGACGCGTGCCTCGTCGGCCCGGTCGATGCCGGCGATCAGCCGCAGCGTCTGCGTCTTGCCCGATCCGGACGGTCCGTGCAGCACGACGCGGCGCGCGCCGCTGCTGAACCGCACGTCGATGTGGAAGCGCGCCGCACCATGGCGCAGCTGCTTGCGCAGCATGACGTCCCACACCGCGGCCGGCATGCTCAAGCCCTCGCCGCCACGCGGCCCGGCAGCAGCCGCCCCGCGCCCAGCAGCACCGCGATGCAGACGATCGAGGTCACCGCGACGAGGAAGTTGGCGGTGTCGTCCTGGCCCGCCTGCACCGCTTCGTACACCGCGATCGACAGCGTCTGCGTCTTGCCGGCGATGCTGCCGGCCACCATCAGCGTGGCGCCGAATTCGCCCATCGCGCGGGCGAACGACAGCAGCAGCCCGGCCAGGATGCCGCGCCAGGCCAACGGCAGCGACACGCGGCAGAACAGCGCCCATTCGCCGATGCCCAATGTGCGCGCCGCGTCTTCCAGCTGCGGCTCCACCGTCTCGAAGGCCGCGCGCGCCGCCTTGAAGACCAGAGGAAACGAGACCACCGCGGCCGCGATGACCGCCGCCTGCCAGGTGAAGATCAGCCGGACGCCGAAGTGCTCGAGCAGCCAGGCGCCCAGCGGGCCGCGGCTGCCGATCAGCACCAGCAGGTAATAGCCCAGCACCGTGGGCGGCATCACCATCGGCAGCGTCAGCAGCGCATCCAGCAGGTCGCGGCCGGGAAAGCGGCGGTGCGCCATGGCATGGCCCACCGCGACGCCCAGCACCAGGTTCAGCGCCGTCGCCAGGCCAGCGACTTTAAGAGTTAGCGACAACGCGACCCAGGCGGCTTCCATGGTGCGGCAGGGGAGGGCGGACGCGTCAGGGCCGGCCGAAACCGTGCCGGGCCAGCACCGCCTGCGCCTTCGGCGCGAGCAGGAAATCGACGAAGCGCTGCGCCCCGGCCGGGTTGGGCGCGCCGTTCAGCGGGGCGGCGGGGTAGCGCAGCGGCTGCGTCGTCGGCACCGTGAAAGCGAGCTTCACGGTGCCGGGCATCAGCGCGGCGTCGGTGGCGTAGACGAAGCCCGCCTCGACCTCGGCGCGGGCCACGTAGTCCAGCGCCTGGCGCACGTTGTGGGCACCGACCATGCGCGGCTCGATCGCGGTCCAGAGCCCGGCCGCCTCCAGCGCCGCCTTGGTGTAGCGCCCGACCGGCACGCTGGCCGGCAGGCCGATGGCGATGCGGGCGTAGGCGGGCTGCGCCAAGTCGCCCAGCACGCGGGGCACCACCGCCGCGCCGGCCGGCACGACGACCACCAGCGCATTGCTCGCGAAGTTGCGCCGGCGCGCCGCGGCGACCAGGCCCTGCTGCTGCGCCCGGTCCATCGTCTCCTGGTCGGCGCTGGCCAGCACGTCGGCGGGCGCGCCCTTGGCGATCTGCTGCAGCAGCGCGCCGGAGGCGCCGAAGTTCAGCTGCAGCCGGGTGCCCGGGTGCTCGGCCTCGAACAGCGGCGCGATCTCGCGCAGCGCGTTGGTGAGGCTGGCCGCTGCGGAAACCGTGAGTTCGGCCGCCCGCGCCGGTCCGGCGCAGCAGGCCGCGAGCACGGCAAAGACCAGCGGGAGGCGAGACAGCAGGCGGGGCATCGGGACAAGCAGGTTCGAACGCTGTATACGAGTATATATAGCGCTCCCGTGCTGCCCGGTCGGCGAGGGCACGCGGCCGGTGGCGGCTGCTGCGCGCCGGATGGCAGCGCGCCGCGCCGCCGCGCGCCGGTCCAACGGTGCACGCCGCCTGCGCTCGTGCCGCGATCCGGGCCGACAATCCTGCGGCCCGATGCCCCACCGGCCGCGATGAAGCCCGACGCCCTGACCTTCGCCCGCACCAAGATCCAGCCGCCGCGGCTGCGCGCCGGCCTGCTGCCGCGCGCACGGCCGGTGGCGCTGATCACCCAGGGCCTGCAGCAGGCGCGCCTGACTCTCGTCTGCGCGCCCGGCGGCTTCGGCAAGAGCAGCGCGGTGGTGCAGGCGCTGCGATCCGGCGGAGAAGCGTTTCGCTTCGCGTGGATTGCTTCCGACGAAGGCGACACGCTGGCGCGCCTGTGCTCCGCCCTGGTCGCGGCGCTCGAGCCCTTCGACGTGCCGTGGCGCCTCTCGCCCGAGGCGCTGATCACGGCGCTGGACCGCCCCGACGGCCCGCGTGCCTTTCGTGATGCGCTGGTGAATGCGCTGCTCGGCGCCGATGGCCCGCGCGCGCTGATCGTGTTCGACGACCTGCACCGCCTGGCCGATGCGCGGGCGCTCGACTTCCTCGGCAGCCTGCCGCCGCTGCTGCCCGGGCACTGGGGCCTGGCGGTCGTCAGCCGCGTCGATCCGCCCTGGCCATTGCCGCGGTTGCGCGCGTCGGGCGATCTGGTGGAGGTGCGGCAGGACGAGCTGCGCTTCAGCCTGGCCGAGATCGAGGCGCTGGCCACCCGCGCCGGCCATGGCGCGGCCGAGGCCCCGGCGCTGCTGGCGCGCACCGAGGGCTGGCCCGTCGGCGTGACGCTGGCATTGGCCGGTGGCCCCGCGGCATCGCCGGTGCGCAGCGTGCGCCACGCGGTGGACTACCTGCGCGCCGAGGTGCTGGACCACCTGCCACCGCCATTGCGCGAGTTCCTGGTCCAGACCTCGGTGCTGCCTGAACTGACCGCCTCGCGCGCCGCTGCCGTCAGCGGCCGCGCCGACGCCATGGCCTGCCTGGACGAGATCGAGCGCCGCGGCCTGTTCTACCAGGAGGTCGACAGCGGCGAGCGCACGCTGCGCCTGCACGACCTGTTCCGCGACGCGCTGGAAACCGAGCGCCTGCGGCTGCCGCCCGAGGCCCAGGCCGCGCTGTGGCGCCGTGCCGCCGACGGCGAGCCCGACGCCACGCTGCGCTTCGGCTACCAGCTGCAGGCCGGCGCGCACGAGGCGGCGGTGCACACGCTGGCGCAGGCCGCGCCCACGCTGCTGGCCGCCGGCATGGCGGACGCCGTGCGCGACATGCTGGGCCGCCTGCCGCCCCAGGTGCAGGCCCATGCGCCGGACATCGCGCTGCTGCGCGGCATGATGGCCTGGGAAGGCATGGACCTGCACGGCATGCGCGACCACATGAAGCAGGCCGCGAGCGAGTTCGCCGCGCGCGGCGATGCGCACGGCCACGACCTGGCGCGCGCCTACGTCGCGCTGGCCATCAACGGCCTGAGCCCGATCGGCCGGCCCGAGACCGACCCAGCGTATGAAGTGAGCGTCCATGCCGGCACGCCGCCGCGCACGCGCGTGATCGTCGCGCTGCAGCGCGCCTGGCATGCCTTCGACCTGGCCGATTTCGAGGCCACGAACCACCACTACGCCGAGCTGCTGGACCAGCTGGCGCACGACCGCGACGCCGCGCTGTGGTACCAGGTCACGCCCGGCATCGCCTACTGCGGCGTGCGCGCGCTGCAGCCCCTGCTGGAGCGCCATGCCGCCGGCGCCCTGCGGGTGGCCGGCGAGGACTACCCGGCGCTGCGCGCCATCGCGTTGGCCGTGCGCTGCTTCGCGCTGCTGTGGCGTGACGCCGTGGCCGAAGCGCGCGCCCAGCTGGACGAGGCGGCATCGCTGTGCGCGTGGCTGAATTACCCGCAGACCCCGTCGCTGTACACCCTGATCGGCCGCCTGCTGTGCCGCACCATGCAGGGCGAGACGGCGGCCGCCGTGGCCGACTTCCGCGCCGCCGCGGCGCGTGTCGAAGGCCTGTTCGGCGACGACGGCCGGGGCCCCGGCTGGTACCTGCACTGGTTCGAGCTGCGCTGCTGCCTGATGGCCGACCGGCCGGACCTGGCGCGCGACGCGCTGGCCGCCCTGCGCCGCACGATGCCCGCGAGCGCGCAGGCCACCCACACCGGCCCGGCCACCATCATCGATGCCTACGAAGCCTGGCTGGCCGGCGATGCCGCCCGCGCGCGCAGCGGGATGCGCCAGGCCCTGGACAGCTTCGGCCAGCATGACGCGGTGGGCATTGTCACCACGCTGAACCTTCAGCTGTCGGCGCTGGCCCTGCAGCACGGCGATTCGGCCGAAGCCGCTGCGACGCTGCAGCAGGCGCTGGACGGCATCCGCCAGCGCGGCTATCCGATGTCGGCGCGCTTCGCGGGCGACCGCGTGCTGCGCCTTTTGTCTGATAGCAGCGACATCGTTTTGCGGCTCGACGATGGGCAGGCGGCGACGCTGTCGGCGGTGATGGCGCTGCTGCCGTCGCCGGCCGGCGGGACACCCGCGTCGACCGCGGCACCGTCCGCCACGGCGCTTGGCGGCGCGGCGGCCAGCGCCGCGGCCGCGCCGCCGGATGACGCACCGACGGGCACGGCGGACCGGCTCATCGAAAGCGCGCTGGAACCGCTGAGCACGCGCGAGCTGGAGGTGCTGGCCCACATCGCCGCCGGCGACAGCAACAAGCTGATCGCGCGCTACCTCGACCTCAGCCCGCACACCGTCAAGCGCCACGTCGCGAACATCCTCGACAAGCTGGGGGTCGCTTCACGCGGGCAGGCTGCAGCGCGCTACCGTGGTCTGGCGAGCGGTGGCTGAGGGCGCGTGCGGATTCGGGCCCCAGACCCATGGCGAAATTCAAGCAGCACTCGCACCGCCCGAAAGCGGACACACCGCAGTCCTACCGCTTTCCCTTCGTCTGCTTCCGTTGCCGGAAGTCGTTCAAGTACCCGGCGCAGCCGGAGCAGCGCGTCTGCCCGCAATGCCGGGGACCGATGGAACGCCTGAGCCGCAAGTTCTCGGCGCCGAAGTCGTCCGATGTGATGCAGTGGCGCAAGGTGCAGTACCTGGTGGAGCATGGCTTCCGCTTCCACACCGCCTACGTGCAAGTCGCGCCGGGTGTGGCGCGGTCGGTGGACTATCCACGCACGCTGCAGGAGGCGAAGGAGTTCGTCGCGTTCATCAGGGCTGCGTCGCTTGCCTCCAGGGATTGAAGCGCCTGGCGCAGTGGCCCTCAGCCCGTCGATTGCCGCCCGACGATCGCGAACCCCAGGTCGACGATCTTCTCCGCGACCTCTTCGCCCCGGCAGCGCGCCACGATCATTTCCGCCGCGCGGCGGCCGATCTCGGCGCCTTCGATGCGCACGGTGGTCAGTGAGGGCAGCAGGTGCGCCGCGAAGTCGGCGTCGCCGAAGCCGCACACCGCCAGTTGGTCGGGGATCTTCAGCCCGCGTGCCTGCGCTTCGATCATCACGCCTTCGGCCAGGCCGTCGGAGCTGCAGCACACCGCCTGCAGGTCGGGCGCCTGCGCCAGCAGGTCGGCCAGCGCCTGGCGGCCCAGGCGCAGGTTGCTGGGGGCCTTGACCGTCGCGGTGGGCACCTCGCGGCCCATGGTGGCGACGAAGCCGGCGCGGCGGGCGCGCGCCCGCTGGTCGTCGGCGGTCGCGATGCCCACGCGGCGCCAGCCCCTGGCCAGGAAGTAGCCCGCCACCGCGCTGCCGACCTGCAGGTGCGAAAAGCCGACCAGCATGTCCACTGGCCGGTCGGTGAAGTCCCAGGTTTCGACCACAGGGATGCCGGCGCGGCGCAGGCGCTCGACCGAGTCCGACGCGTCGATCAGGCCGGCGACGACGATGGCATCGACACGGCGGCTAATCATCGTCGTCAGCAGGGCCGCTTCGCGCGCGCGGTCGTAGCCGGTCTGGCCCAGGATCAGCTGGTAGCCGGCACGGTCGAGTTCCTCGGTCAGCGCCTGCACCGTGGGCAGGAACTGCGGCACCGAGATCACGGGCACCAGTGCGGCCACCGCCATGCTGCGGCGCGACTTCAATCCGCCGGCCAGCAGGTTGGGCACGTAGCCGGTCGCCTCGGCCGCCGCGCGCACGCGCTGGATGGTGGCCTCGGACACCACCTCCGGGTTGCTCAGCGCGCGCGACGCGGTGATCAGCGACACCCCGGCTTCGCGGGCCACGTCGTGAAGGGTGACGGACTTCTGGCGGTGCGGGTTCATGGGCGTCAGGGGGACGGGCGCGGCTCCGGCAGCGGCTCCAGCAGCGGCCGATTATCCCGGCCGCTGCGGGTGATTCTTGACGGATCGAATGACAACGTTAACATTGCTAGCTGCTTTCGCGAATGACCAACGGCTACCTTGACCGGCTTCACCAGATCGACCAGCGCCAAGCGGGAAATGACAACGCTACCGCCATGATTCCAGCCGCCGCCTCGCAGCCCGACCGCATCGCCTCGCTGCGCCTGTCGTCATGCGCCCTGCCGCTGGCCATGCCGATCAGCGATGCCAAGGTCCTCACCGGCCTGCAGAAGCCGATGACCGAGATCGCGATGCTGTTCGCCGAGGTCCGCACGGAGCAGGGCCATGAAGGCCTGGGCTTCACCTACAGCAAGCGCGCGGGCGGCCCCGGGCAGTTCGCCCATGCGAAGGAGATCGCACCGGCGCTGCTGGGCGAAGACCCGAGCGACACGGCCAAGCTCTGGAACAAGCTGTGCTGGGCCGGCGCGTCGGTGGGGCGCAGCGGACTGGCCACGCAGGCGATTGGCGCCTTCGACGTCGCGCTGTACGACCTGAAGGCCAGGCGCGCCAACCTGCCGCTGGCCAAGCTGCTGGGCTCGTACCGCGATTCGGTGGCCTGCTACGACAGCTCGGGCGGTTTCCTGCACACGCCGCTCGATCAGCTGCTGGTGAATGCCGCGGCGTCGATCGAACGCGGCATCGGCGGCATCAAGCTGAAGGTGGGCCAGCCCGACCGCGCGCTGGACCTCCGCCGGGTGGAGGCGGTGCGCAAGCGCCTGGGCGACGACGTGCCGCTGATGGTGGACGCTAACCAGCAATGGGACCGTCCCACCGCGCAGCGCATGTGCCGCAGCCTGGAGCCGTTCAAGCTGGTCTGGATCGAAGAGCCGCTGGACGCCTACGACCATGAAGGCCATGCCGCGCTGGCCGCGCAGTTCGACACCCCGATCGCCACCGGCGAGATGCTGACGAGCGCGCTGGAGCATGCCGATCTGATCCGCCACCGCGCGGCGGACGTGCTGATGCCCGATGCGCCGCGTGTCGGCGGCATCACGCCCTTCCTGAAGATTGCGGCGCAGGCCGAGCAGGCCGGCTTGATGCTGGCGCCGCATTTCGCGATGGAGCTGCACGTGCACTTGGCGGCTGCCTACCCCACCGAGCCCTGGGTCGAGCACTTCGACTGGCTGGAGCCGCTGTTCAACGAACGGCTGGAGATCCGCAATGGCCGCATGCGGGTGCCGACGCGGCCCGGCCTGGGCCTCAGCCTGAGCGGGCAGGCCCGGGCCTGGACCCGCGAGGTCGCCGAGTTCCGTGTACAGGCTTGACGCCGGCCGCCCTCCGCGCCTTGCGCACCTTCGCGCCCTCCCCACCGTTCACACCGTTCACACCGTCCATCTTCTTGCCATGCCCGTCATGCCTGAGCCTGACCGTTCCGCCGGAGCGCCCCGATGACCGAAATGACCCAGTCCGAACCCCTGGTCCCGCTGACCATCCGCATGGACGAGCGCGACAACGTCGCCATCGTCGCCAACGACGGCGGCTTGCCCGCGGGCACCGTGCTGTCCGGCGGCCTGGTGCTGGCGGACCGCGTGCCGCAAGGCCACAAGGTGGCGCTGGCCGACATCGGCGCGGACGCGCCGGTGCTGCGTTACGGAATCCCGATCGGCTACGCCCAGAAGGCCATTCCGGCCGGCAGCTGGGTGCATGAACGGCTGCTGAAGATGCCTGAGGCGCGCGGGCTCGACGGCCTGCCGATCGCCACCGCCAGGCCCACGCCGCTGCCGCCGCTGCAGGGCTACACCTTCGAGGGCTACCGCAATGCCGACGGCTCGGTCGGCACGCGCAACATCCTGGCCATCACGCAGACCGTGCAGTGCGTCGCTGGGGTCACCGACTTCGCAGTGCAGCGCATCAAGGCCGAGCTGCTGCGGCGTTATCCAAACGTGGACGACGTGGTGGCGCTGGAGCACGGCTACGGCTGCGGCGTCGCCATCGACGCGCCGGACGCCGTGGTGCCCATCCGCACCGTGCGCAACATCAGCCTGAACCCCAACTTCGGCGGCGAGGTGATGGTGGTGAGCCTGGGCTGCGAGAAGCTGCAGCCCGAGCGGCTGATGCCGCCCGGCAGCCTGCCGATCGTGGTCGAGGGCCACGGTGCCGGCGAGCCGCTGGACGTGGTGTGCCTGCAAGACGAGGCGCACGTCGGCTTCATGGCCATGGTCGAGTCGATCATGCGCCAGGCCGAGGTGCACCTGCGGCGCCTGGACGCCCGCCGCCGCGAAACCGTGCCGGCCAGCGAGCTGGTGGTGGGCGTGCAGTGCGGCGGCAGCGACGCGTTCTCGGGCGTCACCGCGAACCCCGCGGTAGGTTTTTGCACCGACCTGCTGGTGCGCGCCGGCGCCAGCGTGATGTTCTCGGAGACCACCGAGGTGCGCGACGGCATCGCCCAGCTCACGGCACGTGCCGCCACGCCCGAGGTGGCCGCGGCCATGATCCGCGAGATGGCCTGGTACGACGCCTACCTGCAGCGCGGCAGCGTGGACCGCAGCGCCAACACCACGCCCGGCAACAAGAAGGGCGGCCTGTCGAACATCGTCGAGAAGGCGATGGGCTCGATCGTCAAGTCAGGCTCGGCGCCCATCAGCAACGTGCTGGCCCCCGGCGAGAAGCTGAAGGCCAAGGGACTGACCTATGCCGCCACGCCGGCCAGCGACTTCATCTGCGGCACGCTGCAGCTGGCCGCGGGCATGAACCTGCATGTCTTCACCACCGGCCGCGGCACGCCCTACGGCCTGGCCGCGGTGCCGGTGATCAAGGTGGCGACGCGCAGCGAGCTGGCACGGCGCTGGCACGACCTGATGGACATCAACGCCGGCCGCATCGCCGACGGCAGCGCCAGCATCGAGGACGTCGGCTGGCAGCTCTTCCACTTCATGCTGGACGTGGCCAGCGGCCGCAAGAAGACCTGGGCCGAGCACTGGAAGCTGCACAACGCGCTGGTGCTGTTCAATCCGGCGCCGGTGACTTGACGCCGCCAAACCGAGCCTGCTCGGTAGTGCGGGTGCAACGCATCGAAGCCGGCGGACAGCCGGGGGTGGGGACTACAGCCCTAGAAACTTCTTGCCTGAGCTGTGCCGCCACGGAATCCTGTATCCACCGCCCTCGGTCAGCCGGGCGTGTTTGAGCACCTGGGGCCACCACAGGACCAACTGCGCCGACTTTTGCCAGAACGGCTGCTTCGCCCACTGCGGATCGAGCACGTAGACCGCGTGGCCGGCGCGCCGCAGCGCCTCACGCTCCTGTCCGTGGCTCTTGTTGAACTTGTCGATGCTGATGATGTACCAGCCGGGCCCCAGAGCTGGGATCCACTCCAGGTCAGGTGTGTTGCGCATGAAGCGGTCGCTGAGGTGGATGACCTCCTCGACGTCCGGTTCGGCGCGGCATAGCGCGGCGATGGCGTGCGCCAGATCCTGTGGCAGATTAGCGTCGAAGAGGAACTTCACGCCGCTATCGGCATGGCCATCCGGTGCTCGAAGGCAACTGCAGCCTTCACCTCCTGTGGCCTGACGCGGTAAAGCCGCGCGACCCGATTGACATCCTTTCCCTCGGCCGTGAAAGCGGCGGCCAGCGTGTCGGTGGGCACACCACCATCCGCAACGATGGGTTCCCCGAACTGCACCTGCGGGTCAAGCACGATCAGGCGCTTCTTGGGTACCGGGAACCAGCGCAGCGCGTCGTCCGCGGTGCCGAACTCAATTCCCTCAAGCAGGCTTGGGCGGATGATGTCGCCCAGCGCGTACTGCCGGCCTCGAACATCCAGCAACTTCGGGTCTTCGTTGAGGCGCTCCACCGCCTCCATGAAGATCCGCCGCCCATCGGTGACGAAGCGCCTTGAATGCAGCGGGTAGTCGCCAAGGTAGCCGCGCGCCACGTCGATCGTTGCGCGGATCACATGAAGGCTGACGCCCAACTCGACGAATCGGGCGACCGTACGAAGTTCCAGCAGGTCATTGAACCCCAGGACCTGCTCGCTCCCAAGCTCGTCATCAGAGGCGTACTGCAGCGGCCACAGAGGCTCGGAAGTCTTCTGACCGCCACCGTGCTTCCACGAATAGCCCTTCAACCAGCGGCGCACCGTGCGTACGTCTTCCCCCACGAGCCTGGCAGCCCGCGACAGCGGGTACATCCCGGTGCCGAGGAGGGAGTGCTTCTTGACGTTCACCGCTTGGAGTTTACGCGGCACATCTCGAGAGCGATATCGGAGGCTTGGCAGAGTCACCGCTGCCTGACACGCTCGGTGCACCTAGCCCAAGCGGCAAACGGCAGCCGATCAATCGCAGTCAGTGAGTCGCTTCGCGAATCATGTTGCGCGCAATCACTAGCTGCTGGATCTGGCTCGTGCCTTCGTAGATGCGGAAGAGGCGCACGTCGCGGTAGAAGCGCTCGATGCCGTGGTCTGCCACGTAGCCGGAGCCGCCGAAGATCTGCACCGCGCGGTCGGCCACGCGGCCGCACATCTCGGACGCAAAAAGCTTGCAGCAGGAAGCCTCGGTCGCCACGTTGTGGCCGGCGTCGCGGCGGCGCGCGGCGTCGATCACCATGCAGCGCGCGGCGTAGCACTCCATCTTGCTGTCGGCCAGCATCGCCTGCACCAGCTGGAACTCGGCGATCGGCTGGCCGAACTGCTTGCGTTCGACGGCGTAGCGCAGCGCGTCGTCCAGCATGCGCTCGGCCACGCCGACGCAGATGGCGGCGATGTGGATGCGGCCCTTTTCCAGCACCTTCATCGCGGTCTTGAAACCCAGGCCCTCCTGGCCGCCGATCAGGTTGGCGGCGGGCACGCGGCAGTCCTCGAAGTGCACGTCGGCGGTGTGCGCGCCGCGCTGGCCCATCTTCTTGTCCGGCTTGCCGATGGTGATGCCCGGCGTGCCGCGCTCGACGATGAAGGCCGAGACGCCGCCCGCGCCCTTGTTGCTGGTGTCGGTGCGCGCCATCAGCGTGAACAGGCCCGCCAGCGGCGCGTTGGTGATGAAGCGCTTGCTGCCGTTGACGACGTAGTGGTCGCCTTCCCTGCGCGCGGTGGTGCGCAGCGAGGCGGCGTCCGATCCCGCATCGGGCTCGGTCAGCGCGAAGGAGGCGATCAGCTCGCCGCTGGCCAGGGCCGGCAGGTACTTGTCCTTCTGCGCCGGCGTGCCGTCGATCAGGATGCCCTGCGAGCCGATGCCGACCGTGGTGCCGAAGAGCGACCGGAAGGCCGGCGAGGTGCGGCCCATCTCGAACATCACCAGCGCCTCTTCCTCCATCGTCAGGCCCAGGCCGCCGTAGCTCTCGGGAATCGTCAGGCCGAACAGGCCCATGGCCTTCATGTCGGCGACGATCTCGGCGGGAATCTCGTCGGCCTCGGCCACGGTGTGCTCGGCCGGCACCAGGCGCTCACTGACGAAGTGGCGCAGGCTGTCGAGGAAGGCGTCGAGCGTCGCTTGGTCGCGGATCATGCGTGTTATCTCCTCGGTGTCCTTAAGGCTGAGGGCTCAGGGCTCACGGCGCCGGCAGCAGGCGATCCACGCGCTGCCATTCGGCCAGGTGCCAGCTGCGCGCGATCAGCGCCTGCATCTCGCCCGGGCTGGCGCCGCCGCCGTACGCGGCCAGCTGCCGCGCCTTGGCTTCAATCTCGTCGCGGCTCAGCGTATTGCCGGGGTCGCCCTTGGGTTCGTCGACCCGGCCATGCAGCCTGCGGCCGTCGGTGGCCAGCACCTCGACCTTGCCGATCCAGCGCTGCGGGTAGGCGCGGTCCACTTCCGCGTCCAGCACCATGTGCACCTTGCGGCGCACCGTCGCCACGCGCGGGTCCTGCCAGTGCGCATCGAAGTCGGCCAGGCCGGCGCGGTCGAACACCGCGATCAGGCCCAGCACGGTGCCCATCGAGAACTTGCTCTGGTGCACCGTCTGCGGCTCCGTCACCGGCCCCAGCACGTCGATGGCGCCCTGGTGCACCTGCGCGGTGATGCGCTCGATGTCCTCGGCCTTCAGGCCGTGCGTGCGCACCAGCTGCTGCAGCGCATCGGCAGCCGGGTGCGTGTGGCGGCACGAGGCGTGGAACTTGAACGAGGTCTCGGCCAGTGCCCAGCGCGTGCCCAGGCCAGCGGTCAGCCGGGCCGGATCGGCGTCGCCGCGCGACATGCCGGCGGCCAGCCCCTGCGGTCCTTCGAGGATTCGTTGCGCGCCGGTGAATCCTTCCTGCGCCAGGTAGGCAGCGAGCAGGCCGTCGGCCGCGGCCTTGGCGGTGTGCAGCTGCTTGGAATCGGCGGCATTGCGCAGGAATTCCCACAGGCCTGCCGCCTGCGTGCCGGCGGAGCCAAAGGCGTGCAGCATCTGGGCGGCATCGAGCTTCAGCAGCCGGCCCACCGCGGCCGCCGCCGCCAGCGTGCCGGCGGTGGCGGTCGTGTGGAAGATCCGGTAGTGCGAGCGGCCGAGGAACTCGCCGATGCGGATGCCGGTTTCATAACCCACTAGAGACGCGGCCATCAACTCGCGGCCCGAGGCGCCGATGGCCTGTGCCACCGCCAGCGCCGGCGGAAACACCACCGCCGCCGGGTGGAACACCGAGCCGTTGTGCACGTCGTCCTGCTCCGCCACGTGCGACGCCGCGGCATTGACCATGGCCGCGAACAGCGGGCTGCTGCGCGTGCGCGAGATCAGCAGCTCGCTGGGCCCGTCGGCCGGCCCCATCGCGGCGGCCACGCGGGCGATGGCCTGCACCGGCCGCGCGGCCTTGCCGGCCAGCACCGAGCCCAGCCAGTCGAGAAACAGGTCCTCGGTTCGGCGTTGCACCGGTGCCGGGACGTCGTCGAACGCCAGGCCGGCGGCGAACTCGGCCAGCGTCTTGCTGGGATGGTCGTGGCGCATGCGTGCCTTGCCCGTTGTCGCTACAGCGCTTCGGCCAGGCCCAGCACCGCCGTCGACTGGCTCGACAGCGTGCCGCCATTGCCGTGCGCCAGCGCAGTCTTCACGCCGGCCACCTGGCGCTCGCCGCCCTCGCCGCGCAGCTGCCGCACCGCTTCGATCACCGCGAAGATGCCGTACATGCCGGGATGCACGCAGGACAGGCCGCCGCCGTTGGTGTTGACGGGCAGCCGGCCGCCGGGTGCGATGGCGCCGTTCTCGACGAAGGCGCCGCCTTCACCCTTGGCGCAGAAGCCCAGGTCTTCCAGGAACAGCAGCACGTTGATCGTGAAGGCGTCGTACAGCTGCAGCACGTCGATGTCCTTCGGCTTCAGCCCCGCCATCGCGAAAGCGGCCTGTCCGGAATCGCGCGCGGCCGTCACCGTCAGGTCGTGCATCGACGAGATCTGCCGGTTCCACACGGCGGTGCCATTGCCCAGCACATAGACCGGGGTCTTCGGCAGGTCGCGTGCGCGGTCGGCGCGCACCAGCACGTAGGCGCCGGCGCCGTCGGTGACCAGGCAGCTGTCGCGCACCGTCAGCGGGTCGCTCACCATGCGGGCGTTCAACACCTCGTCGATCGTCAGCGGGTCGCGCATGAAGGCCTCAGGGTTGCGCTGCGCCCACTGGCGCGCCGCCACCGCCACTTCCGCCAGTTGGCGCCGCGTGGTGCCGTACTGGTGCATGTGGCGTGACGCGGCGAGCGCATAGGCCGACAAGGGCAGCATCGGCTCGTAGGGCATCTCATACGGCTGCGGGTCGAGGAAGCGGCGGCTGGCCACCACCTCGCGCCGGCCGAAGGTGGCCGTGCGCTGCACGCTGCCGTAGCACACCAGCACCGCGTTGCACTGGCCCGATTGCAGTGCACGCATCGCCGGCAGCAGGTGCGCGATGAAGCTGGAGCCGCCGATCATCGTGCCGTCGATGAACGTGGGGCGGATGCCCAGGTACTCGACCACCGGCATGGGCCACATCGTGGCGCCGCCGCTGGCCGTGCACAGGCCGTCGATGTCCTGCATCGTCAAGCCCGCATCGGCCACCGCGGCGCGCGCGGCGTTGGCCAGCAGTTCCATGTCGGTGTAGCCGGGCGCCTCGCCGCAGCCGAAGGTGGCCACGCCGGCGATGGCGGCGCTGCCGCGCAGGGACTTCAGGTCGCCGCTCATGCGCCTTCTCCGTCCCCGCCCAGCAGGTCGAACACCACGATGCCCTGTCCGCCCTGTTGCATCACGCGCGCCTTCACACGCTGGCCGATGCGCACGTCCGTGCTGGGCAGGCCTTCGACACGGCTCATCAGGCGCACGCCTTCGTCCAGGTCGATCAGCGAGACGTTGCAGTCGCCGCCCGCCTCCGGCTTGCGGCGTACGGTGGTCACCGCGTAGACGGTCCCCGTGCCCTTCGGCACCTCCCAGGCCAGGTCGCCGTGGCCGCAGTGCGGGCACAGCGCCCGCGGGAAGTACACCGCCCGGCTGCAGCCGCCGCAGCGCTGGATCAGGAAGCGGCCGTCGTTCAGCGCGGCCTGGTGGCGCGCCAGCACGCCGCCGGTGTCGATGGAAGTGTTCATGGCTTGCACGGTGAGCAGCATCGCCGCCAGGCGCCATCAGCGCCATCTGCAAATGCGAAAGGGGGTGTTCAGGATGGCGCGGACAAGGTCGCCAGCAGCTCGCGCTTGATCACCTTGCCGCTCAGCGTCATCGGCAACGCGTCCACCACCTTGATGCGCGCCGGCCGCTTGTAGGGCGCGAGGTGTTCACGCAGGTACACGTCCAGCGCGGCACGGTTCAGCTCGAAGCCGGGTTTCAGGGTCACGAAGGCCAGCACCTCCTCGTTGCCGTCACCCTCGGGCCGCCCGATCACCGCGGCCGAGCGGATAGCGGCGAAGCCGTGCAGCGCCGCCTCGACCTCCGCCGGGTAGACGTTGAAGCCGGAGCGGATGATCATCTCCTTCAGCCGCCCGACGACGAAGAGCGCGCCGCCGGCGTCCAGGTAGCCCAGGTCGCCGCTGGCGTACCAGCCGCCCGGCCTCATCACCGAGGAAGTGGCTGCGTCATCCCGGAAATAGCCCGCCATCAGGCCGCGGCCGCGCAGCCAGATCTCGCCGCGTACTTCGGGCGGCAGGTCCTGCCCGTCCGGGTCGACGATGCGCAGCTCCGCGCCTTCGACCCGGGTGCCGGCCGAGGTGTCGACGCGGTGCTGCCCCAGCGGCGTGACGTGCACCGAGCCGGCGTATTCGGACAAGCCGTAGCCGTGGTGCAGCGGCTGGCCGAAGCGGGCTTCCACCTGGCGCTTCAGCGGCATGTCCAATGGACCGGCGCCGGTGTAGACATAGCGCAAAAAAGGAGCGTCCGGCCGCGTGATGCCGGCCTGGTCCAGGTGCGCCAGCAGGCGCGAGAACAGCGTGGGCGGACCCTGCAGCTGCGTGACGCGATGCCGCGCCAGCGCGTCCACCACGTCGCCGGCATCGAACTGGCTGCGCA
>Ga0196963_10001034_pt1 | contig 20549 bp, 16 predicted proteins | sample S1_5metaG_FD_148600 | JGI IMG/M metagenome (GOLD analysis project Ga0196963, IMG submission 148600) | Soil microbial communities from Anza Borrego desert, Southern California, United States - S1_5 | ecosystem: Environmental > Terrestrial > Soil > Desert | place: USA: California | collected... | reverse complement strand
CTCGGCTCGAAGTTCCGTGGCCGCAGTGCCGGTAGCTTTGGCGTGTTCGGCACCATCAGTTTTTATCCCGCGAAACTGCTCGGGTGCTTCGGCGACGGTGGCGCGATCGTCACGAATGACGACGACATTGCGCGGCAGATCGGGCTGCTCCGCGATCACGGCCGCAATGACGACGGCCGGGTTGTGGCGTGGGGATACAATTCACGCCTCGACAACCTGCAGGCGGCGGTGCTCAACTTCAAGTTCAAATCATTTCCGCGGGACATCGCCAGGCGCCGTGCGATTGCGGCCATGTATCAGGAGGGGCTGGGGTCGCTCGCCGAGCTCAGTCTTCCCCCCGCGCCGGATGCGGACGTCCGGCACTACGACGTCTACCAGAATTACGAGCTCGAGGCCGATCGCCGCGACGAATTGAAGACCTACCTCGAGGCGCGCGGCGTGCGGACGATCATCCAGTGGGCCGGCACGCCGGTGCACCAGTTCAAGGAACTCGGTTTCGCCGTGGAGCTGCCGAAGACCGATGCGTTCTTCCGACGCTGCCTGATGTTGCCGATGAACGTCGCGCTGAGCGACGACGACGTGCATTACGTCGTTGCAGCGGTTCGCGACTTCTATGGACGCTAGCCGATGAGCGCGTACAGCCTCGGAGCGCTCGCCGATCCGGCGTGTTGTCACGAACCGATCGACATCTCCGGCGTCGACCGCGATCAGCTGTCGGCGCACCTGCGTCGCATGGTGTTGATTCGCATCGCCGAACAGCACCTGGCGCGACAACGCGAGGCTGGTGTGATTGGCGGGCCGGTGCACCTCGGCGTCGGACAGGAAGCCATCGCCGTCGGCGTCTCAGCACACTTGCGGCCGACGGACATGGTGTTCGGCGCGCACCGTTCGCATTCGCACCTGCTCGCTCTCGGCTCCAGTGTGCATGGCCTGTTTGCCGAAGTGCTGGGCAAGGACACCGGTCTGTCGCGCGGCATGGGCGGATCGATGCACCTGTGGGACGGGCCGCGTGGGTTCTTCGGATCGGTGCCGATCATGGCCGGCACCGTGCCGCTGGCTGTCGGCGCCGCGCTGGCGATCAAGTTGAAGAACAGCAGTGCCGTCAGCGTGTCGTACCTCGGCGATGGTGCGGTCGAGGAAGGCGCCGTTCACGAATCGATGAACCTCGCGCGGGTGACGCATTGCCCGGTGTTGTTCGTCGTCGAGAACAATTTTTTTGCCAGTCACATGGAGATTCATCTGCGCCAGCCGTTGAGCTGCATCAGCCGGTTCGCGGCGGCGCACGACATCCCGTTCGAGATCGTCGACGGCAATGATGTCGTCGCCGTCGACCGCGCGGCGGCGCGGGCGATCGCCGCGATCCGATCCGGCGGTGGTCCGCGTTTCGTCGAAGCGGTGACCTTCCGGTGGTATGGGCATGTCGACTGGCGCGAAGACATCGACGTCGGCGTCAACCGTTCTGTGGAGCACCTCGCGAACTGGCGGGCGCGCGATCCGGTCGCGCGGCTGACTCGGGCGATGGCCGCCGCCGGTTGGTGGTCTGCCGCAGCGCACGACGAGCTGCTCGCCGCAATCACGACTGAGGTCGAGGAAGCGTGGGCGCGCGCGATGAGCGATCCGTGGCCGGACGCCAGCCTGTTGCTCGATGCGGTTTATTTACAGCGATGACCACCTTGTGACCGACCTCAAGCGCTATAGCTACGGCACCGCCATCCTCGCGGCGTTCGAGTACCTGCTCGAGACCTATTCCGAAGTGTTCGTGATCGGCCAGGGCTTGTGGAGCCCGTGGTACGTCGGCAACTCGATGACGGCGCTCGACAAGAAGTTTGGCGTGCATCGCGTCATCGACACGCCGGTGTCCGAGCTGGCCGTCACCGGCGCCGGCGTCGGCGCATCGCTGGCCGGCATGAAGCCGATCGTCGTGCACCCGCGCATCGACTTCATGCTCTACGCGATGGACGCGGTCGTCAATCAGGCCGCGAAGTGGAGCCACATGTTTGGCGGGCAGGCGCATCCCGGCGTCACGATCCGGGCGATCATCAACCGTGGCGGCGAGCAGGGCGCCCAGCACTCGCAGGCGCTGCACGCGTGGTTTGCGCACGTGCCCGGCCTGCGCGTGGTCATGCCGGCAACTGTCGCAGACGCTCGTGATCTGCTTGTTGCGTCGGTTCTGTGCGGCGATCCGGTGATGTACATCGACGATCGGTGGTTGTACGAGGAGGAAGCCGAGTTGCCGCCGCTTCGCGAGCTCGACCTGCGAGCCCAGCGGCCGGCGGTGCTTGAGAGTGGCTCCGACATCACGATAGCAGCGGCCGGATTCTCGACGGCATTGGCGCTGCGCGCCCATCGTCTACTGCGTGAACAGGGCGTCGCCGCCGAGGTCATCGACTTACGGGTGCTCAATCCGTTCGTGCCGGATCCCATCGTCGCGTCGGTTCAGAAGACGAGGCGCCTGCTGGTCGTCGACAGCGGCACCCGCACTGCCGGATTCGCGGCCGAAGTGATTGCTGCGGTTCTCGAGCGTCTCGACCCTTCGCGGCTCGTGGTCGCGCCGGCCCGCGTCACGCTGCCGGACGCTCCGGCGCCGACGTCGCGCGTCCTCGAGAAGATCTACTATCCATCACCGGAGGACGTGACGCGCGAAGCGCTGCGCCTGCTGTCGCGATGAAGCGCGCGTTCGACGTGATCGCGGCCGCTGCCGGATTGGTCGTGTCGGCGCCGCTGATCCTGCCGGTGATGTTCCTGGTGTGGCGGCAGGACGGCCATTCGCCCTTGTATGTGGCGCCGCGCGTCGGCAAGGGCGGGCGCCTGTTCGAGATGATCAAGCTGCGCTCGATGATCAAGAACGCCGATCGCAGCGGCGTCGATTCGACCGCCGCCAACGATCGCCGCATCACTCCGGTCGGCCATTTCATCCGGCGCTACAAGCTCGATGAGATCACGCAGCTGTGGAACGTCCTGAAGGGCGACATGAGTCTGGTTGGGCCGCGCCCGAACGTGCAGCGAGAGACCGATCTCTACACGCCGGTGGAACGGCGGCTGCTCGAGGTGCGGCCGGGCATCACCGACTTCGCGTCGATCGTGTTCTCGGACGAAGCTGACATTCTCAAGGATCAGCCTGATCCGGACATCGCCTACAACCAGTTGATCCGTCCGGGCAAGGGCCTGCTGGGCCTGTTCTATGTCGAACATCGCTCGTTCGCCGTCGATGTGCAGTTGTGCTGGTTGACGGCGATCGCAATCGTGTCGCGCCCGCGCGCGCTTGCCGGCGTGCAGCGGCTGTTGCGCCGCCTGGGGGCCGACGCGAATCTGTTGAGGCTGGCCAGCCGGACAGAGCCGCTGGTGCCGACGCCGCCGCCCGGCTCCTCCAGCATCGTCACCTCGCGCGACGGCCGCGTGTCTGCGTAAGCGAGGTCCAGCCTGGCTGACGAGCGCCGAGCGCATGGCCGGACGTCACGCTTGCCGCGCGTGCTGATGGTAACCGGCGCGTACCACCCGGAGTTCAGCGCCGGCGGCCTGCAGTGCCGGGCGATCGCACGCGAGTTGAATGGCCGCGCCGACTTCGCAGTGCTCACCACCGCCACGACCGCGGATCTGCCCGTGCATGACCATGTCGAGGGTGTCCCGGTGACGCGAGTGCATGTCGAGCCCGGGCGCAGGCGCGTGACGCCAATGTTCGCGATGGCATGGTCCCTGATCCGACTGTTGCGCCGGCGCGACTTGGTGCATGTCCAGGGCTTTTCGAGGAAGAACGTGATCGTGGTGATGATGGCGCGCGCGTTTGGCCGGCCGGTAATCGTCCACCTGCAAACCGCCCGGCACGACGAACCCCAGACCATCCGCGCACAGGGCCGTCTTGCGTGGTGGGCCTTCGCGTCGGCCGCCTATTACATCGCGGTGAGCGCCGGCCTGCAGCAGCGATTTCTCGAGGGTGGGTTACCCGCCGAGCGCATCGAGCAGGTGCCGAACGGCGTCGACACCGGCCGCTTTCGGCCGGCATCGAGCGACGAGCAACAGCGGTTGCGCCGCCAACTTCGTTTGCCGATGGATCGGCCGCTGGTCCTGTTCGTCGGCGTCATGACCCCAGACAAGCAGCCGCACGTCCTGCTCGATGCGTGGGCGGATGCGGAGCGGCAGCGCCGGCTCGGGGCCACGCTGGTGTTCGTGGGCGCGACCGATCCGCGGCTCTTCGAGCTGACGGATCGCCTCGCTGAGCAAATGCAGCAGCGGCTTGCCGCGATCGAGGGCGGCGAACGCGTGCATTTCGTACCGCCCACTGCAGACATCGACCTCTACTATCGCGCGGCCGACGTCGTCGTGATGCCATCGCTCAGGGAGGGGCTCCCCAACGTCGTGCTCGAAGCGATGGCGACCGGCCTGCCGGTGATTGCCAGCCGTCTGCGCGGCTCAACGGATACCATCATCGAGGACGGCGTCAACGGCCGACTGGTCGAACCCGGTGACCGCGCCGGCTTTGCCGCGGCAATCGCGGATATCCTCTGCGAACCGGCTACCGCAGCCCGTCTCGGCGCGGCGGCGCGGCGCACCGTGGTTGAGCGATACGACATCGGCTGCATCGCCGAACGCTGGCTGGCCGTCTACGATCAGGTGTTGAGCCGCTGAGCGCCAATTGACCCACCGCCACGACATCATCTGCATCTCGTCGATCGACTGGGCCTTCATCTGGCAGGGTCACCAGGAGATCATGTCGCGCCTCGCCGCCGAAGGGCACCGCGTCCTTTACGTAGAAAACACCGGCGTGCGCCAACTCCGCGTCAGCGACTTGGGCAGGGTGCGCGATCGCATTCGCAACTGGTGGCACAGCACCAAGGGGTTCCGCCAGGAACGGCCCAACCTGTTCGTCTACTCCCCGCTGGTCCTGCCGATGCCGTACTCGCGGATCGCGCGCTGGATCAACGCGCGGCTGATGGTGCGCAGCTTGACCCGCTGGATGCGGGCCACAGGATTCTCGCGGCCGATCGTCTGGACGTTCCTGCCGACACCGCTGGTTCTCGACGTAATCACGCAAATCGAGCCGGTCATCACCATCTACCACTGTGTCGATGAATTTTCCGCAAGCTCCTCGTCGGCTCGGCGGATCGTCGCGAGCGAAGAAAAGCTATTCAGCATCGCCGATCTCGTGTTTGTGACGTCGGAGAAGCTACGGGCGCGCGCGGCGAAGTACAGCCAGCGTGTGCACCTGTTTCCATCCGGCGTCAACATTGAAGCCTTCGCACAGGCGGACCAGGTCGAGACGCCCGCTGATGTGCGGTCGCTGCCACGACCGATCGCCGGCTACGTCGGCGGCCTTCACCAATGGGTCGATCAGGCGCTGCTCGCGGCGGCGGCGCAACGTTTGCCGGACGCGAGCTTCGTCCTGATTGGCCCGGAGCAGGTCGATGTGTCGGCCTTACGGCGTCACCGCAATGTTCACCTGCTCGGCCAGCGCCCGCATGCCGAGCTGGCCGGTTACATTGCCGCCTTCGACGTGACGCTGGTGCCGTACCGCATCGCCGAATACACCGAGAACGTCTATCCAGCGAAAATGAACGAATACCTCGCGATGGGGAAGCCGGTCATCGCCACGGATCTGCCGGAAGTCCGGCGCTTCAACGAGCAGCATGGCGATGTCGTGCGCATTGCGGGCGACGCCGACACGCTTGCGGCGTCCGTCCGCGAACTCGCCGCGGCGGCCCCGGCGCAGACTGTCGAGCGGCGGCGGTCGGTGGCGCGCGCGAACAGCTGGCATCGCCGCATCGCCGATATGCTCGACTTGATCGACACGGCGGTCGCCGCACGCGAGCGGGAGGCCATCGGGTGGGAAGACCGTCTGCGCCGGCTGTACGCGCGCGCGAGGCGGCGCAGCCTCGAAGCGGCGGGCGCGGTCCTCGCGATTTACCTGCTGTTGTTCCATACCCCGCTGCTGTGGTGGGTCGCGGCACCCTTGAAAGTGTCCGCGTCGCCCGTGCCGGCCGATGCCGTCGTGGTGTTCGCGGGCGGCGTTGGCGAATCGGGCAAGGCCGGCGTCGGCCTGCAGGAGCGCGTGTCACAGGCGATCAGCCTGTACAAAGCAGGCTACGCTTCGCGCATCATCTTTTCTTCCGGTTATGTGTTTACGATGCAGGAGGCCCAGCTGATGAAAGCCGTCGCCGTGGACCAGGGTGTGCCGCCCGAGGCCATCGTGCTGGAGGAACATGCGGCGAACACCTACCAGAACGTCGCCTTCACCGCGCGCATTCTGAATGAACATCAGTGGCGCCGAATCATGCTCGTCAGCTCGCCGTACCACATGCGGCGCGCGATGATGACGTGGCGCAAGGTTGCGCCCGACGTGCAGGTCGTGCCCACGCCCGTGCCGCAGAGCGAGTTCTACGCGTCGGCGTGGGGCGCGTCGTTCGATCAAATCCGGGGCATCCTGCACGAGTATGCGGCCATCGCCGATTACTGGCGCAAGGGTTGGCTCTGATGCGGCTGCGCGCGCTCACGACTGATGATCTCGAAGCCGTCCGCCGGCTGCGTAATGACAACCGGCACGCATTCTTCGATGATCGTGAGATTTCGGCAGACGATCACCGCCGGTGGTTCGAGCGTCTCAGCGATCGTCCGATCACGTTCTATGTGCTCGAAGAGGACAGCCGCGTCGTCGGCACGATCAGTGTGACGCAGACGCCGCATGGCCGCGAGATTGGCAACCTGGTGCTCGACCGGGAGTTCCGCGGCCGCGGACTGATGCGTCAGGCAGTGCTCCAACTGACGTCCGAACCGGGCACCTATGTCGCAGACGTAAAGCCGGACAATCACGCATCACTGAGCGTCTTCAACGCCGCGGGTTTTTCAGCCGAGCTGGTGCGGCTCCGCAAATCCGTTCCGTAGTCCCGATATTCATGTGCGGCATTTGCGGTGAATTGAGGATAGACGGCGGCACCGTCGAAGCCGGCGCCTTGGCCGGCATGACCGCGACGATGGTGCATCGCGGCCCCGATCACGGCGCCACGTACTGTGACTCCCGCCGGTCGGCGGGGCTCGGCTTCCGCCGGTTGAGCATCATCGACCTGCGGGAGGCCGCCAATCAGCCGATTCCGAACGAAGACGAGTCGATTCAACTCGTGTTCAACGGCGAGATTTACAACTTCCAGCAACTACGCGCGGGCCTCGTTGCGCGAGGGCACCGGTTCCGCAGCACCAGCGACTCCGAGGTGATCGTGCACCTGTTCGAGGAAAAGGGCGATCGCGCAATCGACGACCTCGACGGAATGTTCGCGCTCGCGATCTGGAACGCGCGCACCCAGCGCCTGACGCTCGCGCGCGATCGCGTTGGCAAGAAGCCGCTCTACGTCTACCGCGACGACCAACGCGTCGTCGTGGCGTCGGAAATAAAGGCGCTGCTGGCACACCCGCACGTGTCCGCGGAGCCCGACGCGGGCGCGATCCCGTACTACCTGTTGTACGGGTACGTGCCGCATCCACGGACGTTCTATCAGCGCATTACGCAAGTCGAACCCGCTACCGTGGTCACGATCGATCGCGACGGACGCGCCAGCGAACGGCGTTACTGGCAGCTGACCTTCCCGGATGCACGTCGCCCCGCCGCCGCGCCCCCGTTTGCCGAAGCCGCGGCGCGCGTGCGTGAGCTCGTGACGGCCGCGATCGAGCGCCGTTTGATCAGCGACGTCCCGCTTGGCGCCTTCCTCAGCGGCGGCGTCGATTCGACGATCGTCGTCGCGACGATGAGCCGCCTGCTGGCGGAACCGGTCCGCACGTTCAGTATCGGCTTCGAAGGGGACCCCGCATTCGACGAAACGGCAATCGCGGCAGCAACGGCCGCACGCTTCAAGACCCGCCACACCGAGTTTCGGGTCAAGCCGTCGGCCATCGATCTGCTCGACACCCTGGTCTATCACCACGACGGGCCGTTCGCCGATTCGTCGGCGATTCCGACCTACCTGGTGTCGAAGCTGACGCGCGAGCATGTGACCGTGGTGCTCACCGGCGACGGCGGCGACGAGGTGTTTGCGGGCTATCTGCGATTCCGGGCCGCGTTGATGGCCGAGCGGTTTCCGTCGTGGTTGGCTCCGGTTGCGCAGCAGGTGACGAAGGCGCTGCCGCCATCACCCCATGAGCGGCATGTGCTCGCGCGCGCCAGTCGATTTGCGAGGTACATGTCGCTGCCGCTTCAGGATCGCCTGACGGCATGGATGGGTGTGTTCTACGATGACCTGGCGGACGTGGTCGCACCGGGGTTGATCGACGCGACCTTTGATCGGCGCCGACACCTTCAGGGGCTGGCTGGAATTGACGGTGCGTCGCCCCTCAATCAGCTGCTGGCCGCGAACTTCCATAGCTATCTGCATGACGATTTGCTCGTGAAGATGGACCGGATGTCGATGGCCAATTCGCTCGAGGCGCGCGCACCGTTCCTCGATCGCGCGGTCCTCGACTATGCAGCGTCGTTGCCGGACGACTACAAGCTTCACGATCGAACGACCAAGGTGATCCTGCGGGCGGCGTTTGCCGACGTGCTGCCGTCCGAAGTGAATCAGGCGCCCAAACGCGGCTTCGGCGTGCCGCTGGATCAGTGGTTCCGTGGCGAGTTGCGCGACTACGTCCGCGACACGCTGCTGTCCTCGTCGTCGCGTTCATCGCAGTATCTGTGCCGGCCGTTCGTCCAGTCGCTGGTTGACGCACACCTCGCCGGCCGCGCCAACCACGGACACAAGCTGTGGACGTTGATGACCCTCGAGCGCTGGCTGACGCTGCTGCCGCAGTGGAGAGCGGCGTGACCCGGATCGTCGTCCCTTACGCGATCGGCCTGATCCTGTCGGTGGCGCTCGTCCCTCTCAGCCGCCGACTCGCCATCCGCACCGGCGTCGTTGCGCACCCGCGCAACGATCGGTGGCATCGCGAAGTGGTGCCGCTGTTCGGTGGTGTCGCGATCGGCATCGCCACGCTGGGCGGCGCGCTCATCACCGGCATCGCCGCCGAAACGATGGTCCTGTTGACCGCCTGCATGGCGATCTTCGTGGTCGGGCTGGTCGATGACATCCTCGCGTTGAAGCCGTTCACCAAGTTGATCGGCCAAATCGCCATGGCTGGGGCGGTCGTCTACTTCGATTACCGGCTGTACTGGGTTGAATCGCGGCTGCTCGACAGCATGTTGACGATGGTGTGGCTCGTCGGATTGACCAATGCCTTCAACCTGCTCGACAACATGGATGGACTATGCGCCGGCACCGCGCTGGTGGTCGCGGTCATGCTGATCGCGGGGCTGTCGACGGGCGCGTCGCGCGACTTTGCCCGTCCGGAGATCGCGTTCCTCGCCGTGATGGCCGGGGCGGTGACGGGGTTCCTGGTCTACAACTTCCCGCCGGCGTCGATCTTCATGGGAGACAGCGGGGCGTTGATGCTGGGCTTCGGGCTGGCGATGTTCACGCTGAGTAACGAAGGGGTTCGCGGCAGCCGCTCGGACGTCATTTCGGCAATTGCCGGCCCCGTGTTCGTCCTGACGATTCCGATTTTCGATACGGCGCTGGTGACGGTATTGCGGCTGCTCGCGGGCCGCTCGCCGGCGATCGGCGGCCGCGATCACTCGTCGCACCGATTGGTGGCGATGGGCCTGTCGGAGCGTACGGCGGTGTTGGTATTGTGGCTGCTCGCCGGTATCGGCGGCGGCATCGGCGTCCTGCTGCGCAGCACCCGCGACGGCGTGTCACTCGCGGCGGGCGGCTTATTCGTCCTGATGATGTGCGTGCTGGCGTTCTTTCTCGCGCGCGTCCGTGTCTACGATCAGGCGCATGCTCCGGCAGGCGCGACGTTTACGCTGATCCCAACCGACCTGGCCTACAAGCGCCGCATCATCGAGGTCCTCCTCGATGTGTCGCTCGCCGCGGCGGCCTACTACCTCGCCAATCGCCTTCGCTTCGATCGCGAGCTGTTCGCCTACAACGCAGAGAATTTCTATCGATCGCTGCCGATTGTCCTGACGGGGCAGCTGGTCGGCTTCTTCATCGCCGGCGTGTACCGCGGCACCTGGGATCACTTCAAACGCAAGGATCGTGTCACGTTCCTCAAGGGCGTGGCAGTTGGCGCCGCCGTTTCACAGCTGGCGGTCCTGGCCTTGTACGGATATTTCAGCTATTCGATCAGCGTGTTCGTGATTTACGCGGCGCTGCTCGGCTTGTTGATGGTGATCGCCCGTTCGATCGTCACCGCCATCGAGTCGTATTTCGATTAGTCTCGCCTACGCCCCGGTCCTCGGGGCGCGGTCGTCGAACGTCCCCGAAAATTCCGGACCGCCCGCCGCCGTCGCACCGCGGCTCTCGCCAGTGGCCCACGGACTCACCCAGAAGGCGTAGAGCCGGCCTTCATCCAGCCAGAATCGCAACTTCACGCGCCGGCCGGCCAGCTGGCCGAAAGCGCCCTGGGTCCAGCCGATCGCGGCGCGTGTCTGATTGGCACGCAGCGGCACGCAGTTCTCGCGCGTGAACGGCGCGATCGGTTGGCCATGCTCGTCGAGTACTTCGACGCGCAGCTCACCTTCGACGTCGGCATTCACGAACAGGTGCGCCCCGCTGAACGTCATCGTCCGTGTGGTCAGGTAGCCACCCTGGATGCCGCTGCGAGAGGTGACGCGGGGCCGGCGATCGTCGCGACGCCAGTCCATCGACGCGAAACCATCACGCCGCAGCGTGGCCAGTCCGGTCGAACAGACGCCGGGGCGGTTGGTGCCTGGCTCGCCTTGCCGTCCGCTCACATAGAAATGCAGCTTGTCGCCGACAATCACGCAGCAGCCGCCGGCGCTCTGGATGTTCGCCCAGTTCCAACTGCCGGGCGTTTCTGAAACTGGGATAAATGGCCGCCGGTCGCCGCGGCTCCAATGAAAGCCGTCGCGGCTGAAACCGACCGTCAGGTCGTTGACCTTCTCTCGAATATCGGACTCGCCGCGCCAAATCGAAAATAGTCCGATGACCAGACTCTCGTAGCCGACGCAGTCCAGGTTGTAGAGTTCGGACGGCTGCGTCATCCCCTCGAGCGTAGGATCGTTCGCGTCGGCGCGCACCCAGGCCACCGGCGCGTAGCCGGACCAGCGATTCTTCGCGCTGAACTCCGGCGATTCCCAATAGAGGCGATAGCGGCTGTTGACGCCGCCGCCGGGATAGTCGGTACCGCGCAGGCTGAACACCCAGACCTTGCGGAACGGGTTGTAAAAGAACGTCGAGCGGTCGAAAGCCCGTGCGGCAGTACCGAGATCTGTCCAGTGCACGCCGTCGGGCGACACGCACAGCAGCAGCGAGTTGTCGTACCAATACGACATCTTGTAGCGCCGCCGCGGATCCGGGTCGTACGGATCGATCCACACGGTGCTCGAATCGCGGTACTTGTCATGGACGATGTTGGTGCCTTTGACGACGTCGAAGGACGGGCGCGTCCACGTGATGCCGTCCGCCGAAATGGCGAGGCACGTAGAGACACCGTAGCCCGCCATGTACCACATCTTGAACTGGCGATCGCGCGGGTCGAAGAACACGCCATCGCTGAACACCATCGCGGCGGGATTGAGTTTCAGGTTCTGGCGCTCGGATGACGGATCGCGATTCTCCCACTCGGTTTCGGGGCGCAGCACCGGATTGCCCGGGTGATAGTCGGCCTGGTGCCACGAGCGAAGCAGTGACGTCTCGGCGATCAGGAAATCGTCAACGAACAACTGACGACCGACGTCGATCGGAATCACCGCCGGCGGATCGGCGAGATACGGCGGTGTCACCGGATGTTCGTCGGGATACTTTCGGCGCGGCGGCCAGGGGGTCCCGAGCGTGATGCCGTTATACAGCACGTCCGGCGCCGCGGCTGCCATCCGCAGGCGCGGCATCAGCGGTGCCGCCATCGCACTCGAGAGGACGCGGCGGATGAAGGTGCGTCGGGAGAACAAAGGGTCGATGTACTATAGCGTACGGTGCCGGACCGCCGACTTCATACCGCGCTCGCGCTGTGGCTCGTCGCGGCACTCGTCGGCAGTGTTGCCGCTCGCCAATCCGAGCCCGCGATGTCGAATGCCGTCGAGCAGCTCGGATCGGCCGTTCATCGCGAATCAGTTGCCATCGCTGATGACGTGACGATCGACATCGCGATTCGCTCGGCAGCATCATCCTCGTCAACATCACGACTGTCGGAGACCACGGTCCGCACGATGCGGCTGCTGTGCGAGTGGCTGGGGCCGCCGCCGCACACCGGCATCACCGTGATCGATCTGCCGTGGGGGGTCGGCGAGCCGGGGTCGGCGCAACCAGGTATTGCCTCGACACGGGCCCGCTGGATCGCGCCGGTACGCGACATGACGGCGGAGCGCTCGCTGATCGCGGCGCTGGCACGCCAGTTCTGGTTTGCGGCCGACAACAGCGACGCGGCATTTCGCGAAGGACTGGCGATCTACACCGCCACGCGCGCCATCAATCGCGTCCTCGAAGGGCGCAACTTCGCCGCGCCTCGGTTTCTTGGCGGGTTCGTGCCGATGCCGATCCGCTCGCTGATGTTGTCGCCGAATCTGATCGGTCCGGGCGCGCCGGTCGGCGAATTCGACGAAGTGCTGATGCCCGCCGACGCGGAGTGGCGATTCGCCTCCGCCGCGCCAGGCGCACCGGCGCGGCGCGCCGCTGACGCGTTGCGCACGCTCGAACGGGTGATCGGCTGGCCTGCCATGCAGCAGGTACTGGCGGACTCGCGATTGCGCGCGCGTGACGGCGCGGTGACGGCGGAGCTGTTGACGGCAGTCGCGGCCGAACAGCGCGGTGTTTCGATGCAGTGGTTTCTTCGCGAATTGGTGCGGTCGAACGACATCATCGATTACGCTGTCGGCGGCGTGTCATCAGTTCCATCGACCGACACCGTCCGAACGACGGTGGTCGTCGAACGGCGGGGGTCCGGGGTGTTCAGCGGGACCGACCGGCCGTTCGCGGCCGGACCGGCGCAATCATTCGCCCTGCTCGTGCGGTTCTTGGATGGCCACGACGCGCGCGCGGCGATCGACGGCCGCGAGCAGCGCGCGGAGATCGGCTTCGATAGCGTGGTGCCCGCAGTAGCAGTGGCCATCGATCCCGATGAGATCGTGCTGGTCGACCACAACCGCATCAATAACACGTGGGCATCCGGAGCGCCGCGCGATCCGCTTGGCCTGCGCATGGTCGCCAACTGGATGATCTGGCTGCAGAACGTGATGCTGGCGTACACCGCAATCGCATGAGGGCCCACGCTCCAGGCACTCCCGGCGCCGCGCGCGCAGCCGTGCAGGGTCTTAGCGCCGCACTCCGCGCCCCAGGACTGCTACTCGCGATCGTGTTGATCACGATCGTCGCAGCGATGCCGTTCGCGATCGCCGTCGAGCGGCCGGTGATGGATTCGCTCGCTGCGCAACCTCCGGTGCCTGCGATCTCGGCCTCCGAAATCGACGCCGAGTGGTGGCTCGAGTTCCGTCGTCATGCGAATGGTCTTGCTGCGACGTTCACGCCGGCGATTCTCGGCTTCGCCGCGCCGCTGGAGACGGTTAGCGCGTTGCTGGACGGAACGAGCCGTCCATGGGCGCTGGCGGGTCCAATCGCGGTGTTTGCGTTGCTCTGGTCGTGGCTGTGGGGCGGCGTCTTGCACCGATTCGCCACGAACACGACCTCGGCGCGAGCGTTCGTCGCCGCGGCATCCCGGCATTTCGTGCCGATGGCGGCGATTACGCTGATCGCGGCCGCGTTCAGCGCGCTGCTGTATCTGTCCGTGCACGCGCTGTTGTTCGATGTGCTGTACGACCGGGTCGCCTCGGGTCTGCGATCCGAGCGCGACGCTTTTTTCGCGCGGGTGGCACTGTACCTTGTGTTTGGCGCCGTGCTGGTCCTTGCGAACGCGGTATTTTCGTTCGCGCGGGTCCATGTGGTCGCCGGCGGCGAACGCCGCATTGTTGGCGCGGTCGTGCGAGGGTGGACGTTCGTCCGGGCCCGGCTGTCGTCGACGGCGGGCCTCTACGCCATCTATCTTGGGATGTTTGCCGTCGTGATGATCGCGTACGGGGCCACCGAATTACTGGGCGGCTCTCGAGTGGGAGGCTGGCGCGCGGTCGTCATCGGCCAGGCCTTCATCGTCTTTCGACTCGGCTTGCGCCTTGCCCTCGCGGCGTCGCAGGTGAAGCTCGCCGCCGGGCGTCAGTAGCCGGTATCGAAAATCAGAAAGGTCGACGTCCGGGCGATGGGCGTCGCCGAACGCAGCCTCGCGATCAGCGTACGGGCAGGCCCGGGCGATTCGACGTATCCTCCGTACAGCAGCGAGGTGCTGACCGCGAGAAGCCGCCCTTCCAACACCGCGGGCTCGCTGCTGGTTTGCCGCGGGTTGTAGCGGATCAATTCCGGAAAGCGGGTGTCGGTGCCGAAATACCAGACCGCCATCGGCCGTCCGTCGCGGGCCCGCCATCGCGAAAGTTCCGGCAGCCCCTGCCCCCAGTCGTAATTCGAATCGCTGACCACCCTGTATCCCTCAGTGGTGCCACCCCACATCTGATTGACGTAACGGAGCGCGTCAGGCCACGCCGCGAGGGACTCGGCGGCGATCCACAGTGGCAACAGGATAAGCGCCATCCTCAATGGCCGGGCGACCGTGGCAAGTTGCGCAGCCACCCAGGCAACCGCGAGCGCGAGCAACGGCAGGAAGAACCGAATGCCGGTCTGGACGCGGAAAATCGCCATAGCGGCCACCACGGCGATCGCGGCCGTCACGATCGCCTTACGCTTGGCGGGTGTCACTGCCAATGCGATGACCGAGCCAAGCAGCAGCGGAACGGTTGGTTTGATTAACAGCAACACGGGAACGTAGAACCAGAGCGCGCGTTCGCTGGCGACACCCGCCACAAACACCGCCTGGCCGGTCGTGTTGTGAGCCAACTGGAACCACCAGGCGTAGAACGCGTTTGGGAATACAGGCAGCGAGCCCAGCCATGCGACGAGCGGCCGCAGCGCGTGCGTCGCGGGCATTCGTTCGAGCGTGCCGTGCAGCCAGGTCCCGCCGCCGGTGCCGCAGTAGGCCACGGCAAACGTGACACCGATCACCAGAATCGCCGCGACATCCAGGAGCAGGCGTCGTAGGTGCCCGCGGTCGTCACGAAGCGCGGCGATGCCGACTGCAAAGGGCAGTAACGCAAGAGCAGAGGCCTTCGCTGCGAGGGCTAGCGCGAACCACATCGACGGCAGCACGATGCGTCGAAGGGGACCTTGCGTCCGTCCGAGGAGAAATTGCGCGACGAACGCGGTGAAGCACGCAGCGAGCGCGATGTCGGTCGTCGCGAGGCTGGCGTGAGCGAGAAAATTTGGTTCCACCGCGACGATCGCGGCCGCCAGGCGCCCACCCCATACGCCGCCTGCCATCCGCCCGAGGTGCATCACCGACGCCAGCAATAAGACCCAGAACGCCAGCGTGACGGGGCGCGCGAGCCGCAGCATTTCGCCCAGGTCGTTTTCCACTGACAGGGTCTGTCCCGTCGTCTGCTCGGCAATGAAAATCGGCAGCGTCTGGAGATGCGGGGCCAGGGGCATGACGCCGGCGGACAGCAGTTGCCCGAAGTGACCGCGCCGCCAGTAATCGAGACCGCTCTCGAAATAGAACGGTTCGTCGAACGTCGCCCCGAGCTGACGAGAGGCGGTGAAACACCACGCACTCGACGTCAGCGCGAGCGCGGCGAGCAGGAGCCAGTCAGCGCGCTTCACGTTCAAACTCGTAAATCACCACGTCACCGTCGCGGAACACTTCTCGCGACCGGTCGATCGGCGCCAGCGGCGCGTGGTCGACACCGCGCATCATCACTTCCGCGGCGCGGTCGCGCTTGACGACATAGCGGAAGCCATGGGCGGTGGCGGTCTCGGCCCAGTTGCCGCTGAGGATCGATCTGGCGAGCGCCTGATCCGCGAGGTCGACCGAGGTCGGCGTACGCGAGATATAGCCGAAGCCAATCGGCTTCTGGTGAACGGTTTGGTAGTACAGCGCCTGCGGGCCGTTGGACGCGAGATCCAGCACGGCGCCGTGCGGGAGCGTCCGCAGCGCTTCGACGTAGGACGGTGTCACCGCGGGCGTGGTGCGCAGTGGGTAGGGCAGGTACTCCAAGGTGACCGCGAACAAGAGCATGGCGGCGGGGATCGCTCTGCCGCGATGGCGGGATGTCATCAGAGCATGCCAGCCCGCGGCGGCCAGTACGGCGACAGCCAGCTGCACCATCACCATCATGCGCAGGGGGACGCCGGCCAGCCGCCACGGCGGGAAGATCAACCACAGCACCGCATAGGGCAGCACCAGCGGGTTGACGCGGTCGTACCCCATGATCGAAATCCCATGGCCAAAGCCAACCTCGCGCCCGGCGATTTTCAAGTTTGGTCCGAGCGCCATGACGCCAAAGAAGGCGATGAGCAGCACCCAGAATCCGCCATGGAGCACCGTGATGCGCGAGCGTCGCCGCCAGCCGTAGATGGCGAGCGCGATCACGGATATCCCGAGGTGAACGCTGGCTTCAGTGACATAGCGGGACAACGGCTGCCAGAGCGGCTGCACCCAGTCGCGAAAGCGCCAGTAGTAACCCCACACGAACGGCGACAGCAGATCCATCGACAGTTCGCGCGGCGAATGCGTGCCGAAAAACGGATCGACACTGTGACGGTAGACCAATGTGCCGAGGAGTACGCCCGCGGTCGCGAGCGTGGGTACGATGAATGCACCGAGCAGCGGCGCGGCGGACGGGCGAAGTAGAAACCAGGTGTCGCGCGTCTGACGCGCTCGCCACACCACGAACAACGCGCCGGCGATCACGCAGTACGCAAAGTAGTAGAGATCGCACAGCAGGACCAGCAACAGCGCGCCGCTTGCCGCCCACGCACGCGTCCACGTCCGCTCGTCGCAGAATCGCATCCAGCACAACACGAACAGCGGGATCCATTCGAGCGCGGTCAGTTGCAGGTGGCCGTCGGCATGCATGAAATGGAAGCTCGAAAACGTGAAGAGCGCGCCGCCGAGCAGGCTGCCGCCAAACGACCTGGTGACGTAACGGCACAGCGAGAATGCTGAAACGCCCGCCGCGACGAACGAAAACACCACGATGGTGTTGTAGGCCTGCACCATCGACATCGTCCGCAGCAGCACGATCGCCAACAGGCCGTTGAATGGGTTCAACGTGTGTCCCACGAGCGTGGTGCCCGCTGGATGATGCAGATAGGTGGTGTGCCACGGCAGCGAATGCAGCTCGCGAACCGCCTTGTCGACCCACCATAGGTTCCAGACGTTCTGGTAACCGTCCGCGCCGCCGAAATAAAAGGCGGTCGAGAACTGCTGCAAGAGGTGCGGCTCGAGCGCGAAAAAAATTGCCAGATACAACACGGCCGGCAGAGCCAGACCCACCACCCTGCCGACCTGCGGTTCGTGGTGTTCAGGCATCGAGTGCGCCGGAATATCCGGGGCCGCCGCCCGCGACATAGCCGCGGCTGTGGCCGGCCGGCGAAGGACTAATCCAGAACGCGAACAAGTGCGCGCGATCGAGCACGAAGCGCAGGCGAATCGGCTGACCCGCGATCGTCGCCAAGGAGCTGCCGGTCCATCCGACCCGCAGGCGTGTGCCATCTCCGGTGGCCGGCACACAGCGGTCGACGGTAAACGGCTTCAGCGGCTGTCCCGCGCGGTCCAGCACTTCGACTTTAAGCGAGCCGCGAATGTTCGCGTTGACGAACAGGTGACCGCCCGACGACCGCAGCACGCGGGTGACCAGCGCCCCACGCGACCGCGACACGGGTCGCGCGGCGCCAGCCGGAAACTGATCGGTGACTGAAGCAAAGCCATCGCGCCGCAACGTCGCCAATCCAGTCGTGCACTCGCCTGGCAGATTGGTGCCGGTTACGCCTTTGCGTCCGCTGACGTAGAAGTGCAGCGTGTCGCCGACGATCACGCAGCCGCCGCCGGCCGATTGGACGTTGCCCCAGTTCCAGTCGCCCGCGCGTTCGGATACGGGAATGAACGGGTCACGGGCGTCGCGCGTCCAATGGAAACCATCGCGGCTGAACCCGACACAGATGTCGTTGGGCTTCTCCCGGTCCTGCCGTTCACCTCGGTAGAGCGTGAACAGTCCGAGCATCACGCTCTCGTATGCGACCGCGTCGAGGTTGTAGAGCTGCGGGGTGGTTCGCAGGTCGTCCCGCTGGAGATCCGCAGAGTCGCTGCCCGCCCAGATCACCGGATCTGCGTCCGACCACGCGGTCGAAATGAAGTCACGCGACTCGATATAACGCCGGTAGCGGGTCAGCGTTCCAGGTCGATCCGCTCGGAGACTGAACACCCAGACCTTCCGGAACGGGTTGCGAAAAAACGTGCTGCGGTCGCCGCACGTGCCGGTCTGACCGACTTCGCGCCAGCGCACGCCGTCGCGAGAGATGTGCAGGCGCAGGACCTTGGCCTCCAAATCGTAAGCAGCCATCTTGTAGCGTTCGGCCGCCGGGGCGTCGCAATCGAGCCACACGGTGGTCGAGTCGCGTCCGCGGTTCACAACGATGTTGGTGCCTGGCACGATTGGCAGCGAGGGCCGCGTCCATTCGACACCGTCGCGCGAGATGGCCAGCGCGGTGTGCTGCTGGTATCCGGCCATGTACCACATCTTGAAGACACGATCATCCGGATCGAAAAATACCCCGTCGCTGAAGACCATTGCGGTTGGACTGGGATGACCGGTGACGCGTTCGTAGGGGTCACGGCGCTCCCAATCGCGTACGGGCCGCAGTACTGGGCTAGCCGGATGATAGGTCGCGCTGTGGAACGCGCGGTGCAACCCTGATTCCTCGATCAGAAAATCGTCGACGAACAGCTGGCGTCCGGTGTCGATGTTGATAACGGGCGGCGGCGCGACGAGGTAGGGCGGCCGTTGCGGTATTTCGTCCCACGTATGACGGCGCGGCGGCCATGGCGACGGCAACGTGATGCCGTTGTACAGCACCTCGCGTCCGGGGTCTTGCGCACGCGCGGCCGTCCGGCAAAGCAGGGTGGCAGACGCGGCTTTCAGCAGATCGCGCCGGGTGATCACCGATCGTGCGCGCGTGGAAACAGCAGCCGGGCCAGTGTCGAGCGGGGCCACGCCCGCTCGATGGGTGCGGCGAAAAACGCGATCGCCGCCAGCACGACGATGCCGACGATTGGCCAGAAGAGCGGCAGACCCGACCTCACATATTCGGGAGTGGCCGCGTGTGCGGCGGCCGCGAGAAGTCCCGCGGCCGCCCCGACGCTCGACACCGTGCGCAGGTCGGCCAGCGCCAGCATCGCGGCCAGCGCACGCCGGGTCGCTGAGGAACTCCAGGCAGAAGCGGTGACCCCAGCGGCTTCGGTGAGGGATCGCCACAGTAGGCTCTCGGACACGCAGCGCGACAGGGCCGGAAAATTCGCGTCGATCACGGCTGTGGGGTTTTCGGCTCAACCGATTGCACGACGCCAGCGGCCTCGTAGCGATCGGTGGTGAACGTGAACGGCGCCCCGGGCACCACCCTCTGGCCGCGATATCGCCAGCCGTCCCGTCCGCGATCGATGCCGAGATCGAGCGTGACGATCTCGCCAGCGACGCTCGAGACCACGGCGGCCCGCTCGTCGAGCAGGACGTCGCGATCGCCCTGGCGGATCGGCAGCGACCCGCCGGTCGTCAACCGCATCCGAAGTGTAGCCGGCGTCGCCGGTGTCGGCGGCAACAACTCTTCGATCTCGAACGCGAACGACCCGCCAGGTCCCGGGAGCGAAATGGTTACCGGCGCGGCACTGTCGACATTCATCGCTGCGCACGGATTTGATGCGGCGATGTCGCATTTGAGCGATAACAGGGCACGTCGGGCGTAGCGGTTGTCGACGGGGACATCGATGGTGGACAGTCGCCGGAAAGCGGGAGCCACCGGTCCGAGCGCGACAACCCGGTAGGCGGGACGGTCCGGCGGCAGCGACGTCCCCACCGCGATCGCGGTCGTCTGCTGATCATCGAGATTGACGAGCCAGCCGACCGCGCGCACCGTCGACATGCTCGCCGCCGCCGGTTCGGTGCTGATTGCGCCGCGGGCCCGCGCGACTTCTTGACGTCCATCCAGCAGCACCAGATCGTGGGCGCCAGGCGGAATCGCGCCGACGAGTACGTCGGCGGAATTGGGATTCTCGAACACGAACCCGAGCGCATCGGCATCGCCAACGCGGGCGCGTAACAATGGCGTAAATCCGTTCCCGCGCACTTTGAACTTGGCAACCGGGCGTCCGCCTATGGTGATCCGTTCCTCCTCCTTGGTGACAGCGGTCGGCGTCACCGACTCGATCGAGGGTGCCGACGGCCGAAACAGCAGGTAGGTGGCGTAGCCAAGCGGAACGAGCAACAGCAGGAATGCGGCGACAGCGCCATCGACAAGGTTGACACGGCCAAACAGGCGGCCCCGCTCGTCGACGATGCTCACAGCGCCGGCCTCGGTGCGCCGAGGGGGGGTCGCGCGGCGCGCGCCAGGGCGCGTTCACCGATGGCGCACAGTCCGGCGGCGCTCGTC
>Ga0196963_10001033_pt1 | contig 20573 bp, 10 predicted proteins | sample S1_5metaG_FD_148600 | JGI IMG/M metagenome (GOLD analysis project Ga0196963, IMG submission 148600) | Soil microbial communities from Anza Borrego desert, Southern California, United States - S1_5 | ecosystem: Environmental > Terrestrial > Soil > Desert | place: USA: California | collected... | reverse complement strand
GCGACGACCGTCATGCCGGCGGCCTGGAGCACCTGCGCCACGTGCTTGCCGATCTTGCCGAGACCGACGATACCCAAGGTCTTCCCGTGCAGCTCGACCCCGGTGAAACTCTTCTTGTCCCACGTTCCCTGCGCGAGCCTGGCGTACGCCTGCGGGATCAGGCGCGCGACGGCGAAGATCATGCCCAGGGTGTGCTCGGACGCCGAGACGATGTTGCCCAACGGCGCGTTCATCACGATCACGCCCTGGTCGGTCGACACCGGCACGTCGACGTTGTCGACGCCCACGCCGGCGCGGCCGATGACCTTCAGGCGCGGCGAACCGGCCTTGACCACGTCGCCGGTCACCTGGGTCGCCGAGCGCACCACCAGCGCGTCGTACTGGCCGATGATCGTCGGCAGCTCGTCGGCGCCGACCTTGCGGTTCTCGATCTGGTGGCCGCCCTGCTGGAGGATGGCGATGCCTTCGTCGGCGAAGCCGTCGGTGATCAGGATCTTGGCCATGCGGGCTCCAGGCGGCAGAGGTCCACGTCGAGCCACCCCAAGTCAACGACGCCATCGCGCCGATTGCGTCCATTGAACGGTTCCGGCGGCGGAAGCGCTTTCTCCGATGCATCTTCGGCATGGAGGGCGCCGGGAACGGCGTGCCGGCCAGGCCGTCCAACCGCCATGGCCGGGACTAAGAAACCATCGCGGCCGTCCGTAGGTGGGACGTGAGCGGTCCCGTCATGTCCGAGGCGCCCGAGCAGGTCAGGGAACCGGTCAGCGACCGCCTGCTGCTGCGCCGCTACGGCGCCGACCGCGACCTCGACGCGTTCCACCTGCTGGTGCAACGCCACCAGGGCGACCTGCTGCGCCTGGCCCACGGGCTGCTCGGCGAGGCGAGCGCGGCCGAGGACGCCGTCCAGGAGTCGTTCCTGCGCCTGATCCGCGAGGTCGAGGTACTCATCGCCCGTCCGGTCGGCGAGGGGCTGGGGGGCTGGCTCTGCACCGTGTGCCGCAACCACTGCCTCGACCTGCTGCGCCGGCGGCAGGTCGTGCGCTTCTTCAGCCTCGGCGCGCACGAGCCCGAGCCGCCGGGCGAGGCCGCCGGCGTCGACGGCGCGCCGGTCTGGCGCGCCGTCCACGGCCTGCCGGCGCTGGAACGCGCCGCGGTGCTGCTGCGCTACCGCGACGGGCTGGCCTACGCGGACATCGCCGAACGCCTGGGGAAATCGGTCACGCACGTCGGGCTGCTGCTGCACCAGGCCATCGGCCGGCTGCGCCGCTGCCCGGCGTTGCGCGAGGGGGTGTGACCATGGCAGACCACGCACGGGACGACATCGGCTACCTGCTGACCGCGTACGCGGACGGCGCGCTCGCGCCCGACGGCGTGGCGTGGGTCGAGCAGCGCCTCGCCGCCAGCGCCGAGCTGCGCGCGCGCCTGGCGCAGGTGCGCGCCGTGCGCGCCGGACTCGGCGGCGCGCTGCCCCCCGCGCCGGTCGCGCTGTCGGACCGGCGGATGGACGCGCTGCTTGGGGCGGCGGCCGGCAGGACCTCGCATCGGTCGCTGCCGATGGTCTCGCGTTGGCGCGTCGCCGCGCTCGCGGCGATGGTGGTGTTCGCGGTGGCGGCCGCCGTCGCGGTCGCCGTGCCGAACCTGACCGAGCGGCGCGTCACCGCCAGCGATCGGGTCGCGAGCGCCCCGACGACGACGGCGGCATTCGCCTCCTCCGACAAGCGCGACGGCGAGCGCGGTGAGCGACGCTCCTGGCGCATGTCGCTGGCGGATGAGCCCGACACGCCCGCGCCTGGCGACCTGCCGTCGTCCGCCCCGGCGGTCGCCGCAGCTCCTGATCGCGCCGCGCAGCCCGCCCGCGACGCCGCGGCGCACGAAGGCCTCGACGCGCGCGCCGAGAGCGACTCGTTCGATCTCCTCGTCGACGAGGAATCGGCGTGGGCGGCGCCGGAGAAGGCCATGGAGGAGGCGCAGGGCGCCGACACCGGCAATGGCCTGGCGTACCGGCTCCTGGACCAGGCCCCCAGGAACGCCGGCGCCGGCGATGGATTCGAGCAGCGCGCGCGACAGGGCAAGGGCCTGTTCGGGGGACGCGCTAAGGAGAGCCGCCAGGAAGCCGCGAGCGGTGCCGTCGGCACCAGGCGCGAGAACGCGAAGTACCCGACGAAGGATACGAACGCGGTCGCGGCGCTGCGCGACCAGCTCGCCGACAAGCGCGACGCCGCGCAGGCCGGCGAACCGACCGCCATCGACCGCCTGGCCAAGCTCGACGCCGGCCCGAGCGCCGGCCATCGAGCGCCATCGCCCGAGCGGCCGAGCCAGGAGCTCGCGTTCGCGCGGTTGGCGCGCATCGATGCCGACCGCGAGGAATCGCCGCTCTCCGAGCTCGACGTCCCGCACGCCGAACTGGATGGCGACAGCGCGATGCTGGCCATCGGCGCGGGTGAGAAGGCCACCGACACCGACGAGCTCCTCGAGCGGCTCGCTGAGGAGCGGGCGCTGGGCGACCAGCGCGTCATGGTGCTGACCGTCACGAACGGCCGTGCGGGGGGGCTGGATGGCAAGACGGCGTCGCCGTCGCTCGCGCCGCAGGCGCTCGCTGAACGCCTCGCGCTGTCGACGGCGCTCGCGCACGCGGGCAAGGCCGGAGCGTTGGCGGCCTGGTCGCGCCAGACCGGCCTGCCGGTCACGCTCGCACCCGACTTCCCGGTGGAGGCGACGCTCCAGGTCGAGCCGTCGACCTCCGACGGGCGATCGCTGGTCGCGACGGCGCGCCGTTCCGGCATGCAGGTGTCGATCGACGCCGGCTGCCTCGTCCTGCGCGAACCCGCGCCGCTCGATCCGACCGCCGACTTCGGCATGACCCCGGATGCCTTCCGCGCCGCCTTCGGCACGCGGCCGATGACCGCCACCGCGCTCGATGCGAAGAGCACCTTCGCGCTCGATCAGGACACCGCGTCGTACGACCAGGTCCGCGCGGCGCTCGCGCGTGGGGAGGCGCCCGACGCCGCCTCGATCCAGGCCGAGCACTTCGTCAACGCCATGCCGATGGATTACCCCGCGGCGTCCGGTCCCGAGGCCTTCACCGTCTTCGCCGAGGCCGGCCCGTCGCCGTTCGCCGCCGGTCCGCTCGCCGAACGCACCTGGCTGGTCTCGATCGGCGTCGTCGCCAAGCCCGCCGCTCCGGACGAGCGCAAGCCGCTGCGCCTGACCCTGGCGATCGACTGCTCCGGCTCGATGGCGCAGGCCGGCGGGCACGACGCGGTCGTCGCCGGCCTGCGCACGCTGATCCCGCAGCTGCGCGCCGACGACCGCGTCGCCGTCGTCGCCTTCGCCGACCAGGCGCGCGTCGTGCTGCCGCCGACGCCGGGCGATCAGCACGCGCGCATCGACGCCGCGATCGCCGAGCTGACGACGCGCGGCACGACCAATCTGGCCGAAGGCCTCGCCGTCGCCTACCGCCTCGCCGCGGAGGACCTCGAGGAGGGCTGCGAGCACCGCGTGCTGGTCGCCAGCGACGGCGCCTCGCTCGACGCGCAGCAGGCCGCCGCGTTCGCCCAGCGCGCCGCCGGCTGGCGCGCGCGCGGCATCTCCCTGATGGCGCTCGGCTGCGGCGCCGAACGCGCGCAGCACCACGCGCTCGAGGCGCTGGCCGACAAGGCCGACGGCCAGCACTGGCACGTCGCCTCGCGCGAGCAGGCGCAGGAGCTGTTCGCGACCCGCCTGGTCCCCGGCCGGCTCGCGCTGCTGGCGCGCGACGCCAAGATCCAGGTGACGTTCGCCCCGGACCGCGTCAGCCACTTCCGCCTGATCGGCTACGAGGAGCGCCGGCTCGCGCACCGCGACTTCCGCGACGACGCCGTCGATGCCGGCGAGCTCGCGCAGGACAGCCAGACGACGGCGCTGTACGAGATCGTCGTGGTCGACGGCGCGGCGGGTCCGATCGGCACCGCCGGCGTGCGCTACTTCGATACGAGGCGCGAGAGCGTGCGCGAGCTGACGTGTCCGCTGCCGGGGTCGCTCCTGGCGACGCGCGCCAGCCCGCGCCTCGAGCTCGCCGCCTGCGCCGCCGAGTTCGCCGAGGTCCTCGGCCGCAGCTGGTGGTCGAACGTGCGCTGCGGCACGCTCCATCGCCTGCGCGACCGCCTCGCCCGCTGCCCGCACCCGTCCGCGGCCGACCTGCTGACGCTGGTCGATCGCGCCATCGCCATCGGAGTCACGCCGTGATCATGCGCATCCTGCTGCTGTCGCTGGTGTCGCTCGCGATGATGGCTGGCGAAGCCGACCCGCCGCCGCTGGTCTACGTGCCCTACGACAGGATCGACACCACCGATCCCGGCACGCGCAGCGTGTGGCTGCCGTACGCGCGCTTCCTCGAGCTCTGGGAACGCGCGCAGGGCGACGCCGGCGGTCGCGATCCGCAGCCGCCGGTGGCCGCGGCGCTCGATGTCGTGACCTTCACCGGCGCGATCGTCGGCGACGTCGCCGAGCTGCGCGTCGACGGCGTCGCCACCGGATTGGCCAAGGCGTGGTCGACGGTCGAGCTGCCCCCGGGGTTGGCGCTGACGGCGTTCGCGCCCGCCGATCCCAAGGTCGTGCTCGAGCGCACCACGTCGGCGTTGCGCCTGCATCTGCCCGCCGCCGGCCGCTATCCCTTCACCGCGACGCTGCTCGCCGCGGTGGTGCGCGACGCCGATGGGAAGCGGCGCCTGGTCCTGCCGGTGCCGCGCGCCGGCGCCGCGCGGCTCGACCTGGCCATCGCCCAGGACGACGCGCAGGTGACCGTCGCGCCCGCGGTGGCGTTGACCACGGTCGTCGAGAACGGCGGCACGCGGCTCATGGCCGTGCTCGGCGGCGCCGACCAGGTCGCGATCGCCTGGCAGCCGCCGGTCGATCCGGGCAGCGGCGACGCGCTGATCCTGGCGCGCCACTCCATCCGCGTCAGCGCCGGCGAGCGCGCGCTGCGCGTCGACCTCGCGCTCGATGCGCAGGTCATGCGCCGCGCGCTCCCCGAGCTGGCGCTGACCGTGCCCGAGGGCTGGCAGGTGCTGGCGGTCGAGGCCGGCGACCTCAAGAGCTGGGAGGTGGTCGATGGCCGCCTGCTGCTGCGGCCGCACGCGCCGATCGAAGGGCGCTGGGCTCTGGCGGTGCGGCTCGAGCGCGAGCTGCCGCGCCTCGACGAGGGCGAGCAGCGGCGCGAGGCGCTGCCCTTCCCGCGGCTGATCGGCGCCGCGCGCGCCACCGGCGATGTCGCGGTGACCGCCGGCGAGGGCGTGGTCGTCGCGCTCGAACGCCACGAGGGGCTGACCCAGGTCGATCCGGCGGAGCTGCCGCGCGCGATCGCCGCCGGCGCCACCGCCGCGTACCGCTTCCTCGCCGATCCGCCGCCGTCCGAGATCGCGATCACGCGCCTGGCGCCCGAGGTGCGCGCCGACCTGCATCAGCTCATCCGCCTCGGGATCGACGAGGACCAGGCCGTGGTCCGCATCGCCCTCGACGTGCGCAAGGCGGGGGTGTTCGCGCTCGACGTCAGCGCGCCGGGACGGTGGGAGCTGGTCGACGTCGCCGGCATCCCGCTCGACGAGATCCAGCCGCTCGCGCAGCCGCAGGGCGCGGGCGAGTCCAGGCGGTCGTGGCGCCTCACGCTGACCAACCGCCTGATCGGCCACGGATCGGCGACGCTGCGCCTGCGCGCGCCGCCGAGCATCCCGTCCGCCGATGCGCCGGCGACCGCGCCGGGCGCGGCCATCGACGCGGCCCCGCTCGCGCTGGTCGGCGCGCGCCGCCAGACGACGACGCTGGTGATCGCGGCGCCGGGCAGCTGGGCGCTGGAGAGCACGACGCGCACGAACCTCACCGCCATCGAGGCGCAGACCGCCCTGCGCGACGGCCCGCTCGCGGCGCACGCCGCGGAGGTGAAGGGCGATGAGACCGCGACGCTCGCCTTCAGCGGCATCGACGCCGCCGCGGCCGTCCTCGCGTTGTCGGCGACGCGTCGCCAGCGCGAGATCACCGTCGCGCACGAGGAGCTGCTGACGCTGGCCGAGGGCCAGTGGAAGCGCGTCGTCACGTGGCGCGGCGAGGTCCGCTACGCCGGCGCCTCGACGCTGGCGGTGCGCGCGCCGACGGCGCTCAGGGAACGCCTGGTGTTCAAGCATCCCGGCCTCGCCGAGCGCGTCGCCGTCGACGACGCCGCCAGCGGCATGACGACCTGGGAGCTGCGCTTCCAGAACCCGCTGCTCGGCGCGTTCACCCTCGTCGCCGAGGCCGCCGGCGAACTGCCGCCGCTGACCGCCGGCGCCACCACCGCGTTCATCGCCGAGCCGATCGCGCTGGCCACCGCGGCGCGCGTCCGCGTGATCCAGGCGGTCGCGCGCGCCGGAGCGATCGAGGTCGGCGCGCGCGCCGCGGGCACCACCGATCTCGCGCCGGCCGATCTGCCCGCGGCGCTCCAGGGCGAGGGCGTCGTCGCCGGCTTCCAGTCGTCGCAGCCGGCGCGGATCGAGGCGACCCTGGTGCGCCACGATCTCGTCGCGCTCGCCGACGCGAGCGTCGGCGCGGCGCGCTACACCGTCGTCGTCGGCGACGACGGCCTGGCGCGCGTCAAGGCGCTGCTCGACGTCGCGAACCGCGGCCGGCCGTACCTCGCGCTGCGCCTGCCCGACGGCGCGAAGCTCCTCGAGATCGCCGTCGGCGGTCGCCAGGTGCGCGCCAGCCGCGATGCCGATGGCCGCGTGCTGATCGATCTCGAGGAGCGGTCCGGCGCGCAGTCCGTGGCGTACGTCTACGAGCAGCGTCTCGCGGATGGTCTCGGCGCCGGCGGCGCGATCACCCTGCGCCTGCCGAGCATCGTCGGGGACGATCCCGCGGTACCGGTCGAGCGCAGCGAGGTGACGGTGTGGCTGCCCGAGGATCTGGCGAGCGTCGGCGTGTCCGGCGACCTGCGCCCGGTCGAGCGCGTCGACGCCGTGGCAGCGGACGGCGACGGCCTGTCGATCCGCCTGACGCCGAGCGGGCGCGCGCGCCTGCTGCACCGTCTCGGCGACGGCGGCTCGATCACGCTGCGCTACCTCGACCACGACTGGCTGCGCGCGCTCGCCCTGCTCGGGGGCATCACCGCGGCCGCGGCGGTCGCCGCGCTGCGCCGGCGCATCGGCATCGTCTCCGGCATCGTCCTGGCCCTGGCCGCGCTGTGGCTGCTCGCCAGCGGACCTCTGCGCGAGGTCGCGGCCGCAGGGATGGTCGGCGCCGTCGCCGCGGCCGTGGTGGTCGTCGCGCTGCGCGCGTGGCATGCCCGCCGCGCCGCCGCGAGCGTCGCCGGCCTGGCCCCGGTCACCGATCCGTGGCTCGAGAGCGCGCCGCCCGCTGACCCGTCGCGGCCGCCAGCGCCTCCGCGGGATGGAGACCGGCCGTGAACGCGCCCGCCCGGCGCTGCGCGATGGGCGTGCGCCGGCTCGCGCGCGCCTGGCTCATGCTGGTGCTGGCCTGCGCGGTCGCCGCCGGCGAGCAGGCGCTGATCCTGCCGATGCGCGAGCTGCTCCCGCGCCTCGACGGCCCGGAGGAGTGGTGCCTGCTGCCGCTCGCCGAATACCGCGTCCTGCTGGCGACGGCGCGCGCGCCCGGCGACACGGCCAAGCCGGTCGACGCGGCCGCGGCCTTCGTCGAACGCGCGACAATGACCGGGATGATCGCGATCGACCGGCCGGGCGGCGCGGCGCGGGTGCTGCGCATCAGCGGCGAGCTGGTCGCGGTCTCGGTCGACGATCGGCCGGCGCGCTGCCGCGTGTTCGCGCAGCCGCCGTACCAGCTCGGGGCGGGGACCATCGACGGGCGGCCGGCGTTGTGGGCCGAGGACGGCCTGGATCTGATCCTGCCCGGGCGCGGACGCTGGCGCATCGCGCTGACGTGGTCGGCGCTGCTCGGCGAGCGCGATGGCGCCTTCGCGGGCCAGCTGGTCCTGCCGCTCGCCGCCGCGCTCGACCTGCGCGTGCGCGCCGCGGAGCCGGGCGAGCTCGTCGGCGAGGAGGTCGCCGGCGATGGCGGCGGCGGTTGGCGCCTGGCGCATGCGCGGTACGCCGCGCTGCCGGTGAGCTGGCGGCCTGGCGGTGCCGGCGGAGCAGCGAGCGCGCTCTTCGGCGCCCGCCACGAGCTCACGATCCATGGCGACGAGGAGCGCCGGTTCCACTGGCGGGTGACGCTCGACGCGCGTCTCGGCGAGCTGCCGCCGACGCTGACGGCGACGCTGCCGCGCGGGTGGCATCCGGCGTCGCCGCTGGGCGGGGCGCTGCGTGCGGACGAGACCGTCGTCGACGGCGTGCGCACCCTGACCGTGGCGCGCGCCGCCGACGCCGAGGCCATCGTCTTCGACGGCTGGCTCGACGCCGACGCCGCCGTCGACCTCCCAGTCATCGCCGGCGCGGCGTACCAGGGCGGCACCGTCGCCATCTCCGGGAGCGACGCGTCCCTGCGCTGGATCGCGCCGCCGTCGTGGCGCGCGATCACGTCCGCGGGCGACGCGACGCGGTCGTTCGTCGTGCCGGCACCGGGCGAGGCATTGACCATCGACCGCGGCGCGACCGCCGGCGTCGACAGCGCCAGCGCGGCGGCGCGCCTGGCGATCGGCGCATCGCTCTGGCGCATCGATCAGCGCATCGCCCTGCGCCTGGCGCGCGACCGCCATGCGCTCGCGCTGCGCCTGCCCCCCGGGTGGCGCGCGGTGTCGGTCGTCGCGCGAACGCCGCGCGAGGAGCGCGCCGTCGACATCGAGACCATCGCCGCGGGGCTGGCGCGCATCGACCTGCCGCGTGGCGCGCGCGCCGGGGAGAGCGTGGACGTGACGCTGGCGCTGGAGCGCGCTCCGGCCGAGCACTGGACCGGCACCGCGTTGGCGACGGTCGACGGGGTCGGGCACGGCGACGCGCGACTCGACGTCACCGCCGCGCCTGCGCTGGCGCTCGCGATCGACGGTGGCGCCGGCTGGCGCACCGCCGACGGCGCGCGCCCGCGCGACGCGCGCGCCGCGCTGCTCGCGGCCGGCACGCCGCCGCCCATCGCGATCGACTCGCGTCGGCGCGCCTGGGATGGCAGCGTCGACGCGGTCTCGTACGTGCTCGCGCGCGAGGAGGATCCGCGGCTTCGCGTCGACCTGCGACTGACCGCGCGCGAGGTCGAGATCGCCGAGCTCGAGCTCTCGGCGCCGTTCGCCGCCGGCGTCGAGGTCCGCGCGCACGACGGTTCGACGGTGACGCGCGAGGGGGCGCGCCTGCGGGTGCGCTTCGCCGCTCCGTGGCGCGGCGTGCGCCTGCTGCGGCTCGAGGGCGCGTTCGCCGGCGACGCCGCGCAGCGCGTCACGCTCGACGCGCCGCTGACGCAGATGGTGGTGGTCCAGGCACCGGACGAGGTCGAGGCCTCGGTCACCCCGCCCGGCGATGGCGAGGCCGGTGGGCTCGATGCGCTGCCGCCGTGGTCGAGCGCGTTCCCCGGCGCGCCGCTGGTCGCGGCGATGCGGCTGCGCGATGCCGCGGGTCCGCTCGGCGCGATCACGGTCGCGCCGCGATCGCTCGCCGCGGGCGTCGCGGGCTTCGTCGATCGCCTGGAAGTCGCCATGCAGGTCGAGGCGGACGGCACCGCGACGCTGGCGCGCTGCCGCATCGTCGCGCCGGGCCTGGGCGCGGTGGCCGTGTCGCTGCCGCGAGGAGCCCGGCTGCTGCGCGCGACGGTCGATGGCGCCGATGTCGCGCTGCGCCGCGACGCCGATGGCTGGGTCGTGCCGCTACCGGGTCGCGGTCACGCCCAGCTCGCGCTGCTGTGGAGCGGCGCGGCTCCCGGCGGCCGGCTCGACCTCGCCGCGCCGCGCTTCGGCGATCTGCCGACGACCGGCGTGGCGTGGACGGTCGCGGTCGGTGCGGCGCTGGTGGCGCGCGGCGACGGCACGATCACGCCGTCCACCATTCCCGGGGCCAGGCGCGAACCCTTCGGCGCGTGGTTGCCGGCGCGCGAGGACCGCATCGCTGCGGCGTCCGTGCCCGTGTCGCGGACCGGCGTCGCGGATCCGCGCGCGTTGACGCCGATCGTGGCGGAAACGGCGCCGCGCGGCGAGCCGACGCTCGCGCTGCGCGGACAGATGTGGCAGGCGATCCATCGCGGCGACGCGGTGATGCCGCGGCTCCAGCTCGATCGCATCGCGACGATGGCGCGTTGGGACGCGCTGGGGCGGGCGCTGGGGCTGCTCGGCGCGGTCCTGGCGGCGTGGCTGCTCGCGCCGCGCGCGCAGCTGGGCCTGGTGGTCGCCGCGTCGTGCGTCGTGGTCGCCGCGCTGGCGTGGGAACGGTCGCTCGGACCGGCGCTCGGCGCGTGCGAGATGCTGGCGCCGGCGCTGGTCATCCTGGTCGCCGTGCGCCGGCTCTGGAGCCGTGGCCTCGCCGGCGTGCTCGCGGCGGCGTCGCTGGCCGTCGCGATCCACGCCGGCGAGGCGCCGACGCCGGTGCTCATGGGCTATGATCTGCTCGGTCCCGACGGCGCGCCGCGCGGCGTCGTGGTCGCGCTGCCGCGGTCGCGCCTGGACGCGCTGCGCCTCGCGAGCGAGCCGCGCGACGACGCCGCCAGCGGCGTCGCGATCGGCGCCGCCCGCGTGCGCGCGCGTCTCGTCGGCGACGTGATCGAGGGGGAGCTCAGCCTCGCGGTCGCCGTCGCCGGCACGCCGTGGCGCGACCTGCGCCTGCCGCTGAGCGGGACCGTGGCCGAGGTCAGGCTCGATCCGCTCGACGCGGACGATCCCGCGCGAGCCGCCGGCCCGGCGGAGCATGCCACCGCGCGCGTGGGATGGCGCTCGGGCGGCGACGGCACGCTGGTGGTCGCTCTGGGCGGCGGCAGCCGCGGCGTCCTCACGGTGCGGTGGTCCGCGCCGGCCCAGCCGTTGGCGGAAGGCGGGCGCGCCGAGATCGCGGTCCCCGCCGGCCACGGCGGCGCGTTGGCGATCGCGCTGCCCGACGGTTGGGAAGCCGATTGCGAGGACCTGCCGGCGATGGACCGCGATGGCGGGGCCTTCCACGTCGATCTGCCGCCCGGGACGTCGCGGGTGGTCGTCCGTTGGCGCCGGCCGAGCATGGGCACCGGCGCCGAGCGCACCGTCGGCGCCGCGCACGCGTTGCGCATCGCGCTCGCGCCCGGCCGCCTCGAGTGGCGCGACACCATCCGCTTCGCCATCCGCGGTGCGCCGCTCGGCCAGGCGCGCGTGCGCCTGCCGGCCGAGCTCGTCGTCACCGCCGTCGACGGCGCGCGCCTCGCCTCATGGCGTCAGGCCGATCGCGATCTGGATCTCGCCTGGAGCGTGCCGCAGGACGCCGACGCCGTCGTGACCATCGCCGGCGTCCTGCCGGTCGCGCCGGAGCGCGCATCGGCGCCGGTGCTGCCCGAGGTCCTCGATGCCGATGACGCCGGTGGACGCCTGGGACTCGAGCACGGCGACAGCGAGCGCTTCCAGCTGCCGCGCGGCATCGAACGCGCCGATCCTGCGGGCGGCGAGGATCTCGCCGGCCGCTGGCATGGCCCCGACAGCGCTCTGGCGCTGGCGTGGTCGGCGCCGACGCGCGAGCTCGCCGCCGCCGTCCGCGTCGAGCTGATGGTCGGCCGCGACCGCGTGCGCGGCGTCGTGGTGGTGACGCTCGACGGCCCCGGCGAGGCCGACGCCCTCGCGCTGGCGTTGCCGCCGCCGTGGCGCGTCGAGACCGGCCTGCGCGCCGCGCTGGTCGGCGATGGCGACGCGCGCGTCGTCGAGCTGCGCGCGGTCGAGCCGTGGCGCGATGGCGCCACCGCGCGCCTGACGATCGTCGCCGACCGCGCCGAGGTCGCCGCCGGTGCCGAGCTGCTCCTGCCGACGCTCGACGCGCGCGGCGAGATCGCCGCCCGGCCCCAGGCGTGGCTCGTCGGCGATGCGGGCATCGCGCGCGTGCGCGCGCTGACCGGCGAGCCGCGGCCGCTGGCCGAGATGGCGCCGCCGCCCGCGGCGGTCGGCGAGCACTGGCGGCAGGGGTTGCGCCGCGTCGCCGGCGCCCCCGCCGTACGCCTGGGCCTCGATCGCGAGCCGGCGGCGACGCGCGTCGATGCCGACCACTACCTGGTGTTGAGCGCGGCCCGCGTGCGCTGGCATGCGCGCCTGACCCATCGCCCCGAGGGCGGCGAGCTGCGCGAGATGATCTGCTCGCTGCCGCCGCGGGCGCAGGTCGTCCGCGTCGCCGCGCCCGATCTCGGCGCGTGGCGGCGCGATGGCGATCGGCTGATCGCGACGCTGGCGGCGCCGACGCGGCGCGCCGTCGCCCTCGAACTCGAGCTCGATCTGCCGTTCGACGCCAGCGGCGCCGAGCTGCCGGCGCTGACGACGTCGGCGCGGCCCGGGAGCACGCACGTCGCGCTGGTCGACGGCGACGAGGCCGGATACGTCCGCATCGAGGCCGACGGGCTCGCGGCGCTCGCGGCGTCGCGGCTGGCCGAGGCCTCGTTCACGGCGGCGTTGCCCGCGGGCGTCGACGCGACGCTGGTGCGCCGCGCGTGGCGCGCCGAGCGGCCGGACTGGCGCCTGATCCTGCGCGTCCAGGACGCCGTGCAGGAGGAGGGCCCCGATGGCGTGGCGACGCTGGCCGATCTGCATGTCGCCTTCGCCGCCGACGGCTCGCGCCGCGGTCGGCAGGTCTGGCACCTGATCAACCGCACGCGCCGGCAGGCTCCGCTCATCCTGCCGCCGGGCGCCGAGCTGTGGGAGCTGCGTGTCGACGGCGTCGTCGTCCGTCCACGGCGCGACCAGGCGCGCCCCGAGGCCGTGCTGATCCCGCTGCGCGTCCAGCGGCCGGGCGAGCCGAGCGTGCGCGTGGCGGTGGTGTGGCGGGAGGCCGCCGACGCGGCGCTGATCGACGGCGGGGCGACGGCGCTGCGCGCGCCGGTCATCGACGGCGTGCGCGTCCTCCACACGCTGGCGACGGCCTCGGTGCCGCCGGGATGGGGCGTCGAGCGTTCTGATGGCACGATGCAGCGCATCGCCGCGGTCGAGGCCGACGCCGTGCGCGCGCGCGGCATCGGCGAGGAGCTGGCGCGGCTGCGCGGCGCCGCCGGCGGCATGGAGGGATCGGCGGGATCGCACGCGCGCCTGGTCGAGCAGCTCGATGCGCTCGACGTCGAGCTGAGCGACCACCTGGTGGCGCTCGAACGCGATGGCGCGTCCGCGGCGCTGGACGAGGCGCGCGCCGCGCGCGCGGCGCTGCATGCCGAACGCGCCCGCATCGACACCGCGCGCGCCGCCGCTGCCGAACGGCGTGTCGCCCTCGGCCTGGATGGTCCGTTGGCCTGGACGGCGCCGCCGCCGCCCGGCGAGGACGCCGGGTTCGCCGCCCCGGTCGACGGGCCGGCGCTGTGGTCGACGGCTCCGGTGGTCGCCGCGGGCGCGCTCGGACCGGGGGATGCGCCCGCGGGGCTGCGCCTCGACAGCGAGGCGGCGCTGGGCATCGAGCTGTTCGCTCCGGCCGGCGGCGCGGCGACGACCTTCGCCCAGGCCGGGCACGAGTGGCGCCTGGAGCTGCGCCTGTCGGCCCCCGCGCGCCCGTGGTGGCCGTGGCTGGCGGCGGTCGCGGCCCTCGCGGCGGTGGCGGCGGGCTTCGTCCGTCGCCGCTGAGGCTTTGCCGGCGCGGCCTCGCCGGCCACGATGGCCAGGCGAGGCCGCGTTGGGCACCTACGAGATCCGCGATCCCATCCACCGCACGATCGTCATCGACGACGACGAGCGGCGCGTCGTCGACCATCGCGCGGTCCAGCGTCTGCGCTCGATCCGCCAGCTCGGCTTCGTCAGCCTGGTCTATCCCGGCGCGGTGCACGACCGCTTCCAGCACAGCCTGGGCGTCATGCATCTCGCCGGCGAACGCTTCCGGCAGCTGATCGCGCGCGCGCCCGAGCGCTTCGCCGGGTTCAGCGCCGACGAGCTCGACCACGCTTATCGCGTCCTGCGCTTCGCCGGTCTGCTGCACGACGCCGGGCACGCGCCGTTCAGCCACACCAGCGAGGAGCTGTTCCCGGATGTCGGCTGCGTGGCGCTGCCCGACGACTGGTACCGCCCCGGCCTGCGCCCGGGGCGGCGGCAGGCGACGCACGAGGACTTCACGCTCGCCATCCTGCACGCGCTGGCGCGCGACGGCTCGATGGCGGACGGGATCGCGCGCGATGTCGCGGCGGTGCTGTCGCCGGCCATCCGCCGCGCCCGCCTCGCCGGGCTCGGCCCGCTGGTCGGGATCCTGCGCGCGCTGGTGTCGGGCGAGCTCGACGCCGACCGCTGCGACTACCTGCTGCGCGACAGCCATTTCGCCGGCGTCAGCTACGGGCTGTACGACCTGCCGCGCCTGATCGCGTGCGAGACCGTGCTCGCCGGACCGGACGGCCCCGAGCTGGGGCTCGACGCCCACGGCGTGCACGCCTTCGAGGCGCTGCTGCTGGCGCGCTACCACATGTTCCAGCAGGTGTACTTCCACAAGACGCCGCCGGCGTTCGAGCACTACCTGGGCCGCGCGGTGGCCGAGGGCGAGATCGCCATGGACCTGTCGCACGGCTACGACGATCTCGTCGAGCTGCGCGACGACGTCGTCACCACGCGGCTGCATGCCGCGGCGGCGCGCGGCGGCGCGTGGTCGCGGCGCATCATCGCGCGCGAGCCGGCCAAGCTGGTGCTGCGCGAGCGCATCGGCGCGGACAGCCAGGAGAACTTCCTCGCGCAGCAGCTGGTCGGCGCGCTGACCGAGGCCGGCTGCCACGTCTTCGTCCGCCGGTCGCGCCAGGTGTTCACCAAGCTGGCGGGCGCCGGACAGGCCGCCGAGGGCGTGCGCCTGCTGTGCGAACGCCGCGTGCTCGGGCGCGCGGTGGTCGAACCCGTCGCGGCGCATTCCGATCTGCTCAGCGCGTTCAACCGGCCGATCGACTGGCAGCACACCTACGTGCTGCGTCGCGACGCCGACGCGGCGCGCGCGGTCATGGACCGCCTGCAGGCATGGTGAATCCGCGGACGGTCCTGGTCACCGGCTCGCGCGGCGCGATCGGCCGCGTCGTCACCGGCGCGCTGCGCGCCGACGGCCACCGCGTCCGCGGCCTCGACCGCAAGCCGGGAACGCATGCCGACGACCTGGTCGGCGACCTGGACAACGTCGCCGCGCTGCGCCGCGCGTGCGCCGGGACGCAGGTCATCCTGCACTTCGCCGCCACGCCGGACGTCGCCGACTTCGTCAGCGAACTGGTGCCGAACAACGTCGCCGGGCCTTGGAACCTCCTCGCCGCGGCGGTGGCGGAGAACGTCCCGCGCGTCCTCCTCGCCAGCAGCTGCCGGGTGGTGCATGGGCGGACGTGGCAGGGGGTGTTGCGGGTCGACGATCCGGTCGCGCCGCCCGACGGGTACGGGCTGACCAAGGAGTTCGGGGAACGCATGGGCGCGTTCTTCGCCCGTCGGCACGGCATCGCGGTGATCGCCGCTCGGATCGGTTTCTTCTGCCGCGATCAGCGCGAGTTCGCCGTCGCCGGCAGCAGCGCCAGGGCGCTGTACCTCAGCTGGGAGGACTGCGCGCGCTTCGCCTCGGCGGTGGTCGCCGCGACCTGGGTGGGGTATCATACCGTCTTCGTCGTAGGCGCGGACGGGGGCGCCCTCTACGATCTCGACCCCGGTCGCCGGTTGCTCGGCTGGGAACCACGCGACGTTCACCCGCAAGGAACACCGCTGTCCGCATGAGAGTGCTCATCCTCGGCGCCGGACGAATCGGCATGTCGGTCGGCAAGCGCCTGCGTGGCACCGGCGACCAGGTCATCGGCGTGCGTCGGCGCGACCCCGGTCTCGAGCCGGTGATGCCGATGGTGTTCGGCGATCTCGCCGAGCCCTCGACCTACAAGCAGATCAAGGGCGTGTTCGACGCGGTCCTGCTCTGCGCGACTCCCGGCATACGCCGCGGCCGCGACAATGGCCTGGCGCGCGGCAGCCGCCTGATCGCCGAGCGCTGGCCGCAGGCGCGCGTCGTCTACACCGGCACGACCGCCGTGTACGCCGATCTCAAGGGCGGCGACGCCGATGAGGATTCCGCGCTCGGCGAGGACGAGGAGAGCCAGGCGCTGCTGGCGATCGAGGACGGCGTGGTGCATCTCGAGAACGCGCTCGCGCTGCGCGTCGCGGCGATCGTCGGACCGCGCTACGTCGAATCCCGCCAGCGCGTCAAGGCGGCCGGCGAGATGGGCGACATCACCATCCGCGGCGACCTCGGCCGGCCGTTCTCCTACGTCCACGAGCGCGATCTGATCGACATCGTCAGCGACGCCCTGCAGGGCGGCTTCGGCTGCGGCATCCTCAACGTCGCGTCGCCGCTGCGCATGAGCTACGCGGACTACTACAAGGTGCTGATCGAGCGCATGGGTCAGCGCAACCGCCTGACCAGCGATGGCAGCAAGGTGCCGGCGCGACGCATCGACGCGCGCCGCCTGTGGGGCGCCTATCCGGGCAAGCCGTGGCGCACGCCGTTCGAGGAGGAGGTCGCGTCGTCGGAGCGCTCGAAGGCCGCGCAGCGCAAGCAGGGCGCGCCCGCCGGCACGCCGGCGACCGCGGACGCCGGCATGACCGGCGTCTACCGCAATCCGTCGACCGGCGAGGTCACCGGCGTCTACTCGAATCCGGCCGCCGGCGGCCTGACCGGGATGCATACGCGCAGGCCCCAATCGAGCGCCGAGATCCCGGCGATGAGCAATCCGGTCACCAAGTCGCTGACCAAGCCGCCGGCCAAGCCGGCGACCGCCGATCTGCCCGCGGCGACGCAGAAGCCGCCGACCGGCGACATGCCCGCGTTGACCCGCAAGCCGCCGCCGGCGCCGCCGAAGAAGTGATCACCACGCCGGCGGCGCATCGCGCAGCCGTTCGATCACGGTGAACGTGCCGCCGAACTGGCGCGAGTTCGGGATGTCGTCGTTGCCGCCCATGTGCGGGCCGCTGATCCGGTTGAGCCGGAAGGTCCGGTCAGCGGCGTAGTGGTACTGGGCATTGTAGCCGACCGCTGGATTCCACTCGGCGCGGAACCACAGGATGGCCTCGTCGCGGCGCAGCTCCTCGAACGCGGCGCGCGTGCCGAACACCGCGTCGTCGCCGGCCAGCGCGACCTCGGTCCAGTCGCGGTAGCCGAGGCTCATGCCCGCGCCGCAGGCGAGCACGAACGTGGCGGGCGTCTCGCGATGGACGCGGAACCAGGTGCGGGCCCCGCCGGGAAAGCGCGGGCCCGCGTCGCCGGTCGAGAATCCGGCGAGCGTCGCCGCGACCGGATCGGGATCGGTGCGGGTGTTGCCCAGGATCTCCGCCCAGGTCTTGCTCGGATCGGCGATCATCGGGTTCGCGGTGACCGCCAGCGAGATCGCGAACGGCGGACGCCGCATGACGTGCATCGGGCAGCGCGCGGCGTAGCCGATCGCGGGAAATGCGCCGCCGGGCGCGAGCGGGCGGCCGGCCTGGTCCTTGGGACCGGGCGTGCCGTCGCGCACGTCGATCCAGCCGAAGGCCTCCTCCTTCACCGCGGTCGCCGGATCGTCCCACCCGAGCCGTGCGGTCTCGGCGACGTACATCAACGCGGCGCTGAGCGCGCACCGCGCCTGGATCTCCTGCAGCAGCCGCTGCGATTCGGACACGTCCGAACGCATGCGCGTGAGGAACGCGACGGTCATCGCCGCGAGCACGGCGCTCATGCCGGCGACCAGGATGAGGACGGTCCCGCGACGCCCGGCGCGGTTGAGGATCGCGCTCATGGCGGTGGCTCCCGATCGAGCCCGCGCATGCGGCGGGCGCCGCGCAGGGTGGTGGAGGTCGTCGCGAGATGGAGCTTCTGCCGCAGCCCGGTGATCGGGCTGGCGACGGTGACGGTGGCGGTGTGCCATTGCCGGTAGGCGCCGGTGAAGTGGCGGATCAACACGGCGAGCTCGGGCCAGTGCGCCGGCCGGGCCGGCATCGTCGCGAGGCGATCGGCGCAGCCGTGCAGCCCGCGATGCTGCCATTCGGCGGGCCAGCCGGCGCCGGTCGCGCCCCACAGGAAGAACTGGCGATGGGACACGGCATTCGCGCGATACCACGGATCGCGCGTCAACGCGAATGCGCCGCCGTCCAGCACCATGAGCAGGTCGCCCGGGCTGTCGCCGCAGTCCCAGCCGAGGTTCTTGGGCGCGGCGCTGGAGGCGATGAACTCGATCGGCACGACGCCGGATGCGTCGTAGTAGCTCCAGATGGTGTTGGCCGGCGCGTAATCGCAGAACGCGTAGTAGCCGAGCGTGTCGACGATCGCGCGGTAGAGCAGCGCCAACCGCCGGCGCTCGGCGAGCGGATGGTCGATGCGCGCGAACGCGGCGTAACGACCGTATTCCGCGCGGTTCATCGTGCAGCCGAGTCCGCGCCACCAGTTCTGCCCATCGCTCTGGTCGAAATCGAGATGCGCCTCCGCCGGCAGGGTCAGCGCGGCGAACGGCTCGCCCGGCGCGTCGAGCAGCTGCCGCGTCGGATCGCCCGGCACGTCGTAGCTCTCCCAGAAGTCGAGGTCGTGCAGCGCGGCGGCGACGCCCGACCGCATCATGGCGTTCTCGAGCGACAGGCGGTTGACCATCGCCACCGACTGCGAGCAGATGCGCAGCGCGGCGGCGACGCTGGCGCAGAGCGTCAGTCCGAGCGCGACGGCGATCAGGACCTCGATCATGGTGAAGCCGTGTCGTGGAGATGGGCTGGTCATGGTCGGTTCCGTGCTCGGTTCCGTGCTCAGTTCCGAAGCGAGGAGATCAGGCGCCGATCGTAGAAGTCGACCGCCGCCACCGAGGTCGCGCGCAGGCGCGACGACGCCGGGAGCGGCCCGCGGTCGAAGGCGCCGTTGCCGTTGCGATCGGCGCCGTGCAGCCCGAGGTAGGCCTCCTTGAACGCGGCCGTGTCCCACGCCGCGCGCGGGCCCGACATCATCGTGCCCTTGTCGATCTGCCGGCAGGTGGCGGTGCGCGTCGCGTCGCTGAAGTGGTACTTGAGGTCGGGCGTGTAGCCGGACCGCTCCGCCGAGACGCAGACGCCGCGCGAGTCGAGGAAATGCATGTTCGCGTCGCACGGATCCGAGGCGACGCTCTCGCAGTCCTCGAAGGAACGCCAGTCGACCGACCAGCAGGCGAGCCGGCGCGTGCGCTCCGCGGCCGCGAAGCGCTCGGTGAGGTTGAAGTGCGCGTGGTCACCCCAGCTGGACGCGATCTCGGCGGCATTGGCCGGAATGCTCCCGCCCCAGCCGTAGACCCCGCGCGCCTGACCGTGGTTGGTCGGCTGGGCGCCGGCGATGATCGGCCGCGAGACGTCGCCCGTCCCATCGCCGACGGCGCGCGGCGGCGAGAAGAGGTCGTACTCGAGCAGCGGGAAGTCGAAGCAGGTCTGTCGGTTCAGCGGCCTCGGCGCGCCCCAGTCGTAGGGCGAGGTCGAGGCGTAGCGCATGGCCCAGGCGAGGCAGGCCTCGTGGCAGGCGTCTGCGTAAGCGGCGAAGGCGGCGTCGGGATGCGGCGGCAGCGCGCTTCCCGTGCGCGCGGCGACGGCGTGCGCGAGGAAGCGCATGGCGAGCACCTGGTGCGGACGCGGGTAGGCGTCGATGGCGGTCGCCGGCCACGGGACCGGCACGGTGGCGAGGTCGGCAGGGAGCTGCGGTGCGTCGCCGATCGCGCCGTGGGGCGTCATCGGCAAGCCCAGCGCCGAGACCAGCGCCGCCGCCTTCGCCACGTAATCGTCGATGGCCGCCGGATCCGCGTGCTTCGCGTGGTAGGTGTCGCCGTTCACCGCGTCGTACAGCGATTCGAACTCGGCGAGGTGCGGCCAGGCGTTGAGCCGCCAGCTGTCGCGCTCCCAGGGTTGCGCGGGGGCGGGATAGAACTCGAAGTACGGCCACGCCACGCAGGGATGGTTGGGCAGCGCGTTCTGCTGCGCGTATCCGAGCACGGCGAAGACCAGGGTCTGGGATTCGGTCGGCGCCGCGCTTTCGGCGCCGACGGCGGCGTGCTCGTGATCGGCGTCCTGCGAGACGCGCATGTCGAACCCGGCTTCGTAGATCCTCGGCGCGACGAAGAACAGCGTGCCGCCCTCGGCGAGCAGCCGGGCGATCTCGTCGTCGTCCGAATCGATCCGGCTCGCCAGCGCGTGCGGCAACGGCAGCAGCCCGAGCACGGGGTTCTCGAGCATGCGATCGAGATCGACCGGCCAGCGCATGAACGTGCACTGCCCGATGCGCTCCGCTTCCGTCTGGCGCTCCCAGCGCGTGTGCGAGTCGTTGGACCAGTGGTCCATGAGCTCGAGCATCTTGACGCCGGCGTAGACCTGGAACCGGGCGAGGTGCTGGGCCTTGATGCCGGCCGGATACGCGAGCCCCGCCGAGACGATCGCGATGGCGATGATCACCAGGCTGATGGCGATCTCGAAGAGCGTGAAACCCGGTCGTATCGGATGCATGGGGACTCCACGCCGATGAAAGTCGGCGCGGAGTCCCGCGGGCAACGAACCGTTATTGCGCCGCTGAACCGATCATGCTACCGGA